>Ga0163154_10007634_pt1 | contig 12843 bp, 16 predicted proteins | sample OliLakLV19MP9P1_FD_148649 | JGI IMG/M metagenome (GOLD analysis project Ga0163154, IMG submission 148649) | Freshwater microbial mat bacterial communities from Lake Vanda, McMurdo Dry Valleys, Antarctica - Oligotrophic Lake LV.19.MP9.P1 | ecosystem: Environmental > Aquatic > Freshwater > Lake >... | reverse complement strand
ATTTCTGATAGCACTACGGATAAATTGGCTGCGAGTTAAACCTCTTGATTTAGCCAAGCGATCTAAATCAGCCCTCTCATCGATGCTTAATGATAGATTGAATTTTTCTGTTTTGTGTTTCATATTGGTTCTGGGTTAAACATACATTTATTGTACATCAAATAAATTTCATTTTGCTTGAAACCATTGCTTGACAAGCATCCCATAGTAATAATATATAAAGGTAGCCAGTCACAAACTAATCGCATCTAGCTCGCAAAGTAATTCAATACGAACTCAGGTTGAAAGCATTGCAGGGAATGAATTTCAAATGTTACAGTTTGCGATGATTTTGATTGGAATTGTAGGACTCTTATATTTTTACAGTTTCGTAGCACATCAAAAGCGATAGATGTAGCATAGCCCGTCAAAATCTCAAACGATTTGCTGTCCCTCGCGTGAATAATCATCAAAGAGTCAAAGACTGAGATATTAGATCCGCTTAATAGTTGCAGTAATAGTTTTTCTTTCATAACACTGCCATTAAATAACCCTATATCTATTATCAGATATAAGGTTGAGGCAGTTTTAACTATCGTTTTGATTTGCGATCGCCCCATCAATGCCAAGAATATACAATGCCCAAGTACCATCAGTTAGGAGTAGTTCACCCCCGTTGCTTAGTAATTAATCCTCATCCTCTTCATCGCTGTAGCCTAGTCTGAATAGCTCTTTATAGTGGCTATCTAGCGATTGTGCAACCATAAAACCGTACTCAGGAATATCACGGGTTACGATCAAGTAGTGACAATCAATCGGGCTGTCAAAATCATCTACATACGATCTAAACGGTAGTCTTTCACACTTGCCTAATAGCGATACTGGAAAGCTAATATCTATAACTGGATTGGGTTTTAACTGTGTCTGTGGCTTGGTTAGCGTGATCATGGTTTAATGTCCTTAAGTAGTTTTACTTGTAGGCGATCGCCTTTTCTTAGCGGGGAAGTTGCGATCGCTTAACTTTTTATAGTATACGGTATTGTATACAAAATGTCTACAAGTTAGTCTACAAAATATATACTAATTTGTAGACAGAATTTTTGGGTTGCGTAGACTATGTGTATACTAGATATGTAGACAATTAGTGGAATATGGCAAGCAAAGTAATATCAACTAGGTTGGATGATGCTCAAGTTGCTCATTTAGACCTAAAAGCGTCTGAATCTGGAGTTACTAGGAATGAATTAATAGCGAAGATTTTGCTCGATTTTCTTGGCAATCCATCAACTGTAGATGTGAATGTAGATAAAAGTATAAGAGATGCAGTAGACAAAGCTGTAGACGCTCGTATACTACAACTTGAGGATCGTATTTGTGGGAAAGTTCGCAGCTTGCTTGAATCCAAAGGTCAGTCTGCAAAAGAACCAGAGCAGCAAGCGATCGCCACTAAATCTATCAGCGATGAGCTATCCACGGAAAAGTTAAAACCTCTCGATGTTGACGATTTGGCAAAGAGGCTTGGGTATGGCAGAGAAAACTTAAGGAAATACCAAAGCAGCAAGAACAACGACGCTCGGAAGCTTGCAAACTATACCAAGAAGGACGATCCCAATGGCATCGCTTGGCGGTATGAAGACAGTGACAAACTCTACTACCCAATTAAATAACTATGTACAGCAAAAATGATCCAATGATGGAAATGGTCATCAGCCAGAGAAAATTAGATGCAGAAAAGAAGATTCAGGCTAACAAAGATAGCTTCAGGATTGCGATCACAGACCCGAACAGCTTAACCAGTACTGATATAGCTAGGTTGACTCCTGAGCAAATGAAGCAATTTTACGCAAAACTTAAAGAAGGTTAACCATGAAATACTTAGTCACAGTTAATATCGGCAATAAAAAAGTTACGGCGATTACAGAATATGACCTACCTATGGAACCTGCGATCGGATGTTTTATCACTGAAGGGGAAAGCCAATTATCGAAAATCGATCTAACTTACCCATCTGGTCAATTTACATTATTTACTTCTGACCCCATACCCGCCAATGCCAACAATACAAAAGCGGTTTCGATTTCCGTAGCAGATATGTAACGGCGATCGCTTAAGCAACCTACCGTTAAGCTCAAACAGTTAATTAGGTTAAATTAACTAAAAATCAGTAATGGGATTATCTGTTATTAATCCCCCTGATTCGCTTTCCCTTACTGGAATAAAAACAATCCAGCTTTTTGCATTCCGAACATTTTCAACAAATCTTGGAAAAGCTGGAGCTGATGATGGTATTCCCGCTCCAATTACCTGATCTTGAACCATCCTTTCTGGATCATCACGCATTTCTTTCAAATATCCATTAAGTCTAGCTTTAAGTGCATTTTTGTCAGAAAGAGTAAAAGTATCCCACTCTCGGCGTAAAACCCAGAATCCCATTTGAGTATCTGGAACGCCTGCTCCAACAATTGCAAAGGTACAATTTTCTCTTGCTAAACAATCATCAATCCTCTGGCTAGATAGACTTATTGTGAGCTTTTCAGTATTATCAACTTTTGCTTGTTCTAACTCTGCGACTTTAGCTAAAGCAATTTGATATTCTTTCGTATACTCTTTGTATTTTTGTTGTACAGCATCATAACTCTTGTCTGAAGTCGGCAATGTAGATATATGACCTTGAGTCTGTTTGATGGCAAATTTCAACTGTGCAGCAACATTCTCCCAGTCGCCGCTAGACTTAGCTACTCTAGATTGAATTCTTGCGTCCTCAACATTAACTTTTGCTTTGTCAAACTCTGATTCCTTCTTAGCTATAACAGGCTGAGGATCAGTTTGTGTCTTATTGGTTAATCTTGAACTCTCCCCGCAACCTACAACAAAAAGAAGAAGCGATGAGGCGATCGCAAAATATCTAATCACAAAATTTGAACTCCAACACATTAAAGGGAACACGCAGAATACGGACAAAATATCACGCGAAGACTACAATAAGTTTGAATCTTTAGGTCAAACACTATCATCAATCCATCCGCAACTTTCACAATCCCAATGGACATGACGCTCTCGATCAATAGTCTGTGGGTAGCTATTCTGACACTGCGGACACACGCCCGTAAAGTATGGATGATTAAATTTGCCCACATTATCACACTGCTTTTTAGATATTTTAGGAATTACTTCTCACCGTAGAAATATATATAGCTGAAATGGGGTCAAGGGGCATAGCCCCCCAAAAAAGACTAATTTTTTACTGGGAAGGGAGTAAATAACTAAATATATAAGAATAATTAAATGAAATTCAAGCAAATTATAAAACTGTTAAAACGGTTGGCACAAATTTTAGGGATTCTAGCGTCATTAGGGAGCATTATTACTTTTGTTGTTCGCCTTATAGAATGGTTTACCTAAAATGATTCTTTCCCACTGCCATGAATTGCCCTTACTTAAGCCTCAGCGATCACAGGTCACTATCTGGATTACTGGATATCTGAATATTTAGATTTAAGGCTATCCAGAAAGTTAGATATCTGAATATCTGGATTACTAGATGTGTGAATATCCAGATATAAGGTAAGTAACTCAGCCACAAGTTCAGAAAAATCTATATCAATACCCTCTCTCTGTAGGGTTATTAGCTGCTGTTGAACATCCAATTTTAGAGACTTGGGTAAGTAAGTCATACTGGGTACATAGTCTTTGTTTGCTTTCTTGCCTTTGACTCTTGATGATATTTTTGGAGATTCTGGTAATGGTTTATCATGGCTAGACAGCAATCCTTCAAAGGGATTTGAACTTTTGGGTTTGTTCATAATTCATTCCCCACTGCTAAATAATCACTGAATGCGATCGCCCCGTTAGGTGCTTTTTTGCCCTTCATATCTCTAGCTTGATTAACTAGACACCCATTAGTTGCAGCTAGTTCATAGGCTGAATAGTATCTAATCTGATTCTTGAATACTGGGATACCATTGCTAACTAAAGCCTCTGCCGCTTGCTCACCCGTCCGCCGTGGCGAGGTTGGCACCATTGTTAGTAACACACGATAGTTAGTAACCTTAGCAACCTTAAGAATTTGGATAGTTTTAATTAATGCCCGCAGACTCAATGAATCAGGTTTACTAGGCAGTATCAGTAAATCGGTATCCTTAGCCAAGGTTTTGAGTGAATCATCGCTAGGAGCTGCTGCTGTATCTAAGACAATGTGATCGGGGGTATTTGTGGCTAAATACTTTCTGGCATCGGCGATCGCTGTAACATCAAAAGGTAAACCCGATCCCGCCCTATACCAATCCAAACTAGATTGATTTGTATCAGCATCAATTAGTAATGTCTTACCACGCATTGCCAGACATCCTGCTATATGGATACTTGATGTAGTTTTACCTACCCCGCCCTTAAGTGAAGTAACCGTAATTTTCATATCGCTTAATCAAAGTATTTAGAGATTACTAGATATTCGGACTTACTAGAAACTTAGATATTTAGATATCTGAATATCTGGATTACTGGATAGCACTAGAACTACTATTTAGTTCAGATATTTGCTATCAAAATTTAATTAGTGAAAGACAGTAGAAAACAGCAGGTTGAGGCAAAATACAAAGGTAATGCACTGTCCAAAAAATTAACTATGGAATAGGTTTCAGAATAAGACTTAAACAACAAAATACTTTTGAAGGTTTGAGATCTTAGCATCACCATAGCCGCAACTTAGACTGGAAAGGCTTTTTACAGTTTTTATTTTATTGCGTTTTTGGATAATTACCTTAGATGCTTTTTTTGTGTCAACCTTCCACCCATACAGTCCATTTATATAATCCAAGGTACCTGCGATCATGGGTTCTGAGGCTGTCAATAAGTTAATTTCGAGTTTCTGCTTCGATTCGACCTCAACCTGCTTTTTTCTCTCTTCATCTGCCAAAATACACCAAACATAATCTAATTCAGCTTTCTCAGCAGCTTTGAATACATCTGCATTAAGTAAAATTTTATAAGAATCCTCCCCAGTTTCTTCTACTATCACGGGCAAGATATTTCTGCCATAAGTTCTAAGTTTTTCTGCGATCGCATCTATCACGAAGACATTAGTATCTTCAGCATTGGAAGCATCTAATTTAATTTCGTGCCTGGGGATACGCAGATATTTACCGATGTCACTAAAGTTTTCCATAATTAGTAAATAAAATTAGGGGTTAAGAAAATTTCGTCAACTAGTTTTTGATAATCCTTGGATATTTGAGCTTTTGGGCTAACAGAAATTACAGGTTGTTGCTTGAAGCTTGCCTGCCTGACAACTGCATAGATACCTAATTTGGTATCGTAAACTTTTAAAGATGACTTCTCTAAAAAGGCTTTAACCGCATCATCCATTTTTTTGCCCATATCTACATGGTTGCTGAATACTACTCCCAATAATCTAGGGTGTATGTCTCCTCTGTGAGATCTGATTTTAGGCGTATACCCCTGACTAATATCTCTAGCATGATGTAAAGCTCTTTGATCGTAGTCGGCAGGAATTAATAAACCGTCGGCAGCAAAGAAAGATGAGGCTGTAAGAATATCTGGATCTGGAGATGTATCTATAAAGATGTAATCGTACCTATCAACTATTAAGGACAGAAGCCTTTTGAGTAAGGTTTGCTTATTTTTAATAGTGTATTCTTCATTCCGAAAATGCTCTAGTGTCTCTCTCTCAGTTGGGATAACATCGATCTGAAATGAACTTTTTTCAGTAGGAACGTGAAACTGTTGCCTTGTAATTAATTCATCTAATAATTCCAAAGCCTTATCCTTATTTCCAAGTCCAATCTGATCGAAACAGCCCAGAATTTTATTTTTATATTGAGATGGTTCAATTCCAAGACCTCTTGTTAAATCGCTTTGAGGGTCAATATCAACTACTAAAACTCTCTTATTAGCCCTAGCTAAAACCGCAGCAATATTGATGATATTTGTTGTCTTTCCTACCCCCCCTTTGCGGTTCCATAGGCTAACAGTAAATGCTCTATCAGGATTGCGTAGATATGATTGAAGTTGCTCGACTAGCTTGGGTAAGCTCTCCTGAGTAACTCTTAAAATATCTGTAAGAGGTAGAACTAAACCATCAATCCGTCGAAATAATTGCCAAAAGTCTCCATTGAAAACCATTCCATATTTAGCAGCATTTTTTGTCGTTAAGTATTGCTTGATTCCCGCAGTCCCTCCATTGCCATAAACAGCACTCGTATAAAGGGAATTTATTTTACACTCATCCAAAAAGTTTTCGGGTCTTGATTTGGCAATATTTGGGTTTCTCGTTTTGGTTTCAATATATAAAAGAGGTTTTCCAGATATATCGTATAAGACATAATCGGGTCTCAATCCTCCTCCTATGGTAGGAGTGACATCATAACTAAAAGCCAAAAAATCTAAGAGCCAATTAGTAAATTGAGCGTTTAAGTTAGCTTCTGATACATTTTCCTTAAGACTTGCCCACTTTTTGATTAGCTCGTCCATGCTTATGGTCATTAATTTTGCGCTGTAATTTTCCTGTATCGCAATCACCATTAATCCTACACTCCTAGTAAGATCAAAGCAAAGAAATACAAACGGTTATTTCCAGAAAAACATAATTTTAAGCATCTAAACACTCAAATTTTTTAGACCGATTGCTGTGACAGCAAAGTATCAAGTTTTTGAAAGCTTTGCCTAGTATAATTTTAAGCCTTGACTGTTATTGATTTGGCTTATTTTTCGTGGACTGCGATCGTATAAGTGGACTAATTTGCTCAGTCTTTGAAAATAGTTAGGTTCTCTACCCACGATTATTGAACTCAGCGATCACTTCATCAATTAATAGTTGATTCGAGGCTTGTAAATTTTGGGGATTTTCAATATTCAATTCAATATTTGAGAATCCAAGCCATACGAAGAATATCCCAACGAGTCCCATTACTAAAACAACACACCATAAATAGAAAATATAAACCCCACCCTGACCACCTTGCTTAAATAAGAAAAATATCGTTCTTATACAAAATCCTAAAGCTATAAATCCAAAAATAACAGAAGAAATCTTTTGAAAAGTCTTTATAGCTTTAGAGGGTGGTACGACTGGTAGAACTGGAACGTAAGTATTTAATTGCTTTTGTTTATTAATTAAGGGTTGAATATCGCCTATAAAAAAGTTCATCCTATCTCTATCTTTATCTAAACTTAAATCCAGCTTTGTACCTGTGATAAATTCGATATGCTTAAGTAATTTATATAAAGTGGCAGCGTCCCAAATAGTCCCACAATTAAGGCAAACATTAGCAGTAATTGTTTCGCTCCTACCTTTACCTGTCACAGCACCAACAGCACCGCCTACCACACCAAATAAAGCCCAACCTGCGATCGCACGTCCCCAGTTAACATTTTGACGGCTATCAGTTTTTATTTGAATATCATTTGATCCACAGTTGGGACAATTTGCCATAAAAGTTTTAAGTAGGTTATGAATAATTATCTACAGTATTTTGAATCTAGCTCGTACAAACTAGACAAAATATTTTTATTGTCAGGCTGCGATCGTATAAACTAGAACTAAAACCGATACATAGCAAGGGTTTTAGCTTTTATCGCCTGAATTGTAACGAAACCTTAATAATTCAGTAAGGCAAATTAATTAACAAATTTTCACGCTTGGAGATAAATTGAACTTTATGGAAATTTCTCAAGCTGAGCGCGATCGTCGTAGACAATTAATCCATCTTGTGAAACCGTGGCAATTTTCCACTGGTGCCAAGACCGAGCGAGGCAAGGCTATCTCAAGTCAAAATGCAATGAAGCATGGAAGATATTCTAGTTGCCCAGAAGTTAGAGCGATCGCAAGGGACAAGGCAGAAAAAGCAGCGATGGATATTTTCACTGCCAAAGTGCTTAGAGTCATCAGGACTTGCGATGCCAGCGTCTAGCTTTATATTTATGTTTTTAGTGGCGATCTCTCAGTGTGTCCAGTTAGTTAAGCGATCAACATAATGTACTTTTCCTGCACATTTAACTATTGGGGCGATCGACTACTAAACAAAAAAACTAATTACTTAACTCAATCTGCTTAAAGCCATACAATTTCCCCAACTCAGAAGATTGGAGATATTTAAGTCGTTGTTGATACGTCATAACCTGTTTTGTGCCAGCCCGAACTTGCTTAGGAGTTAATACGCAGTGGCTTTCCCCACTGTTGTTCGTGGTTTCGACAAAATTCTGTAGCTTGTTGTCTTGTGAATCTAAAAGCATATAAATCTTCTCCAGATACACCAGGTGCATTCCCAATGTGATCTAGTTTTATCACATTCCTGTAGTAATCGAACGCATCAGTTAAAGAGCTTAGTAAAAGCAGATCATCACTATCGTTGCAGGGACAATAGTACAGAGCAACTTGTGAGGCATACCAAATCAGCCATTTGCCTACAGGCTCAACTAAACGATTATCTATGGTGCCACGACTTTTTGGATGGGCTTCCAATTGTTCTATTTCTAAAACATTTTGACTTTCAGATATAGGAAAAATACTGTAACGCAGTAATCCCCACAAAATATTGTCACAAGTTATTCTGACAATATTTTGATAATCAAATCCAGTATTTCGCCATAAGCTGATCCAATCAAAATCCCATATTGGCATATCTCCTATATTTGCGTTGGTTATTAATGCGTGTCTTTCGCCTATTAAGGTTTTAACCTTCACATGATATGAACCTATAAAATTCACAAATTCCTCAGTTGAGTTTATTTCCATAGTCAATTTTTAATCCCGCTTAATATTTAGCGATCGCCTAAAGCATTTACCTTGCGATTACCAACGATGTAATTATGATGGATTACTAATTCAGATATAAGGGGGAAATTTTATCTAAGTGATCAACACGGTACTAAGGTTAATTGCTGAATCGTTGCTCTAGTCGGTGGGAATGAATTAATGGGAGGATCATTTTGTTCTGATTTGTGGCTAGTTTTTAGCTGTTCTACACCCTCTATAAATTTAATAAATATAGGGTGTAGAACAGGATTTACACCAGCATTAGCAAGCCTTTCAGCCCGTCGCCTCAGAATTGCTTTAACTTTCTCTAGGTACTCAAAATCTAACTGGTAGAAATAGACTAGCTTTCCATTGACTCGATGGCGGTCACTCGTTTTATTTAGTTTCTCAGGATCGGGGTTAGGATTTTTTAAGCCAACCAATTCAATTAGAGCTGCAACGATTGCACACTCAGTCATTTTTGCAGGGTTAAAACCTAGAACTTTTTTAATATCTGGGCTATGTTCCTTGCATTTAGTGGCGATCGCTTGGACTAAAACAGTATCTTTGCTCCATTGAGTATCTTTTTTTAGGGCATAGCTCATAAACTCATAAAATCCAATGAACTCTAAGGTTTTGCGCTGTATTTCATTTACTCCAAAATCCCAAGGCGTGGCAGTATGATCCTTTGGAGTACCCTCATCAATGGTTTTAGTATCAGCAGATTTAGCAAGCTCAGGGAATACAAGGTATTCAAGACGCTGTAACTGTTTCTTGGTTCTACCCTTGCGATCAGATAGAACGTCATCGACAGCTATATCTTCAATAACGTACCACTGGGCTAAGTGATATTTATCCAAGGCAAGTTGCTCATCTATGGTCAGGGTTTCCTTTGCCTCTAGCATTTCAGCCTCAACCTCAGTCAATTTTGTAGCGTGGGCAGTGGCGATCGCATCCTCAAGTTTAATTTCTTCAATAGCAGCTTTGATTGAATCTCTCGCAGTCTCATCTTCTGCAAGTTCTATGGGGTCAACTTTATAGCCAGTCATGCTCAATCTGACTTGCAAGCAATCTCTAAAATGCCACATTGAAAAGTTGCGATCTGCTTCATACTCTGCAAATAGATCGAGGTGTGGGTTATCCTCCCACTTGTAATGTTTTAGAGTATCTAGCTTTTCAGGGTTTAATTCGGCTCTGAGAAGTTGCGCTGTGAGATTGGTTAAAGATTTAAGATTGCGCTTAATGTCAATCGGATTAGTTTCAGTCCCAGCTTTGCTAAACAGCTTGCCAGTCTCAGCAGCCCACACCGTGCGAGGGATAGGACTGCGATCTCTTTCCAGACTTTGCATACAGTCATCGGTAATTACAGATCGACCGTAAAAAACTCCGCAAACCTCATCAAAGTGAGCAAAGGTCAGAGATAGACCTGTAAAGCCACTGGGAGTAATAATTGCTACTTTGATGTGGGGATTATCAGCTACGAACTGATTAGGGATAGTGGAAAACTCTAAACCTTGGTCACTGCCTGAAGTTTGGCTATTGAATTGAAATATGGCATCATTGCCAATAACGGGAGCTAGTAACTTCGCGATCGCTTTACCACGAGTTAGGCTATCGGTAAAAATTAGGAGTTTTTCGCCATTCTTAGCTTTAGTTAAAATCTCTGCAACTATTGCAGAATCATTATTAGATTTGATAAATCTGCAATCACCCCGTGGTCTTTGGTATTCATTTAACAAAACCATCGACGGGGATTCACCACGCAGCCGACAGATATAATCAATCTCGCGATCGCCCAAATCTGCGCTCAATAGAATTACCCGTTCAGCAGCTTTAATTAATTGTTCAAGCCGTCTTAGCAGTAGAGGACGCTTGCCATTCTTTTTGCAAGTGGCACTAGTTAGCAATGCTCTTAGACCTTGATCTGCCTCATCAAGAATTAGATCGCCCTGGTCTACTTGCTCAGGTTTGATTTTAAGAATTGACTCAAAACATCCCGCTATTCTTTTAATTTCAGCCTCAGTTAAAAATCTCTTTTCTCTACGGTTAAACCACTTGCCATCTATGCTATCTAAGTCATTTAAGAAACTTAGGTTAATAACTGTCGCAGCATTACGCTCTAGGCTAATTCTATGCCCCAATTTAACGATATTATTGCCTTCAGTTAGCTTCATTAGTAGCTTAGTTTTGCCTGTGCCATAATCGCTGATAATTGCAACAATGCCAGTTTTTTGGAAAGTTTCACGGGCGATCGCAGTACTTAAGTCGGGTACGTTAACCGTAAGAGTAGGTTTATATTTGACTAATCTATGGCTATATCTGTCTTGAATCTGCCACTGTGCAAGCGTTTTAGCGTCGTTGTAAGCTTTAGTCCATGCCTTCAAGCCTTGATTGACTACTAAATCATCTATGCCCTTATCCCTCCCATTGGCATTATCCCAACGGGCGATCGCTACATCACAATTTTTCTCTGTTAATAATTTGGCAGTTTTCCAGATCGCAGCGTTTACTTTTTTTACGGTTTCAGGCTTAGAATCACGGTCAAATGCCATGATTATTTTTCTACCCTTGTCGGCAAACCTCTCTAAATCTGGGATTAACTCAGGGGCGGGTAATGCTACCCCGTGCTGAGTAGTTCGATACCCGCCATTCACACCAGTTAGAGAGATTGCGATCACGGAAAAACCGAGTAAGCATAACGCTTTCTTTGCGCCCTCGGTTATAACTATGGGAATTTCAGGATGTAGCTCTAACCAATCCCAAAAACTGCCTTCCCGTGGCACGGTTACGCTGTACCTTGCCCCAATTATCAGCCGTAGCCATGTTGGTATCGGTGGCAAGTATGCCCTGCTACCGTTGCCAGTGGGGGTCTCATATTTTACAAATTTAAGATTTTTTACCCGTGGATTAGATAGCTTAAGTTGCCACGGATCGCCCGTCTCTTGATTAAACGACGCGGCAAATAGTGTCTCTTTAACTTGATGTCCAAATCGTGTAACCCGCCACCCTAAAGCATCATGGATAGGTGTCTCTACATTTCCTGAGATATCAGTGTTTAGCCCAGATAGGAAGGTTACAGAGCTATTAAAGACCTTTTCACCAATCCCTGATCCTTTTATACATTCCTTAGCGATCGCATCTTTAAACTGGTCGTCAGTTAAAACAGGTGAATTATTGCTGCCTGTGGCTTGAGTTGATTGCCCAAATCCAGTGCCACTAAGGGCAGATTTGGTGTATGTGCCGTCTGGTCTTTGATAAAGAGTCCTGATCTCATCTTGGTTGTAAGCGGGTTTACCCTCGCCAACCCTTCTTATCTGTAATTTATCGATTTCTGTTAGGAGTGAGCGATTATTACCTCTCAATCTTTGCAGTGTATCCGCAGGGATCGCAGTTTCATCTAATAGCGGAAGGTTGTTAGCTAATCTGCTTATCTGGTATCCAGCAAGGATACTGTCGGAATCTATGTATTTCTGAGGGATAGTAAACATTAGTTCAACCCTCCAAATAGAGACTGTTGAACGGGTTGAGCTAATTCTCGGCGATCGCCGTAATCAATAAACTTTGAGAGATGCGGCGATGATTTTAACCATGCCAACCACCGATCGCATTGCTGGCAGTGAATCCCTGCGCTATGGGTTTTATTCGGCTTAAGAATGGCACGATCATGACCACATTTGCAGGGAGTGTTTAGTTTGTAACTCTTATTCCAAGATATTTTGGCAGTACTAGGGGGGGTATAATTATTAGATAAGTCGGGGTAGTAAAAATGTGGAATTTCGGTTACAATGTTATTCATAAAGTGATCTCTTTTAATTGAGAGCTTTAGCTAAAAAAACAGTTCACAAGTCTGTTTTCTGTACTTTTTGTACATAGCTAAACCTCGGTTTTCGAGATTTGTATCTGTGTCGTCAAACGGTGATACAAATCGAGTGTTAAAGAAAAATAAACAGGAAACACGTTTACTACAATAAGCGTGTTTTTTGCGTTTAATTAAGCAGCTATGAGCGATCGCTCAAAATTTCTGATAGCACTACGGATAAATTGGCTGCGAGTTAAACCTCTTGATTTAGCCAAGCGATCTAAATCAGCCCTCTCATCGATGCTTAATGATA
>Ga0163154_10007633_pt1 | contig 12844 bp, 8 predicted proteins | sample OliLakLV19MP9P1_FD_148649 | JGI IMG/M metagenome (GOLD analysis project Ga0163154, IMG submission 148649) | Freshwater microbial mat bacterial communities from Lake Vanda, McMurdo Dry Valleys, Antarctica - Oligotrophic Lake LV.19.MP9.P1 | ecosystem: Environmental > Aquatic > Freshwater > Lake >... | reverse complement strand
CCGGTCAGCGCGAGCACGGAGGCGACGATCAAGATCGCGCCGACGACCCCGAGCCACGCGATGAACGGGACGGCGAGGACGTCTTCCTCGATCTCCCGGTCCGGGTGGTCGGCGGGGTGAGCGTGGGGGTCCGCGGGGTGAGCGTGCGGGTCAGTAGCCATGGTCGTGCTCCTAGAAGTTCTCGAACTTCATCGACTCGCCGAGGCGCGGGTCACCGATCGCGAGCGCAGGTTTGTTGTCGAAGCGCTTGAGGATCGCGAAGAGGACGACTCCCGCGACGCCGACGAGCGCAGTCAGGTCCATCGGGCTCCAAGGGGGTCCGACGAGGGCCGGATCCTGGCCCGGCACGCCGTTGTGGAGCTCGGGCATCACGTTCCAGTACACATCGATGTAGTGGAACACGAGGCAATAGACCGCCCAGAAGGAGAGGGCGGCGCGGTTGCGCTTCACGTGGCGCGAGATGAGCCCGAGCATCGGGATCAGGAAGTGACCCGCAGTCAGCGCGATCGCGACACCCGACCACTCGCCCCACATGCGGTAGTGGAACCAGCCCGTCTCCTCGGGGATATCCCCGTACCAATATATCATGAACTGGCTAAACGCGACGTAGCTCCAGAAGAACACGAACGCGAAGAGGAACTTCCCGATGTCGTGGAAGTGCTCCACCGTGACGACACCCTGGAGCTGGCCACGCTTCTCGAAGCAGACCGAGAGCAGCACCAGCACCGCATAGAAGCTCATGCATGCGCCGGCGAAGAAGTACACGCCGTAGATCGTGCTGAACCACTCGGGGTTCAGGCACAGCGAGAGGTCGAAGGATGCGAACGTCAACGAGAGCGCGAAGACCACCATCGCGACGCCGCTCGCCCCCTGCATCTTCAGGGTGCGCCTAGGGTCCTGGTCCTCGTCCTGGGCGAGGGAGTGCTGCGTGAAGAAACGCGCCATCCCGATCCAGATCGCGAAGTAGAGGAGCACCCTGACCAGCAGGAACGGTCCGTTGAGGTACGGGTGTTTGTGCTCGACCAGCGGGTGGTCGTGCGCGTACACCGGGTCGGCCCAGTCGTAAATGTACGACGACCCCATCAGGACAGGCACGACGACGACGCCGAGCACCAGGAAGAACAGCGGCACGAGGCCCGCGGTGACCCCTTCACCGACTCGCCGCACGACCACCGACCAGCCGGCGGACGTCAGGTGCTGCAGGATGACGAAGAAGAGGCCGCCGAGGCAGATACCGAGTGCCCACAGGATCGCGACGAGGAGCGAGTGCCCCATGTTCGCGGTGCCGAACGGCGCCAGCGCGTACTTCGAGCTATCGATCCACTCGCCGGCCATCGGCGAGTAGGCGTACCCCACGGTTGCGATGAGGCCGATGACGCCGACGACGAGCGCCAGCGTCGCGGGCTTCGCGAGCCCGCGCAACATCACCTGCTCACGGGCGGGAATGGAAACGTGTGCTTGCATGTCAGCGGCCCCCTTCCGTCTGCGGACCCTGCACCGTGCCGAGGAGCTCGGGGGGAAGATCGTTGTATTCGGCCTGCGGTGCGCCGCGGCTGTCGATCGCCTGGCTGTTCTGAAGCGCGCGGACCCAGGCAACGATCGCCCAGCGGTCCACTGTGGAGATCTGCGACGCGTAACCCTTCATCGTGCTGATGCCGTGACTGGCGATGTGGAAGAGCTCGCCGTTCGAGCGCGCGACGGTGACGCTCGCCAGCAGATTCTTGGGATCCACCCAGCCCCAGCGTGTCGCTCGGATGTCCTTCGCGCGGAGCGCTACGGAGCCGAGGCCATCAGCACGCACGCCGTGGCACACGGAGCAGTAGATGTCGAAGCGCTGCTCACCGCGGTCGAGGAAGGCGTCGTCTACCGTGATCGCCGCGGGGAACCCCGTCAGCCACTGCGACAGCGGCACACCATTCGGGCCGACCTCCGTGCCGACCGGCGAGATCTCGTCGGCCTCGACGCCGAAACGCAGCTCCTGGTCGTCGATGATCTGACCGACGGCGATCGTCCCGGGGACGGGCTTGCGCGCGGCGCGGCCGTCCTGGAAGAGCTCCGAGGCCCGTTGCGGCTTCGCCTTGCGCTGGAAGCTCATGTCGGTCCAGACGACGTAACGCGGCTTCTCGCTCGTCGCCTGTCGGCCGCGATAGGCCATCGCGAGCGGAATGAGCGTGAGGCACGTCGCGATCGCGGCCACCCCGTGGAACCAGCCCGGCAGGCCGGCGTGGGTCGGATCGGCGGGGCACTCCACCACCGACTCGGCGCCGGTCGCGAGGAGGCGCTTGACCTGCCCCGCGTCGAAGCGCGGGTCGGCGGTCTCGATGACGACCGCGAACCGGTCGGAGGTCACGCGGTTGAACGCGGTGAGCCGATGCAACGGGTGCGACAGCCGCGGGAGTCGGTTGATCGCGAGCATCCCGAAGAACGTCGTGAACGCCGAGAACGCGATCGTCACCTCGAAGGCCACCGGGATGTTTGCTGGGAGCGACCAGATCGGCTTACCCGAGATCTGGAATGCATAGCCGTGCGCGTTCACCCACCACTGGCCGACGATGCCGACGACGACGCCGGTGAGGCCCATGACCAGCGTGATCCACGGCAGGATCGTGCGCTTGATCCCCATCGCCGGGTCGATGCCGTGCACGGGGAACGGCGTGTGCGAGTCCCACTTCGTGAACCCCGCGTCTCGCACGCGGCGTGCGGCCGCGAGCAGGTCGTCGACGTTGGTGTAGAGGCCGACGAGCCCGTAGGGCGTCGTGGTCGTTGCCGACTTGGAATCAGCCATGGTGCGGCACCTCCGCGTGCTTGCTGTGCCCGTGGTCCCCGTGCCCATGAGCGTCATGCCTATCTTTGACGTGCCCACCGTGTCCCGCATGGGCGGCCGGCATCACGATCTTGACCTCGGACATGGCGACGAAGGGGAGGAAGCGGATGAAGAGCAGGAACAGCGTGAGGAAGAGGCCGAAGCTACCGATGAACGTGCAGACGTCGACCCAGGTCGGACTGAAGTAGGCCCAGCTCGAGGGCAAGTAGTCGCGGCTCAGCGAGGTCACGACGATCACGAAGCGCTCGAACCACATCCCGATGTTCGTCGTGATGCTGATGACGAACACGACCGCCAGGTTGCGCCGCATCCTTCGGCTCCAGAAGAGCTGGGGGATGAGCACGTTGCACGTGATCATGATCCAGTACGCCCAGGCGTAGTTGCCGAAGGCGCGGTTCACGAAGGCGAACTGCTCGACCTGTACACCGCCGTACCAGGCCATGAAGAACTCCATCGAGTAGCCGTAGCCGACCATCATGCCGGTCGCCATCAGGATGCGGCACATCACGTCGATGTGGTTCAGTGTGATGATGTGCCCGAGGTTGAACCACTTCCGCGCCGGGATCATCAGCGTCAGAACCATCGCGAACCCCGAGAAGATCGCGCCCGCGACGAAGTACGGCGGGAAGATCGTCGTGTGCCAGCCGGGCACCTGCGACACCGCGAAGTCGAAGGACACGACCGAGTGGACCGAGAACACGAGCGGCGTCGCGAGCGCCGCGAGGATCAGGTACGCGCGCTCGTAGACGTGCCAATGGCGCGAGGAGCCCGTCCAGCCCATCGACAGCGCGCCGTAGCTGATGCGCCGCCACTTGTTCGTGGCGCGATCGCGCAGCGTCGCCAGGTCAGGGATCATGCCCATGTACCAGAAGACGAGCGACACCGAGAAGTACGTGCTGACCGCGAACACGTCCCAGAGGAGCGGACTGCGGAAGTTCTGCCACATGCTCATCTGGTTCGGCACCGGCGCGAGCCAGTACGCGACCCAGATGCGGCCGACGTGCACTCCGGGGAACATGCCCGCGCAGATGACGGCGAAGATCGTCATCGCCTCCGCGGAGCGGTTCACCGCCGTACGCCAGTGCTGGCGCGTCAGATAGAGCACCGCCGAGATGAGCGTGCCGGCGTGGCCGATGCCGACCCAGAACACGAAGTTCACGATCGGCCAGCCCCAGAAGACCGGGTTGTTGTTGCCCCAGACGCCGACCCCGGTGTGGATGAGGTAGGCGAGGCAGACCCCGAGCAGGCCGAGCATGGCCAGTGAGATCAGGAACAGCCCGATCCAGAGCTTGTCCGTCTTCTCGACGGGCTGCTCGGGGATCCCGGCCACCATGTCGGTGACCGTGGTGAAGTTGTTGTCGCCTTCGACGAGCGCGGGCCGGACCCGGGGATCCTGGGCGCCGATGAAGCCCCCAGGAGGGCCGCCGAGATGAGCTGTGGGATCGGTGATCGCCATGGTCGAACCCTAGGGGCTAGTGCCCGTCTCCTGCGTGCGGCGCCGCTGCGTGCCCATGTCCTGCGATATGTCCCGCGGGGATCGTCCCCGCCTGGAAGGCGCCCTGTTGCATCGCCTTCTCGAGCTTCGGGTTCAGGTTCGTGACCTTCGCCATGTAGAGCGTCCGCGGGCGGATGTTGAGCTCCTCGAGCATTGCGTAGGCGCGCGGGTCCTTGCGCTTCTTGGCGATGGCCGACGTTTCGTCGAGGATGTTGCCGAACGTGATCGCGTTCGGCGGACAGGCCGATTGGCACGCCGTGACGACCTCGCCGTCGGCGATGAGGCGACCCACGTTGCGCGCCTTGATCCGCGCCGACGAGATGCGCTGTACGCAGTACGTGCACTTCTCCATCACGCCGCGCGTGCGCACCGTGACGTTCGGGTTCTGGGCGAGCTGGAGGACCTTGTTCCCCGGCTTGTCCATGAACTTCGTGTAGTGGAAGTAGTTGAAGCGCCGGACCTTCACCGGACAGTTGTTGCCGCAGTACCGGGTGCCGATGCAGCGGTTGTAGACCATGTCGTTCAACCCCTCCTGGGAGTGAACGGTGGCCGCCACCGGGCAGACCTGCTCGCAGGGCGCGTTCTCGCACTGCAGGCAGTTCACGGGCTGGCTGACCGCGTCGACGGTTTCGGCGTCGTTGGCGTCGCCCTGGAAGTAGAAGTCGACGCGGATCCAGTGCATCTCACGGCCGCGCTTCACCTGCGCCTTGCCGACGATCGGGATGTTGTTCTCGGACTGACAGGCGATGACACACGCGTTGCAGCCGTTGCAGGCCGCGAGGTCGATGGTCATCCCCCACTGGTGCTCGCCCGTGTACTCGATCGGGTCGAACAGCGAGCGCATCTGCTTGGGCAGGTGCACGCGGTGCTGCGCGAACTCCGGGTCCGCCTCGTACTCCGCGAGCGTGCCCTCACGCGCGAGGAGCGGCAGGCGGTTCGCGCGACCCTCCATGCCGGTCTCGTCGATCAGGTGATGCTCTTGTGTCAGGGCGAGCGTGTGCTTGCCGCTGCCCTTGACGATCTGTGCGCCCGTCAGCGTGCCACGCGCGGTGGCCTTCGAGAACGGGTAGGCATCGAAGCCGACGGCCTTGACGTCCGCGGCCTTGAAACCCGCGATGACACCCGCCGACGTGCGGCCGTAACCGAGCGCCATCGACGCGGACTCTTCCGCGTGGCCCGCCATCACGTACGCGACCACGTCGCGCGTCGCGCCGCCGACGGTCACGCGGGCCATGTCGCCCGTCGTGAGGCCGAGGCGCCTGGCGGTCTGCACGCCGAGGCACAGCGCGTTGTCCCAAGCGAGCTTCGTCACCGTGTCCGGCAGCTCCTGCAGCCAGCCGTTGTTGGCGAAGCGCCCGTCGAGCACCTTCGGGCATGCAAACAGGTTGAGCTCCATGCCCGGCGCAGCGGCGGCCAGCGTCGCCGCCGCGCCAGCGCCTGCCGCGAGCGTCTCGCGCGCGAAGGCCGAGCCGTCGACGAAGCCGTCGTGCAGCGCACGGCGCCAGCGGCCGTCGAGGTCGTCGCCACCGCCAAACGTGGCGCGCACGAGCGCCTCACCCGTCGCCGTGTCGCCCTCTGCGGGCTGGCTCAGCAGCGCGCCAACGACCTCGATGGCGCTCTTGCCGCCGTAGAGCGGCGCGATGAGCGGCTGCGCGAGGTGCACGGTGCCGTCGAAGGAGCGGGCGTCACCCCAGGCCTCGAGCCAGTGCGTTGCGGGCAGGTGCCAACCACCCTGCGCGAGCGCCACGGCGCTCGTCTCGTCCCGGTAGAGCGAGAGGTGCGCGACCGTCTTGGCCTTGGCCATGGCTGCCGCGAAGCCGAGCGCGCCGGGCGCGTCGTACACCGGGTTACCCTCGAGGACGACGAGGGTGTCGACCTGGCCGCCGTTCAGCGCGTCGACGAGCCCCTTCAGCGCGGCCGCCCCGGCGTTCGCCAGCGGCTCTTCGCTGTAGAAGGTCGTCGTCCCGACGGCGCCGAGGCGCGCGAGCAGGCCGTGCACCCGGGCGTGCACCTCGGCCGGTTGCCCGTCGCCGACGACGATCGCCGCGTGGGCACCCGCCGCCTTCAGATCATCCGCGAGGGCCCCGGCGAAGAGGCCGATGCGGCCCTGGCCAGCGAGCGCATTCGCGGCGGCGCTGGGCGCGGCGCCGCCGACCTTGGCCTCGACGAGCTCGACAAACGCGCCGACATCGCTCGCGCGCAGCGGCAAGCGGTGGTCGGAGGAGAGGCCTGAGGAGGTGAAGCGTGCCTCGACGGCGTAGATGCGCGACATCTTCCCGTCGGCGGGCATCCGCCGCGACGCGAGCGCGTTCGCGAGCACATTCGCGTTCGCGTGCTCACGCTGGAAGTCCGAGTCGAGGCTGAGCACCACGTCGGCCTTGGTCAGGTCGTAGTGCACCCGCGCCGGGCGCCCGAAGGCGAGGCGCGCACCGGCGACGGCGTGTTCGCGGTCGAGCGGCGAGTACCACGTCCAGCGTACACCCAGAGCCTCGGCCTCGGCCGCCAAGCGGTGCAGCGTCGGCGACGAGGTCGTCGACGCGAGCACCGCGCACTTGCCGGCCTGAGCCGCCGTCCGCAACGCCTCGAGCGCCGCGCTCCACGCGCCCTTCGTCGCGCCGTGCACGACCTCGTGGCTGCGGTCCGGGTCGTAGAAGCCGAGGATCGCGGCCTGCGAGAAGAGGTCCGTGCCGCCGCCGGTCAGCTCGTTCGGCTCGACCTTGATCGGCCGGCCGTCGACCGACTGCACGCGCAACGGGCGGGCCGCGCCCGCGAGGTCCATCACCGTCGAGAACACGTCGCGATCGCCAGGGGGCGTGTCCTCGGGCCGGATCCCCCAAGGCACCATCTCGTCGCGTTCCCAACGGCAGCTCGAGGCGCCGGCGAGCGCCGCCGAAGCGCCGAGGAGCTGCATGAAGCGGCGCCGACCGGGGCTCGTGGGGCCGTCTGCGCCGTCAGAACCCTCCGGTCCGTCGAAGTCCGACATGTCGTCGACGTCGCGCAGCCGGTCGAAGTCGTCCGTCGGGAACTCGCGCTTGGCGTAGGCAGCGACCTGTGCGTCGCCGCCGAACTCAGCGAGGGAGCGCCAAACCCTTGGCGGTCCCGAGGACGAGCGCTCGGCGCTCGACCCGAGATCGAACGCGATACTCGCGCGCTCGGCGCTCCCCGCAGGCGCGGTGGCATCGAGCTCGACCGCGCTCGAGTGGTCATGGTCGTGATGTTGGCTCATCGTCGGGCCCAGGGACGGGCAGTGGGTGCAGCGTGTTCGGGGGGAGGGGGCCGCACCGCGCCACGCAGGCGCTGGCGGGCCAGCGGGTTCACCGGTGGCAGGTGGAGCAGGACTCCTGGGGATCGGCCTTCTCCGTCACCGCGGCGAGGCCCGCGGTCTGGGCCGCGTCGACCGGCGCGGTCCACGTCATGTTCGTGATCTCGCTCAGCGGCCGCAGGTGCGGCTCGGGGTTGCGGTGGCACTCGAGGCACCAACCCATCGAGAGCGGCTGCGACTGCGTGACGATCTCCATCTGGTCGATGCGTCCGTGGCACGACACGCAGCCGATGCCGCGGTTCACGTGCGCGCTGTGGTCGAAGTACGCGTAGTCCGCGAGGTCGTGCACCTTGACCCACTTCAGCGGCTCCCCCGTCGTGTACGACGCGCGCACGGGCTCGAGCTTCGGGCTGTCGTTGTGGATCTTCTCGTGGCAGTTCATGCACGTCGCGGCCGGCGGCACGGCGGCATGCGCCATCGACTCCACGGTGTTGTGGCAGTAGCGGCAGTCGAGGCCGAGCTGCCCTGCGTGCAACGCGTGGCTGAATGGCACGGGCTGCTCGGGCGCGTACCCGACCGCGAGCGCCTTCGGAGAGAACCCGAACCAGACGAGGACCACCGCGTACACCGCCCCACCGACCGCGCCGGCAGGGATGAGGTAGAAGAGGTGGTTCGTCCAGCGGGGAAAGTGGAACGCGGCCATGTTGATTCGCCTCGGTGAGACGCGGCGTCAGGTCTCTGACGCGCGTGGCGGTCCTGCGAAGTGAGCGTGCCAGGTCACGCGCCGTGCGGCGCGTCTCTGGGGTCATCTTGGGGTTCATCGGGCGCCACGGAACCTTCGCCCGGAGCGAGCGCCAAGGGGAGCGAAGCTGCGCGCAGCTTCGCAAGGTCGGGGGGAGACCTCGGGGCTCTTCGGACGTCGAGCGTGGGATCGACGCCGAGAGGATAGGAACCCGGAGCCTGCGAGAAAATGCGGTAAGCAGTCGCACAAGCGATTGCCCCAACTTTCTCGAGGGGCCTCCCGTGGCGGCCGGTCGCACGACGTCAAGCCCGGCGCTGGCTGCTAAAATGCGCCTTCGTGGAAAGGAGCAGTGGGCAGCGGGGCGGGCGACTGCGCCCGTACCCGCTGCCCACTGGTCGTCGCCCGACCCTGCGGTTCGGTCAGCTCTGACCGCGCTCGCGCGGCGCCTGGCGCGCCAGCTTGCGCTGGAGCGAGCGGCGGTGGATGCCGAGGCGCCGGGCGGCCTCGGAGATGTTGCCACCCGTGTCGCCGAGGACACGCTGAATGTGCTCCCACTCCATGCGGGCCAACGTGGGCGCGCGGTAGCTCGCCGTCGCGACGGCGCCCTCGAGCGGGTCGCCGCGCTCGTACTTCTCGAACGCGGCGACGACCTCGTCCGCGTCCGCGGGCTTCGGGATGAAGTTCACGGCCCCGAGCCGGATCGCGTCGACCGCCGTCGCGATCGACCCGTAACCAGTGAGGATCAAGGTGCGCGTGCCCGCATCGATGCGGTGCAACTCGCGCAGGAGGTCCAGGCCGCCCTTGCCGGGCATGCGCAGGTCGATGACTGCGTACTCTGGCGATTCCTCTTCGGCGAGCTTGGTGGCTTCGTCGACGGTGCCAGCGGTGCGAACCTCGTAGCCCCGCTCGCGCAGGGCGCGGGCGAGTCGCTCGCGGAGAACCTCGTCGTCGTCGACGAGGAGCATGGTGCGGGGAGTTTCGGCGGTTGACATTGGGGGCAATATGCTAGTGCGTCCCCGCCGCCGGGTCGAGGGGGGCAATGCACTGCCTTTCCGCGCCCGCTGTCTCGCGTAGCGCGCCTCGTGCGGTAGGCGCAGCAAGAATGCTACGAATGCCACGAATTAGCATTAAAAATGCACGAATTGGGGTACCGGGCGCCCTATTTACACTAATTCATGAACAACTAGCGGCCCGCTTCAAACGTGGCCGTGCTCGGCGCGGGCGACGCCGCCGACGGGCAACGTCACCTTGACCGTCGTCCCCACGCCCACGCGGGACGTGTACTCGAGCGCCCCGCCGAGGCGCTCGAAGACCGACCGCGCGAGGTACACGCCAAGGCCCATCCCGCGCCCTGGCTCCTTGGTCGTGAAAAACGGCTCGCCCGCCCGCGCGACGTGCTCGGGGTCCATGCCGTGCCCCTGGTCGACGACAAAAAGCTCCAGGTGGCGGCCCGACACCGACGCGCGCAGCGCAACGGTCTGTTCGGCGCGGCTCGCGTCGAGCGCGTTCTGCACCAGCGCGCGCAGCGCCGTCGTGAGGCCTTCGCGCGGCACACGGACGGCGAGCTCCGCGGCTGTCGGCTCGACGCGCACCTCCACTCTCGACGGCTCGGAGATCTCGGCGACGACGTGCGCGACGAGCGCACCCACTGCGCACGGCACGAGCGGCTCGCCCGCCTGCTCACCCGCGTCGACGTTCATGCGGTCGAGGATCCGGCGGCAACGCGCGACCTCTTCGCGCACGAGGCGCGCGTCCGCGAGCACATCTGCTGGCGCGGCGACTTTCTCCAGCGCGCGCTCGAGCTCCTTGGCGACGACCGCGATCGTCGACAACGGCGTGCCGAGCTCGTGCGCTGCGCCCGCCGCGAGCGTCCCGAGCGACTCCAAGTGTTTCGCGCGCTGCTGGCGCTCGCGCTGGAGGTAGAGCTGGTACGAGCGCCGATCGAGCGCTGCGCGCACACGCGCCGTGAAGAACGCCACGAGCAGCGAGGTCAACGCGATCGCAACGACCATCCCCCAAGCCGTGAGCTCGGGCCGTTCGTAGAGCACTGGCAGCTTGTGCGAAACGAACGGCAGCGCCATCACCGACACCGCGACGACGCCCGCGCCGATCAAGGAGAAGCGCGGCCTCAGCAGTACGCCTGCCAGCACCACGTGCACCAGCAGGAACGCGCAGAACGGGTTCGATGCACCTCCGGTGAGCGCGAGCAACACGAAGACCAGGACGGTGTCGAACACCATCACGCTCGTCTGCAACACCTCGAGCTCATGGCGCGCCCTGAGGTTGCCCGGCTCGTTGTCGCCGCCGTGGCTGCCGAGGTAACCACGCAGCCGCGCGATGAGGAGCGCATTCGTGACGGCCTCGGTCGCCAGCACGGTGAAGACCGCGCCCAGCGGCAGCTCGACAGCGAAGGCGAAGTGCACGACGAGCACCGTGACGAGCTGACCGAGCACAGCGGCCCAGCGCAGCATGATGAGCCACTCGAAGTTGATCGTGGTGCGGTCCCGGGTCGGGCCGCTGCCGGGCGAGAGCTGCATTGAGGTTCAGGCGGTCGTTTCCGCGACGAGGTGACACGCGGCGACATGGGCCGCCGGGCCCTCCGCCGCCGCACCCGGGGCCGGGCGCTGCGCCGGGTAGGTGACGTCACAGAGCCCCATCACCGCAACGGGGCACCGAGTATGGAAATGGCACCCGCGCGGCGGTGAGATCGGCGAGGGCACGTCGCCGACGAGCACGACCCGCTGGCGACGCGCGCGGGGGTCGGGCTGCGGGATGGCGGACAGCAGCGCGCGAGTGTAGGGGTGCTGCGGGCGCTCGAAGACGTCTTTTGTCCGGCCGAGCTCGACGATTCGCCCCAGGTACATCACCGCGACGCGGTCCGCGATGTACCGGACGACGGACAGATCGTGCGCGATGAAGAGGTACGCGAGCCCGAGCTCTGCCTGCAGATCCTTCAGCAGGTTGATCACCTGCGCCTGGATCGACACGTCCAACGCCGAGACGGCCTCGTCGCACACGATCAGCTTGGGTGAGAGCGCCAGCGCCCGCGCGATCCCGATGCGTTGGCGCTGGCCGCCCGAGAACTCGTGCGGGAAACGGTTCCTGACGTCGGGCCGCAGGCCGACCTTGCCGAGCAACTCGACGACGCGGTCGTCGACCGCTCCGCCGCGCGCGATGCCGTGCACACGCAGGGCCTCGCCGATCGTGTTGCCGACCGTGATGCGTGGGTTCAACGACGCGTACGGGTCCTGGAAGATGATCTGCAGATCGCGCCGCAGCGGGCGCAGTGCGCGCTGCGAGAGCTGGAACAGGTCGACCGGCGGCGCGGCGTCCGTCGCGCGGTAGAGCACCTTCCCGGCGGTCGGCTCCAGCAGCCGCAGGAGCGTGCGACCCGCGGTCGTCTTGCCACAACCGGACTCACCGACGAGCGACAGCGTCTCGCGCCGCTCCAGCGTGAAGTCGAGCCCGTCGACCGCGCGCACCTCGCCCGCGCGGCGGCGGAACACACCCCCTGGGAGCGGGAAGTGTTTCGTGAGGCCCGTGACCTCCAGCAGCGGCATCGACATGGCGCTCATAACAACGCCGCCTCCGCGAGGTGGTGGCACGCGACGGTGTGCGTTTCGGCCTGCGCCTGCAGACGCAGGGGCTGGAGCGGCAAGAGCCGCGGCTCGTCCACCGCGCACTCGGCTGTGGCGAGGCTGCAGCGCGTCCGGAAGCGACATCCGCTGGGGAAACGTGTCGCGCTGGGGACGACGCCGGGGATCGTCGCGAGGCGCTCGCCCGGCCGCGCGAGCTGCGGCAGCGAGCGCAAGAGGCCGATCGTGTAGGGGTGCCGCGGGCGCTCGAACAAGTCGCTGGCGCTGGCGTACTCGACGACCTTGCCGGCGTACATCACCGCGACGTTCTGCGCGGTCTCGGCGACGACTCCGAGGTCGTGTGTGATGAGCAGCACGCTCATGCCTGCGCTCTGTTGCAGGCCGCGTATCAGGTCCAGGATCTGCGCCTGGATCGTCACGTCCAGCGCCGTCGTCGGCTCGTCCGCGATCAAGAGCTGCGGGTCGCAGCTCATCGCGATCGCGATCATCACACGCTGGCGCATGCCCCCCGAGAGCTGGTGCGGGTACTCGTCGACGCGCCGCTCGGGCGCGGGGATGCCGACCTTGTTCAGCATCTCCAGCGCGTGGACCCGCGCCCGCGCCGCGTCGTAACCGCGGTGCTGCCGCACGGTCTCCATGATCTGGTCGCCGACCGTGAACACCGGATTCAACGCCGTCATCGGCTCCTGGAAGATCATCGCGATCTCGTCGCCGCGGACCCTGCGCAGCTCGGCGTCGCTCTTCGTCAGCAAGTCCTCGCCCCGGAACAGGATGCGCCCGCCCGCGTAACGCGCGGGCGGCGCCGGCAAGAGGCGCATGATCGACAACGCGGTGACGCTCTTGCCCGAGCCCGACTCCCCCACGACCCCGAGCGTCTCGCCAGCATGGATCGTGAGGTCGACACCATCGACGGCGCGCGCCACGC
>Ga0163154_10007632_pt1 | contig 12844 bp, 15 predicted proteins | sample OliLakLV19MP9P1_FD_148649 | JGI IMG/M metagenome (GOLD analysis project Ga0163154, IMG submission 148649) | Freshwater microbial mat bacterial communities from Lake Vanda, McMurdo Dry Valleys, Antarctica - Oligotrophic Lake LV.19.MP9.P1 | ecosystem: Environmental > Aquatic > Freshwater > Lake >... | reverse complement strand
CCCAGCGGGGTCACCGCCTATCGAGGGATCACCGCCCGCAAATCCCCCGCACCCACCCGCCTGACCTAAAGTTGCTGTACCTACTGCATTTGGGCTGACATCAATATGAGCACTAGCAGCAATAGTTACATCCCCTGTTGCCAGCAAATAAATCGGCGTGTTTTTCTCATTACAATTAAAGCGCAGTCGCGAACCCACTCCTGCCAAGGTAATCGTAGTTGCATTGAAAATTCCATCGGGCGGCGCATCCAAGGTCACCGTCTGGCCAGTGGGCACTGTAATAGGTCCGTAGGCACCGGTGCTGCCAGAATTAAAGCCCTGCGCGCTTGCTAGCTGAGCGCCAAAAATACAAGACAGAACGGTTAGATACTTTGTAATTTTCATTTCTTGAGCCTCTTAAAGTTGCTTGCTATTGCGGACGGCGCAAACTAATTGGTGGTTGGGCTACTACGGTATTTAAGGGAAGCCCACCGCTATCCCCAAAACCTGGGAGCGTTAAGCCGTGCCCTGCGGGCGGATTGGCAATGACGGTATTGAAGTTCAAACCGCCAGCATCCCCCAAACCTAGGCGGGTCAGGCCATGACCCATTGGAGGATCGGCAACGACGGTGTTGAAGTTCAAGCCGCCAGCATCCCCCAAACCTAGACGGGTCAGGCCATGACCTATTGGAGGATCGGCAACGAAGGTATTGAAACTCAAATCGCCAGCATCCCCCAAACCTGGGCGGGTCAGGCCATGGCCACGAGGCGCATTGGCCACGACAAAAAGCCGAGGTGTAGAGGCAGCACTCAGCGGATTGCTACCGCTATCTACCTCGTCCCCATCTGACCAGCCATCGCCGTCGGTGTCCGCACTAAGCGGGTTGGTGCCCGCAAGAAACTCGGCAACGTTGTTGAGGCCATCGCGATCAAAGTCCTCAGCGCCATCGTTAATGCCATTGCCGTCCGAATCGGCGCGAATCGGGTCCAGGCCCAGCAGCAGCTCTTGGCGAATGGTCAGCCCGTCAAGATCTAAGTCGCGATCGGCATCGCGGATGCCGTCGCCAAAGCTGTCCACGTTGTAAGGGTCTAAACCCAGCGAGACTTCCAGCGAATCGCTCAAGCTGTCGCCATCACTGTCGATGCCAAAGTTGTTGAAGGCGCGCACGCGCAGCTGATCCGGCGCGCTGCTTTGCTGACCGTTGTTGACCGTCAACCCAATCCAATAGGTGCCTGCTACATCGGGCACGAAGGCCGGAAGCGCAGTCGTGGCGTCACGCAATTGCGCCAAGCTACCCGCGGGCCGGCTGGTCAGCGTCCAGCGATAGCGCAGTGCCTGCCCACTTGGGTCTGTGGAAGCGCTGCCATCCAAAACCTGGGGATCATTAACCGCGACATTGCGATCCGAACCCGCCGCGGCAATGGGCGCTGGCGGCTCGAAGCCGTCAGCCAGAATCACCTCGGAGCCGGATTCCATCCCAGACTTGTAGATCGCCGTGCCCGCCACGGCCAAGGCCGACGTCGCGACACAAACTACGACTGCCATAAGCAAACTACGCATCCCAGTCATAGCTTAATCCGCTCCTGAACGACTGTGTGGGGAGAGTGAATTTCCCCCTTGAATCTGAACATTAGCTTAGCAGGAAAACGCTGGATTGACAAAGGAGTGCGCTTCAGGCGATCGCCTCAGCCCCGCGCCGAACCACTAATAGCCACCCGCATGGCAAGCACTCCTCAAGGAATATGGATAGGAGGGAACAGCGCGCAGGCGCCCTGCTGGGCGTCGCCAGCATGGGCACGCATCAGCACGAACAGTTCGCGGCCGACGCCATATTGATAGCCGGAAAGGTCGAGAACCGTTTGCGTCCCCCGTATGCCCTCACCCCACCTCAGGCAAATCCGCGTTATGAAACACTTCCTGCACATCATCCAGCTCTTCCAGCCAGTCGAGTAGGTCGACTAAGGTTTCGGCTACTTCGGCGCTGAGTGCTACGTGGTTTTCTGGGCGCATGATTACGTCGGCTCGGAGTGGTTTTTGGCCGGCTTTGCTTAGCGCGTTTTTTACCGCTTCTAGTTGCTCGGGCTTGCAGAGCACTAGGCTTTGCCCGGACCACATGCTGATGCGTTTTTTCTCGCTGCGCACCATCGCATCGCCTTCTTTGCAGCCAAACGCGGCGGCAAAGGTAGGCATATTTTCCGGGGCGCCATTGGCCCGGAATTGCGCGGGGGCGTGCGGATCGGTAACTAACTACCTACCTACCTACCTAGCGCGGGCAAAAACCTTCCGCGGTTTCTGATCGAACCGCCCGGGTTGCGATCGCGACGGGCGAAAATCGGTTGAAAAGCGTCGCTTGATCCGTCCAAGTGTCCTCGTAGAGCCCCGTGAGCATGAAACCCGCCGCGAGCTGTCCGCCAATCTGCGCTTCAAGTGAATGACTGAACTCGGCCGGCCGGCCACTCTTGCGCCAAACGGCCTGCTCACGGTCATTAAGACTTTGCGGCTCGCAGTAGGGAAGCGGATAGCGAACAATCAGCTCCCCGGTTTCCTCAACTTCGATGTGGTTGAAGAGAAACAGGCTCGGATTCATGAAGCCGGCTAGCAGGACGCCACCAGGCTGGAGAATGCGGTAGCACTCGCGCCACACGGCTGACACGTCAGGAACAAAGACATTGGAGACCGGGTGAAAGATCAGATCAAAGCTGCCGGGCGGAAACTGGGAGAGATCAGCCATATTCCCTTGCACGCATGCAAGGACCAAGCCCTCTCGCGCCGCGACCTCCTGATCCTTCTTCAGTTGCTCCATGGACAAATCAAAGCTCGTCACATGCGCGCCCGCTGCCGCCAGAACGGGTGCCTGCTGACCGCCACCCGAGGCGAGACACAGCACACGTTTTGCGCGGACGTCGCCAAACCATGCAGACGGTACCGACTTGGTGGGGGTAAGAATTACCGACCAACGACCTTGACGAGCGGCCTGGATCACTTCTGATCCTACGGGCGCGCACCATTCACTGCCTTCGCGTGATTCCCGGTCCCACGCTTTTCGGTTGTGCTCAATAACATCCATATCCATTCCAGATCGGCCAAACGCCGCGTTAACCGGCGTCGAATGGGTCTACTAATAATGCGGCAACAAACGCCAAAACAATCACGCGATTCCCAGCCCAGCGGTTCAGTGCCGCGGGATTTTCTACCCGCGAGTAGTCTACGATATTACCGCGAGTATTTAACGACAAGAACCTGCGCATCTGATTCCAACTCCGAGAATGCTTGCAGCATTAACTGCAAGGCACCCGATTCGCCAAAACCACCGGTGCCGGCTCCGATGATTGGAAAGGCCACGGACGTAAAACCACTCTTTGACACAATTTCCATTGCCGAATGAACCGAACGCTGAATCGATTCCTGAGTAGAGCGCCAGAACATGTTAATGCCTGCAACGTGGATTATTCCTTTGAAAGGCAACTTTCCCGCCGACGTCAGCACAGCATGACCCAGTGCAATAGGACCATGGCGACCTACCTCAATGAATGGCGCGTAGCCACCGCGCCGCTTGATTGCACCCGATACGCCCTGCGGCACCAACAACCACCACGGAATGATGTTTCGATTCCACGCATTAACAATAACCTCGACCTTTTGGTCAAGCAAGTCGCCAGTTACAATACGGGGGAGCATTACAAACAGGCGCCTAGGCATTTTACTACAGGGTGTTTTAGCGCGGCCTGCTGAAAGCATGGCTTAGGCTTCATGTATTAATATCACCATTCGAGTGAACTTGCCACTGTTTAGGCCGTAGGCCTCTGTCACGGACCCACGCAAAGGTTGGGGACGGTGAGCCGCGAGAAGAGATGTGGCGATGCAACTGCGGATGACGGGTAGTGCGATAGTGCCTGCTTGAACTCGGGATGCGTAAAAGCAGCGCGAAAATGGCCCGTAGACTCCCGCAAGGCATAATTCATAAAGACGTTGCTACCTGCAATTCCTTGGTGAAGTTGGGTAGAGATATAGCCAGGCTGCTGTTTCATCCAGTTTGCATCGGCCTCCCACGCTTTCAGAAGCGCTAGAACGTCTTCCTCCGCAACATGAAAGATGTTAACCAATACAACCGGGGAAACATCCGACCCGATCTGCTGGAAGATTGGAACGGTTTCGTCGAGTGGTTTAATTTGAAGCACGGGAACCTCCGTTGGATGGTGTTACGTAGCTCCGCAAATGAGTTGAAGTAGGCGAGTGGGATGACTAGAAAAATCAATCCGAGAATAAGTAGAAAACGATCGCCAAAAGGACTTCCGGCGCACGCGCAAGGAAAGTCCGATAGGCTGCTAGGCTGATAGTACGCCTAAGGTAAGACCGCCAGCAAACCTGCGCTTAGCGCGTATCGGCGCACTGCACGAGGACTGCACGCGATGGGGGCGCAGGCATTGCGAACGGCACGCACGACCACCCGAAGCTCCGCTTGCCTAACAATCACCCCAATGCGATTGCAGTGCGGCCAATGCGGCAAGGCCCGCAGTTTCGGTGCGCATGATGCGTGGGCCAAATCGCATGCCTACAAAGCCCAAACGCAGCATCAGAGTGCGTTCCGCTTCGCTAAACCCTCCCTCTGGTCCCACGGCAAGCACAATTCGATTGCTATTAGGCAGATCGCGCAAGCTAACATCGCCTTCTGGATCCAACAACAGCGCCAATGGCGGATCGGCAAGCTGCGAGTTTTGCGCCATCCAGTTGGCGAAAGCGATCGGCGCGGCCAAACTGGGCAAAGTGGCGCGGCCACTTTGTTCGCAGGCACTCGCTAATACCGACCGCCAATGCAACATGCGACGCGCTTCGCGCTCGGCGTCCAAGCGCACTTCGGTGCGGTCGGTGATCAACGGTTGGAGCGCCGCAATACCCAGTTCGGTGGCTTTCTGCAGCACCAGATCCATTTTTTCGCCGCGACACAAACCCTGCGCGAGCGTCAGGTGTAGGCTGGACTCGGCAATCGGCGTTATTTCAGACTCAATACGCGCCAGCGTGCGCTTGCGCTCTAACGAGGTCAACACCGCGCTGAACTCACGGCCATCGCCATTGAATAAATGCACCGCATCGCCGCTACGCAAGCGCAATACGCGGGTCAGATGATTGGCGAGCTCAGCACCCAGCGTTATTTCGCGCTCCAAGCATAACTCAGCATCGACAAACCCTCGAATCACCCGCATAAGCTCACTTCCCTTTTGGCTACGGCGTATAGAGCGGCTGCAGCGCCGCCGGCCCGCCCATTTGCGCCATTTGGCGAATAATCCAACTAGCGCGTTTATGCAAATACGGCGTGGCTTGATCGGCGCGGCGTCGGCGTGGGTCCGGCAGGGTCGCCACCATCAACGCCAACTGATACGGAGCGAGTGTCGAACAAGGCTTGCCAAAGCGTTTTTCGCAAGCCACACAAAAGCCAAAAATGCCCTCGCCAGTCTCGGCGATATTCAGATAAGTTTCCAGTAATCGATGTTTGGACCATCCCAGTTCCAGCCAAGCGGTAAACCAGACTTCCAATCCCTTCCGCAGCCAACTTCGACCGCTCCAAAGAAACAGGTTTTTGGCGACCTGCTGACTAATCGTGCTGGCGCCACGCATACGCTCACCGTCTTGCGCTTTATCCAATGCTTTTTTAATTTCGATGGTATCAAAACCGTGGTGGTCCAGAAAGCGCTGATCTTCCGATGCCAATACTGCGAGTGGTAAATAGGGGCCAAAGCTATCCAACTCACACCATTGATACTCGATCTGGTAATTCTGATTGCCTTCCTGGCGCGCCTCCAGTATGCGTTGCGCCATCATCGCTGTCATCGGTGGATCGACAAAACGCAGCACCAGCACGATCAGCGCACTGAGGAGCACGGGCGTGAGCAGCAAAACCCACAACCAGCGCCGCCAGCGGCGACGCTTTTTAGGTGGCGTTGGCAACAAACGCTTCTGCTTGGCCACGCACCTTAGCCGTGTTTGCTGAGCCAAGTATGGATGGTCGGCGCCACCTCGCGCTGCGCGCGACCTGATACATAGATACCAATGTGGCCACCTTTAAATGCCAGTACCGTGTAATCCTTGGTGCCAATTAAGTTCTTCATTGGAATGGAAGCACTGGGTGGCACCAAATGGTCTTGTTCGGCGTAGATATTCAAAACCGGCATGGTGATCTTTTTCAGATCGACGTCTTTATCGCCGATTTTCAGCCCACCTTCGACCAGTTTATTGGCTTGATAGAAGTCGCGAATAAACTCTCGGAACGCTTGGCCGGCTTGGTTAGGCGAATCAAAGATCCACTTCTCCATGCGCAGAAAGTTCTCCAGCTCTTCCTTGTTATCGAGAATGTCGACCAAACCTACGTATTTTTGCAGATTTAAACGGAACGGCTTTAACGTCAAATAGCAGTAATTCATCAAATCGCCGGGGACATTACCCAAGGTGTCGACAAACAGGTCGATATCCAATCCGCGTGTCCAGTGTGAGAGCATATTGTCGGGCGTGTGGAAATCGACCGGCGTCACCATCGTTATGAGGTTTTTCACCTTGTCCGGGTAAATTGCCGCAAAACACAAGGAAAACGCACCACCTTGGCAAATGCCGAGTACATTAATAGCCTTCAGTTTGTGACGACGCGCGACCACATCGACACATCGTCGAATATAACCGTTGATGTAATCGTCCAGTGATACATAACGATCGGCGGCATCCGGATAACCCCAGTCAATGAGGTAAACATCCTCGCCGTGCGCCAGCAGATTGCGCACCAAAGAGCGGTCTGCCTGCAGATCAGTCATGAATGGCCGATTGACCAATGCGTAGACGATTAGAATGGGCGTCTTATTAATGGGTGTGCTATCGCCTTTGAAGCGGTAAAGCACCAGTTTATCTTCTCGATAAATCGCCTCTTTTTCGGTGGCGCCATATTCCACATCGTCGACCTCGCGCAGCACTTTTGCGCCAGCAGTCAGTTTTTGCGTATAGCGGCTCACTTCATCGAACGCCGCTTTCGGATCAATTCTTAATGGTCCCATGATGATCAGCTCCGGCTGCGACGACTAGAAGATTTCGGCTGAACGGCGTTAGTGGCCTTAGGTGCGGCTTTCGCGCGTTTGGCGCGGGCCGCAGGCTTGGGCTCGCTTAACTGCGGCTCGGGTGGTTCATCGGTAGCGGTGGCTTGCGGCGCAACGGCATCGCCGGCCGGGTTCGCTCCCGCCGCAGCTGTCGCCAACTCAGTCATCTGGATCAACTTTTCCTCTAATTCAGCGACCCGTTTGCGCAGATCGTGCATGCGTTGGTGCACGGTATCCAACTCACCGCGGCCAGGCATGCCGAGTGACGCAGTCGAGCGCTCCACTTCATCTTGAACCGACTGACGTACGCGCATTTGCGAATTAACCAATGCACCGTAGACCTCGCGGAACTCGGCGGATAAGGCGACTTCCGCGTAGCCCTCTTCGGCCGCATCGACAAACACATCGTAGAGCCCACGCATGCTGGTAATTTCGCGGCCCGGCTCGCTGCGCTCCGCCAATTTCGACTCGAACTTATCCAGGCCCAAACGACTAGCCTTGAACATCAAGGTGTTGTAACGGTTGTTCTGATCCTGGTAGTCAGCAAACGCTTGCATCATTGCCTGCTTACGTTCTTGTGATTCGCGATTCATGCCAAACGCTGGCATCGACAGGGCACTGCGTGCGTCAGTTTCCAGCGGCTTTACCTGTTTTAACCACTCGCGAAACATCTCTTCAAAACCCTTGGCGCCTTCGCTGCTAATGCCGCGCAATGCATCAAGCGCGGGATTATTCTGCGGGGCTAAACCACCAAAAGCCTTTTCCAATGCCTCGCGCATGGACGCGGGCGTCGCCATTTCTGCAGGCGTGGTGGCCAGCTGGCCGATCACACCTTGCATGAAGTCAGTGAATTGTTTGGCGCCGCCAACCACTTTATCGAGTACCTCGTTGCCCGAATCACGCGCACCCAAAGACTTCATCCAGAGATCAAATCCTTGTTGAATCGGCATCTGGGGCAAGGCATTGCCGCGGGCGGCATCCGTCCACGCGGAAAAAAACTGTTTTTGCATGGATTGCCAATCCGGCATCCAAGCAGCTTTCGAGTCAGTCATGGCACCACTCCAGCGTCAAGTTGCCGCAATGCTAACAGGCACGGGCGTGGCTGCTCACCGCTGTTGGTTGTTGGTTGTCGGTTGTTGCTTGTTGGTAGTAGATCGGCGCGTCAAGTTGTGAGCCGTTAAGCCGGCGCGCGGCATGCCGCGCAAGCCGCGGGCTTTCTCCTCTCTCTCGGTGCTCTTGTTCGCGAATCAAACTGAGTGGGACATTCGATAGGCAGCGTGACAGAGCGGCGGGTCGCTTTTCGTGGGTTTGGACTTGTCCAAACGCTTCTGCTTCGGCTTTTCCCGCGCTCCGCGAGTGTGGCGGGGCCACAGCGAGGAACAACCTCCACCGCGTTCGAACTAGTCCAAACTCAGTACTGATGAAACACAAAAAAGCAAGGGATCGCGAGCGAGCTCGCTGCCACAGGCTGCTCGTCTCCATGAACATCGTAAGTCACTGATTCGTCATTGCGAGGCACACGCCGCGAGAAGCGGCAATGATCCTCGAATGGCGCGCGCCGTGGCAATCCAGGTACGGCGCTGGATCGCCACGGCCTGCCCATGGGCCCTTCCGAGTACGTGTGGTCAGCGCCGGACGGGCCTCACGATGACCTCGCTTGGCAGCCCACCTCAGTTTGACTGGCACTCGGCGCGTACAACAAAGTGGCGGAGCAAGCTCCACCCCCAAGCAACAACGAATCAATCGAATTACTTGAGCAAGCCTGCAAAGCGCTTCTTGAACTTGGCCACTTTGGGCGCGATGACCAAACTGCAATACGGTTGCTCGCCGTTCAGCTCGAAGTACTCCTGGTGATAATCCTCAGCCGGATAAAAAACTGGCAGCGGCAATACTTGCGTGACGATGCTGCCAGGCCAATCGCCGCTTGCCGCGCTGCGCGCAATGGCCGCTTCAATCGCCTGCTTTTCTGCATCAGTGCCATAAAACGCCACCGATCGATACTGCGGGCCGACATCGTTGCCCTGACGGTTGAGAGTGGTGGGGTCGTGAATGGTGAAATACACGTCAAGTAAGGTAGCTAGCGGCACCACCGCCGGATCAAAGTGGATTTTGACCACTTCTGCATGCCCGCTGCGGCCGCCCGTCACCTGTTTATAGGTGGGAAAATCAATGGTGCCACCGGCATAACCAGAAACCGCGGAATCCACACCGCGGACCTCTTCATAGACTGCTTCTAAACACCAGAAACAACCACCACCCAACACAATCGACTCAAGATTGGTCGGCGTAATTGACATTGAAGCCGGGGCTTCAGCGGCGTAACTGCTCGTACTCATGGTCACCATCGCGAGTAAAGGGAGAGAAAGGGATCGAAACCAGGGTTTCATTGACGTTTATTTCCTCAACGACTGAACGTGTTGCATAGACCGAGGCACGCGCTGAAGTCTTTCGCACTGACCCGAATGGCGACGTGAACACCCAGCTTGGCCCCTGTTCACGGATTTTTGCGTTGCCTCGAATGCAGCCCGCATCAGCGCATTTCTAACCCGGAGGTTTCATGAATTCACGCGATGATCGCGCAGGATGTTGGCCGCCAACGGATTTTCCGAAGGAGCGCCATATCGGGCCATACGGTCGACTGAGGAAAATTCCTCGTGCGACTAAGAGACTAGCGAGGGCGCGTGCAATTTATGAAACATCCGGGCCAAGGAACTAGCATGAGTCTGCGTTTGCTAACCGCGTTTGGATTCTTGCTGAGCACATTGCCGCTTTTGAGCGCTTCTGCCGCCCCATTGCCGCGCATGCATCCAGGCTCGCCCTGGTACCAGCGCGTGGATGCATCAGCGGTGCATCCAAGCTCAAGCGGCCCGGCAGGCATGATCGCCACGTTGAGCGCTCTGGGTGGTTTTGGGAATACCCGTATGCAGATCGATTTTGGCATTCACGTGCTGTACGCGCAGCCCGGGACGCCCACTCAACCTTTGATTTCGATTCCCAGTGTGAATCCAGACGACGCCTATTACCTGCCGGACTGCGAAGCTCTGGCGACGCCGATTCCGCTGCCAGTTGGAGGCGCCATTGAGGGCCAGGTGGGTTATAGCTGCGACAACTTGGCGGACGATTGCCATTTATTAGTGGTGCAGAACAATGAAATATTTGAAGTATATCGCGCCAATTTAAGCGCTCAGGGACTGCAAAGTCAGTGCTTGGCCCGTTGGCGAACGGATGCTTTATACCCGGCAACCGGCCGTGGTGAGCACTGCACCAGTGCCGACGCTGCCGGTTTTCCGATCGCGCCATTATTGTTCAACGCCGACGAAGTAGCCACCGCAGTGGCCGCGCAAACCGACCTTGGTCATGCGATACGTTTCATCCTGCCAAATAACCGCATGGCCAGCGATGTCTCGTTAGGCGGTGTGCTTGGCCGCCTCTATGTGCGCCCGGCCACCCATGCAGGTGGTCCGTCTGGACCGGTGGCTAGCGTGCCGTATGGCGCGCGTTTGCGCCTGCGCGCGGACTTTCCGATGAGCAACTACAACGCTGCCGCACAAGTCATTTTGCGCACCTTGCAGCGTTTTGGCATGGTTTTGGCTGACGGCGGCAGTATTGCGTTGACTGCCGAGAGTGATCGATACACCAGCAATACCTGGGCGAGTCTGGGCATCAATTCCAGGGTCTTTGATCTGACCCCCAACGCGCAAAAAGTCTTCATAACCGACTTTGACGTCATCGACACCGGACCGCGCATTGCGGAAACCTATGACTGCGTGCGCAGTGCACCGTCGACCGACCCGCTGTTGGCCAACGGTTTTGAGTGAGGGTTTGTTCGACTCAACGGAAAGGCACGCAATAGCGAGAATGCTTCGGTTGCCGCCGCGGCAGGATCGTCTGCGCGATCAGCGATGGTCAATTCTGCAGCGGCAAATCCACCGCCGCTGACCTGTTCGGCCACAAAGGCCGCAAACCCTAAATGTGCGGCCAACGATGCCCGGGCGAAAGCGCGCGTGGCCACGGTACTGCTGAGGATCAAGTGCGCAGTGTCGATTGCGCTGAGCGTTCGTAACCCGGTGTTAGGGCCGCGCTTTAGCAGTAGTAAAGCGGATAATGGCAATGCCGGCCCGTCCATCGGGTATTGCTCGGCTCTGGACAACTTCGGCTGTTCCAATTGCGGCAGGCATTCTAGCCTTGCGTCGATGCCCTTCCCCACCGGCAGCAAATCATCCGCCAGACGCCGCCACCCCTGCGTGCAGGCCAGGCTGGCCAACGTCGACTTGCCAACGCCGCTGGCGGCGGTAATCGCCAACACCACGCCATCGGCGCGCTGCACGGCACTCGCATGCAATACATAAATGCCGCGATGCGCCAACGCATGCAAGAGCACCGGGCCGCGCAATGCCAACTGCTCAAAAGCTGGATTGCGTGCTGCGCGCATAATCTCAATCTGAACGCAGAGGGCGTCATACCGGTACGCACCAAACTGACCCAGATCCAACGTGTAGCGGGGCGGCTGCTCCACCAGTTGCACACGCAGAGCGGTTTCCGCCAATTCAGCGGTCGTCGCCAATGGGCGAGATTCAGTCTCGGACATCGACACACGAGTATGACATCGATCAACGCCAAACTCATAGCCGCATGCAGACATAGACTGAGGTTTCTGATCGGTCTCCTGCGCTGACAAAATGCCTCCCGATGTGTCTGCCGACGACGGGCTTAGGCTTGCCGTTTGTTGCCCAATCCGTCTATACGCCGTTCCAGTTTGATGAAGTGTTCCAGCATGTGGGTGTAGATCTGATCCGTTTTCTCATGCAAATGGGCCACTTCCAACTCGGCCTTGACGTTGACCTCGTATTCAATATCCGACCGCACGCGATCTTTTTCGGCTTGCCGGGTCTGGCTGATCAGCACAAAACACGACAAAAATATCGCCTCCAATGACACAATCATGGTCAGTAAACCAAACGGAAACGGATCGAATTGCGGGATGCCAACCGGCAAGGTATTAATCAGGATCCAGATTCCAAACCAACTGGCGTTGAGCAGCAAGAACAGCATGCTGCCGCTAAACGCCGAAATCGCGTCGGAGGCGTGCTGAAAAAAGCTCAGGTTCTCTTCTGCCTCCTCATTGGCGTTTCGTGACACGCGGGTACGCAACAATTCATCCGCTTTGCGGGTCATGTGGCTCATTGCCGCCAACAAACCCAGTGCCGCCTGCGGGGTGGTTTTGAAGAGCAACAACAACGAGTCGCGATCCAGAGCCAGTAACTCGCTGTCCTCGGTGGCACGGGCTGTCGCCGTACGAGGGCCGTGATCGAGCAGCGCCAGTTCGCCAAAAATCTGTCCTACACCCGCAGTAGCCAAAGCGATCTTCTGACCCGCATTGTCTTTGATGTAAAGTTCAATTTCGCCGCGCTTGATGACATACATCGCATCGCCCGGTTGGCCAGCTTGGAATAACACGCTGCCAGCGCTGAGTTCACGCCAGTCGATGAACTTGGCCAAACGCGCTCGATCATCCTCACCTAGGTGCTCGAACAGCTCCACGTCAGCCAACAGTTCCGGTGTGCATGGCATAAGTCCAACTCCTGGCGAGAGAATACCCAGTCTATGCGGTACGTGAGCGTAGGGCTACCGGCGAGCAAAAAGTCCAAGTTATTGACGAACGAGCCCTAAGTTCAAAGCCAGCGCGTTTTGCATTGCTGCGCGTACCGGTGAAAAACTGCGTCGGTGAATACGGCACGGCCCTAATTCGTTCAAGCGCTGCAAATGATCGGGCGTTGGATAACCAAAATGC
>Ga0163154_10007630_pt1 | contig 12846 bp, 6 predicted proteins | sample OliLakLV19MP9P1_FD_148649 | JGI IMG/M metagenome (GOLD analysis project Ga0163154, IMG submission 148649) | Freshwater microbial mat bacterial communities from Lake Vanda, McMurdo Dry Valleys, Antarctica - Oligotrophic Lake LV.19.MP9.P1 | ecosystem: Environmental > Aquatic > Freshwater > Lake >... | reverse complement strand
TTGCCCAGTATGGTGTAATTTCAACACGCCTGCAGCAAAGGCGTCTATTTCAACGTGCAGCAGGTGGCCGCGAATGATTGCCAAATCAGCCTTTCAACACGCCTGCAGCAAAGGCGTCTATTTCAACTTCGTCGAGGCTTGCATGGCTCGCGCGATCACCATTCTTTCAACACGCCTGCAGCAAAGGCGTCTATTTCACCGATGCTCAAAGAGCTACGTCGCATGGGCGGCTTGCTCTTTCAACACGCCTGCGCAAAGGCGTCTATTTCAACCTCCCTTTTCCAGCATCGCTGCAATGACTGCCTCCGCTTTCAACACGCCTGCAGCAAAGGCGTCTATTTCAACCATCGTAATGACCACATGCGGCGGGCGGCTTTGTATCCTTTCAACACGCCTGCAGCAAAGGCGTCTATTTCACAGCGACAAGGGTCTACCTGACGGTTCCGTTCGACCACTTTCAACACGCCTGCAGCAAAGGCGTCTATTTCACGTACGCTGTGATCCTGGTGCTCGCCGGGCGCGAAACTCTTTCAACACGCCTGCAGCAAAGGCGTCTATTTCACCCCGCACCCCAAGCCAGAAAATCGCCGAACTCGAAGCCCCTTTCAACACGCCTGCAGCAAAGGCGTCTATTTCAACCTCCAGCCCGCGATCATGGACGCGCTCAAGCGCCGATCTTTCAACACGCCTGCAGCAAAGGCGTCTATTTCAACGGGCGTGCGGGTTCTCGCCCTTGGCGTGGTGAATGGCTTTCAACACGCCTGCAGCAAAGGCGTCTATTTCAACAGAGTACCGAAGGGCCAGGAAGCACGAGCAGCCAGCCTTTCAACACGCCTGCAGCAAAGGCGTCTATTTCACCCCCGAGGACGGCAGGAAGATTGCAGCGTTGTGGAGGGCACTTTCAACACGCCTGCAGCAAAGGCGTCTATTTCACCCACTATCTTTAGGAATAGAGGTTTTAGTTTGCAAAGCCTTTCAACACTCCTGCAGCAAAGGCGTCTATTTCATCTACTCGGCACGCGGTGTGCTTTTTGTCGGACGTGACCTTTCAACACGCCTGCAGCAAAGGCGTCTATTTCAACGGCTTTCTGGTGTTCCTCTGCCACGTTCATGAGGCCCTTTCAACACGCCTGCAGCAAAGGCGTCTATTTCAACGTCCTCCGGCACACTATACCTTCCCGGATCCAACCACTTTCAACACGCCTGCAGCAAAGGCGTCTATTTCAACGTCTTGATCCTCAATGTCCACCACCACATTGGCAGACTTTCAACACGCCTGCAGCAAAGGCGTCTATTTCAACCCGTTCGGCAACTTCTCGGCCAGCCCGGCCTGACCTCTTTCAACACGCCTGCAGCAAAGGCGTCTATTTCAACACCACGACTTGGTGCGCAATCTCCTCGATGCGCCGCCGCTTTCAACACGCCTGCAGCAAAGGCGTCTATTTCAACGCAGGCCGATCAGGCCGCCTGGGGGTCGTCCGATGACTTTCAACACGCCTGCAGCAAAGGCGTCTATTTCAACGTCTATCTCCTTCGCGGGGGAGGCGGGGGGTGTGTCTCTTTCAACACGCCTGCAGCAAAGGCGTCTATTTCAACTGCAACATGCCCTTAAAGACCTTGAGCGGGCGTATAACTTTCAACACGCCTGCAGCAAAGGCGTCTATTTCAACCCCCCATCTTTACGTCGCTGATTATAGGAGACTTTTCTACCTTGATGCGAGCGCTACAACCAAGTGCTTCAAAAATCCGGTGGGGCTTACCTCATCACGATAATGAACCATTAAAAATCATAGACTTGCCTCTGCGAGCGCTCCCCAGCCTTTCTGACACCACAACAGCGCTCGCACAACTGATCGGCAGTGGAATATCGACATGCACGCTCGAACCATACAGGCTCATGATGCTTCGGCTGATCATTTGATCTGGTCCAGCAGTGAAGATTGAATCGGTGACCACCTTGCGACTTCTTTCGGGGGAAAGCACCCTTAGAAAGGGTTTGAAATCGCAAGGCGGCCGTAAAACCAATTCAGCTCTTCTTGGGCGATGCTTGTTCGGAAATGAACTTTGATACTGCCTCACGACTAGCCTTGGATTCATTGGGTAACTCGACCTTATTGCGCTGGGCGAGTTTCATCGCGTAATCGAGCTGCGCGGCAGTCGGCGGCAACGGTGTTCCACTGGACTTGGCAGTATCTCTGGCGCCCTTCGCTTCGAGACCACCTCCGTATTGATCGAGGAACGCAGAGCAGGCGTCGTAATGGTCTCGCACAGCTCTCGGAACTCCGCCGACGACCTTATGGCGATCAGCAAGCTGACTGGCCAGGTCGACCATTTTGCGAGAAGGTGGACGTTTTGCCGCCAGCGCGGACCCGATCGTTCCCAGTTCAGTCGCCCGCTCCTTGACCACGCCGATCCAATCCTGAATCTGAAGTGTAAGTTTGCGGATAAAATCGGCGGCGCCGGTTTGATCGATTGCTCCGCTGGCGATGTCTTCCAATACGCCCTCCCAAATCGCCGAGAGCGCTGCATCTGCCAGTTTTGGTGGCACTGCATCAATGACTTGTTGTGCCAATGGAGTGGATACCAATCGTTGAGCGCGTCCTTTGATCTTGAGAAGATACTCGCTATCGAATAACCCTTTAATGACCGTGGCACGAGTTGCGCCTGTTCCGATGCCGCGCGGAGCACCATGGCTGTCGTAGAGATATTTACGCAAGTTTGGGTTCGTCACGAAGCGTCCTACATTTTCCATGTCCTCCAGCAATGATCGAATGGTGTAGGAAGGGGGCGGTCGCGTTTGTTTGGCTTCTGCACGCACAGCGACTAACGTGGCTGGCATGCCATCCTTGAAGGGTGCCAGTGACACTACACGGGCAGCGACAGGCCCCTCCTCGGATTCGTCTTCTGCGCCACACTGGTTGGCATACACAGCTTTCCACCCTTGAGCTATGGGAGTGTCCGCACTGACATCGAATGTGGGACCGCCAGGCACAGCGAACGCCACCACACGGGCACTAAACTCATAGTCTGGATAGAGCGTTGCCAGGTAGCGATTGGCAATCAACGTGAACAACTGAAGTTCTTCGCCACCTAATGTCTGGAGCAAACTCGCGCGCGCTTCCGAGCTAGGAACAATGGCATGGTGCTCGCCCACCTTCGCCGCGTCGTAAATGCTCGCACGCACTTGAGGCTCACCCAGTGCAGCGGCCATGGCCTGAGTTGGAGAATGCTGCTTGAGCAGCGCAAGCACTTGTGGAATCAGCAGTGCCTGATCAGGAGGAAGAAACTCGTTCTCTGAGCGTGGGTAGGTAATCAGCCCCGCATCGTAGAGCTTCTGTGCGACCTTCAATGTTTTGTCTGGATCGAACTGGAACGTTGTGCTGGCTTGCTGTTGCAAGGTCTTGGTCGAGAACGGCGGCGGCGGCGGGCGGCGTTTGATCTGGTCTTGCACCTGGAGTGTGCCGGCGACTCCGGTTGCAGCCTTCGCCAATGCCTCGGCAGTCGCACGATCAAACAGGCGGTGTTTGTCTTTCGGCTGCCAGGACAGCTCGACCGGACCCGCGGCTGTCATGCAGTTTGCGACCAGGTCGAAGTAGGCGCGGGTAGTAAATCCTGCGATCTCCCGATCGCGGCGGACGACAAGTGCCAAGGTGGGTGTCTGCACTCTTCCCACAGGCTTCGCCCCAAAGCTGGCGAATGCTAATGTCACGGCTCGTGTCATATTCATTCCGAGCAGATAGTCGGCTTGCTGCCGCGCCAGTGCTGAGTAGTAATTGCCTAGCTTGCTCTCTCCAGGCAAGAGCGCATCCATAGCTTTTCGTAAGGGCTTTTCATTGATGTCATTAGCCCAAAGCCTTTTAGTCGGACCCGAATACTTGAAATAACTCAACAATTCACGGGCAATCAGTTCTCCTTCTCGGCCAATATCTGTGGCAATCACCACTTCACTGGCCTTGGCAACCAGCCCCTTGATGATTTTGACCTGACCACTCTTGCCTTCGCTTGGTCGCACTTTCCACGAAGGTGGAACAAACGGAAGTTGGCTCCAATGACCAGGAAACTTGAGAGCGGCGTCATAGTCATCTGGCTTGAGCTGTTCCAACAGGTGTCCAAACCCCCACGTAACGACATGATTATTCTGACACTCAATCATGCCATCGCCTTTGGCCTTGACCCCTAAAATGGCCGCAATTTTGCGACCGACATCCGGCTTTTCTGCAATCCATACAATCATTTCCGATCCCTCCGACTCATGGTGCGTCATTACCTTTTTTCGTCTTCCGATCGCCTTGACATCCTCCCCGCCCTGAAGGGCGAGGTTTGTCGCGCAATCGGATCAAATAGCTCGTGCGCCTCCTATCAATCGTGACTGACCAGAGCGTCCACGCGCTCGCCAGTGCGCCAATAGACGCACAGCAGGAACAGCACGCAACGCCACGGGATCGGCCAACAGGCATTTCAGGCATTCGGCCAGCAGATCTGCATGTGTCCTCGCGCTCGTCCGCGCGGCCATTTCGATCTTGTCGCTGGTCGGCCTTTGGACGCAAAACCCCATCAGGGCGCGCAGCGATCTCTGAGGCTCGGCTTGGCAGTGCTCGACATAGCGACGTACCGCCCAGCCGGCGAGCTGGCCCAGCGGGCAGCCGATCTTCAACGCGGATTGGTTGATCGCCGCACGCTCGATGGCACCCATATGGATGCCTACCATCGTGGTTGGCTCGACTGGCGCACTGGGGCGATCAATCAGGGTCTGGAGGTTGGGGTCGTCCTCAAACAGGCGTTTTAAGCACTCCTGGAGGAGACTGGCACGGGAACGCCCGGTGCGCAGGACACTCCGTTCAAGCAGTCGTGCGAAGCGCGCGGGCAGAGCGAATGTCTTGACCCGCTGCGGATCTCGGAAGGCACGCGCGCCTTCAGCCTCTTCGCACCTTGACAGGTAGCGGGCGACGGCTTCGGTTGCAAACACCGCATACGAGCAGCCGATGGACGCAACTGCTGCCCTAATGCGCGCGATGTCCTCCGGGTGCAGGTGCACCCCTATTCGATTCATCTGCGTATTCCGACTCATGGTGCTCTACTGCGATTGCAGGCCGCTGCCTTGAGCAGCGGCCTTGTCACGATCGCCGCCGAAGCGGCTTTGAAGCCTTTTAAGGCGCGAAGGTCACGATGGCCGTCTTGGTCCCCGCTGTGAAAACACACTCGAATGTGCCGCTGATCACGCCGGAGGATTGCACCTCGATGCGCGCAGTGGTCTGACCTGTGATGGTGGTGGCCGGAATCGGCCCGAGCAGGTTGACCACATAGCCACTCTGACCGGATCGTGGCGAACAGCTTGCCACCGGCACCACATTCGAGAAAGGCCGTGCACTCGGGCTGGAATCGCGCACGTCCAGCGTGATGAGGTGAACGATCGTTTGATTGGGCCGGACCAGCACAGTGTTCGGGTTGGCAGTGATCGCGCCAATCTGGCTGTTGCCTTGCATGCCGCCGCACCCAGGTGGCAGTGGGGCAAAGTTCTGATCGCAGATGCTGGTGTCATCAACGCGCGCCGAGGCCAATGTTGTCGTTCCAGACGGCGCCTTGACCGTGACGGTCAACGATCCGCTGCTGCGCATTCCATCTCCGATCAGTCGGGCAATTGCGACAAACGGGCCAGGACCATTGCTGTCGCCGATCACGAAGCTGGTCTCGTCAGTTAGCACTCCATTAGTGGTCTTGATCTCGACGGTGGTCCCTGGCGCCATCATATTGCCGTTGAGATCGCTGACTTCGACTCGCAGCTCTGCTGGCGAAATCTCATTGACTGTGACTGCATTGGGCACGATGGACACCAGAGCGCGTGATGTGCTCATGACATGCACAATATCGTCGCGGATCTCGGTTGTGCTGCTGCGCCCGCAGATCGTGGCATTGCAAAGCAATCCGTCGTACACGCCGTTGGGAGGATCGAAGCGCCCATTACTGTTCGCATCCGAAAAGAACTCACCAGGGTCATACTGGCCGTTTTCGTTGTCGTCGCGAAACGCTTCCGGCAGATCCGAGAAGACTTCGCCCTGGCTGTACTGGCCGTCGCCATTGGCATCGATAAACGACTCGTCGCCAATCGTCCGGGCCAGCAGCGTGATCCGGCCATTCGCCGGGCGCGGATTGGAGCTGCGCCAGCGCACTTCACAGCCGCCATCGACGGTGGTGCAGGTCGGATCGATCTGGCCGCCTTCGGCGTTGAACAGCACATTGGTCCCGTTCGGGACCGGATTGTTGTAGAGATCCGACAGCCGGACGAATAGCTTGACGACCACACCATCAATGCCAAACGACTCGCTGTTGAGTGTTTCCATGGACAACGAGAACGAGTTCTGATCGGCGACCCCGGTGCTCACCACCAGCTGATCCGATTGTGTGGTCGCGCCTCCAGGCAAGGTTGCAACGACCCGGAAGACCGCCGCCGCGGTGCCGCTGCGAACCACCGCAACGACTTCGCCCACGGTATCGGTGACGGCTGCCAACGCATCCAGCCGCAAGCCGCCCGTGTTGGATGTCAGGCGAAACTCAACGAGCTGGCCAGCAACCGGAATCCCGTTTGCACTGCGCACCCGGAAACGCACTTCGCTGGTTTCCGGTCGATTGACCGCACCGCGGCCAGCCAGCACGATCGTCGCGGGAGTCACCGAGACGAACTCGATGCCTGCCGCAACAGGTGCCAGAATCGTGATCTGCCCGATGGCTTGCGCCTCAAACACCAGCCCTTCAATCTGCGCGCGAGCCGTCACTGTGTCAGTGCCAACGCACCCTGCGCGGGCGCGGAAGGTGGTGGTGGCAATTCCATTGCTGGAGGTCACCGGGCTAATCAGGGTCGCAGTGCCGGCGGTCGCGCACTGACTGGTGAAGGTCACCTGGGTGGGGCGCTGTACCAGGGTGCCATCACTCTGGCGCAACACCGCGCGGACCACCGACGAGCCGCCTGCAGAAATGCTGGGAGCGTCGATGTCGAGAGATCCGGCACGGAATGCCGCTCCAGGGGCTTGGCCGCCCAGCTCAAACACGATCACTTCGACGGCATACACCTGAGTCCCCTGGACATCCTCGTTGTCATAGCGGGCTTCCGCAGACATCGTGTAGGTCGCGCGGACAACATTGGGGCGAAAGCGCACGACGGCCACGCCAGCGGCATCGGTAAATGCCACAGCAGTAGTGGGTTCAAAGGCGCCTCCATCGGTTGAGAAGGTCACCGGAATGTTCGCCACCACGGCCATCTTCTGCACCAGGCCAGCAGCTGTTGCAACGCTCTCCACGCGCTGTGCGATAGCGCGCACGGTGTAAATCTCGCCGCCTCGAAGCGTCGTCACCAGCGTGTTGTTGCGATCCAGAATCTCGATGCGCAAGACCGGCTTGAGCACCGCCTCGATGGCGATGTTGGTGGACGCAGTCGCACTCCCACGGCTACCTGTGACGGACGCCTTGAGCTGATAGGCACCTGCATCATCCCCGCCAGTGAACTTGATGCGTGCCTGGCCCGCCGCATTGGTCAGTGCAGTGCCAGAACTCGGATCGAGCACCCCGCCACCGACTGTGAAGGTCACGACTTCGCCACTGGAGGGCGCGGTCGTCTCAGACCCTGGAATCGTCACCCCGTCGCGCTGCCGCACAGTTTTGATCAGGACGGTCGCAACCAGGTCAAAGGTCTGCTCCTCACGCATGCGAGACACAGACGCACCATTGGCATCGACCAATACCAGGGACAGGCTCAGGGTGCTGCTGGTGGTGTCGGCGTTGACTACGCTGGGTTTTGGCCCCCCACCGGCTCCGCCGCCGCAGGCAGTCAAAAAAAAGACAAACAACAACACAGCTACACGCGACAAGACGTGGCTTCTACTCATGGTGCGAACCCCCGAAAAGAGAATTGTTACTTTGTTGGTCAAACCATACTACCATTTACACTGCTGATTTTTGCACCATGGGGCCGCACCAAGCCGATCTCGATTCGTGTTCAACAAGGCACTGGCCTTGTAGAAAGACCTGTACGCGCAAGGAGAGACAAAGCTCAACTTCGCTGGCCTTGCAGGCTGCTCACCGAACGGCGTAGCAACGTGAAGACAGCAAGAAAGGGTCGGACAGTTTTTGCTATCCAGATCCGAAGCAACTCAAGCCCGATCTGGGCAACAGCACTGGTCGCGTCGGCTTCGGATCCGACGTTCTGGATCTCAGGACATTCCCGGAGCCGATGAATCCCTACTCCGCGCGAACGCTTTGGGGCGCGCAACCGGCACGGCTGCGTCGGCGTTGCGTTGCAACATGCGGTCCAGCAGATCCAACCGTTCCGGCGTCAGCCCCTTGCGGACTTCAGCGATCCGTTGACCATAGCCGGCGGTCTCTTTCTCGCCCTTGAGCTGACGCAGCTGCTGCACCAGGGGACGTAGGCGTTCATCAGACACTGGCCGCCGACTGCCGACCAGTGTCTCCAGGCGTTCCATGATGCGATCGACTCGTCCTGCGGCGCGCGTCTCGATGAAGCCCTGCACCAGCTTGACGGCTTCCTGTTTGGCACTGGCAATACTTTCGACGGGTCGGCCCAGCATGTCCTGCGCCTTACCCATCCAAACCGCCATGCGCGGGCGCATCAGGCGTTCGCGATCCTCCTTCGACAGCAGCGCTTCTGCCTTCTTCGAGTCGACCTTCTCGAACCGGCAGTACGCCTTTGGATCCTCGCCCCTGCTTTGGATGTGGGCCACCAGTGCTGGCACGTCCCACACGGGCGCCATGAACTCGTCAGGCCGAAACCCGCGCGCCAGCAGCACCTGGGACACGTCGCTCTCCACGATTGACACCACGCGCCGGGGTGACAGACCCGCAGGCACGGCCGCGCCGGCGGTCAGCAAATCTGACAGCTCTTCGGCTTTGGCGTCTGCCATCTCCTTGGCTTGGGTCTGCACATGCCGCAGTGCGATGTATTCCTCCCCCAGCTCGGAGGTGCGCGCCTCGGCTTCAGGCGTAATGATGCGGCGATCGGTCTGCACATCAGCCGGCACTTGCCCTGCCATGACGAACGCATTCCAGTAGCGATCCCCGGTGGCCTTGACTGCCTCCTGCCAGGACGCATCGACCTCCAGACCATGCACGGCGAACTCCAATCGCCGAGAACCATCGCGCCGCGCCGCCACGACCTTCTCGGCGAACGCTTTGAGCATGACCTGATCATCCATCCAGTCCGCAACGGCTGCTTGTCCCGCCACGACAAACGGAACACTCAGGACGCCTGCCACCTGCACCCCGCGATCTGCAGCAGTCGCCACGAAGTAGGCCGCACGCAAACGATCATGCTCCGTGGGCTGGGCGTCGGCCACAGGGGTGTCTTCAACGTTGCGGAAATCAACGATCCAGGTGGCACCGCCACGCATGACAAACAACGCGGGTGTCTCAATCATCCATGCCGACTGAGGCCGGCCCTTGGCAAACTGAGCGGCAGCCGCGGTGTCCTCGGTCATCCCCTTGGTGCGCAGCAACACCGACCGCGCCAGCGGCTGCAACACCTCGGCCTGAAGATCCGCCGGCGCGCGTGGCAGCGGCATCAGTTCGACCAGTTTTTGCTTGACGATCCAGCGCGGCGTTGTGGCAATCGAGCCATCCGGTGATGCCCGCAACATCAATGCAATCTCATCGGCGGTGAAGCCGCGGGAGCGCGCGACAGCTCTCTCGGCGTCCGCTTCGGGCAGGTACGACAGGTGTTCGGCCCAGCGGCTGACATGCACCGGCTGAAGCAAACGGGCCTGCGGCAGCTTGGCCGCCGCCTTCTCCCACCGGGCCTGCTCTGTGATTCCAGATCCAGGTTTCACGACTGCATTCCCGCTGTGTTGTTCATGGACTCGCGTGCGCGCAGACCGGCCTGCAGGCCCGCATCCACCTGCGACTTCAACGCCTTGAGTTCTGGCAACCGCAGCACGGCGGTCAGGGATTGCTGTGTTTCGGGCGACACATTGAACTTCTCGAAGGCTTTAGGAATCTCTGCGACCGCTCCCAGCACTTTTGAGGCAATGCGGAAGGCATCGATCTCACGGATCTTGAACGCTGCGGCGGTCCGGGTGATCAAACCCAGAGACGGTGTCACTTCTGCATCTCCTGCGATGGTCAGCCGATGTTTGCGCATCAGCTTGCCGTCCACCTTCGAGTTTTCCATGAGGATGTCGAAATTGGGCGCCAACTTCCAGCCGTCCTTGGACAGCAGCATTTCAAACTGCCCCAAGTGGTCATCCGTGTTGTTGACCAACACATTCAGCAACATGCGTCCATAAAGCTCTTTAACATCGCGCTCGGGTTGCGCCGACATGGCCGACAGCTTCAGGGCAAGATCAACGTAATCCAGTCTCGTCCCGATGGACACATCAAACGCGGTCGCCATATTGATTTTATGGACTGGCCGATAGTCCTCGCCGGTCCGATCAAACCGGGCAGTCGCGATCGCTGCCCCCCGATGGTTTTCGCTCAGAATGCGATAGTCGGCGGTCTCCAGCCCCGCCTTCTTGCTGGTCTCCAGCATCGCCAGTTCAACGCGCGGCATCTCAAACCCGTACTGCACCCGCCCAGGCTCAGGCAGTTTGACCATAAACTCCCGCATGACGCCACTGGCGTCGGCTTCCTTATAGACGTACTTGGGTTGCTGCCCGCCATTACTGGTCAACGCCCAGCGATGCTCACGATTGCCCACAGTCAGCGCCAGGCCGGTGACAAACTGCTCAATGGATCGCTCCATCTTTTCGCGGTCGCCCTCCAAGATTCCTCGACCTTCGCGCTCTTGATGAAGAATGCGTTCGAGCAGCACTTCATCATCCACCGGCTTCCGCCCCGCACTCAGCGCATCGGATTCCTCAATCTTCCGACTCGTATCCAACTTGTCTAGATAACTGCGCTCGTCACGGCGTTGAAAATAGAGTCCTCCGACGCGGTGATCGCCCATTTCCCACAGTTTTTGGGCCGGAGAAAGACGCTTGAAAAGATGACTCCCAGAGGCTGACATGACGCGCGCAGCCCAGTCGCCGGGCAATGCCTGAGCGAAGACAGAGTGCAAATCCACTCGCTCCGCATCCCGCAACTGCTTCTGATCGGCGTTGCTGATGATGAAGTGGAGCCGCTTTTTCCTGACATAATCCAGACTCGGTGCAAGCGGCGGACCTGTATAATTATTGCTATAAGAAAATCCGGCTTTCAGGCCGTTCTCTTCAAGCAGAATTGTTCCCGCCTGTCGCCAGCGGCCTTCAATTGAGACGCTGACATCGATATAGCGTCTTTTCGTATTCGGGTCGACTGGCATGGACAACTCCTGACTACTACTTAAAAGCGGGATGCCGACGGGGTCGATTGGCAATGTGCTGACCCATGGCTGTCTCCACTAAATCGCTGGCGGCATAGCCATGCTCTACATCAGTCAGAATGCCCATTGCCTGCCAAGCCACCATCCACTCTTGGATGCTGACGCGCCCCTCACCGCGTTCCATGGCCTGGACGGTGCTGCGGCAGATCCCAAGCCATTCGGCCGTTTCCGTCTGTGTCTGCTTCCATGTCAGTTTTCGGACATAGCGCAGTGTTTTGCCCATGACCACCAACCCAGCAGCGACCTCACGGGCGTCAAGCTCAGCCTGTGCAGCGGCGTTGACGGCCTTGTATCCAGGCTCAGGGATGGGTGACAGGGTCATCGTGAACGGCCAAGTGGGGGCTTCCATGGGACACCTCGAAGTATGGGACTCAAGGGTGCATGGTGATGCCTATTTTTGTTAAATGCTTAAAATTATAAGCATTTAACATTTTTTTTCATTTCTACCTCTTCGGCTTGGCGCTCCTGGAAGGCTGCAAAGCGTTCCATGAACTAAACCTGCTCTTCATGAACTTCATCAGTGTCTCCGTGAAACCCCGGCCTTCAGGCCGGGGAGGTAAGGAGACGGTTTTGACTCGCCGTCTCCAATAGTTTTCGTCTTACACAAAGCTGTGTATTATGCAAGACATGGACATCAAGCGCGCCTACCGATTTCGGTTTTACCCTTCGCCCGAGCAGGAAGTGATTCTTGCCAGGACGTTCGGCTGCGCTCGCTTTGCCTACAACCACATGCTGCGCTTGCGCACTGATGCCTACTACCAGCGGCAGGAGAAGGTCGGCTACCACGAGACCTCCGGTTTACTCACTGAGTTGAAAAAGCAGACTGAATACGCATGGTTGAACGAGGTCTCAAGCGTACCGATACAGCAATCACTGCGCCACCTGCAAACCGCGTTCCATAACTTCTTCGCCAAGCGCGCCAAGTATCCGTCTTTCAAATCGAAGCACGACAAGCAGGCGGCCGAATACACGGCCAGCGGCTTCAAGTGGGACGGCAAGGTTTTGAAACTCGCGAAGATGAATGAGCCGCTTGCCATCAGGTTCTCGCGCACCATACCCAAAGCGGCCAAACTCACAACTGCTACCGTAACAAAGGACTCAGCAGGCCGGTATTTCGTCTCGATGCTGTGCGACGATACCGTTTCAGCCAAGCCTGAAGTAGCAGGCAAGATAGGGATTGACCTTGGTCTGACGCACTTCGCCATCCTCTCGACCGGCGAGAAGATCGCTGCACCAAATACGTACCGCAAGAACGAAGCCAAACTCGCCAAGTTGCAACGGCGAATGGCGAAGAAACAGCGCGGCTCTGCAAATCGGCGCAAAGCCAAACTGAAAGTAGCAAGACTACATGCCAAGGCGGCGGATACCCGCAGGGACTTCCTGCACAAACTCTCGACCAGGCTGGTCAACGAAAACCAAGTGATAGCCATCGAGACGCTTGCCGTCAAAAACATGCAGAAGAACCACTGCCTTGCAAAATCAAT
>Ga0163154_10007629_pt1 | contig 12847 bp, 5 predicted proteins | sample OliLakLV19MP9P1_FD_148649 | JGI IMG/M metagenome (GOLD analysis project Ga0163154, IMG submission 148649) | Freshwater microbial mat bacterial communities from Lake Vanda, McMurdo Dry Valleys, Antarctica - Oligotrophic Lake LV.19.MP9.P1 | ecosystem: Environmental > Aquatic > Freshwater > Lake >... | reverse complement strand
GCTTTATTCAGTCGTTGCGTGTTGACAAAAGATAACCACGCTGGAGCACTAATTGCCGAGAGTATCCCAATAATTAAAACCACGACTAGGATCTCGATCATCGTAAAGCCTCCAAAAGTTTTAGTTTTGGAGATTTTTTCTCCCAGCGTTAAATTGAGATTTCTAAAAATTTTATTCATGCTGCTGGGGGATGAATAGATATTATCGGTACTATGGACAACTACTACCTGAATTATTAGTAATGCTACCAAGCAAAGTCTGAATAATAATGCAGGATTTGTTACCCCCTTGATTAGTTTGCAAGGTTATATATATGGGTGGGGCTATTCCAGATGGCATGTTTTTGATCTGAATATTGCCATTGGAGTCAAAAGGAATATAGCTGGGTGTGAGTGCAACAATTGCAGACGTAGTTGTATTAGTTGCACTTAAAGCAGTAATCTTGATCGAATTGTCAAATTTAGTTGATTGCGCCAAGTTCGATGTATAAGAAGTATCTTGTAGAGTTAAAGAACTATTAGTCAGATCGACCACAATCGCATTGGGTAGTTGTGATTTTTTTGCCTGGCTCTGGGCATTTTTTAATGCAAGATAGACATTCCCTCTTGCTGTACTAAGTTTTTGACGATTGACAAACCCTAACCATGCTGGAGCTGCGATTGCTGCCAATACACCAGCTATTAAAATTACTACTAGGATTTCTATCAATGTAAAACCTTGCGAAACTTTTCTCTGGTTCATCTTCGCATTCGCGCTCATAGTAGCAATGTCTATAAGATGTCTCGTAAGCAATGGCATATCAAATTTCTCCTGAAATTAATCTAGCAAAGATCTTTACTCATAGTTTTCTAGTCAAGGCTAAGAGTGCCGCGACCAAATGCTCTCACACTGGCTGTAGGAATAAAGCTTGCTCTTTTATCATCTGTAATAACACGGAAATTTGGGTTGGGTTCAAGTCTTGCCAAAGAGTTGCCGCGCAAAAACACTCTAGCTACAACGTTTCTAGCATTAACACAAGCATAAAAACTACTCAACCTAGTAGGATTGTATTCATTAGTGGTGAGAGCAAAATCCACAGGTAACCTCTGAGAGAAATTTGTTTGGGCTGCTGTCCCCAAACTCGCATCATCTAAACCAACCCCAACCCCAACATCAGCTTTATCGCAATCTCTATTCTTACTTTGGTTCCCAGCCGTAAGAGGTAAAACTGTTCCACCAGCAGCTGTATTTTTTTCTATTCCAATTTTGATTGGAGACACCCCAACTCCATCTTGGACAGGTGCATAGAGTGTATCGTCAATGTAGTCTACTAAAACTGTAGGTGTAGTATTTGCCAGAGATAAAGGCGATCCACCTAGTCTCCATCGATTCATGCGGTCAGAGAGCGTACCTGTTCCACTTACATCAAATCTTAAAAACAGTTGATCTGGAAGTACAACGTAGATATTAGGGTCAACATTGTAGAAAGTTCCAGAAGTAGGGACATCGTTAGGAGTAATGGTTCTTAAGCCTTTATCCGTGACAGGGCATTTACTCCCATCGGTCTGGGCAGCATTTGACTGATCTACACAAGACCAGCGAATCCCATCCTTAATTTCCCATCTACCAATGCGAGATGTGTTTGACCAAGTTCCAGTTCCTCCTTTCATTAAGTAATAAACCACAAGTGAAAACACATACTTATCGGGTCCCTTTGGTGTACCTGTAATTACTCCACCTTCTTTACAAGTAGCTGCATTGTCAGGGTAATCAAGACATCCAACCGACTTAATTACACCACTTGAAGTTTTTATGTCATCCTTAGCTAAGTAGTGGGTGCGTTTCCAAAACATCAAAACGGGTGTTCGATCTGACGCTGTCGGGATTTGGTCTATAACTCTTTGCTGTAGAGGTGGAGCAGGGGCTGGTGGTGCAGTAAGAGCCGATGGCAGGTATAGCCCATCAGCATCATAGATATAGATAGCTTCTTGCAGATCGTTCGCAATATAGTTAAGAGCCGCTTGGATTTCCTCTTGCGACTCAGATTTTGCCTGCTCTTTGCGATCGGTATCCAGAACCCCAACTAAGAAAGTCAGTAACGTAGAAACAATTATCGATGCCATAATTAAGGCAATCAAAAGCTCTAGCAGAGTAAATCCACTAATATTCTTTTCAACCTTAATGCGCCTTAGCAGAAAAAAGCACTTTATTAATGTCTTTACCATATTGCTAACTTTCCTTTGTGATACATCCAAAACCAAACAAAGCAAGATTCTACTCTATCTAACAAAAAACTATCTACGGACTTGGAATACCATTTGTCATATCCGTAAGATTACTTTTATTCAAAGAATCACATGACAAAAACACTTGTGCGCTAGTTACTACAAGTGGATAATTTCTAGACCCATTTGTAGCGGTAAAAATAGATTGGGTTGCACTAACTTTGGTAGGTGCGTTACCCGCAAATGCATCGGCTCTGTATACCCTAACTACAACTTGAAACCCTTCTTTATTCAACCTCGTTAACTGGTTTGGGGTGGCATCTCCACCATTATTGCGTAAGGGCTGAATCACTAGATCTTGTGGGTCGTTAATACTAAACCCATTATTATTAGTGTCGATCGCAGTTCCAGGATCTCTGAGAGAAACAGTAGTACCATAAGCTGCCAATGGCGCAGCAAAATCAGAAGGTTTGATTTGGGTCGGACTTGATGGTGTAGGTGCCGCTGGCGTTGGATCTTTAACAAATTTCTGAGGGATCGGTACCGTGCAACCTCTCACCCCATCAAGATATGTTCTAGCGGCTTGAGTTGCCAAGTCGATTCTCCTTGCCTGAACTCGCGTTGCAGTTGCTAACGCTACCATAGGGGCAATCCCAGTTAATAAGACACTTACCACAACGATCGACACTAAAGCCTCAATCAAGCTAAATCCCGAATTAGAGGATTTAGCCCTCAAACTAGTCATTAATATCCGATATTTCCAATTACTGGTTACTTGATTTTTCATATCGACCGTCACTGGTTGAAGATTAGTTTGTAAGTATATTGTAGAGGTAATTTCGATCGACTCCATTACCTCTCAATATTGCTAATTATAGTTTGGTGCTGTACAGCCACTAGCTGTAGCAGCCGCAGTCGTCTTATACAAGGTGAATTTGGTGTAATTTGCTGGTGCAGTACCTAGCCTCATCGGTCTACTAGGATTAATCAGCGGCTCAGAACCTGTGGCTGGATTATTTGCCGCAGGATTAGAAGGTTCTAGCGCACACATTAAATTCTTGACATACCCATCATCTTTCCCTACTTCCCTAAAATATTCATTAGGTGTCGGAATTGAAGTTGAGAATCTTTCAGCAAATCGATCGGCAGACTGGCTTAATAAGCCGACATCAAATCCCCAAAGGCGGAATGGAGGACTAAAGAATGGCAGACCCTGCCCTGTCACTGACTGATAGAGCAGTTTATAGCTGCTAAGCGCCTGTCCAGCAGTAATACTGTTGTATGGATTGATGAAAAGTGTATGCGTATCAGCACTACCTCTGAGGTTAGTAATAGCTCCATAAGGTCCTGTTACTGCAACTGGAGCTGTGGCATAAACGCTTCTTCCATTTTGGATAAAGCCGCCAGTGATCTTGGCTGAGCGACCAACCCAGTTTTCTAGGAAACGGATGAAGTTTGCTAAGCCACCGCCGCCCTCTGCCGTGCCGCCAGATACAGCTAGGTTGCTGCCTGGAATAGTTGCCCTAACTGATGTTGTGTAAGGAACTCGCACTCTTGAAGGTGAGTTGCCAGCCACAAAATAAACATTGATTTCGCTATTGGATGCTCTCTGTGTCCATTTACCCGTATTAGCATTAGCACCTGAAGCAGCATCATCACCAGTTATGCCATCAGTAGGCGCGGAAGGTTGCGATAGAGTTGTGCCGCCGCCAGCAGCAGTAGTGATAGGAGAGTGAATTTGGAGGACTGGAAGCACAATCGGTTGATTAACAGTTGTCGTGGCAACAACTATGGTGTTGCGGTTAATTCCCAAGGCACCATCAGTGGTGATCGCTGTGTCAGAAGGATTATTCTGAGTAGGAATGCTAGATCTAGCAGCAATCGCTCTAAAGCCCAAGAACCTTACGCTTCTGAGTGCAACATCAAGATTGTTGACATTGTCTAGTCCAGTTGTAGCTCCACTATTAGCAATGCTGAGCCCTGAAGAATTATCTTTAGTGAACGCACCACTACTAGGCGTTATGCCTAAGAAGTTACCAGTCAAAACACTTGCACCTTGAATGGTAAGAGCTTTAGAACCAGTTTTACTGATTACCCAGAAGACATTATTTGGATCGACCCCTTCAAGCTTCACTTTAAGCCCCTGTAATACGAGATCTTGCGTGGAGCAGCCTTGCAAGATAAAGACTGGTGATGGGGCAGTAACAGATTGATTAGATCGTAATGTCAACGTGCCGCTCAAAGTCTTGATGCTTGGAGTTGGTGTTGCGGCTGGGCATGAGGTAGTTAAGCTAGCAGTTGTACTCGTATCCAAACCTCTCAGATTCACAACCTGCACTCTGTTGTCGGCAAAGGTATTATTGGCGGTTAAAGTTAGAGCACCACTGGTATTCAATGTGCCTGTTGAAGTAGGAAGTTGCCCCTTAAACAGCAGCGCATTACTCAGATCCGGATCTAAATTGGGGCTTCGCAAGCCATTTGCAGTCCCAGTAAATGTAGCAATCGCTGAAGTTGGGTTGGTATCACAAGCGTTATTCGTCGCCGTAGTTGGAGTTGGTGGCGGTGGTGAGTCGTCAGAAATATCGTTCTTTCCATAGCTACCAGCAGAGCCTGGTCGCCTCATGATTGACTGGTAACCACGAGAATTACCTGCTGCACCGCAAACAGCATAAGCAGAAGCTGGAATGGTGGGACTTGTAAGATTGATCGCCGCAACATTATCGCTGGGGTAATAAGGATTGAAGGGCAAATTCAAATTGGCTACAGATACAGGCCCAGTTAACGGAGTAAGAGTGCCAAAGTCATAGCTGACGGAGTTGCAGCGCTCATCAACACGAGCATTAGCAGTGTCGATACATACGGTTTCTGGCAGGACTATTCTGCTAGGCATGTTGAGGTTGGTATTAACCATACCTAGAGTGCCTCCGCCGATTGATGGCCAACTCATGTTGTAAATCATCAAGTTTTGACCAGAACTGTACTGAGTGTTATCGGTTTCACCCATGTAATTTATAGGGTTACCTGCTGTTCTGAACCAAAGTGCTCTGGGGGCATCACTTGGCACAACATTGGTCATTCCAGGGAGCATAGGTGCATCACCACAGGCAGAACCGCAAGCACTATTTGGCTTGGGTGGAACCTGAGGGAACGCATAGTTACTTACTGGGGCTGGACCAAAGATACTGGCATTTGTATTAAAGTCTGGCTTAGTCGGTAATGTGCAGTTGTAGTTGTAGGTGTTTGCTAGGAGCGGCGTAGGAGTTGGAGTTGGGCTGGGGATCGGCCCAATAATCGTAGGGCTAGGGCCAGTTGAGCCACAAACTCCAGGTGCTGCCAAATAAGGATTAGGGACAGGAGTTGGACTAGGTGTAAGAGTAAAGTAAGGATATGCAGCAGCTAGGTGCTCTGCCTGCAACAACATGGAGCCAACATCAGGCAACAGAGCCGCAGTTGGTAGACCCAAACCTCCACCAATTACAGGCAAAGGTAACAGACCAAACACAGGCGGAGGCAACATTGTTATGATTGGCGTTGGTGGTGTTGGCGTTGGTGGTATTGGTGGTGTTGGTGGTGTTGGTGGTGTTGGACATGGGGCGGAAGCAGGCGCAGGGGTGGCGGCATTTGCTGGTTGAACTCCGTCATCACCTGGGTAACCCCACCGACCAGGCGCCGCGGATGGTCCAGTTGGGCATAATGGATTGGTGTTACCAGTTGAACCTAGTGCTCGATAGGATTGAGATTGTTGACCTTGCCTAATTTGTAAATCAGCAACATTAGGGATATCGAGGACAGCATTAGTTGGAGCGGTCAACTGAACTCGGAAAAACTCATTATTTTCAGTTGCACTATCTCTGACAACTAGAACTGTAAAGAACCGGGTATTACTGCCCGAAACAGGGAAAGATAATGAGGTACTGCTACTCAAAGCCGTACTTGTACAAGTAGAGGCATCAGTACAGACATAAAAATTATTGAGGTAATCCGTTCCAGACTGTGGTGCGGGGGTATCAGCAGTCTGAGGTGGATCGCCCACCGCGCCTGGGGTTGCTGGGGTTCCAACAGGAGCAGGTGAAGGGGACAGTGTCATATTCACAGTGACTGTCCCTGAAGCCGCAGGCAAGTTGTCAACCTGCACTTGGAAGTCAAATCGTTTATAGATCTTTGCATCTCCAAAGACTTGAGCTGATGGTGGTGGGAAAGGGTTAGGGGTATTGGCAGATGTAGGTAATGGGGCTGAAACTGGAGTACCAGGATCATTTTGATTAGTAACGTTGCCAGTAGTTGAGAAAGTACCGCTAGTCTGATTAGTAAAGTTTGGTGCTGGCAAATTACCTGATGGAGCTAAAAGATTACTCAGCGTGGCTGGATAAGTTGGCAAGGACGATAGGTTACGTCGTCTGCCCTCATCTCTATTATTCGGCAGATTAACAAGCTTGACTCTCGCTCCCTGTACTGATGGGCAAGGGATATCTCCATAAGCTCTGAAATTACCAGAAGCATTGAATGGAGTATTTAGGCCGCCCATGAACTGAGGATAGGTGTAACCACTGAGTTGATTGCCGTTTACAACAGCGATCGGCATCGGCCATACTTGATTACCGCTACCAGAGAGAGGATTACCTAATCCAGGACAGATTCCACCCATCACCAAAGAGTAATTGCCGTCGCCATAAATATCGTTATAACGCAGGAAGGATAATCGACGACCAAAACGCTCATCTTGCGCTGAGATATAACGTGGAGCACCATCCAAGAATCCATTGCCATTAGTATCTTCGCCAGTATCTATAATGCCGTTATTGTTAAGATCTTCAGTAAGTGTGATGATCCCAGCAGGTGTTGGCGTAGGAGTTGGTGAAGGCGTAAAAGCACGACTTACCATTGCGGTTGTTCCAGCCCCACCTTTCGCCCAATCGCTAAACGAACATTCAGATAATGGTAGTTTGCGGCAGATTTCCATGTTGTACTCGCCAAAAGCAAGACGACGCTGGACAGGGGTCACACCGTTAGCATTATAGGAGTTACGCTTTTCCTCATCTACGCTATCGCCTGGAACTGGGTCACTAGGAAATTGATTGTTAGTATCTGTTGCATTCGCACTTGCATTTGGGAGCCAATTGGCACTAGTTAGGTAGTTATTGTTAAAGAAGCCAAGTTTGCGTCTTTGAATGACATAAGTACTATCTTTAGCTTCTTCAGAATTGGAGTTTAAGAGCGATTGCCAATTAATACTGACTGAGGTATTTGAGTTGTTACGGAGGTCGTAATCGCCATCAGATCGGAATCCATCACGGAATGAGGCAGATAGAACTGTTGCAGTGTCAGCAATTATGGTTGCAGGTCTCCACTGATCACCATTAGTACAAAGTGGCGACTGTGCTGGACGACAGGCAAAATTAGAATCTAGCTGCGATGTTGTGCGATTGTAAAAGTTGCTCCAAATAGTGCCGGGTGAAGCCGTGTTTTCGTTGAGCAGGTTAGTAAATTCTTGGCGGGTATGCCTGTTAAAAGCAAATAAAGTTCCAACAGGATCTCTTTGAGCCTTGACATAGACAGGCAGGTTTGATACCAATATCAGACCTTTCTCACCTCTAGTAACAGTAGAGTAGTCATATGTACCCGAATTGTATGCAGTATCGGAAACCGCAAGCGATCCGTCTGTATTAGCTAGATTGCCAGTAACCAGAGCACTACGCCATAGCCTGTAACCATTGATTAGCCTGATGCCATTAGGGCGACGAGTGGGGTCAAGCCTGAAATCAGTAGAACTGAGGGCATTTCGCGTGTTGTCTGAAGTAAAGATTGGGTCATTTGCCCCATTAACGGCAAAATAGCTCAGATCTCTTTGCGCATCATCACGACTGGCGTAGATAATCCCGCTATATGGCAAGAGAAATTCATTAGTGACACCACTATTCTTTGGTCCTGTAACTCTTGCTCCACGGAGTCGATCGATATCAATGTCTGTAACGCGAATCTCTAGAGGCTGACGCTGTTCAATTTCTAGGTCGTAGATATCGCCACGGTTTTTAGCTATGCCATAACCACCATTAGCAGTATTGGCTCCAAAAGCGGCTTCGGTTAATGTTTCGTTGCGGTTGAGAGACTTAACTTCTCTGCCATCTAAAAATGCGGCTTCTCTAGTTGAACCATGAGGGACCTGAGCTCCATTGACTGTGCTTGAGACAGGATCGGTAACTAATGAGAGACCGCCAAATTCACCAGTCATGATGCCCAAAGCACAAATGTTGGAATCGATCGTGGACTGCTCAGGCAAGGTCAAATTTGCGGTAGCAACGCTACCAGCAGTAATGATTCTTTGGAGTACAGGTCTAAGAGCATCGTTAGCGAAACGTCCATTAGGGAAGATGAGATTAGCTTGATAAGCTAGGCGAGCAAAGACTGAGATGGCAGTATCACTGGGGTTTTCAGCACCAGCAGGAACTGTGAATCTTCCAGTAGTAGTCGAGTAAGTTACACCACCTGTTGAGCCCAGTAGTGGGGTTAACCCTGATGCAGGTACTGAGTAAACAATGCCATTGTTCGATCTACCGCCAGATGAAGCATTCCAAGGTAAGGTGCTAATGTTTCTAGCTGTGATTGAGGTTGAAGGATCGTAATAGCTGCTGACACAAGCAATTGGTAGCTGATAATCAGAAAGAGTAGTAGGGGCAGGATTAAATGTGTCCCACTTGTAATGATAAAGAACCGTAGCCCGCATTTGGAGGTCGCCCTTTTTGGTTTCACTAGGACCTCCCGTCATAGGCATGGAGTCTGGCCAAACAACATAGTTGGTAGCGAAGGTAGTGCCTGCGAAGGTATTTTCCAGAATCGCAGTGACAGGGTTGTCAGCAATGGCACTGGACTCGTCGATCGCGGTTGTTGTTGTGTCGTCGGGTAAGCCACTTAAATAGCGTGGTAGGAAAGTATCAGCAGGTCTGCGGCTGAAAATCCCAGCATTAGTAACTACACGCAATCCTCCAGTAGTAGGGATAGGGTTAGCTGGTTGGTCAGTATTAGTCGTGGCATCACGGTTACTTGGATCGTCTGCGGCGGAAAGCTCCCAAAATCCACCACGATCTGATACACCAAGAGATTCTAGGGTTGAAGCCTGTGAGTTGCGAATCCGTTCGGGGGATGTGGTATCAGCTGTCGTTTCAGTCTGGTTCCAGTTAATTGTGCCTGTCGCGGTAGTAAAAAAGTTGTCATCCTTGGCACCAGCAAAGAAAAAATTGCCAGCAGCATCTTTCTTGAGCCATTTAGCAGGTAAATTGTTGCCAACCCTCAAGCGATCTCCAAGAAATTGCTCTTTAAGATCTTTCTGCTTTGGTGGATAGGTTGTAGGCATATCGATCAACGGAGAGCTTACTTTTAGGGTCAAGCTATTGGATGCCGAAAAACTGCCATCATTAAAAAGACCCCTACCATCAAAGGCAGTATATGCACTGGTGAATGCAGCATTTGTATCTGGTGGGATCATCCACGCTAATGGGGGGCTGAATTCAGTGCCATCAAGCGTGGGTACTACGGTAATTAAAGTCGCGGGGAATGTCTCAGTCGTGCCATAAAGAACTTCTTTGTATGGAACCTTGCGCATCCGTTGACCAAAATACACTTGATAAGCTCGAATTCGAGCCGTGTCAAAATCATTAATACTAGATAGACCTTCGTCATTGATGCGTCTGGCTATATCTCTCTTAACAACTAGAGGATCTGCACTGTTGATATTAGTGTCAGTGAATGGGTTGCCTGCGGATGGGAAACTAACAGTCATGACTCCGCCAAACCCAACACCAATTGATTGGTTCACAATGGCGGTGATGCGGTTGTTATAAGCGAAGTCATTTAAAACTACATCTTGCGGAACGTTTGTAACAGTTTGATTCGTATCATTAATTCTTTTGATTTGCCCAGCTAAAGTACCCACACCAGCACTGGTAGGATTAACCCCAGCCCCTCGAAATAGGTGGGCAAAGACATCATCAACACCTGAAACATTGCCATAAGCGTCACCTTCAACCACGTTGCCTGCTGTAATCAACTTACTATTTTCTTCTTTGTAATAGCATGAGTCTTGGCTGCTAACTTGGAAAAAAGTGATCGGGTTGCCAGTGTCTGCTGCTGCAACCATTAAGCTACCGCTAGTATAAACTCGACCATTGAGGTTCAACCTTGCGATGTTACTGAGCTCTAGGTCACCTTCAAACCAAACGGCATTATTGTTGACTGGAAATCTCAGTCGATCTTGTTGGAGCTCTAAGACATTGAAAGATGAATTTCCCTGAAAGTTTTCGTAAAGCGATTGCTCAGTTGTTGGTAGGACGGTAATGTCAGTCAGAGGAACAGTTAAAGCATAAACAAAGAAACTCTTTTTGAGTTTGTCACTGGACTGCGTCCAACCTGTATCAGTCACAGCACCAGAAACCCCAGCCCCAACGCAAGTAGCACTTAGTGCGCTTTCGTCTACTGGTAAAGCCCTAACTTCGATCGGAGTAATTTTTCGATCGGATGGGGTTGAAGGACCTGTATATGGGGGACGGGTACGAAAAACAATGCTGTATAAGCCTAAGCTGTCGTATTTACCATTGTTGTCAGTGTCGATCGGAAAACGCCATGCCGAACTGATACTTTCGAGATTGTTGATGTCATTGTCGCCAGAACCACCATTATCAATGTTTACATTCCCAAGCGTATTGGGCGGGTTGATACCATCAGTAATCAACTGAAGTCGGGTTTCATCTCTAAAGGTATATTTACCCAAATCTCTAGTTACAACCAGATCTAGTTTTGAGTCTGAAGGCGTACCTCTACCCAGAGCATCATCGTTGATCAATCCTTCAATCTTGGCTCTAGCTCGATCGATAGCTGGTTTAGTACTGCTAGCGAAGACTTGCTCAACTCTGGAGTCTGACGCACTTCTAGCGCGTTCTGATGACCGAGCGACCAACACTACAACTAAAAGTGTGACAACCAAAGTCACCATCACTGTTGTTGGCAGGACAAAGCCGCCTTGCCGAGAAACTTTTCGAGCTTGACTTTGCCCCTTCACTTGATTGAGCAAGGCACGAACAAAACGGCGGCTGATGCGAAAAGGGCTGCCAATTTTAATCAGCCATTTTCTGATTCTGGCGATCAGGTTGGCGAAAAATTGGTTGATGTGTTTTTGGTTACGCTCTGACATATCTGACCCTGCCCTGGCTAGCTCTTTGTATTCAGTCTTGGTAATCGAAATCTGGATCGCCTACATAGCAAAGCATATAGTAGTTGCTTTTGCGACCTTTGCTGCGATATTACCCAAGCGATCAAACAAAATTACACTTATTGCAGCTCAAGGTATGAGAAAGCTAATTTAATATTGGTGGCGCATAGGTGAAAAAGCCTAATACCACTCCAAGGAAAAGGCTGGAGATCGAACCAACTAACAAAAGTCGAGAAGGTCTAGCAACCCCAGTATCGGTATATTTTAGTTGGATACCAAATACGGCAATTGAGCCAGCGATCAAACCAGTTAATATTCCTGTGACGATGCCTGAAACAGCCTGCATGATAGCCATCACCAAAGCCCCAGCAATCGCTACTGTTGCCAATGCAATCGCCCACTCTTTTGGGGTTAAGTCTTGATCTTTTTCTGCTCCTATAGATTTAGCGTCGTAAAAACCTAGCCACATGATTAACCCTGCGGCAACCACTGCTGCTACGCCAGTGCCTAAACCATTGATCGAAAAAGTCAGGGCTAGACTGACAAATGCCGCGATCAGTCCCCCTAAGCCAAAAGATAGGGCATAAGTGCCGCCAATATAGGCAATTAGTAAAAAAGTGGCAGTTACAGAACTATTGGCACGATAAAGAAGAGCTAGCGATCGACCCATAAAACTACAACCAAGGCATATTATGAGTAAAGGCAGCAGATATGAAAGCTTGACAAAAACGCCGCTAATCTTGATATACATTAGTAAGTAATTCCTATCTTGTTTTGCTAAGTCTCAATGCCACTAAAAGCATAAATCAGTGAATTACTTCCAAACTAACCAGTTCTTCTAAACTCTAATTTAAGGCACTAGCGATCGTGAATACTATTAATACAGCATTCAATCCGTTTCAGTTCAAACCACTTACTTTAGTTCCTAAGCCAATGACCGATGAGTGGCGTAAGTGGATCGCCGAGAATAAGATGCTGGGAGGGACAGATGAGCCTATTCTACGAGTTTTAGTATCGCAAGGCATAGATGCCAATGTTGCTCAGGCGGAAATCCAAGCAGTGAATTATCATCCTTATTTTGCCGCAGGTCAAAATATTGGGATGGCGTATCGCAAGCAATCATCTTATATGGATGTGAGGGCGAAACTATGGGAATTAGCTCCAAGTCATAGTCAGATCGAGCGTCGCAGTAAGCTTTCTCGCCAAGAATTTTTAGAAAGATATTACATCACGGGAACGCCTGTAATTATTACAGACATCATGCAGAACTGGCGAGCGATGTCATTGTGGACACCCCAATATCTCCAAGAGCATTTCGGCGATCTAGAAGTTGAAATTCAGGCAAATCGTAATGCCGATCCACGTTATGAGATTAACTCCGAGCAACATAAATACATGCTGCGGATGAGTGATTATGTCGATCGAGTAGTTAATGGGGGTGAAA
>Ga0163154_10007627_pt1 | contig 12851 bp, 4 predicted proteins | sample OliLakLV19MP9P1_FD_148649 | JGI IMG/M metagenome (GOLD analysis project Ga0163154, IMG submission 148649) | Freshwater microbial mat bacterial communities from Lake Vanda, McMurdo Dry Valleys, Antarctica - Oligotrophic Lake LV.19.MP9.P1 | ecosystem: Environmental > Aquatic > Freshwater > Lake >... | reverse complement strand
GTCGGAACGACCGCTTGCATATCCCGCCATTGGGCGCTGCCGACGGACCGCGCGGGGTAAGTTTGCTGGGCAAAACCACCTGCTTTCCAGTGACAATGGCGCGGGGAGCCAGCTGGGACCCCGCACTCGAACGCCGGGTCGGAGCAGCCATGGGCATTGAGTCGCGGGTCAGGGGCGTGAACTACAACCTCGGCGGTTGTATCAACCTGCTGCGCAATCCCGCCTGGGGACGGGCGCAGGAAACTTATGGCGAAGACCCCTGGCTGCTCGGCGAAATGGGGGCCGCCTGGGTGCGGGGTGTGCAACAACACAATGTGATGGCTTGTGTCAAACATTTCGCGCTAAATAGCCTGGAAAATAACCGCTTCAAAGTCAATGTCACCACAGACGAGCGCACGCTCCGCGAGGTATATCTGCCCCATTTTAAAAAATGTGTGGATGCAGGCGCCGCCTCCTTTATGAGTGCTTATAACCAGGTCAACGGGGAGTATTGCGGCCACAACCGCTATTTGTTGACGGATATTCTTCGTCAGGAATGGGGATTCCAGGGTTTTGTGTCGTCCGATTGGATCTACGGGATTTACGCCGCTTCACCAGCCGCCAATGCGGGCATGGACGTGGAAATGCCGCTTCCCCGCCACTACTCCGATCTTGCGCAAGCGGTCCGGGAAGGCCGCGTTGCAGAAAAAACGATTGACGAGATGGTGCTCCGGGTGCTGCGCACCAAATTGTGGTTCATCACCCGTCCCGACCCCCAGGCGTACACGCCCGACATGGTTGCTTCGCCCCAACACCGGGCACTTGCACTGGAATCGGCTGAAAAAAGCATGGTGTTGTTGAAAAATGAAGCAGGTTTTTTGCCCTTCCAACCGGCCAAACTAAAAAAAATTGCTGTGATCGGTCCGCTGGCGACGGCTGAAAATACGGGTGATCATGGCAGCAGCGCCGTGAAGCCACCGACGCTGGTCACCCTGCTTGAAGGCATCCAAACGGCCGTTGGAGCGGGGGTAGAAGTCATTTACGAGCCCGGTATCAATGCCCAAAAGGCCGCTGCCGCTGCGGGTCAGGCGGATGCTGTGGTGCTGGTAGCGGGCTACCGTTACAACGACGAAGGTGAAAACCTGAGCCCGTTCCGGGATGCCAACGACCCGGTCAAGTGGGGGTCGGGAGGCGACCGGATCTTTCTGCGGCTCCGCGAAGACGACGAAGTGCGGATTCAAACCATTTCCGCCGTCAATCCCAGAACGGTCGTGGTCGTGGTGGGTGGAAGCGCTATTGTAATGGATTCCTGGCAAAGTCAGGTGCCTGCTATCCTAATGGCCTGGTATCCGGGCATGGAAGGCGGGACGGCCCTTGCCAACATCCTGTTCGGAAAAGTCAACCCGAGCGGCAAATTACCGTTCACCATCGCCCACAGCGAGGCCGACTATCCCTGGTTCAGCCCCATGACCGATACCATTACGTATGGTCCTTATCACGGCTACACCTTGCTGGACAAAAAAGGTAAAACCGCCGCATTCCCGTTTGGCTTTGGACTGAGTTATACCACGTTTTCCTATAGTAAGTTGACCGGGGCAAAACCTGTTTTGTCACCCACCGACACGCTGCAAGTGCTGGTAAATGTGACCAATACCGGGCAAAGCGCCGGTGAAGAAGTGGTGCAGCTCTATATCGGTTTCGAAAATTCGCCGGTGGAGCGCCCGAAAAAATTGCTGCGGGGATTTGAAAAGATCGGCCTTCAGGCGGGTGAAACGAAGGTGGTTCGGTTTCAACTTCCGGTCAGGGAACTGGCTTATTACGACCCGACACAGAAAAAATGGGTCGTTGCGCCGGGACGATATGCTGCGCTGGTGGGCAATTCGTCGCGGGATGAAGATTTGCAGCGCACCCCGTTTGAGGTGCGGTAACCATATCGGCTGCTTTATGGAGTTGTGTCAAAAGTCCGGAGAACCTCTATGTTTGCAACACCACCAAATAAAGTTTTTCCCTGTTCTGGAGGACCGGTATCTATTGGGTCCTTATACCGCTCCTCCGGAACGGAACAAAATATCGTTTGGCAGTGCTACAAAGATAGAGGTCCTCCGGACCTTTCTTGCCCCGCTTGGTGTTTGCACCATAGCCGTCAGGCTAGGGCTTCAACTGACAAAAAGAACCGTCCGACGTACTCGGCCAAGTCTCCTCCGATGAAGAGGCGTTGCGATTTCATTGACCATTCTTTTCCTTGACCACCCCTATTCGGAGCGCTCACCCGTTGGGCGCGGCCCTCGTGGCCGCCCTTGATCATCTTCTTTCCATGGATGGGCGACCACGAGGGTCGCCCCAACAGAAGCGCCCCAACGTACTCAATCAGGCCCGATGAAGAGGACTCAATTTCAGGTGAATTGAGTCAGTTGAAGGCTTAGCCTGACGGCTATGGTGTTTGCACCAAGTGCACGGCGGAGTGAGTAGATGCGCTTGACTTTTCGTTGAATGGCTCTGTGTAAACCAGCGTCCAGGGTCGGTATTTCAAGGTAGACTGTAAACATCCCCAAAAGCAAAAAGCCCCCAGTCAACTGACTGAAGGCTTTTCTTTGTGGCGGAGACCGGACTTGAACCGATGTCCGCCTTGGCGGATATGATTGAGGTGGCGACGGGGGGGAGTGTGCAGACGGGGTAGAATACATGATTAAATAATAAGTATTAAAGTTGTGACTTTTTATTTGCATATTGGTTTATGGTTTCGTTATCTTTGCACATGCCTTTTTGGGCAAAATGTCTTTTAATCCTTTAATTGCTGGGGTCTTGTTCCATCCCTGTATCCTTTTAAAGGATAAAATGGCGATTATTCCGTATGTTTTCTCTCATCAAGATGTGATTTTGGCGATTAGCCACTATTAAATCTGTTTGAGAGAAAACATACGAAATAATCGCCATTTTTTTTGCCCAAAATGGCCGTTGAAGCCCTCCACATCGAGAAGTTGGAGTAAAAAAAATCCCTCATCGTGGCGGATGAAGGACCTAAATCAAACCAATTTTACCATGATTAAATTCAAATTAAATCTTGGCAAGTGGTTGAACGTAACTGGAGAGAATTTGAAGGGCACTGATTTGGCGATCACCCTTCTCTTTCTTGGCGCCATTATTACGTTGTTTCTGTGGGCAGTTATTGCCCATGGACTTCCAAAGGTACAGGTTTTATTTTGACCTGACAAACGGAGGGGGACTGCCAAGGAGGGTAGTCTCCCTCTTTATTATTCATTGCCGTTGTTGGCGTCCTCGCCAACAACAACGGCGGAGCGAAATTCTTGCCGCGCTTGGTGTTTCACCAAGTGCCCGGCGGAGTGAGTGGATGCACTTGATTTTTCGTTGAATTGCGCTTGGTGAAACACCCAACCCGGCAAAAAGCCATTCAACTGCTGAACCGTCAGGATCAGGGGGGAATGATTAGTCTATGCGTTTTGCATAACATCTGGCAGCTAAATCTAAATCTGCCGGTACAAAAGCAAAAAGCCCCCAGTCAACTGACTGAAGGCTTTTCTTTGTGGCGGAGACCGGACTTGAACCGATGACCTTTGGGTTATGAGCCCAACGAGCTACCAACTGCTCCACTCCGCGATTTAGTGGTGCAAAGATACACCCGGTTTAATGACACTGCCAAGTGTTTTTGAAAATAAAGTCAATTAATCTTTTGGGACACGAATATCCAGGCATTGCGTCGTGGACTTTGCTTTTTTTAGGACTCCGATAAGGCCTTCAAAAAAAACGCTTTTTCGGTCAGCACTTCCTCTTTGTCAACGGCTTCCCGCAGCGACGCGGCGGCAGCGCGGTCGCCCGGCGGAAGTCGAAGCAGTTTTTCCGCGTAGCGAACGATGTTGAGGTAGTTGGTGCGATGATAGCCGAGGACGCGCTTGCGTTGCACATAATTGCGGATGGCGTCCAAAAGCGACTGGAGGGAATCGAATTCGTTGAGATCGAAATAGGTTTTAAGCAGCAGGTCTTCGCCCCGGCAGATAGTGATGAGTGTATCTTCTCCGTGCGACAACTCTGTAAAGCGGGTGACAGGAGGTTCAAACACTTGATAGGTGCTGCACACTTCCTGGCTACATACCCCGACATTCGTTTCTTTGAGGCAGACCATGACGCTGCCCGGATTGCTTAAAGTCAGGCTGATGGAATCTCCACTGCCATGTGGTATTCCATCCACTGTCCAATCGTAGGTACCGCCACTGCCTACGGCATAAAATACAGTCGTGCTTCCGGCACAATAGCCGGAGAGGACTTCCCGTTCTCCACAGTTGGAGCTAACCAGATACCTTGGGAATATCTTCGGGGTCGGCTTGCCCAGAACTTCTATTGTCAAGTAACAGGCGTCGCCGAGCGCTAATTGCGAAACAGGATCAATCAAGGTGGCGCTTACTTTTGTGCTCCCTCTTTTCTCCCAATGTACCACGATCATTTCATTGTCCGACGTCATAGGTGTGCCGCCAGGCACATCCCAGAGTACCTGAAAATCAGTGACACCACTCACAGTAATATGATACATAGCAACACTTTCAGCGCAAACCGTATCTAAGCCGGTGATCGTACAATCAGGGTGTTGGCTCCAGAGAGCTGGATGGGCAGCAAGAAGCAAGGCGCACATAAATAGCCCCGCTTTCTGCCGCGCGAAGTGCAGAAAAATCAGCATCGGAATTGAAAAATCTTTAAAAATGGTGAACAGATTTACTACCACAGCCCAGCGCTGTTCGCAGGCTGTAGTTCGGGGATTAGTGGTCTGACCGAAGGGAAATTACTTCTTTATCACTCGGAAATTTATCTATTAGGGCAGCTGCATCGCATCATCCCACGTTATTTGGCTTTGGGAAAATATACCGCGATAAAGGGAGAAAGATATTTTTTGATGTTATGTTATTTTAAAAACAAATTTTTTTTTTACATGTATTGCTTTGTCAAGTGACTGAAAGTTTTCATACCTTGCAGCATTAACTCGCTCTTTCATACGTAAAACCTGGATGTGATGCGATTCCGGTTTGCTGCCGCCACAGTTTTTTATTTTTTAATGACCTGTAATTGTGAAGGGCAAACACCTTCTTGCTTATCAGGCAAAGAAGGCAACATCTGGTACTTCGGTGATTCCCTTGGACTTAACTTCAACACTGCGCCACCTGTTGTGCTCACCAACAATCATGTCAGCACGTATGAGGCCAGCACTATTTTCAGCGATGCCAATGGCACTCTGCTTTTTTACAGCAACGGCGAGCAGGTGTGGAATCGCAATCATCAGGTAATGCCTGCGGTTGCGACCGTGTTCACTAAATTAAAAGGGGGAGAATCGGCAACACACACGATCGCGGTTTCTCATCCGGGAAATTCCAATCAGTATTATCTTTTTTATCCTGAGCCTTTCAGTAACCTTCTTATTAATCAACCGGCTGACACTCTGAGAAAGATGTATTATTCCATCATTGACCTGTCGCTGAATGGAGGATTAGGAGATGTAATTTCAAAAGACAATGTCCTTTTTGTAAAAACGACAGAAAAAGTTGCTGTAACGCAACACTGCAATGGCCGCGACTGGTGGGTACTGACCGCAGAATCAGGAAGTAACCGATATTTTTCCTGGTTGATAGATATCAACGGTCTTGCCAACGTGCCGGTTATTAGTGCAACTGGTAAAATAAATAAACCTTTTGGGGGGGCAAAAGCAGGCAGTTTAAAATTTAGTCCTAATAATCAGTATTTACATAAAGCTGTATCTGCTTTCCAAAACATTAGCCAGCCATGGAGTATAGACGCATACCTTGAACTTGCACGGTTCAATAATCAGACAGGTCAAGTAAGTAATTCCTTTACTTTAGTCCAAAACGTAAGGAATGTCTATGGTGCTGAGTTTTCTCCAGATAGCCGAAAACTCTATTTCAATGCCTGGACGCCACGAGACAGTTTGTACCAATATGACCTTTGCATTTATGATTCTACGGCTATCCGATCTTCCAAAGTAAATCTGGGTAAGTCTGCAGGTAACACCGGCCAAATGCTTCTGGGACCTGATGGCAAAATCTATCTGACCAGCTACTTTCGCCAATACCTGAGCATCATCCGCTATCCCAACCGCAAAGGCCTCGCCTGTCAATACGAGCCGGCCAGCTTCCCGCTGCCGCGCGAGGCGCTTCTGGGGTTGCCCACCTTTCCAGCATCCTACTACGCTCCACAGCGCCCCTACATTGTGGGAGCCTCGTGCGCCCCCCTGTGCTCGGACACGCTCGTCCGCTACCACATCGCGGGCGACTGCACGGCGGGCAGCATCTACGCATGGAGCGTGCAGGGCGGCACGGTGGTGCAGCAGGAGCGCGACACGGCCTGGGTGCGCTGGCAGGCACCGGGGCAGGGCTATGTGACTGTGCAGCGTACTACGGCCTGCGGGGCGGCCGGAGGGGATACGGTGTGGGTAGAGGTACGAGGCGGCCTTCATTTCAGAACAGCGCAAACATGCTTGGTCACAGAGATCGGCACGGATACTCTGTTCCTTAAAACCATTTTGGGTTGTGATAGCGTGGTCGTGACCACCACCACTTTGTCGCCTTCATTTCTGACGCAGAGAACTGCTCAAACCTGTTTGGTCGCCGAAATTGGCACAGATACGCTGTTTTTCAAAACCATTTTGAGTTGTGATAGTCTCATTGTGACCACCACCACATTGTCGCCTTCATTTTTGACGCAGAGAAGTGCTCAAACCTGTTTAGTCGCCGAAGTTGGCACCGATACCCTGTTCCTTAAAACCATTTTGGGTTGTGATAGTCTCGTCGTGACCACCACCACTTTATTGCCATCATTTTTGACGCAGAGAACTGCTCAAACCTGCCTTATTACCGAAGTGGGGACCGACACGCTGTTTCTTAAAACTATTTTGGGTTGTGACAGCCTCATCGTGACCACCACCACATTGTCGCCTTCATTTTTGACGCAGAGAAGTGTTCAAACCTGTTTGGTCGCCCAAGTTGGCACTGATACGCTGTTCTTTAAAACTATTTTGGGCTGTGATAGTCTCGTCGTGACCACCACTATTTTGTCACCATCATTTTTGACGCAGAAAACTGCTCAAACCTGCCTTGTTACCGAAGTGGGGACCGATACTCTGTTCCTTAAAACCATTTTGGGTTGTGACAGCGTGGTCGTGACCACCAGCACTTTGTCACCTTCATTTTTGACGCAGAGAACTGCTCAAACGTGCCTTGTTACCGAAGTGGGGACCGATACTCTGTTCCTTAAAACCATTTTGGGCTGTGATAGTCTCATTGTGACCACCACCACATTGTCGCCTTCATTTTTGACGCAGAGAAGTGTTCAAACGTGTTTGGTCGCCGAAGTTGGCACCGATACCCTGTTTTTCAAAACCATTTTGGGTTGTGACAGCGTGGTCGTGATCACCACCACATTGTCGCCTTCATTTTTGACGCAGAGAAGTGCTCAAACCTGTTTAGCCGCCGAAGTTGGCACCGATACCCTGTTTTTCAAAACCATTTTGGGTTGTGACAGCGTAGTCGTTACCACCACCACATTGTCGCCTTCATTTTTGACGCAGAGAAGTGCTCAAACCTGTTTAGTCGCCGAAGTTGGCACCGATACCCTGTTTTTCAAAACCATTTTGGGCTGTGATAGTCTCATCGTTACCACCACCACATTGTCGCCTTCATTTTTGACGCAGAGAAGTGTTCAAACCTGTTTGGTTGCCGAAGTGGGGACCGACACGCTGTTTTTTAAAACCATTTTGGGCTGTGATAGCCTCATCGTGACCACCACCACATTGTCGCCTTCATTTTTGACGCAGAGGAGTGCTCAAACCTGTTTAGTCGCCGAAGTTGGCACAGATACCCTGTTTTTCAAAACCATTTTGGGCTGTGATAGTCTCATCGTAACCACTACCACATTGTGGCCTTCATTTCTGACGCAGAGAAGTTTTCAAACCTGTTTGGTCGCCGAAGTTGGCACAGATACCTTGTTTTTCAAAACCATTTTAGGTTGTGATAGTCTCGTCGTGATTACCATTATTTTGTCACCATCATTTTTGACACAGAGAAGTGCTCAAACCTGCCTTGTTACCGAAGTGGGGACTGATACTCTGTTTCTTAAAACCATTTTGGGTTGTGACAGCGTGGTCGTGACCACCACCACTTTGTCGCCTTCATTTTTGACGCAGAGAAGTGCTCAAACCTGTTTAGTCGCCGAAGTTGGCACCGATACCCTGTTTTTCAAAACCATTTTGGGCTGTGATAGTCTCGTCGTGACCACCACTATTTTGTCACCTTCATTTCTGACCCAGAAAACCGCACAGACCTGCCTCGTCGCAGAGGTGGGGACTGACACCCTATTTCTCAAAACCACCTTGAGTTGCGATAGCCTCATCGTGACGACTATCACCTTGTCTCCCTCGTCCCTTACACAAAAAACCGCCTTCATGTGTGCAGGTGAAGTCTACAACTTCCACGGAAAAGAACTTTACGCACCCGGTATGTACCGCGACACGTTGCAAACAATCGCAGGCTGCGACAGCATTGTCACGCTCACACTCGGCGCCTGGTCGTTGCCACTGCCTGCAATTTCCGGCGACACCATTCTTTGTTTTGGCGAAAAGACGACCCTCTCGACGGGTGTTTTCCAAAAGTATGAGTGGTCGAACGGAGCAATGGGACAAATCGTAGAGGTTGCTCATTCGGGAACGTTTTCGCTGACGGTGACAGATGTGAAGGGATGTCAGGGGATAGATGCCATCCAAATCCTGCAATTGCCTCCGCTCACAGCAATCTGGGACACGGCTTCACCACGCTGCCAGGATGGAGCGGACGGGTTTATTGAAGGCGTGGCTACAGGCGGGGCGCCGCCTTACCAGTATCGGTTGAATGGAGGTATTGCGACCAATACGCCTGAATTTGGCAATTTGTCCGCTGACAATTATGTGGTGCAGATAAATGATGCAGCGGGCTGTTCGGCAGAATTTGCTTTCATGCTAAAAAATCCACCTGCGCTGAGAGTAGAGTTGGGCGATGCACCACCACCAATGGAAACAAACGAATCCTACGCCATTCCATTGAAAATCAATCAAAACGGATCCTTTCATTACATCTGGTCGCCACCGGACGGACTCTCGTGCACCCATTGTCCGGAGCCGGTCGCCAGTCCCTTGCAAACAACAACCTATACATTGTGGCTCACCGATTCAAATGGCTGCACCGCTGCCGATAGCCTGACAATACGGATAAAAAAAGGGGAGGGTATCTATATCCCCAATGTGGTGTCACCCAATGGAACGGCACAAAACCAGCGGTTCACCGTGTACGCCGACCCTTCTATCGTCGCCCGGGTGGAGCGCTTGCAGGTCTACGACCGTTGGGGCGGCCTGGTATTCGATCGCGCTGGTTTTGCCGGCAACGATGATGCAGCGGGTTGGGACGGCACCTGGCGCGGACAGCCAGTGCCTCCGGGTGTGTACGCTTGGCAAGCGGAGATCCGGCTAACGGATGGCAGCCTGGTGCGTAAGAGCGGAGATGTGACCTTGGTGAAATAGCCTCACGCGGAATGTCATATCTTCAACGCCCGCGTCATCTCCCGCTTCCCCGGCGGCCCTTGCAACCGCTCCACCACAAACCCGGCGCGTTTGAGCGAGCGCTTGAATTCACCCTGCGCACAGTAAGTGACCAACGCACCGTCTGCCCGAAGGCTTCGATAGAGGCGGACAAATACTTCATCCGTCCACAATTCAGGCTGGGCCTGCGGTGCGAAAGCATCGAAGTAGATCAGGTCAAATGTTTCGGGTTCCTCAAACTCCTCGATGCGGGTGCGGCGTTTTTCAAAACTGAAATGTTCGGAGAAGGAATGCACGGCCTCCCACTCGCAATGGTGCAGCATTTGAAAATCAGCATCCCGGTCAGGGGCGTTCAATAGGGCAGGGTAATTCAATTCGGCTGTATCCTTCTGACTCAATGGATTGATTTCCAAACCTGTATAGGCGACGTTCAAATTGCGGCGTTCTGCTTCCAGCCAAGTCATAAAAGCGTTCAGCCCGGTGCCCAGTCCGGCTTCCAGCACCCGGATGTCCCGCTGCACGACGGCTTTGAACCGCAGTCCGGCTGCAATGAACACGTGTGCCGATTCTGTCACCGCTCCAAACCTGGAGTGATACGTCACGCCATACTGTTCAGAAAAAAGCGTGTGCGAGCCGTCAGAAGTCGTGAGAAAAGCATGTGTGTTTGTCATCCTGTTTTAGCCATTAGATCACCCATTCACCACCGTTCATAGTTCATAGTTCATAGTTCATAGTTTATCGTTCATCGTTCTTTTAAAACGGGCAACCCTGGCAGGGCGCTTTTTTACCCGTCGGGACTGTTTTGCCCACGACCTGGAATTCCGTGCGGCGGTTGAGTTGGTGTTCGCGCTCGCTGCAATTCGCGCACGGGCTCACCGGTTTATTTTCTCCATATCCTTTCGCGACCAGCCGCTCGCGGGGAATGCCCCGTTGCGTGAGCCAGTCCACCACCTTATCGGCGCGTTGCTGTGAAAGTGCCTGGTTGTATTCTGGTGTGCCGCGGTTGTCAGTATGCGAAGCGATCTCCACCTGCAACTCGGGGTTTTCGCGGATCGTGGCCAGCAGTTTTTCGAGGTCGGGCAATGATTCACCCCGGAAGCCTGCCTGGTTGTAGTCGTAGTACAGATTCACCAAAAAGCCGCCGCCGTCCTTGCCACGTTCCCAGCCTTCGCGGGCCGGCATGGACATGGAGCCGTTGTCGAACAGAATCCCTTTTTTCATCATCAGGCCATCGCCAAAATCCATCGTAGCAGGCGTTCCGTCGGGATTTTCATAGAGGCCACTGGCGTCGTTGTACCGGGGCGCATTCTCCCGTTGCGGCGGTTTCACCACAAACCCTTCGGCATCTCGGTAGGGTTGGAGACTGAGGTCGGCGCGGAGGTCTTCATCGGGTGAGAGATCGAGGGTACAGTTGCCTTCCACCACATCGGCGATATACCCTTCTCCCACAGCACGGACTTTATAGCAGCAATTTTTGGCGAGTTTGAAGCGGTAGCGACCATCGGCGCCGGTTGTGAACGTCTCTTCTGGTTTGTTGCAGTCGTTGGTCATGCTGACCACCACCCCTTCGGCTGGCAGGCCGTCGAGCATGTCGAACACCAGGCCAACGAGGTAATTGTTGGAAATGCGTTCCAGGGTTGTCTCGAACTTGAGCGTCGCGCCATTGGCAACCCCTTTGGAACAGACCTGGCCTTTGCCGTTTTCATAATCGCGGCGGCTCAGGGTGAAATCAATACATTCATTCAGCGGTATATCGAATACCACGCGACCATCCGGGCCAGTCGCCAGCGTAAGCCCGCTGCGTTTGTCTTGCAAAGTCGCGCCGGAGAGCGGTTTTTTGTTCAATCCGTTGATCACGAGCACTTCCACCGTCGCAGCGCCTTTTTGGAAGGCATATAAATCGTCGCGCCCGGCCCCCTCCTCCCGGTCGCTGGCAAAGAAACCCCAGTCGCCTTCCGGGGCGAAGGTGATGGCAAAGTCATCGTGGTTGGAGTTGATGGGAGCGCCGAGGTTGACCGGAAAATTCCAGGCGGTTTTGCCCTTGGGTGTCGTATAGTAAATGTCGAGGCCGCCCAGACCGATGTGGCTATTGGAGGCAAAATACAGGCGGTCGTCGCGGCTGATAAAGGGAAATACCTCATTGCCTGCGGTATTGACTTCCGGGCCGAGGTTCATGGGAAGCCCCCAGCGGACACCTTCCCACTGGCTGACGTAGATATCCATGCCTCCGTAGCCACCGGGTTTGTTGCTGGCGAAAAACAGGCGCTTCCCATCGGCGCTCAAACTCGGGTGGGCGGTGCTGTATTCATCGGAACAAAACGGCAAAGCCTGCAAATTTTCCCAGGTATCGGTGCCGGCGAGTTTTCCCTGATAAATTTTCAACTTGACCAGGCCATCGTCGCTTTTGCCCGTTTTTCCGTCTAGGTAGTTATTGCGGGTAAAATAAATCGTTTGGGTGTCTGCCGAAAAAGCCACCGACGCCTCGTGAAATTTGGAGTTGATGCTGCGGCTGAACCGCTCGGTTTTGCCCCAGGCAAAAGAACCAAAATGCGCGGTATCGCGGCGGAATGGAATGGCGTAGAGCTCACAGAACGGCGCACCCGTCCACATGTTCACGCGCTTCACCGGACCGCCGGGATCGCGGTCGCTGGAGAACACGAGCCGGTTGCCCAATACCGCCGGAGCGAAATCGTCCATGTTCGAGTTGATGGGCAGGCGGCTGATGACATAAGACGTGCGGCTTTTGGTCAGCAACACTTCCTGCTGGTCGCAGCTCTGCGCCAGGAATTTGCCCCGGTCGTCGTCCGGTCGCTGGCGGTTGTATTCGGCAAACCAGGGCTTGGCTTCGGTGCATTTGCCGTTGGCCTGGAGCATCATCCCGTAGTATAACTTGTTCACCGGCTTGCAGGTGGTGTCTTTGACTACTTCTGCATACCAGCGTTCGGCGTGTTCCGGATCATTCACCAACCGGTAGCAATTGGCCAGTTTAGTCATGGCATCCGCATCGTTGGCATGGTGTGTCAGTATTTGCTGAAACAGCACAATGGCGGTCTTGTAGTCCCACGCCTGCATGGCCCTGTCAGCCTGGGTACGAAGGAGGGTTTGCGCGGAAAGCGCGACGCAGAGATGGAGAAAAAATATAAAGGTGAGTAACCGTTGAATCATTGCAACAATCGGTTTTGAATTAAAAGGTTGATGAGGGTTGATGAGGGTTGATGAGGGTTGATGAGGGTTGATGGGGGTTGATAAGGGTTTATAAGGGTTGATGAGGGTTGATGAGGGTTGATGAGGG
>Ga0163154_10007626_pt1 | contig 12852 bp, 10 predicted proteins | sample OliLakLV19MP9P1_FD_148649 | JGI IMG/M metagenome (GOLD analysis project Ga0163154, IMG submission 148649) | Freshwater microbial mat bacterial communities from Lake Vanda, McMurdo Dry Valleys, Antarctica - Oligotrophic Lake LV.19.MP9.P1 | ecosystem: Environmental > Aquatic > Freshwater > Lake >... | reverse complement strand
GGAGAGGATAGAGGGGTCGGGGGTGAGCGACAAACGGCGCGCGAGCGAACGCGACGCGCGCGCGAGCGGTGGGGCGTGGGTGAGCCCGGCGTGGCGGGCGGAGGTGAGTGCGAGCAATGGCTTGCAGATCGGCGCGGTTGGCGGCTGGGCGGTTTCGCTCGCTCGCTTGCGCGTCGCGTTCGCAGAACGGCATGGCCTCACGCCCGGTCGAGCGCGGACTTGAGGTAGCTGCGGTGAAGCAGCCAGTTCTGGCCGACTTGCAGGGTCTGCGGCTTGTCGCCCGAGTCTCGCAGGCCCACGCGGGCGGCGAGTCGGGTGCTGGGCTGGTTCTCGAGCTGGACGTGGGCGTGAACTTCGTGGAGGCCGAGGCCGGTGGGTGCGTCGCCCAGGGCCAGGTCGAGCATGGCGTAGACGCACTCGGTGGCGATGCGCTGGCGGAGGCAGTCGCCGGCGACCCACCAGTTGGCGTCGGCGCGCCAGGCCAGGCCACGCTCAATATTGATGAGGTTGAACCCGCCGACGATGCGGCCGGCGGCGTTCACGGCGACGCGCCGCCACGCGAGGCCCGAGGAATGTCCAAGCTGGCTCATCGCCAGCTGGCGTGTGAAGGCGGCCTCGACCCGCTCCCCAGCGTGGGTGAGCGGCATGAAGCGCGCCGTGTGGGGCGAAACGCGCAGCACACGCTGGAACTCCGACCGGTCGCGCAGGGCAAGGGGCCTGAGCGAGAAGCGGGGCGTGTGGATGGGCGAGGCCGAGGGAACCTCGACGGGGAAATGCGGAGCCAGCGACGCTGAGCGTGCGATGATGCTCGAACGCGGCGACTGGGTCGCGGCGGCGTGGCGCATCTCTTCGGCGACGCGGGCGGCGCGGGTCTCAACAACCAGGCTCGAGACGGCTGTGTGGGACATGTGAGGACTCAGCGGAGATGAACGCCGGGGAATGTCGGCGATTGAGCCATCCCGGCCCGTGTTTATCGGCCGATGGAGTCTGCGGGTTGTGCGGAGTGTGCCGGATTGGGGGTTGGCAAATGTTGCGCGGAGCGAAAAATCTGGATGGTTTGCAGACGTGGCGCGACTATTGCGCCCAGGGGCAACGCAGCCACGCACCCGCAGCCTGGTTGGCGGTGATTCCAAGGCCGCATTCCGGGCAGCGGGTGGAGTTGGCGTCGAGGGGGTAGGCACAGGCCGTGCAGGCGCGCCACCCAAGTTCGCGGAGCCGGCGCACAAGGGCGCGGCGTCTGCGCTCGACCAGGTGCGAACCGCCGGTGCCCACGACAAAGAAGGGGATCATGGCCGCGAATCCGAACGGGGCGATCGCGCGGAGTCCGAAATAGGCCCAGGCGATTCCCAGCGACGCGAGCGCAAGGGCAAGCCCCGCCGCGATGGCGCGCCATGAATCGCGTCGCAACCGTCTGAGCGGCAGCGGCATGTCGAGGTCACGCCGCGGGGGTGGCACGAGAGGAGTCTACCACATGGAGCCCAGACCCCTCGAAAACTCTCGCTCGTCTTCCGCGGACTGCACGCCGCAACCGGTTTGCGCCCCGCGCCTGGTGGGGGGTCGGCCATCTCCGCCTGCGCCTTCAGCGCACGGGTGTCTCGCCCAAAGTGCCGAGCCACCCGTGGCAGGCTTTGGGCCACGATCTTTCGGTTGCGGCTCGGAATCACTCCACCGTCACGCTCTTTGCCAGATTCCGCGGCTTGTCCACGTCGTGCCCGCGCAGGACGGCCGCGTGATAGGCCAGCAGCTGCAATGGCACGACCGTCAGCATCGGGCTGAGCGAGTCGGGCACGTCGGGGACCCAGAGGACGTCCTCGGCGACGCGCTTGATCTCCTCATCGCCCTCGGTGGCGACCGCGATGACGTGCCCGCCGCGGGCGCGGACCTCGGCGATGTTGGACATGACCTTGTCGTACTGCGGGCCCTTGTTGGCGATGAAAACGGCGGGCATGCCGTCGTCGATGAGGGCGATGGGGCCGTGCTTCATCTCGGCGGCGGGCATGCCCTCGGCGTGGATGTAGGAGATTTCCTTGAGTTTGAGGGCGCCCTCGAGGGCGGTGGGGTAGTTGTAGCCGCGCCCGAGGAAGAGCCAGTTCTCGCGCTCGACGTACTTGGCGACCATCTTCTTGATGGCCTCGTCCTGCTCCAGGACGTGCTCGATCTTGGCCGGGATCTGCTGGAGCTGGCGGAGCAGCCACTCGCCGCGGGGCGGGGAGAGGAAGCGACGGCGTCCGAGGTAGATCGAGATGAGGGCGAGCGAGCAGACCTGCCCGATAAAGGCCTTGGTGGAGGCGACGCCGATCTCGGGCCCGACGCGGATGTAGACGCCGGCGTCGGTCTGTCGCGCGATGGTCGAGCCGACGGAGTTGACCACGCCCAGCGCCAGGGCGCCGCGTTCCTTGGCTTCATCCAACGCGGCCAGGGTGTCGGCGGTTTCGCCCGACTGGCTGACGGCGATGACCACCGTGTTCTCCTCGACGATTGGGTTGCGGTAGCGGAACTCCGAGCCATACTGCCACTCGGCGGGGATCACCGCGATCTCTTCGAGCAGGTACTCGCCGATCATGGCGGCGTGCAGGGCGGTTCCCTGGGCGACCAGCACGATCCGCTTGGCCTTGACGAGTTCCTTGGAGCGTTCGTTCAGCCCGCCCAGGCGGACGACCCACTCCTTCTCGTCGATGCGGCCACGCAGCGTGTTGGCGATGGCCTTGGGCTGCTCGTGGATCTCCTTCTGCATGTAGTGCTGGAAGCCGCCCATCTCGATCTGCTCGAGTTCGAGTTCGAGCTGCATGATCTTGGGCGTGGTCTCGACGTTGTCGATGGTGGTGGTGCGGAAGCCGTCGCGGGTGATCTTGACCACGGTGTAGTCGTCGACGGCCATGGCCTGGCTGGTGTGCGCGACGATGGCCGAGGGATCGGAGGCGACGATGTATTCACCCGCGCCGACGCCCACCATGAGCGGCGAGCCCTTGCGGGCGCACACGAGCACGTCGGGATCGCGCTCGCAGATCACGCATATGGCGTATGCGCCTGTCACCTCGCGCAGGGCGGCTTGAACCGCGGTTTCCAGGCCCTGCTCGGGGTCATACACCTCGCCAATCAGCATGGCGAGGACTTCGGTGTCGGTCTCGCTCTTGAAGGCGTGACCTTTCTCTTCGAGCAGGCGGCGGAGGGAGGCGTAGTTCTCGATGATGCCGTTGTGGACCAGGCAGATGCCGTTTTTGTCGTCGCGGTGGGGGTGGGCGTTATCGACCGTGACCCCGCCGTGGGTCGCCCAGCGTGTGTGCGCGAGTCCGATGGTGCCGCGGAGGCCGCCGAGCTCTTCGAGGCGGTCTTCGAGTTTGGAGACTCGGCCCACGGCCCGCTCGGTGCGGAGGGTGGCCTTGGTGCCGGGGGCGGCGGTGTTGGGGGTGGACTCGATGACGGCGATGCCGGCCGAGTCGTAGCCGCGGTACTCGAGGCGTTTGAGGCCTTCCATGAGGAGGGACTGGCATTGTTTTTTGCCGATGTAGCCGACGATTCCGCACATGGGGTGGGTACTCCGGGACCGGGCGGCTGCCGAGTGGGCGTCCGAGAAGCCGGGTGCCTGCCGCTTGAAGAGGCTACGTCGGCGCGCAGAAGAAGATCGGGCGATAACGCTCAATTGTTGAGCCGCGACCGACGAACGATATGCGAACTACAGGGCGGTAAGACCGCTCAAGCCCGACGACGGCGCCGACTGGCAGCCCACCACGAGAGCAAGCCAGTGAGACCTGAAGGAGCTGGCACGACAACCAGCGAGGTTCCGACGTAAGTGGTCGAGATGGGCTGAATCGGGGCGGCCTGGAAGAAGACCATGAGCGGCTGAGGGACGGACGTGGACGCGAGCCAGTCGAAGCGGACTTGGCCCGATTCGGTCGGGGCGGTCCAGTCGAAGGCGACGAGTTCGAGGCCAGATCCCTGGCCCCAAGGCGGATCAGGACTTTGGAAGCCGAACCAGCCGAGCGTGCCATACAGCAAGTGCGTTCCCGAAAGCGATCCGGCGATCGGCGTACCGGGTTCCAGAACGGAAGCGGGAAGCGGTGGGAAGAACTGGCGAAGCCGGGCGTTGGAGGCCGTGCCCCAATCAGGCGTTGCGCGAATCCCGCCCTTAACTTCCCAGAGCGCCAGCGCGCCCGTCCAAGATATCGTGGCCGTGATCGTGACTACTTGGCCGGGCTCGACCAATCCGTCTGAGTCGTTGTGGGCGACAGTGACGGTCGCGGTCTGCCCGGATGCGACGCGGACCGCGAGGAGCATGAACGACGCCAACGTGGGCAGGCGCATGGTGTGATACTCCCGCTCAGCAAGGGGGGTTCGGGCAGTAGTTGGCTTCGAGATATTCGAGCGAGGCATCGATGTCGATGAGCCCCCAGCCGTCGTGGGTGTCACCGCTGTACGGGAATCGCTGGTTGGCCTTGTCCTCCGGGTCGGCCAGTTGGCCGAGAACATTCGAGATCTGATCCCGGGCGCCCTGCAACAGAATCCAATAAATATCATCTCGGGTCAGCCCGGCCCAGGTCTGTTGATTGACTATGCCCAGTTCGATTGCCCGAGCGAGGATCAATGAGATGGCGCCGCGCCAACGCTCTCGAAAGCCGAGATCTGTTCAGCTGCGGCCGATTGATCTTTCGGATACGCAAAGCTCATGTTGATGATGCGAATGTCCTTATACTGCACCTCAACCCATATTTCCTCGAGCGCGATGATCGCCCTGGCGATCTTGACCTGGGGGAGGAACTGGTGCAGCGGCCCGGCACCGAGCGAGCCGCCGAATCTGACGGAGAGAATGCGGCATCGCTGGTCGATCCCGGCGATCCCAATCCCGTTGTTCGAGGTTGCGCCGATCAGCGAAGCGACAAAGGTCCCATGCCCGAGGTTGTCGCGCGCGGGGCCAAAGTTGCAGGGTGGATCAAAGTTTCCAGAGAAGTCGCAGCAGACGTACTCGATGGAGCCCGTGCCGATGCCGGTGAGAGAGAAGTCGTTTGGATAGAAGCGAGACTGGTCGAAGTCCGGATTGCAATACTCGATCCCGCTATCGAGCACACAAACGCCGACAGCCGGGTGCCCGGTGGTCCGGTTCCACGCCGGAACCACGTCAACGTCGATGCCCGCCACGCCCGTCCCTTCCCAGCAGTTGTTCATCTGGCCGCTGGGCGCTATGCAGTTTTGATCGCGGACGAACTGGCCGAAGTTGCGCGTGCCCCATTGCAGACAGAACGCCTCGTCATCAGGGACGCCCGGGATCTGCGGGCATGGAAGTGGTGGGGTAACTTGGAGGTCGGGGAACGGAGCGCCGAGTATCAACTCGTCGCACGGAATGCCGGTCACGGGATCGAACGGGCAGTCGGGAATCGGTCGACCCACGGGCTGGTATGCGAGCGAGTGTCCGCAGAGGTTCATTTCCGCTGCCCGAACCTCGGACTACGCCCTGAGCCAATCGCAGAATGCGCGTTCGCCCCCCTCGAATGGCGTTGCCGTCAGAATCATCCCGCTCATCGAGCCACGGGCGATCACCAGGAAGCCGCTGTCACGCAGCCGCGACGCCAGTGCCCTGCTCTGGCTCGGGTCACGCGGGAACACGACCACCTCTCGCGGCACAAACCTCGATTGTCGAGGGTCGGAACCCGCCATCGGCTGCGCCGGAACGCGACTGCTGGCCAACAGACTCGATACCACGACGGCCAGCGCGACAAGGCGGGACAGGTGGCCGCATGGCCGTGTCGCGGGGGGGGGAAGGGCATTCAGCTGCTCCACGCGGCGCGACCGACCTCAGCAGACGGTCTCGGAGCGAGTTTGTCAAGGCCCAACTTGCGCTTTCCGCGAACGGTGTGTGGTTTGTGTTCGCATCTAGTCAAACGGACCAATCCACTTCACAAACCCCTCCATCGCCTGATATTCCGGCAATCCCAGCGAGTCGAAGAGTTCGGCGGTGCGGCGGTTGCGGTCTTCGGCGCGCTGCCAGAACTCGCGGGTGTCGCTGGGGCCTGGGAACAGCGCCCGGTCCTTCTGCGACTGGTGCTTGAAGATCGCGCGGCGTTTGCGATCAACCTCATCGGGCGACAGGGGAACCGCCATGTCGATCTCCCAGGGTTCCCACTCCTGCCACGCGCCGCGATAGAGCCAGAGTTCGCAGGACCCGAACCAGCCGTCGCCGCGGTGGTCGGTCAGGCGTTTCATCGCTCGCGTGATGATCGCCAGGCAGACGCGGTGCGTGCCGTGCGGGTCGGAGAGGTCGCCAGCGGCGTACACGAGTTGCGGCCTGACGCGTTCCAGGAGCGCGACCGTCCGCGCCACGTCCTCCTCCCCCGCCGGCCTCTTCTTCACCCGCCCCGTCTCATAGAACGGCAGGTCCATGAAGTGGATGTGCTCCTGCTTCACGCCGCTGTACCGCGCCCCGGCCCGGGCCTCGGTCCGCCGGATCAGGCCCTTGATCTTCTGCAGCACGGGCGAATCGACCTGGCCCGCCTTCTTGTTCTTGACGAACTCTTCGACGTGCCGCTCGATACGGGCGGTGGTCGCGTCGTCCACCACGTCGAACGCGCGGGCGAACTCCTCGACGAAGTCGGCGTGGCGGACCGCCTCATCATCGAACACCGCGATGTTGCCCGAGGTCTGGTACGCGACATGCACCTCGTGCCCCTGGTCGCACAGGCGGATGAACGTGCCGCCCATCGAGATCACGTCGTCGTCGGGGTGCGGGCTGAAGATCAGCACGCGCTTGGGGAACTCATCGGGCCCGTTGGCGTCGGCGACGCCCTTGCCCAGGACGAATCGCGGGCGTCCAGGCTTGCCCCCGGGCCAACCGGTGATGGTGCGCTGCATGGCGTGGAAGACCTCGATGTTGAGGGCGTAGGCCGCGCCGCGGGCGGAGAGGAGTTCCTGCAGGCCGTGCTCGTTGTAGTCCTCGTCGGTGAGTTTGAGGATTGGTTTCTTGACCAGGCTCGCGAGCCAGAGCACGGCCCGTTTGACGGTGCGCTCATCCCAGGCGTGCCCGCACTGGGCGATCGGGCCGAGCAGCCAGGGGGTTGCGAATCGCGTCAGGCCCGCGGCCGAGGCGGGGTCGAGCACGAACGAGGCGCCCGGGTGTTCCTGCAGGAACGACGCGGCCACCGCGGGCGTGATCTCACCCTCGACGGCCCGCTGGACCACGCCCGCCTTGTGCTCGCCGAATGCCATCAGCAGGACGCGACGGGCTGAAAGGATGGTGCCCACGCCCATGGTCATCGCCTGCCGCGGGACGTTCCACTCGCCAAAGAAGTCGCTGGCGGCGTCCATGCGGGTGACGCGGTCAAGGGTGATGAGGCGAGTGCGCGAGTCGCGGGGCGAGCCTGGCTCGTTGAAGCCGATGTGGCCGGTGCGACCGATGCCCAGGATCTGGAGGTCGATGCCCCCGGCCTGGGCGATGGCGCGCTCGTAGGCGGCGCAGGACTCGGTGACGCGGTCGCGGGCGACGGTGCCGTCGGGGACGTGCGCGTGGGCCAGGTCGAGATCGACGTGCTCGAACAGGTGCTCGCGCATGAAGCGGCGATAGGACTGGAGGTCGTCCGGCCCCATCGGCCAATACTCGTCGAGATTGAACGAGGTGACGTTGCGGAATGACAGGCCCTCGGACTTGTGCAGGCGGACCAGTTCCTCGTACACGCCCACGGGGGTCGAACCGGTTGCCAGCCCCAGCACCGCGCGCTCGCCTCGGGCCGCCTTGGCGCGGATGAGGGCCGCGATCTCCCCGCCCACCGCCCGGCTCGCCGCCGACGACGACTCATGGACCGTCACCGGGATCTTCTCGCGCCCCGCACTCGCTCCAGATTCCATGCTCACTGGCGTCCCTCCAGGTCCTGCTTGGGTCGATCCCGCGGAATCAAACTCCCCGCCGATCCCGAGACGGCTTCGCGACTTTCGCATCCTTCGCGCCCTTCGCGATGCCCGCGATCACCCGAACTCTACAACACCCCCGCCATCACGCCCAACCCGAGCACTCCCAGCGTCACCGCCACGACCTTCCGCACCTGCTTCATCGTCACCTTCTTGACGACCTGCGCACCGACGGCCGACCCGATGAACGCGCACACGCACGCCGCCGCGATCAGGGTCCAGGGCGCGCCCGCCGCCGTGCCGAAGTCCTTGGACATCACCGCGGCCCCGGCCGCATACACCGCCAGCCGCGTGATGTCGACGATCGCCGCGATCGTCGAGCCGGTGCCGGTGAACTGCTTGGCATCCATGCCCGATCTGACGAGGAACACCGACCGCAGAGCGCCCTGGTGCCCCGATAGCCCGCCGAAGAACCCGGAGAGCAGCCCGCCCCGGATCAGCCACTTCTCACTCATCCGCTTCTTCTCGAACGCGGGCCAAGGTTCCAGAAACGCGAACGCGACAATCAGCCCACCCACCAGCAGCCCGACGGGCGTGACCCGCGCCGCCACCGGACCGATAGAATACTCCGCCAGCACGGGCAACCCAGTCGTCAGCGTCAGCAGCCCGGCCCCGACCACCGCGCCCCCGATCGCCGGCACGCCGAACTTCCACACCACGCTCCATTTCGCCCACCGCCCGATCGCGGCCAGTTTGAACAGGCTGTTGGCCAGGTGGACCACCGCCGTCGCTCCGATCGCGACCTCGGGCGGGAAGAACACCGCGAACGCCGGCATCAGCAGCGTGCCCAGTCCGAAGCCCGAGATCAGCGTCAGCCCCGCCGCCACCAACGCGACCACGCAGACGACGAGGTACTCCATGCCGCGATCGTAACCAGACGTGGCGGGTCGGCCCTTGCCCGGTGGCTCCGGCTATCGTCCGCCATGCCCACGTTCTTTGATGCGCATCTTGATCTGGCCTACCTCGCCGAGTCCGGGCGCGACATGAGCGCCGAGAATCTGGCGACGTGCGGCGGGCGGCACCTGCCAGCGGCGGTGACATTTGGCTCGCTGCGGGGCGGCGGGGTGTCCGCGTGTCTGGGGACGATCTTCACCGAGGCGGTGGCGGACCCCTCGAAGGCGGGGGCCGAGACGGGCGTGTTCGCGTATCCGCTGGGGGATGCGGAGGCCGCCCATCGGGCCGGGCTGCGGCAGCTGGAGTGGTATCACCAGTGGCGGCTTGAGGGGTTGATCGAGTTGATGCCGAGGCGTGGCACGGGCTGGCCAGGGCCGCGCGGGTCCGGTCCGGACGCATCGGGGCGCGTGGGCATCCTCATGGAGTGTGCCGACCCGATCCGCACGCCGGATGAACTGGGGTTCTGGGTCGAGCGAGGCGTGATCGCGATCGGGCTGGCGTGGGTGCATGGGTCGCGGTATGCCGCCGGTAACGGGGCACCGGCGGACGACAACCCGGGGCTGACCGACCTGGGACGGGCGCTGGTCCGCGCGATGGACCATCAGGGGGTGGTCCACGACCTGTCCCACCTCTCGCAGCGGGCGACGGATCAGGTGCTTGAACTGACCGACGCCGCCGTCATCGCGTCGCACTCCAACTGCCGGGCACTGTTCGATCGTGACCCCTATCCCAACGCTCGCCAGCGTCACCTGGCGGATTCCACGATCCGCGAGGTGGCTCGGCGTGGCGGGGTGGTCGGGATCAACCTGCTGTCAGACTTCCTCGACCCCGCCCTGGAGCGAGGGCAACGGGCATCGCTCGATCAGGTGGTCCGTCATATCGAGCGTGTGTGTGAGGTCGCGGGGCATCGTCGGGCGGTGGGGCTGGGCAGCGATATGGACGGAGGGTTCTCCGCGGCCCGTCTGCCGGCGGGAGTCAACAGCCCGACCGATCTCGCCCTGCTCCTGGCGGCCCTGAAGGGCGCGGGCTGGGCAGAGGCGGAGATCGGGGGATTTGCGGCTGCGAACTGGCTTCGGTTCTGGGACTCAGAGTAGGGACCGGGCGACAGGCGGGCGCACCCCTCGGAACTGGGGATGCGTACAAAACGAGAATCGTGGCGACGGCAACCAAAAACGATTAATTCTTGCTTGACTCGCCCCCCTGAGTCTGGGATGCTTCAGTGCTGAGGAGGAGGAGAGTTCCCGCTCTCATTCCCATGGGGTTCGTGGCAGTCGCGCCCGGGTGGTTTTCCGGGTGCGTGGGCCTTGGATTTGGGCTTGATTTGGGCTTGGGATTCGAGTCATCAGGAGGCCGCGGGACACCGCGGCGGAGAGCAAGCGTGTTTGACAGCCCCGTTGGTGGGGCGAGGGGCTCCGGCAACGGGGCCAAGACGAGAGAAGACACCTCGGTCGGTTGGACAAAGGCCTGAAATATGGCCCCAGATAGGAGAGACAAGATGAAGTTCGCTTTGATTGCTGTCGCTGGGCTCGCCACTGTCGCTTCCGCGCAGACCGCGGATCGCTTCACGGGCACCCACACGGGCGTCCGCCCCGTCCAGAACTCCGGGTACAACGGCGGGGCCATGATTGGCACCGACGCGACCCTGTGGGACAACGGCGGCTTCCAGACCACCCCCGGCTTCTCCGAGCTGCCGACCGGTGAGACGATCTTCGGCTACGGCAACCAGGCTCCCCCGATCTCCAACTCCATGGGCGATGACTTCACGGTCTCCGGCGGCGGCTGGAACGTGACCTCGCTCTCGTTCTTCGGGTACCAGACCGGCTCGACGACCGCCACCTCGACCTTCACGGCCGTGAACTGGACCATCTACGCCGGCGCGATCGGCAACACCTCGACCCCGGTCGGCTCGGGCTCGGGCCTCAACTCCTCGACCTTCACCGGCGTCTACCGCGTGACCGCCGGGTCGACGCTCACCAACCGCCCGATCTTCATGAACACCGTCAACGTCAGCGTCAGCCTCGCCAACGGCGCGCACTGGGTTGCCTGGAACGCCGCGGGCTCCCTGGCCTCTGGCCCGTGGGCTCCGCCCGTCACCCCCTTCCCTGCTGGTGCCAACGGCATGCAGCAGATCGGCGCCGCTGGCCTGTGGGTCACCACCGTCCACGGCCTCCACGCCGATGACTTGCCCTTCATCGTTTCCGGCACCGTCGTTCCCGCCCCCGCCTCCCTCGCCCTCATCGGCCTGGGCGGGCTGGTCGCTGGGCGTCGTCGCCGCTGAACGCAGTCGTGATCGCACGACTCCGGGCCGATCCTTCGGCCTGAGCACATGACCCTCGCACGCGGCGGGAACCTTCCCGCCGCGTGTCTTTTTGCAGCTGGAATCCAGCGCGGCTGACCCGATCCGAGCCCTCGGCGGGAGCCGGGCGGTCGAGTCATGCAGCCCCTGGAACGGACTCATTCGAACTCGTGATGGAACTCGGGCGTCGTCGTGCCGCCGATCGCTGCGTTGAGCGATCGGTGCCTCGATCACAACCGGACAACCCGCACCGATCGTCCAGAGCCACGATCGGTGGCACGCCCGGGTCGCAACGACGATCCGTATCAACGCTCGGGCACACTCGCCTGGAACGCGGTCGACTCGTTCTTGGGCCACCCGCCCCCCCGGCGGAGGCTCGGAGTGAAGCCCCCCGCGGTCCGAGGCTCTTCGCCAACACGCATGGACAGCGACCCGTGCGTGCGATTCAATCGCCCGCCAAGGCCTCGCGCAGGGCTGGGATCGGGCTGTTGCTCGCGTTGAAGCCGGCGTGACGCAGGCGGATGCGCCCGTCGGCGTCGACCAGCACGAGCGTGGGGACGGCGGCCACGTCGTAGCGGGCCGCGGCGTCGTCGGCGGAGCCCAGCAGCGTCGCGGTCAGCCCCAGGTTGCCGAAACTCTGGCGCATCTTGTCGGGGGAACGCTCGCGGACGGCCAGGACCAGGATCTTCAGGTCCGGGTTCTCGTCGTGGATCGCCCGCAGTTCACGGGCGAGCTTGGTCGCCCACGGATTCCAGGAGCCCCAGAACAGCAGCACGACCGGCTGGCCGCGGAGGCTGGAGAGACGGACGACCTGGCCTTGCAAGTCGTTGAGGTCGAAGTCGGGCGCCAGATCGCCGGAGCGCGTGGCGGCGTTGGGCGGGATCGCGCCCGGCGGGATCGGCACGTTGAACTGCAACGCCCCCTGGCCTTCGCCGTCGAGCCCGCCTTCGGAGCGGGAGGCTGCGATCGCGGCGGCGGCGTCGGGCGAGATGGGGGGCATCATCGCGCGGGCCTCGTCGGGGAACTGCTCGATGCGGTAGCCCTCGGGGTGCTTGAGGACGAAGTCGTCTGGCGAGAGGTCAACGTCTGTGGTGAGGGAGGTGTAGTCGACGACCTCTGTGCCGACCATGGGCAGCGAGCCGCCCCGCGAGTCGAACCCTCGGACGGCGCGGCGGGGGAGGTGGTCAGCGACGCCTAGGAAGAGGCGGTAGTAGGAGGTTCCGCCGGCCATCTGGGCCCGGAGCACCTCGCACTCGACGCCGTCGACGGTCTCGCGGGCCTCGAGGGTGAGGCGTTCGGAGGCCCGCTCACTGGCGAAGGGGTTGGGGCTGATCCAGAGTTTGGCGCGGAGACGATCGGGAACGGCGAACCAGGGCTCGAGCATGCGCATGGGCAGCTCGCGGGCGCCGACGCTGCGGTCGTCGTGGTCGAGCCACTTCATGCGCACGCCGTTGAAGGTGGCGTCGATGTCGATGGGCCTGGTGCCTCGCTCGGGGGTGATGGGGCCGGTGATGCGGACGAGCCACTTCTGGGGTTCGTCGGGGCTGCGCAGGGCCAGGATGCTGGCGGAGCCCTCGTCGGTGGTGCCGCTGAAGACCTGGGTGCCGTCGACTTTGAGGGTCGCGCGGAAGGAGTTGACTTCGGCGATGGCCCTCTCCGCCTGATCCAGGAGGGCGATGGCGGCGGGGTCGTGGTCGCGGGGGGTCTCGGGGACCGGCTCGACCTGGACGGAGAGGCTTTGGTTGGCCTGGGTGGTGGGTTGGGAGGTGGGT
>Ga0163154_10007623_pt1 | contig 12855 bp, 14 predicted proteins | sample OliLakLV19MP9P1_FD_148649 | JGI IMG/M metagenome (GOLD analysis project Ga0163154, IMG submission 148649) | Freshwater microbial mat bacterial communities from Lake Vanda, McMurdo Dry Valleys, Antarctica - Oligotrophic Lake LV.19.MP9.P1 | ecosystem: Environmental > Aquatic > Freshwater > Lake >... | reverse complement strand
GGACAAGTCTCGCCCCTACAGGACATCCTGTGACGCGATTTTGAATACACATCATCAGAAATTTTGTAGGGGCGACGCTTGCGCGCCCGCCGTGAATAAACGATAAATCAGGTCTAATGTCGAATATTCAAACGGCCTCTAAGCGGTGTTAATCAAATGATTTTGGGTTGAGTGCTTGACAAACTAATATAGTTAGTTTATAAACTAACTATATTAGTTTAATCGGAGCATCACACCGTGAAAACCACCCAAATCACCCCAAATCTCTATCAACTGACTCGTCTGGCTGTTATCAATTGCTATCTGGTGCGCGAAAACGACGGTTTCACGCTGATTGACACCAATATGGGCGGGAGCGCTGATGCGATTATTACGGCGGCGCATAACTTAGGGGGCGAGATCAAGCGGATTACGCTCACTCACGCGCACATGGATCATGTTGGCTCGGTGGATGCGCTGATGGCGCGACTGCCGAAAGCCGAACTCTCGATTAGCGCCCGCGATGCACGGTTTATGACCGGCGATATGAGCCTTGATAAAGACGAGCCGCAAGATAAACTGCGTGGCGGTTATCCAAAAGTCGAGTCGCGCCCGACGCGCCTGTTGAATGAGGGCGAAAACGTGGGGTCACTGCGGGTGGTCGCGTCGGCAGGGCATACGCCCGGACATATCGCGTTTTATGATGAGCGTGACGCTGCGTTATTGGCGGGAGACTCGTTCACAACACAGGGCGGTATCTCGACGGCGGGGATATTCCGGTTATTTTTCCCGTTGCCCGCAATGGCGACATGGCATCCCCCATCTATGCTTGAGAGCGCCGAGCGCTTACTCGCCTTGAAACCCTCAGCGTTGGCAACTGGGCATGGTAAGGTTATCATGACTCCAGCGGATGCCATGCGCGGCGCGATTGATGAGGCCAAGCGCAAGATAGGATAGCGTGATGGGGCGTAGACCGATTGACCCTCAGAAAATAATGATTGCGGCGGTAGAGGCAGCAAACGCGCTCGGATTTGAGGCTGTGACTCTGGCGGCTGTGGCGGAAAAACTGGGGGTCAAAATCCCTTCCCTCTATAATCATTTTGATGGTCTGACGGGGTTGCGCCGGATGCTAACTCTGTGGGCGCTCCGTGAATTAATCGACCAGATGCGGCGGGCGGCGGTAGGCGTGGCTGGCGCTGAGGCTATCCGCGCCGTCGGAGACACTTATCGTCAGTTTGCACACATGCACGCTGGAGTATATCCGGCTGTGCTACGGGCGCACCCCGACGATGCAGAAATTAGCCACGTAGCCGGTGAGTTTGTCAGCTTAATTTTGACGATTTTGAAGCCCTATAGCTTTGAAAATGATGCGGCACTCTATCACAGCGTGAGGGTTTTTCGCAGCATGATGCACGGCTTTGTCGATTTAGAACGCCAAGGCGGATTCGGGATGCCGCTGGCGCTGGACGAGAGTTTTGAGCATCTCATCGCAACCTATATCGCGGGCTTGATACACCCCTAACGCAAGTGATTTGGATTTCACATCAACCTATGCTTCTTCAGCATCAGGGTCGAAATCTTCAATGCGTCCGGCGAGGATGTCCGCGTGGGCTTCATCCGCCAGTCGCCCTAATAAATCTTGCGATTCCGCGAATGTTTTATCCCACAACTCGTCGTACATCATCATCGCATCGGATAACAAGGCGTGCAAGGCATCAGAAGCGGAGTTTAAGCCACGTTCGTGCGCCAATGCGGAAAGCAAATCGGCCTCTGTTTTATTCAAATCAACCGTAATCGTTTGAAGCAAATCACCCATGGCTCAAATGTCCCCGATATGGTCAACGACCACCCCCATTAAGGGGGTGGCTTGCGATAAGCAAGCCCATGTTGACCAGCCTCAGTCTCATTCGTGAGACACCGTTATTCGGGTCATGATACCGACGGGTGACTGAACCAGCCCGCCGCTCTATCGCTCACCGTTAAACATGCCGAGGGTCTAGGCAAGTGCAGTGGGCATGACAAGCCCGAATAACATTGGCGAGGTTCACTTTATCGTCGCAAGACGAGAACAATGAGGTAACTCATGCAACGAGTATTCGTGCTAGACAAAAACAAAAACCCGCTGATGCCGTGTCATTCGGCGCGTGCGCGGCAATTGCTCAAGCAAGGGAAGGCGGCGGTCTTTCGTCAATACCCTTTCACGATCATTTTGAAAGAACGGAATGGCGGGGATGTTCAACCCGTCACACTCAAGGTAGACCCGGGCAGTAAGACGAGTGGGATAGCGATGGTCGCCGACTTCAAACAAGGCAAGCGCGTGATTTGGGCTGGAGAGTTAACCCATCGCGGGCAACAAATCCGAGATAGGTTGTTATCGCGCCGTCAGATAAGGAATAGTCGGCGTAGCCAGAAAACGCGCTACCGTGCGCCCCGTTTTCTGAATCGGCGTCGTGCAGGAGGTAAACTTGCGCCGTCGTTACAAAGCCGAGTCGAGAATATATTAACTTGGGTCGAACGCCTGCGCCGTTGGTCGCCTATTGACTCGCTCTCAATGGAGCTTGTGCGCTTTGACACCCAGTTGATGGAAAACGCCGAAATATCTGGCGTGGAATACCAACAAGGCGAACTTGCTGGCTACGAAGTCCGAGAGTATCTACTGGAAAAGTGGGGGCGCAAGTGTGCTTACTGCCATGCTACCGACAGGCCATTGGAAATCGAACACATCACCCCAAAATCACGCGGTGGCTCAAATCGTGTGAGCAATCTTACGGTGGCTTGCCATAAGTGTAATCAGCGTAAGGGTAGCCAAACTGCGGCGGAATTCGGGCATCCGAACATCCAACAGCAAGCCAAGCAACCCCTCAAAGACGCGGCGGCGGTCAATGCGACTCGATTGACGCTGTGGAGACGGATGGACAATTTGGGCTTGCCATTGGAAGTCGGGACAGGGGGACGAACGAAATTTAATCGGGTAAAACAGGACTATCCAAAGGCACATTGGGTGGATGCGGCTTGTTTAGGAGAAAGTGGAGAACGAGTTTACATCAACCCAAGCTATGCGCCGCTTCAGATTAAAGCGATGGGGCATCAATCGCGCCAAATGTGTCGCGTTGATAAGCATGGTTTCCCACGAACCAGCCCCAAACAAGGGCGCGTCCACTTTGGCTTCCAAACAGGGGATATGGTCAAGGCGGTGGTCACAAAAGGCACAAAATGCGGCACATATATCGGGAAAGTCAGTGTGAAGGCTAAGGGTTTTTTCAATATCACTACCCCCACGGGGACGGTTCAGGGTATCAATTATCGCTATTGCGCCCCAATTCACAACTCCGATGGCTATCTTTACGAGAAAGGAGAGGCGCTTTCCTCCGCTACCACGAGGGTAGCGGTATCCCCGCGCCAAATTCAATGAACTATTTTTGAATTGTAACCCATCACAACACCTAATGTTGTGGTTTGGCGGGCGCGCATGGGTACGCCCGCCAAACACAACATTAGGACGGCTTAGTCGCTTCGATGCTGACCCAATCGCCTTCGACGCGGACGAAATTGATCTGATACCCAGCGCGGGCGAGCGCGACCTTCACGTCCTCGACCTGTTCCAAGATGATCCCGCTGAAAATCGCCCGTCCGCCGGGGCGCACGACATCACCCAAGCCCTCGTCGCACATCTGAATGATGATTCGCGCCAAGATATTCGCCAGCAACAGGTCGAATCGGCGGGGAGAGTGCAAGACCGTCTCTAGCGTGCCTTGCTGCGCGGTGATGCTCTCACCCACGCCATTGAACGTGGCGTTTTCACGGGTGATGTCCGCCGCGATGGGGTCAATGTCTACGGCGACGACGTGCGACGCGCCCAATTTCACCGCGCCAATCGCCAAAATCCCAGAGCCGCAGCCGAGGTCGAGGACTTTATCGCCCGCGATGAGCAAATCTTCAATCGACATCAGGCATAAGCGGGTCGTCGCGTGAGTCCCCGTCCCGAACGCCATGCCGGGGTCGAGCGAAATCACGACATCTTGCGGCTCTGGAGTGTATTCCTCCCACACCGGGCGGACGACGAACCGATTTCCGACGCGGGCGGTATGATAATAGGCCTTCCAAGCGTGCGCCCAATCTTGGTCATCGACGATACTGTAGATAGCGGCGGGGTAGTCGCGTACCGACAGCGCCATATCAAGTTCGGCGCGGGCGGCTTCGGCGCGGTCATCGGCCACCAGATAGGCGCGGACGGTCACGCTGTCGGGTTCGGGCAGTTCGCCCTCGTCCCAGTGATCGGGCTGGATGTCGTCACGGGTGATGCTGACGCCTTCATGACCGAACATGGTCAATACATCGGCGATGTCCTCACCCTTATCGGGCGGGACGGCCACAGCAATCTCAATCCACTGCATAGCGGGGAAACCTCAAGGTTATGGGTGTTCAGAATACCGTGAGGGTATCAGATTTGGGGTGGGGAGGGTAGATAGACTAAATTTTATCCGCTAATCTCCCAGTCTACCCAGTTTAGACCATCAATTCGTCCAAACTCTCTCGTGTTATGCGTGACAACAATCAAGTCATATACGATGGCGATAGCGGCTATTTGCATATCATAAGGCCCGATGGGTGTACCCATATCTTCAAGTTTGGCGCGTAGCTGACCAAATACATGCGCCGCTGCATCATCATAAGGCAAACTTTGAAACCGCACGAAAAAAATCTCTTGTTTTGCGCGGGAGCGCTCAGGGGTTTGGCTTCTGGCCGCACCTGCATACATCTCACCTTTAGTAACGCTGCTGATGGCAATATCCGTATCAGGAATACGGCGCATTTACTGAATGATATTTGCGGAGCGACCATTGATGTATCGAATAACAATATTGCTATCCAACAGGTATTTCACTCTATCTCGTCCCGAATATCACTATGAGTAGGTTGGGCGCGTTCAATCGGGTCATCGGCTAAACTACCATAGGTTAGGGTTAAGAATTGCTCCCACGGCATGGTTTTATAAACCTCTAGCTCAATATCGTGACGCAACGAGCTGCTGAGATGTTCGAGCAATAAGGCTTTTTCGGGTAAGGTCATCTTATGGGTAAGTTGGATTGCTTGCTCATAAATTGTCATCTGATAGACCGCCTTATGCTATTTTTACGAAGTATACCGCCAAATAAGTGTGCGTGAGTAGTATGTTATGAGGGGCATAGCTCATAGATGCTACGCCCCCGACCAGAGCAAAAGGGGTTACTGCACGATTTTGAAGTTGAAGTTGGCCGTCCCCAGTGCGCTCCATAGACGTAACCAGACCGCCAGAATCATCTCCGTGCCGCGTGCGGTGGTGATGTCGCCGAGGTCGATGATGTGCGTCCAGCCGAACCATTCCGTCAGATAACCGACCACGGCGGCTTTCGCGCCCGCATCATTCCCGCTGAGGAACAGGTGATGGTCGCCGCCCGCCAACGATTGCGGATTAATCATCAGGTGCGCGCTGAGCGTGTTCAAGGTTTTGACGACGTGCGTATTGGGCAGCAAGCGCTGAATCTGCTCGGCCAGCGAGTCGGTGTCTACGACGAACAGGGTCGGCGGCATCCCCTTAGAGAAATCCAGCGGATTCGAGATGTCGATCAGGATTTTACCGCTCAGATTGGCCTCGCCAGCGGCAGTCAAGCTGTCTAATACGGCGTGACCGGCCAGTGCATTTAAGATGATTTCACCAGCGGCGGCGGCCTCGGCAAACGAGGTGACTTTCACCGCCGAATTTTCCTTGTGCCACGCGCCAAAATCCTCACGCGCTAAGGTTGCGGCTGCGTCGCGTGTGCCGAGTGTTACCGTATGACCGATGCTGCTCAGTTTGGCCGCGAGGGTCTGCCCGACGCCGCCCGTGCCAAGAATTGCGATATTCATGATGATGTCTCCTTGAAAGATATGTTATGATACAGACAGGTCTGTCTACATGAGATAACTATATAGACAGACCTGTCTTGTGTCAAGAGGGGTAAATAGATATGGCAAATTCTGCGCGGGAGAAAATCATAGCGACGGCTGGGCGCTTATTCTTCCAGCACGGGTATCGGGCGATTGGGATTGACTTGGTGATTGCCGAGGCAGAGGTGGCGAAGGCGACGCTTTACCGGCATTTCCCATCGAAAGATGATCTGATTGTCGCTTATCTGGAAGAGACCAACCAGCAATTTTGGGCGTGGTTTGAGGAAGGAATAAACCAGCATCCCGATTCAGCGCGTGATGGGTTGATTGCGGTGTTTTATCGCTTGCAAACGATGGTGACGACCCCGACCTGTTGGGGGTGTCCATTTTTAATGGCGTCGGTGGAGTTTCCAGAGGTGGGACATCCGGCGCATCGCGTGGCGCTGGCGAATAAGCGTTCAGTCACAGCACGCTTGTTAGAGTTGTGCCAACAAATGGGCGCGGCCAACCCATCACGGTTGGCGAATCAACTGCATTTGATGATGGATGGGGCGTTTGCTGCGGTGCGGATGTTTGGCGTGGCAGAGCATCCGGCGTCGGATGTCGGGGCGCAAGCAGAGGCGCTGATTCGCGGGGCGTAAAAAATCCCCTCTCCGCGTGGAGAGGGGATGAATAGCTAAGATTTAGGACTCGCCGTTGAACAGGTCGCGCATCTTGTCGAAAAAACCTTTGGGCGCGATAGGGCGGACGTTCTGACCGAAGCTGGCGGCCAATTGCTCGAAAATCTTGCGCTGATCGTCGGTCAGTTTGGCGGGGATGTCTACCATCACGGTGATGAGTTGGTCGCCACGCCCAGAGGTCGCGCCGTTGGTCATCAAGCGCGGGAATCCTTTCCCCTTGAGCCGGTTGAGCTTGCCGGATTGCGTGCCGGGCTTAATATCGACCTCGACATCGCCATCCACCGTCGGGACAATTACCTTATCGCCCAGCGCGGCTTGCGCCACATTAATCACCAGCGTATAGAGGATGTCGTATTCGCGGCGCTCAAAATATTCGTGCTGACGGACGCGAATCCGCACGCCCAGCGTGCCGCGTGCGCCGCCGCGCTCACCGACGCTGCCCTCGCGGGCGTATTGGATTTCCAACCCGTCGCGCACGCCGCCGGGGATATTGATATTCTTCTGGACGCGCTTACGCTGGCGACCCGTGCCATCACACGGCTTGCAGCGATTCTCAATCAGAGTCCCGATGCCGCCGCAACGCGGGCAGGCCGTCTCTTGGACGACTGAGCCGATGAAGGTTTGGCGCACCTGACGCACCGTGCCGCCGCCATTACATTGCGAGCAGGTGACGGGTGAACTCCCCGCCGCCGCGCCGTTGCCAGAACAGGTCTCGCAGGTCTCGAAACGCTCAAATTCCAGCGGAATTTCCGCGCCTGTGACGGCCTCGGTAAATTCCAGCGTGACCTCAGCGGTCACATCACCGCCCGGACGTGGGCCGGTGCGCTGGCGACCTTGCCCACCGCCGCGCTGACCCGTGAAGCCAGAGAAGAATTCCTCGAAGATTTCCTCAAAGCCGCCGAACCCCTGTGCGCCGAATCCGCCTTGCCCTCCGGCTGGGCCGTTCACCCCGGCGTGGCCGAAGCGATCATAGCGGGCGCGTTGGTCATCATCGCTGAGGATGCCATACGCCTCGTTAATCTCTTTGAACTTGGACTCCGCATCGGCTTCTTTGTTGATGTCGGGGTGGAACTGGCGGGCGAGGTTGCGGAACGCCTTCTTAATGTCATCTTTGTTGGCGCTGCGCGGCACACCGAGGACATCATAGTAATCACGAGCCATGAGGGAACCTTATCTTATCGCGGGCATAGGGGATTGGGGACGCAAAAATCACGTCTAATTATAGATACGCGGCTAATAAGGAAAAAGGTGCAAGGCGTGAAGGGATTGTCTTCCCTTACACCTTGCACCTTGAGCCGGTTTTACCGTTTAGTTAGGGGTTTCGGTGAACTCTGCATCCACCACATCTTCGCCATCTTTAGCGCCGTTGCCGTTGGCTTCACCACCGGCTGCGGGCTGCTGATACATCTGCGCCCCCAACTGTTGGATGTGCTGGGCGAGATTTTCGCTGGCGGCCTTGAGGGCTTCGAGATTTTCCTCGGCCTTGAGCTTGTTGACCGCATCAATCTTCTCTTGAGTCTGTTGCTTGGCGGCGTCCGGCAACTTGTCACCGTGTTCGCGCAGCAACTTCTCTGCGGTGAAGACCACACTGTCGGCTTCGTTGACGGTCTGCACCTGTTCACGGCGCTTGGCGTCCTCGGCGGCGTGCGCCTCGGCGTCCTTGACCATCTTCTCGACCTCGGCCTTGTTCAGGCCGGTGTTGCCGGTGAGCGTGACCTTCTGCTCACGACCTGTCGCCTTGTCCTTGGCGCTGACGTTCAGGATACCGTTGGCGTCGATGTCGAATGTGACTTCGATTTGCGGTGTCCCACGCGGGGCGGGGGGCAGACCGTCGAGGATGAAGCGACCCAGCGAGACGTTATCGGTTGCCATTGGGCGTTCGCCCTGCATGACGTTGATTTCGACCTGTGACTGGCTGTCGCTGGCGGTGCTGTAGACCTGTGACTTGCGGGTCGGGATGGTGGTGTTGCGCTCAATCATCGCCGTGGCAACGCCGCCCAGCGTTTCAATCGAGAGGGTTAGCGGGGTGACATCCAGCAGCAGGATGCCCTTCACGTCGCCCTTGAGGACGCCGGCCTGAACCGCCGCACCCAGCGCTACGACTTCATCTGGGTTGACGCCCTTCGAGGGCGGCTTGCCGAAGAATTTTTCGACGGCGGTTTGTACCGACGGCATACGGGTCATACCGCCGACCAAAATCACGGCGTCGATTTTATCTTTGCTGATACCGGCGTCCTTCAAAGCCACTTCTAACGGCTTGATGGTGCGCTCAATCAGGTGCGCGGTGAGTTGTTCTAACTTGGCGCGGCTGAGGGAAAGGTTAAGGTGCTTGGGGCCGCTGGCGTCTGCGGTGATGAACGGCAGTTGAATGTCCGCCGTCAGCGCCGATGACAGTTCAATCTTGGCCTTTTCAGCTGATTCCTTCAGGCGTTGCAGCGCTTGACGGTCATTACGCAGGTCGATGCCGTTCTCAGCCTTAAAGCCTGACACCAGCCAGTCGATAATCACATCGTCGAAGTCGTCACCACCGAGGTAGGTGTCGCCGTTGGTGCTTTTGACTTCAAACACGCCGTCGCTGATTTCGAGGATACTGATGTCGAATGTGCCGCCGCCGAGGTCATAGACCGCGACCACGCCACTTTTCTTGTCGAGGCCGTAGGCCAGCGCCGAGGCTGTCGGCTCGTTGACGATACGGATGACATCGAGGCCAGCGATACGGCCAGCGTCTTTGGTGGCTTGGCGCTGCGCGTCGTTGAAGTACGCGGGGACGGTGATGACGGCCTGCTCGACCTTTTCGCCGAGATAGGCTTCGGCGTCGGCCTTGATTTTCGACAGAATCATCGCGCTAATTTCTTGCACGCTATAGTCACGATCACCCATGCGGACGCGCACATCGCCATTGGGGGCGGCGCTAATCTGGTAGGGGATACGCTTGATGGCGTCCTGTACTTCGCGGTCTTGGAAGCGACGGCCAATGAAGCGCTTGACCGAGAACACCGTGTTCTCGGAATTCATGATGGCTTGGTTACGGGCGACTTTGCCGACCAAACGCTCGCCATTTTTATTGATGGCGACCACGGACGGGATGAGGCGTCCACCTTCTGACGATGGGATAACAGTCGGTTCGCCACCTTCCATGACGGCGATGACGGAATTGGTTGTACCGAGGTCAATACCGATTACACGGGGCATGTTTGGATACTCCTTGGAGGTTTGTTGGTTACAGTTCTAATCTTGCAGCGAGCAGTTTGACAGTGCTTGGCACTGAATGATTTGGCTTAACCTGCACTGCGGGTAGTTATACCTTTACAGTACAGGGCTTGTGTTGATTCTACGTAAGCGACGTATATGCAGCGTGTATTAAGGCGCGACCCGCACCAATGCTGAACGTAGGACGCGCTCACCGCTGACATAGCCCTTTTGCAGCGTCTCGCTGACATGCCCACTGGCGATGCCTTTGGCTTCTGGGTCGATGCCGATGGCCTCGTGCTGATGTGCGTTGAATGGCTGGCCTACTGGGTCGATTTTCTCGATGTGCAGTTCGGTCAATGCCTTGTCAAACTTGTTGAGCATCAGCGTGATTCCACTGAACCACGGGTTGTCCTTCAAGTCGGCGGGGATGTTCGCCATCGCACGCTCAAAGTCGTCAATCAAAGGGATGAACTTCAGCGTAGCGTCTTGCGCCCCGCGAGTCTTGGCGTCGTACTGTTCTTTCTCTGCACGGCGCTTATAGTTGGCGAAATCGGCGCGTTCGCGTTGCCAGCCAATGAGGTACTCGGACATCTTGACTTCTAAGTCCGCCAGCACAGCGTTAGACGGCGAGGCGGCTTCTTGCGGTGCATCTTGAGTGGTGGCCGCAGGGTCGTTGACAGGCGTGTTGGTGTCTTGGCTCAAGGGGAATCCTCCGAGACGTGTTGTTCATACGATACGTCGGGCATTGTATCAATCGAATGATAGATGTGTGTTAGAAGTTAAGATGGGCTAATCATCTTCTTCTGGCGTCCACGGTTGCCACCCCGGCCAAAAGGTCTGGCGGAATCGCTGATAGATCGCACTCTGGCGGATAGCCTCTGTGCTGTTATAAAAGCGTGAGTAGCGAGCGCTGGCTTGGGTCAATTTTTCGAGGTCGGCCTTGAAACTGGCGGGCTGGTCTTTGATGACCGACTCAAATTCGGCCTTTGCCCACTCATAAAGTTCCATATCGAGCGTGCAGTGTTGGGCAATCCACACCCGCTGTTCTTTGGTGATTTTTTCGCGTTGTTCGGTAGGGGAGACCATCCGCTTGACGTAATGCAGTTTGTCCCAGCCGAATCGCTGGCGCATCAGCAATAGCGATTCGTCGAAGCGTTCGGTCAGCCCAACCAAGCTGAAATGCTCGCGGAGGTGGGCTTTGGCCTGTTCGACGGCATTTTGCGGCAGGGTCTGGTTAAGCGCCTCTGAGCGTTTCGCGCCGCCGATAATCGTCCGCACTTGTACGTTGAACTGAAACGGGGTCTGCTCCAGCCATTCTTCCAGCGTGCGCTTGCGCTGGGTGTAATCGACCTTGACGCCCGGCTTGCCTTTACGCTGTAAGAACATGAAATTGGAAATCACCCGGTCAACCGGATTCCGCATCAGCGTGAAATAGCGTGATGGGTGAGGGATATGCTGATGGATTCCATAATAGGTCACGCCGCGCAGGAGTTGGGTCTTAGCGCGTTGCGCTTCTGGGAGCGTGATGAACTCGTTGATTTCGGCGTCGCTGCCGCGCAAGATATAGATGCGATTCAGCGGATAATGCCGGTCAATGATGCGCCCTAATGTTGAGCCGCCGGTTTTTTGCAGGTGCAGGAAAATTAAGGTGTGTTGGGCGCGGTCATACGGCAGATTCATGGGCGGCCATTTCCAATCTGGGGACGATATTGTCGCCGATTGTACATGCCGCCAGCCGTGTACGGACAGGAGAAATCCTGTCCGTACTTTATTAGCAAATTAGACTGGGGGGAACACTGTGGCGAGCGCTTCTGGCAACAGGTCACGCCACGCCACATAATTATGGCCGGTGTTCTGTTCCTTATAGGTCACATCATAGCCGCGTTCGACCAACAGCTTGGACATCTCGCGGTTTTCCGGCAACAGCCAATCCATCGTGCCGCAATCCATCCATAGCTTGAGCGGCTGCTTGGGCAGTGAATCAACCAGCAGTTGCGTGATGGATTTGTGGTCGGTCAGGTTCAATTGGAACGCGCCCGCCTGTGAGATGACCTTGCCAAAAATGTGCGGCAGTCGTAGGCCAGTATACAGCGCCATCTGTCCGCCCATCGATGCGCCCATCACGCCCCATGAGCCGGGGTGTTGGTCGTGATCGAGCAGATTCAGGTTGTTATAGGCCAGCGGCAATACCAACTCGGTCAACTGTGCCAATACGGTGTCGGTGGCGTTGTATTCCAGATAGCGCTGCATCTCTGCATTGTGGATGAGCGCCAGCGCTACTGGCTGGATGCGCTGAATCGCAATCAGGTTGGCGACAATCTGGGTGATATTGGCGCGGCGCAGATAATCCCTGCCATCAAATACGACCAGTAGGGGGACGGGTTGCGGCGTCGGGGGGTGATATAGCCAGACATCGCGCCGGTCATCGCCCACCAGCATTGGGTGATAGATGGCGTGGCGGGTGATTTCGCCTTGTGGGGTGTTGCTCATGAACTCGGTCAGCAGACTAGGCGGGCGGGCGGACATGCTGAAGAAGTTATTGGTATAGCCGAGTCCGTTGGCGGTCTGACGGCGATTGAACGGGTCAATCACGCGCTTGTTTTCGTAGTCCGGGTCATTGGTAAACACGTATTCAATATACGCATCAGCGGGCAATTCCGCCTCGTATGTCCAGAGTTTGGGCGAGACTTGGGAGAGGCGGGCGGCGCCATTCTGCCCACGACCCCAGTCGTTGAAGTCGCCCATCAACTGCGGGGCGGTTTCGCCTTCCCAGACAAATGTAGCGATTCCGCCTTCGGTCAGCGGCGTACCTTCCGATTTGGCGCGGTTAAGCAGTTCGGCGGCGTTGGTCATAAAATCCCCCTCGATTGATTCCGACCATTATATAGAATTATCTTTAAGCGGGCGCTAACCGCATGTTATCAAGGCGCGAAAAAATGCCCGTCCATGCCTTATCTACCAACAAAAAACGTAACTACTCAGCCCCTATTTGAGGGGAAAACGAGGTTTTAACCGGTACTCAGTCCAATCATCTGAGGGAAGGATTCCCCTGTGCCTCAGCCAATTTGATGCTCTAAATCATCAAATTGAGGGAAGA
>Ga0163154_10007622_pt1 | contig 12856 bp, 13 predicted proteins | sample OliLakLV19MP9P1_FD_148649 | JGI IMG/M metagenome (GOLD analysis project Ga0163154, IMG submission 148649) | Freshwater microbial mat bacterial communities from Lake Vanda, McMurdo Dry Valleys, Antarctica - Oligotrophic Lake LV.19.MP9.P1 | ecosystem: Environmental > Aquatic > Freshwater > Lake >... | reverse complement strand
TGTTGCCTGACCGCAGCATGCCGGCTGAACTCAGCCGTCCGCAGACACCCGCCGCAGCTGCCTGAGCGGCATGCCGAGCAACCACACCGAGGCCATGCCGCAGGCTCCGGAGCCGCGCCCGCCAGTTAGCCTGTTCGAACGCTGGCGTGACTGGCGCAACCGCACCATCGCCCGGCCTGAATTCCAGCGTTGGGCTGCAGCCTTCCCGTTCACCCGGCCGACCGCACGCCGTCATGCGCGTGAGCTGTTCGACCTGCTGGCCGGTTTTGTCTACTCTCAGGTGCTGCTGGCTTGTGTGCGCCTGAACCTGTTCGAGCTGCTTGCCGAGGGCGCCTTGCCGGTCGTCACACTGGCCGAGCGCATCAAGTTGAATTTGCAGGCGACACGCCGGCTGCTGGCCGCCGCCGCTGCCCTGCAGCTGGTGGAATTGCGCAGCGGTGACCGTGTGGCGCTGGGCCGCCTGGGCGCTCCGCTGGTCGGCAACCGCGCCATCACGTCGATGGTCGAACACCATGCCACCTTGTATGGCGACCTGGCCGACCCGGTGGCGCTGCTGCGTGGTGAGGGCAGGGAGCCTGCGATGGCCGGTTACTGGCCCTATGCGGCGGCGGCCGGCAGCGCGGTGTCGCCTGCGGCGCTGGCGCCTGAGCGCGTGGCCGAGTATTCAGCGCTGATGACGGCCTCGCAGCCGCTGGTGGCGCGTGAGGGGCTAGACGCCTATCGTTTCGACCGCCACCGTGTGCTGCTCGATGTGGGGGGCGGCGAGGGCGCATTCCTCTCGGCGGTGGCCGGGCGCGCGCCAGATCTGTCGCTGATCCTGTTCGACCTGCCCGCCGTCGCGGCCCTGGCGCAGGCGCGTTTTGCAGCCAGCGGCCTGGCGGATCGAACACGTTGTTTTGGTGGTGACTTTTTCAACGACACCCTGCCAGCCGGCGCCGACATCGTTTCACTGATCCGCATCGCTTTCGACCATCCCGACGAGCGTGTGCTGCAACTGCTGAAGAACGTGCGCCGTGCCCTGCCTGAGCACGGCACCGTGCTGTTGGCCGAACCCATGTCGGACGTGCCTGGAGTCGAGGCCATGGGCGACGCCTACTTCGGTTTCTACCTGCTCGCGATGGGGCGCGGTCGGCCGCGATCGGCCGCCCAGCTGTCGAGCCTGCTGGTTGAGGCCGGATTCGACGCGGGTCGCTCCGTGCCCACCCGCATGCCGCTGCAAACCGGCTTGCTCGTGGCACGATGCCGTCCCGCGTAAACCCTGAGATAAGAACTGTCTAGTCCTATTGACACTTCGATGCGTCAGCATAAGATGACGCTGTGATGTCCCCAACCCCGAGTTTCATTGCTTCCACGGTTCCGCAGCCGGTGCGTACGCCCGATCTGTCGGGCCGGCAGGCTCGTCTGAAAACCCGGGCCATCGTGCTGCAGCAGCCCGAGCGCATCGTCTTCAGCGAACTCGAACTCACACCGCCTGAGGCTGACGATCTGGTGGTCGACATCGAGTTCAGCGGCATCAGCACCGGCACCGAAAAATTGTTCTGGAGCGGCAGCATGCCGACGTTTCCGGGCATGGGTTACCCGCTGGTGCCAGGGTACGAATCGGTGGGACGTGTGGTGCAGGCCGGTCCGGCCGCTCTGCACCAGGTCGGTGACCGCGTTTTTGTGCCCGGCGCGCTCTGTTACGGCGAAGTGCGTGGTCTGTTCGGCGGCGCAGCCTCGAAAGTCGTCGTCGGCGATGCACGGGTTGTGCCCGTCTCTGACTCGCTCGGTGAGTTGGCCGTGCTGCTGGCGCTGGCGGCCACCGCGTATCACTCGGTGTCGGGGGGAGGCAAGCGCTCTCCCATCGTGCCTCCCGACCTCATCGTCGGTCACGGGGTGCTGGGCCGGCTGCTGGCGAGAATGACGGTGGTGGCCGGTTTCCCGCCGCCCACCGTGTGGGAAACCAACCCGCTGCGCGCGATGGGCGCCACCGGCTACCCGGTGCTGCATCCCGATGCAGACCTGCGACGCGACTACCGCGCCATCTATGACGTCAGCGGGGACTCACAGATTCTCGACCGTTTGATCACGCGCCTGGCGCCTGGTGGCGAGGTGGTGCTGGCCGGTTTTTACACCGAACCCTTGAACTTCAACTTTGCGCCGGCCTTCATGCGTGAAGCACAAATTCGCTGCGCTGCCGAATGGCAGCGTGCCGACCTGCTGGCCGTCAGCGAACTGGCCGAAACGGGCCGTCTGTCGCTGGACGGCCTGATCACTCACCACGATGAACCGGTGCATGCCGACGCGGCCTACCGCGTGGCTTTCGGTGATTCCGACTGTCTGAAGATGGTCCTGGACTGGAGAAGTTGTCAATGAATGCTGGTACCTCACCCGTGATGTTCATGAGAGATGAACGTCTCAAAGCCGAAGCCGCCATCGAGCCTGATGCTGTCGCCACCGGCCCCGTCACCAAAGAGACTCAGATCATCGCGATTTACGGCAAGGGCGGCATAGGCAAGAGTTTCACCCTCGCCAACCTGAGCTACATGATGGCGCAGCAGGGCAAGAAGGTGCTGCTTATCGGCTGCGACCCGAAGAGCGACACCACCAGCCTGCTGTTTGGCGGCAAGGCCTGCCCGACCATCATCGAGACCAGCAGCAAGAAAAAGCTGGCCGGTGAGGCAGTCGCCATCGGCGACGTCTGCTTCAAGCGCGATGGCGTCTACGCGATGGAACTCGGCGGCCCGGAGGTCGGCCGCGGCTGCGGCGGGCGCGGCATCATCCACGGCTTCGAGACGCTGGAAAAGCTGGGTTTCCACGACTGGGGCTTCGACTTCGTGTTGCTCGACTTCCTGGGCGACGTGGTCTGCGGCGGCTTCGGCCTGCCGATCGCCCGCGACATGTGCCAGAAGGTCATCGTCGTGGCGAGCAACGACCTGCAAAGCCTGTACGTCGCCAACAATGTCTGCAGCGCGGTCGAATACTTCCGCAAGCTCGGTGGCAACGTCGGTGTTGCGGGCGTGGTGATCAACCGCGACGACGGCACCGGCGAGGCGAAGAAGTTCGCCGAAGCCGCCGGCATCCCGGTGCTCGCCACTATTCCCGCAAACGACGACATCCGCCGCAAGAGTGCCAGCTACGAAATCATCGGCCGGCCCGGCACGCAGTGGGCGCCGTTGTTCGAGGAACTCGCCACCAACGTCGCCATCGCCCCGCCGGTGCGGCCGAAGCCGCAGACACAGGACCAGTTGCTCGGCCTGTTCTCGGCCGAAGTGACGGGCCGCAATTTCAAGATGGAGCCGGCCACGCTGTTCGACATGGTCGGCAAGACCGAAATCATCAAGCCGACGCTCGAAGTCGTCTACGACGCCGCCTGAGCCTGACATGGACGCTGTACCTCCTGTCACCAACCCCGCCGCCCTCATCGGCGACGGTCACGGCTGCCATTCCGGCAAGGACGCCATGCTCTCGGCCGCCAAAGCCGCCGGCAAAAGCGACGTGTTGACGCAATATGCGAAGGACTATCCGCTGCCCGAAGGAGCCGGTCCGCACGACCAGCCGCAGAGCATGTGCCCGGCCTTCGGGTCGCTGCGGGTCGGGCTGCGCATGCGGCGCACGCACACCATCCTGAGCGGCTCGGCCTGTTGCGTCTACGGTCTGACCTTCACCAGTCACTTCTACGGCGCTCGCCGCAGCGTGGGCTATGTGCCCTTCAACAGCGAATCGCTCGTCACCGGCAAGCTGTTCGAGGACATCCGCGACGCGGTGCACCAGCAGGCCGACCCCGAGAAGTACGACAGCATCATCATCATCAACCTTTGCGTGCCGACCGCCAGCGGCGTGCCGCTGCAGTTGTTGCCCAAACAGATCAACGGCGTGCGAATCATCGGCATCGATGTGCCCGGGTTCGGCGTGCCGACGCATGCCGAGGCGAAGGACGTGCTGGCAGGCGCCATGCTGCGTTATGCCCGCACCGAGGCCGAATCCGGCCCGGTGACGGCGCCGCGTCAAGGTGTTTCGAGCAAGCCGACGGTCACCCTGCTCGGCGAGATGTTCCCCGCCGACCCGATGATCATCGGCGCGATGCTCGAGCCGATGGGCCTGGCCGCCGGCCCGGTGGTGCCGACCCGCGAATGGCGCGAGTTGTATGCCGCGCTCGACTGCGCTGCGGTGGCCGCCATCCACCCGTTCTACACCGCCAGCGTGCGCGAGTTCACCACCGCCGGTCGTGCCATCGTTGCCTCGGCGCCGGTGGGCTTTGACGGCACGGAAGCCTGGCTGCAGGCCATCGGCAACGCCTGCAATGTCGGCCAGGCGCAGATCGACGCGGCGAAGAACCGCTTCCTTCCCGTCATACGCGGCGTGCTCGCCAAGACCCCGATCAAGGGTCGCATCACGGTCAGCGGCTACGAGGGCAGTGAACTGCTGGTCGCTCGCCTGTTGATCGAAAGTGGAGCCGAAGTGCCGTACGTCGGCAGTGCCTGTCCGAAGACTCCCTGGAGCGCACCCGATCTGGAGTGGCTGCAAGCGCGTGGCGTGCACGTGCAATTCCGTGCTTCGCTCGAACAGGACATCGCCGCGGTGCGCGAGTTCAAGCCCGACCTCGCCATCGGCACCACGCCGGTGGTGCAGGCGGCCAAAGAAGCAACGATCCCTTCCCTGTACTTCACCAATCTGATTTCCGCACGCCCACTGATGGGCCCGGCCGGCGCCGGTTCGTTGGCCCAGGTCGTCAACACGGCAATGAGCAACAAGGCGCGCTTCGAACAGATGCGCGACTTCTTCGGCGAGACGGGCCACGGCGACCGCGCCGGTGTCTGGGAAGGCGTTCCGCAAGAACGCCCCGAGTTCCGTGCCGAGACCAAGCGCCAGGTGATCAAGCTGATAAAGAAGCGCAAGGCCGAGGAGATGGGCCAATGAGCAATCTCAACTACGTCATCGACCATGACCGCGCGGGCGGCTACTGGGGCGCCGTTTACGTGTTCACGGCGATCAAGGGGCTGCAGGTCATCATCGATGGCCCGGTGGGCTGCGAAAACCTGCCGGTGACCAGCGTGCTGCACTACACCGACGCGCTGCCGCCGCACGAACTGCCCATCGTCGTGACCGGCCTGGCGGAAGAACAACTTGGCCGAGAAGGCACTGAAGGCGCGATGAAGCGCGCCCACGCCGCGCTTGATCCCGACCTGCCGAGCGTGGTGGTCACCGGTTCCATTGCCGAGATGATCGGCGGCGGCGTGACGCCCGAAGGCACGACCATCCAGCGCTTCCTGCCGCGCACGATCGACGAAGACCAGTGGCAGTGCGCCAACCGTGCCATGTACTGGTTGTGGACGCAATACGGTCTGCGCAAGGTGCCGCAACGCGTGCCCTTCGAGGACCGCCCCGCCACCGAGAGGCCGCGCGTCAACATCATCGGCCCATGCTACGGCACCTTCAACATGCCCAGCGACCTGGCCGAGATCCGCCGGCTGGTGCAGGGCATCGGTGCCGACGTGAACATGGTGTTCCCGCTCGGCAGCCACTTGGCCGACGTGTCACGGCTGGTCGAAGCCGACGTCAACATCTGCATGTACCGCGAATACGGTCGCATGCTGTGCGAGGCGCTCGAGCGGCCTTACCTGCAGGCGCCGATCGGCCTGCACAGCACCACCGCCTTCCTGCGCCAGCTCGGCCAGATGCTGCACCTGGACCCTGAGCCGTTCATTGCTCGCGAGAAGCACACCACCATCAAGCCGATCTGGGACTTGTGGCGCAGCGTCACGCAAGACTTTTTCGGCACCGCCAATTTTGCCGTGGTGGCCGGTGAGACCTATGCGCGCGGCATCCGCCACTTTCTCGAGGATGAGTTGGGCATGCCCTGCAATTTCGCGGTGTCGCGCACCGCAGGCAGCAAGACCGACAACGAGACCGTGCGCAAGCTCACTCACAGCAAACCGCCGCTGGTCATGTTCGGCAGCTACAACGAACGCATGTACCTGGCCGAGATGGCGGTCGGTTACGGACCCCGGCCCACCTACATTCCCGCCAGCTTCCCGGGTGCGGTCATCCGCCGCCACACCGGAACGCCGTTCATGGGGTACGCGGGCGCCACCTACATCGTGCAGGAGTTCTGCAACGCGCTGTTCGATTCGCTGTTCCACATCCTGCCACTCGGCACCGAACTCGACAAAGTGGACGCCACGCCGAGTCGCCTGTCGCAGCCGCTGCCCTGGGACGACGCCGCGCAAGAGCATCTGCAAGAACTGGTCGACTCCGAACCGATGCTGGTTCGCATCTCGGCGGCCAAACGGCTCCGCGACCGCGCTGAGTCCGAAGCGCGCCGTGTCAGCCAGGAGCAGGTGTCAGCCGCCCTCATGGCTCAACTTTTCGGTGAACGCAAGACCGAGGTGCCAGCGTGATGCTGTCCTTCGCCGCGTTCACCAACTCACAAGCGCCGGGCATCACGCAGCGCATGTCCACTGCCGCCTCAACAGCGAAGGTGGTTTTTTGTCCACGCCCTCAGGCGTGGTTTTGCCGCAAGGCGTCTTGAGCAGGAGTTTGAGCTATGGCTTCAAACGTGAATCCGTCAGGTCTGAACGACGACGAGTGCCAGGAATTCCACAAGTACTTCATCCAGGGGTATTTGCTGTGGGCTGCAGGCGCACTCTTCGCCCACAGCCTGGTGTGGATCTGGCGTCCCTGGTTCTGAGTAACGGTTGATGAGGTCCACCATGACACACGAAACCGCTGTATTCCACCCGACACGTCGCGAAGGCTCTCTCGAGGGCTTTCAAGGCATATTCGTCGTGATCTTCATCGTCTTCTTTGTTGTGGCGTTGGCTTCGATGCTGTTGGCCCTGAACTGGCGCACCTTCCTGCCTGGGGCAGAGGGCGCACGATCGATGTTGGATGGTGTCAAAAGCGCTGTCTACACCGTGATTTCCCAACTTAGTTAGTGCGAAGGAAAGAAATATGTGGCGTATGTGGCGAGTTGTCGATCCCCGCAAGGCGATCATTCTGGTCGGTCTGCTGATCGCGTTTGTTTCGACGAGCATCCATCTGATTCAGGTCAGTGGCGATCGTTACAACATCAATACCTGGCATCCCAGCACGGTGAAAGCCGCGATGGCGGCGCAGAACGCGCCGTTGCCCAAGTAACGACTTCGGTCGTTCTGAAGGCGGGCGCATACGTTTCCAATTGAATGGTGCGCCTGCCCATTTTTTCTCCGGGTTTCATTTGACCTTGAAGCCGAACTCACCGCCCGCAGGACGGAGGACACAAACATGGCCATGCTGAGCTTTGAACGCAAGTATCGCGTGCGCGGGGGCACTCTCATCGGGGGCGACCTGTTCGACTTCTGGGTGGGCCCGTTTTACGTGGGCTTCTTCGGTGTCACTACCGCATTCTTTGCCCTGCTGGGCACCGCGATGATCCTGTGGTCCGCCGCGATGGGGCCGACCTGGAACTTGTGGCAAATCAGCATCGCGCCGCCCGACCTGAGTTACGGCCTGCGCATGGCGCCGATGATGGAAGGTGGGCTGTGGCAGATCATCACGGTCTGCGCGCTCGGAGCCTTCTTTTCCTGGTTGTTGCGCGAGGTCGAGATCTGTAGAAAACTCGGCATGGGGCTGCATGTGCCTTTCGCCTTCGGCTTTGCGATCCTCGCCTATGTCACGCTGCAGGTGATCCGCCCAGTGCTGCTGGGTGCCTGGGGTCATGCATTTCCCTACGGTATTTACAGTCACCTCGACTGGGTCAGCAATGTGGCTTACCAGTACCTGCATTTTCATTACAACCCGGCCCACATGATCGCTGCCAGTCTGTTCTTCGCCACCACTCTGGCGCTGTCGCTGCACGGTGGTCTGGTGTTGTCTTCGGTCAACCCGAAGAAGGGCGAGGTCGTGAAGACGCCGGAGCACGAAGACACTTTCTTCCGGGATTTCATCGGCTACTCGGTCGGCACGCTCGGCATTCACCGGGTGGGTTTGTTCCTCGCCTTGTCGGCGGTCTGGTTCGCCGCTCTGTGCATCGTGATCAGCGGACCCTTCTGGACCAAAGGCTGGCCCGAATGGTGGGGCTGGTGGCTCAACCTGCCGATCTGGCTCTGACCCCGAAATTTTGGCGCACGCAGGAGAAAAAATATGGCGCAATTCCAACCCCTGTTCTCGCTAGAGAATCAGAATCTCTTGACCGCAGTGCAGGCGGTGGGCCCGATCCACGATGGCCCAGCGCTGCCGGCCGGCGATTGGCGTCGCAGTGGCAAGCCCTTCTTCTTCCATTTGCTCGGCCGCATCGGTAACGCACAGATCGGCCCGATCTACCTGGGTGGTCTGGGTGTGGCGTCGTTGGTGTTCGGCACACTGGCCTTCAACATCATCGGTTTCAACATGCTGGCCTCGGTGGATTGGAATCCGCTGCAGCTGCTTCGCCAGCTCTTCTGGCTGGCGCTCGAGCCGCCGCCGCCGTCCTACGGACTGAGCATTCCGCCGTTGGCGGATGGTGGCTGGTGGTTGGTGGTCGGCTTTCTGCTGACGCTTTCGATCATCCTTTGGTGGGCAAGAACCTACCGACGTGCCCGACAGATGGGCATGGGCACGCACGTAGCCTGGGCGTTCGCGGCGGCCATTTGGCTGTACCTGGTGTGTGGTTTCTTCCGCCCCATCATGATGGGTAGCTGGTCGGAGGCGGTGCCGTTCGGAATTTTCCCGCACCTCGACTGGGTATCTGCTATCTCTCTGCGCTATGGCAACCTCTTCTACAACCCCTTCCACGCCTTGTCGATTGTGTTCCTCTACGGCTCGGTGCTTCTGTTCGCCATGCACGGTGCGACCATCCTGGCTGTCAGCCGCTTCGGTGGTGAGCGCGAGATTGAGCAGATCGTCGACCGTGGCACCGCCAGCGAGCGCGCTGCGCTGTTCTGGCGCTGGACGATGGGCTTCAATGCGTCGATGGAGTCCATTCACCGCTGGGCCTGGTGGTTCGCTGTGTTGACCCCGCTGGTCGGCGGCATCGGCATCCTGCTCACCGGCACCGTGGTGGACAACTGGTACCTGTGGTCGCAGAAACACCATGTGGTGCCGTCGTATCCCGCGGTCTGGCCAGTGACGGTCGACCCGGCCCTGTTGACGAGTGTCAAGCCATGAGGTCTGCGATGGGTTTCAAGGCACGCTTGCTCGCACTGCTGGCTGCGGGACTGGCAGCCAGTCTGCTGGCCGGCTGCGAGCGACCGCCCATCGTCACCACACAGGGTGGTTTCCGTGGCAACGGCATGGAGCAGAACATCAACCCGCGCACCGAGGCCGTGAAGGTGGCGCTGAACCGCGCGCCCGAGGCGGCCGCGCCGGCCAGTCCCGACGGCCCGAAGGCCGGCGACATCTACAAGAACGTTCAGGTGCTCGGTCATTTGAGCGTGGCCGAGTTCTCACGCAACATGGCTGCCATCACACAGTGGGTCGCACCCCAGGAGGGCTGCGCTTATTGCCACAACGTCTTGAATTTCGCTGATGAGAGCAAGTACACCAAAGTAGTGGCCCGTCGCATGCTGCAGATGACGCAGACGCTCAATTCGGACTGGAAACAACACAATGGCGCCACCGGTGTGACCTGCTACACCTGCCATCGCGGCAACCCGGTGCCGCAGCAAGTCTGGTTCAAGCCCGGTGACCGCAAGTACGCGGCCAATTCATTGATGGGTAACCTGGCAAGCCAGAACATCGCATCGACTGCGGTGGGTCTTTCTTCGCTGCCGAACGACATCTTCACGCCTTATCTGCTCGATGCCAAGCCGATCCGTGTCAACGGCAACGAAGCGCTGCGCATGACCGGTGCAGCGAACAACAATGCCAGCACCAAGCAAGCTGAGTTCACCTATGGCCTGATGATCCATTTTTCGAATTCTTTGGGCGTCAACTGCACCCATTGCCACAACGCTCAGGCGGTGCAGTCGTGGGCAATTTCACCGCCAACGCGATCGACGGCCTGGTACGGCATCCGCATGGTGCGGGCGATGAACAACGACTACATCGTGCCCCTGACCGACACGTTCCCGGCCAACCGGCTGGGCGTCAAGGGCGATGTTGCCAAGGTCAACTGTGCCACCTGCCATCAGGGCGTCAACAAGCCGCTGTACGGCGCGGCCATGGCCAAGGATCACCCGGAACTGCTGGCAGCTTACAAGGGCGGCAGTTTGCCAGCGCCTCTGGCCGAAGCGATGCGGGCTGTGATGTACTTCAACACGTCATCGGCCGCGCTGGAAGGCGAACAAGCCAAAGGCATGGCGCAGCTCGTCGCCTCGATGGCCGCCAACCCGGCGGCGACGGTCACGATCTCGGGTTACCACTCGGCCTCAGGCGAGGTGGCGGCGAACCAGGAGTTGGCCAAGCAGCGCGCCATCGCGGTGCGCGATTCGTTGGTCGCAGGGGGCGTAGCCACCGAACGGGTGTTGCTCGAGAAGCCGGTGCAGGCTGAGTCCAACCTGGCAGGTGAAGATCCCGCAGCCCGGCGCGTCGAAGTTACGGTGAAGTGAGTTGCTTCCCCGGGTCGGTGACCTGGGGTTGCGGTCGGGATATGCTTTGCCGATGAACAGTTCCGAGGTGGTCACCTCTGTGGGTTCCTCACGTGTCGTGCAAGGCAGTGGAGCCGACCCTTCTTCGGCTATTGCGGCCGGTGTGAGCGCAGCCTCTGCGACGCCGACGCCGGCGGGTCTCGATCACGTGGCGGTGGTGGTGCTGATCGACCTGGCGCCCGGCGCCTTGCTCTGGGGCTGGTCGAGAATCGTCTTCGGCGGTTGGCTCTTGCGCGGTATCGACGGACTCTGCTTTGCCAAGGCGATGGGCAGCGGGGAGGGTGGCGGTTTCGGGCTGCGACCGAGTGCCACGCGGCAAGGCCTGTTTGCACTGTTCGACAGCGAGGCCGCTGCCGACCTGTTCCTGGCCGACTCGCGCGTGCTGACCTCCTACCGGCGCCATGCGCGCGAAATCTGCACCGCCAAGCTGCGCGCCCTGTCGAGCCGCGGACGCTGGGCCGGCCAGGGCATCGCCGTGACGGCCGAGCAGGTGGCTGAGGAACCGGTGGCGGCGCTGACACGCGCGTCGATCAAGCCGTGCCGCGCTTGGTCCTTCTGGCGCTATTCGCCCGCCTCCGAGCAGTCGCTGGAGCAGGCCGCCGGGTGCCGGTTGGCCGTCGGCCTCGGCGAGGCGCCAGTGCTGCGGCAGGCCACTTTCAGCGTCTGGGACAGCCAGGCGCAGATGGACGCGTATGCGCGGCAAGGCGCCCATCTGCAGGCCATCCAGGCCGCGCACCGCGAAGGCTATTTCAGCGAGTCGATGTTCGTGCGCTTCAAGATCCTGCAACTCAGTGGCAGCTTCAAGGGGCATCACCATGGGTGATGGCGTCGGCGGCCGCCGCGACCACCGCGTGGTCGTCATCGGTGCCGGGGTAGGCGGGCTGGTGAGCGCACTGCTGCTGGCCTGCAAGGGGCTCGACGTGACTCTGGTCGAGGCGGCCGCAGAGCCTGGGGGCAAGATGCGCCAGCAAGTCGTGGATGGCGCCCGCATCGACGGCGGGCCCACGGTCTTCACGATGCGTTGGGTCTTCGACCAGATATTCGCGCAGGCCGGCACCACGCTCGAGGCCGAGGTGGCTTTGCAACCTTTGTCGGTGCTGGCCCGCCACGCGTGGCGCGGACGCAATGGTGCGCCCCATGTTCCGGCCACCGACCGGCTCGACCTGCTGGCCGACAAGGACGCCTCGGCCGACGCCATTGCCCGCTTTTCCGGCCCGGCGGAAGGGCGCCGCTACCTTGCTTTTTGCGACGAGACGGCAAAGGTCTACCGGCACCTGGAAGCTGCCCACATCCGTTCGCAACGCCCGAACTTGCTGCGCATGGGGCAGCGGCTGGGGCCGGCGGGCCTGGGCGCGTTGGCTGGCCTCGGGCCATTTGCCTCGCTCTGGCGGCGGCTGGCGCATCACTTCCATGACCCTCGTCTGCAGCAGCTCTTCGGCCGCTACGCCACCTACTGTGGGACCTCACCCTGGGTGGCCCCGGCCACACTGATGCTCGTAGCGCATGTCGAGCAGTGCGGCGTCTGGTCGCTGCGCGGTGGCATGCATGCGCTGGCACAGAGCCTGGCAGGCCTGGCGCGAGCCCGGGGCGCGCGCCTGGTCTTTGGCCAGCGTTGCGAGCAGATCGAGACCCGGCAAGGCCGGGTCGCAGCGGTGCGTCTGGCCGACGGACGGGTGCTGCCTGCAGATGCGGTCATCTTCAACGGCGACGCCCAGGCGCTGAGTCAGGGCCTGCTCGGGCCAGCGGTCACACGCGCTGCGCCGCCGGTGCAGGTGCGGCAGCGGTCGCTGTCAGCCCTGACCTGGGCTGTGAATGCACCGACCAGCGGCTTCGATCTGGTGCGGCACAACGTCTTCTTCGACGACGACTACGCGTCGGAGTTCGACGACATCTTCCGCCTGCGCCGCTTGCCACAGCGCGGCACCGTCTATGTCTGCGCCCAGGACCGCGATGATCTGGGCGCGGCCCCGGGAGGCGCAGGCAACGTGCGCGCAGAGCGCTTGCTGTGCCTCGTCAACGCCCCACCCGACGGCGACAACCGCCCCCTAGAAGCTTCGGAGATCGCCTCATGCCAAACCCGCAGCCTGGCTCTGCTGCAGCATTGCGGTCTGCAAGTCGACCCGCAGCCGCACCAGATGCAGGCCACGACGCCGACGGATTTCAACCGCCTGTTCCCGGCCACTGGCGGGGCGCTGTACGGCCCGGCCAGCCAGGGCTGGATGGCGGTGTTCAGAAGGTCGGGCTCGACGACGCCGGTGCCGGGCCTGTACCTGGCGGGCGGCAGCGTCCACCCGGGGCCGGGGGTGCCGATGGCGGCGATGTCGGGCTGC
>Ga0163154_10007620_pt1 | contig 12857 bp, 10 predicted proteins | sample OliLakLV19MP9P1_FD_148649 | JGI IMG/M metagenome (GOLD analysis project Ga0163154, IMG submission 148649) | Freshwater microbial mat bacterial communities from Lake Vanda, McMurdo Dry Valleys, Antarctica - Oligotrophic Lake LV.19.MP9.P1 | ecosystem: Environmental > Aquatic > Freshwater > Lake >... | reverse complement strand
ATTGGTTTTTGCTCAGATGGGCTATCTTTTTGAGCGAATAGTGGGGCTATTTAATCAAAAAGATGGGTCATCTGGGTGAAAAGAAAGCATATCAAATTTACAAGTTATTATTTGCCCGTTCCTAAACTGACTATATCATGCTCAAATTTTTAAGTACTACCCTGGGCCGCTTGCGCCTGATTGCTTTCATAGAAGGCATCTCCTACTTGGTTTTGCTGTTTATCGCCATGCCGCTCAAATATTTTTTTGAACAGCCGCAAGCCGTGCGGTCGGTCGGTATGGTGCATGGGCTGTTGTTTGTGGCCTATGTATTATACGTCTTTTTAACGAAGATCGAGTACCGTTGGGGCGCTGCCAAAACAGGCCTCTTGCTGTTGATATCGATGATTCCGTTTGGAAATTTCTATGCAGATAAACGGTGGCTCGCGCCTGAGAATCGGTGAAGGATAAATTAGATTAACCGTCAAGAACGCCAAGAACGCTAAGAACGCAAATAATTGATTTGAAAGCCCTTAGCGTTCTTTGTGAACTTGGCGGTAAGACATCCTTTGTATGGTACGATAATTTGTAAATGTTCTGAGAAAAATAATTTAAAAAAAATTTTCGCTTTGTCCGGTTTTGAAAAGCCCGTTCGTCTTCAATACGAAAATTAATACAACCACCTTTCTCAACTTTTCAAACACCACACGACATGGACAAGTACATGCTTTTTTTCCGCAGCGGAATCCCCAATGAAGACGCTTTTCAGAACCTCTCTCCCGAACAAATGCAGGCCGAAATCCAGAAGTGGAATAACTGGATCGTTGGCATTGCCGCGCAGGGCAAACTCGTGAGCAGCGAGGGGCTTTACCCGACTGGCCAAGTCGTGAACGGTTCCAAGCACCTCATTACGGACGGCCCATTCATAGAAAGCAAGGAAATTGTGGGCGGATACCTGATGATGCACGCCGACAGCCTCGAAGAGGCGGTGGAAGCCGCCAAAGGCTGCCCGGTTTTTGAGTCAGAGGGCCGTGTGGAGGTGCGCCAGGTGCAGAATTTTAGCTGAACTTTGCGGGCTATGACCCGGCAAGACGATCCCCATCAATTGGTTGACCATCTTTTCCGCCGCGAAGCGGGAAAGATGGTCGCCGTATTGACCAAATTGTTCGGACTTCCCAACATAGAAACCGCTCAGGACATCGTACAGGAAACACTGTTGTCCGCATTGAGCACCTGGAAGCTGAACGTGCCCGACAACCCCAAAGCCTGGCTTTATCGGACTGCCAAAAACCGCGCGCTCGACCATTTGCGTCGCCATCGCACTTGGCACGACAAAATAGTACCACACCTGGCGCAAAATGGGGGGGATGATCCTGCCGACACACAATTGGACGCCCTGTTTCTCGACGATGAAATCGAAGATAGCCAACTTCGGATGTTGTTCGCCTGTTGCCATCCCGACCTCACATCCGAAGGCCAGATCGCGTTGATCCTCAAAACCTTGTGCGGACTCAGCGTGACTGAAATCGCTGCTGCTTTCCTCACCGGCAAGGATGCCATCGAAAAACGCCTCTATCGCACCCGCGAAAAAATCCGTCAGGAGGGCATTCTGCTGGAAGTCCCACTGGGCGTTGAGTTGCCCTTGCGCCTCGATGGCATCCTAAAAGCAATTTATCTGCTGTTTAGCGAAGGTTATCACTCTACTTCGAGCGATGAGATGATCCGCCTGGATTTATGCGACGAGGCGCTGCGACTGGCGAATTTGCTCACCCGTCATCCGGTAGCGGGGTTGCCAAAAACCCACGCCTTGTTGTCCCTCCTTTGTTTTCAAGCCTCCCGTTTCAACGCAAGGCTGGATGCAGGCGGACAAATTGTCTTGTTGGAAAATCAAAACCGCAGTCAGTGGGATCATTCGCTGATTGCTCGCGGATTCGCGCATCTGACACAGAGTGCAACAGGCGGCGAAGTCAGCGAATACCACCTTGAGGCAGCCATTGCTTCTTATCACGCGCAGGCTCCGAGTCTGGAAGAAACCAATTGGCAGGCTATCTTTTATCTTTACCAGTTGCTTTGGCAAAGTCGCCCAACGCCCGTCATCGCATTCAACCGGGCCATTGCGCTGGGTTATGCCAACGGCCCGCAAGCCGGGTTGGATGCCCTGCTGGCCATCGAAGGCTTGCAAAATAACCATTTTTACCTTACTGCTTTAGGCGATTTCTATCAAAAAATGGGGCGGGAAGAAAAAGCGCGAATGGCCTACGAAGCCGCTTACCGGTTGGCTTTCTTGGCGAAAGAGAAGCAGATGCTGTCGGAAAAAATCATCAAATTGGGACTGGTGTAACCCTACATTTTGCCTCGCCCCCCGATATTCGTCAATTTTTGAAACCCGAAATGCCATTTTCGACATTTTTCGAGATGTCTGGTCTGAATGCAAACCAAACCGCCTGCCTTCGGTTCTGCATGCTCAAATTTTACAACCCATGCGCACACCCTTCCTCACACTTATTGCTTTTATCCTTTTTCAAGGGACGGTATCGTCCCAGCAATTTCAACGGGCGCTTGTCCCCAACCGCATCAGCCCAGGCATAGACCTCGATCAACAAAACGCCAGTGAAATTGCCGTGCTGAGCTTCGTAGCAGGCCCTAATTTATTCACGGGCGGTTTCCTGAACTTCACCCAGATCGGTCTGAACAAAGGTATTTTACAAAGCTACGATTACCGATTAACAGGGCGCTCTCTGGGAGACGGGCGGGCGAGTTGGTGGGCCTCTGAGAACGCGTGGTTGCTAGGCATGGCAGCATTGGACGGTGTGCAAAACAAGGCCTTGTTAAAGCTCCAGCCGGATGGCAGTATCGCTTGGTCTAAAGGTTTCGGAGAGGCTGGTGATATACAGTCTGAGAATATCGGTCGCGTGGCAACGGCCATTTCACCAGACAACAAGGCGGTGATCGCGGGCGCAGCGGGTAATTTCGCCTTGAACGACGGGCGCAACGATCTTTTTATCGCAAAGATAAACCCCGACGGGAGCTCGGTTTGGGAAAAGCAATACCGTTTCTCGCTGAATAACAATGCTGATGCTGCTTTGGGCGGACTCTTGGCATTGCCAGATGGCAGTTTATTGGTTTCCGGGACCGTAAACCAATCTTTCAGCGACAACGACAACATCTTTTTATTAAAAACCGATGCGAATGGCACCTTACTTTGGGCCAAACAATATGGGTACAATGGCGGTGGTATCGGAGCCAAGGAAAAAGGACTTGATCTGTGCACTCTGCCCAACGGCCATATTGTGGTGAGCGGGTGGGTGAACGAAAACCTAGCCTTTAACCAAGATGGATTGCTATTAGAGACCGACGGGGCGGGCAATTTTGTCCGATCACTCAGTTTTGACATTCAAAATGCCGATTACAACTTGCAAATCAACCGGGTCATCGCGCTCGACGATCAACGGGTTGTCTTTTCTGTAGGTGCTTGGGAAAATTGGGGCAGACACCACTTTGTGTACATCTGCACAATTGATAGTCAATGCTTTTGTATCTGGTGCAGAAACATACACCTGGAGCACGGGACAAACGACCCCTTCGATCAGCGTCTCCAGTTCAGGTCTTTATACTGTCACGGTAAGAGCCGAACAAGCATGTTTTCTACTGTCGGATTCTATCCGTGTAGCTGTCAAAGAATTTCCCCAGGCCCAAATTTTAACAGATATCGGCCAGTATTGTGAAACCGGTACCATCGCGCTACAATCTCTTGCTGAACCCGAAGTGACCATCCGTTGGTCAACGGGCGACACAAGCAACCTCCTCACAGTCAAGGATGCAGGCTTCTATACCCTGACCACTGAAAACGCCTGTGGCACGGCCGCCGACTCCATCACAATATCCATTCCTGAGTGCCCTGGAGATTGTGAATTTTACTTGGCCAATATATTTACCCCCAACAACGACGGGTTAAATGACGACTTCGGTCCGTTTGGGGCAACCTGCTTGGCGCTGCTCGATTTTAATTTCCGGATATATGACCGCTGGGGAGGACTCATTTTTGAAACGCGCCAACCCGATGGCCGGTGGAATGGCACTGAAAATGGTGGGAAGCCAGCCTCGTCCGATGTCTATGCATGGCAATTTGAATTCAAAACAGAGCGGCTTGGCGCCGTCAGAAGATCGGGGGATGTGACTTTGTTGCGGTAAATATAGCTGCTCATGCTGCGTCCAGCGCTGGATGCAGCAACGAGCAGCTATCCTTGCCTTCAAGCCAAATCTGGCAGTATCTTCCCGATCACTGCGTTGATCTGCTCCAATGGCATATAACCTCGTGCGATCATGTAATGCTGGTGGTCGTGCGCGGGTTTAAGCAGCACCGTCGGATAGCCGTTCACGCCCCAATTCGCGACGGTCTGGAACTCTATCAGGGTTTCGTAGCGGTTTTCTTCCTCCTCCATCTGGCGCATAAAATCGGCGGCCGACAAACCAAACTGTCCGGCCAGCGGCGCATAATTTTTGATGACGCTCAATTCTGTTCCATCCATGTACAGGGCATTTTGCAGGGCATGTGCAAACTGTATTACCTGCTCCGGCCGGTGTTTACGGAACACCGTCATGGCGATGCCTGGCATTTCGGATGAAAAAATAGCGGTGCCGGGCTGGAGGATGTTCCTAATGAAATCCTCTCCAAACTGGATGCCTGTAGCACGTTCCACGTCGGGATAAGCCTTTTCAATGTACGCGGCTACTTCCCCAATCGGCCCAGCCCGCAGGCCCATGATCATGCCACCTGACAGTACTTCAAAATCAAGGCGACCTGCGTATTTTTCGTGGATGCGCTGCATCACGGGACTGAAGCCGTAACACCAGCCGCAGAGCGCATCGTAGATGTAGATGAGTTTGTGTTGCATGAGGGCTACAACGGGGTTTAAGGGGGCTTGTTCGGAAATCCTACCGGCAAAATATCAAATCAACTGTCAACAGGATGGTTGCACCTAAATCCCCCAGCAACAAATTCAGTCCGGGATCATCATCACCTTTGGCATTTCCACGGATGATACTGATCTGGCTTGAGATCGGGTTTTTGGCGGCAGCGTGCGTACGGCGACCGGTCGTATTTCGAACCGCCCGGATCCGATAAAAGACCCTTTTGCCTATGTCAGCTATGAATACGCAATCGGTAAGCCTGCCATCATATCCACCATCTATCCACACTTTTTTCCATCGAAGCAACGGTTCTGGTGGAAATTTTGGGCTTAGAGAAATCGGTTGTGTGGCTTCGGCAGGCTTGAGAGTATCAATCTATTGCCCATTCTTACTTCCAACTCATGCCGGCACGACGCAAGCCGCGTTTGCCCTGCTTTGTTCGTTCAGGCCGCTCACCTAATTTCATCCATTCATGACCAACCCGCGCGTTCGCATCCTAGAAAAAAAACTGCTCTCCGACAACTGGTACAAACTCTGGCGCTACACCTTTGAGTATCATCGCAAAGATGACACCTGGGAAACCCAACACCGTGAAGCATACGACCGGGGCAACGGTGCTACGATCCTACTCTACAATCCCGAACACAGCACTGTCATTCTCACGCGCCAATTCCGGCTGCCGACTTATGTGAACGGCAATCCGGACGGCTTACTCATCGAAGCCTGTGCGGGCTTGCTCGATCAGGACAATGCTGAAGATGCCATCCTCCGGGAAACCGAAGAGGAAACAGGGTATCAGATCACGGACGTGCAGAAAGTTTTTGAAGCCTATATGAGCCCGGGTTCGGTGACAGAAGTGGTTCATTTTTTTGTCGCGGCGTATTCCAGCAACCACAAAATCAACGACGGCGGCGGAAAAGCCGACGAACAGGAAAACATCGAAGTATTGGAAATACCCTTTTCCCAAGCCCTCGAACAAGTTAAGTCCGGCGAGATCCGCGACGGCAAAACCATTCTGTTGTTGCAATATGCCCAGATCAATAATTTAATGCCTGTGGACTAAGGACTGAAGACTTTGAACTTTGGAATAAATCATGCGCCTCCTGCACCCGCATAAAAAAACCGCCGACACATTGCGTGCCGGCGGCTAACCCCAAAAAACCAAATGAAAACAATCTTCCTTTTCGTATGATAAACCGGAGCGAAATAAAATTTCGCTTCCGGAGAACTTGCCTTTAAAAGCCGCCCGCACATTGTGTGCGGGACGGCTAACCCCAAAAAACCAAATGAAAACAATCTTCCTTTATTATCTTTCATCCTTGCTCGCTTGCAAAGACATTATAGAGACAGCGAAAATTCGTAACGGTCACACGGTAGACCCAAAATTATCTTTCGTTTAATAAGCATTAACGAAAGACATTCAAAATCATCACTGGCTATTTAACTGAAACGCAACTTTCATCGAATGGGTTGCGTCGCCTTTCTCAGAATTTTGTAAAATTCACAAAAACGCGCCAATAAAATTTGGCGCTTGCGTCTTAGGAACGCCGCACCAATAACTTAGTCATTTGATGCCACCCTTTGTTCCATCACACGGCCTCTATTTTTCTTTAAATAGCCCCACTATTCGCAGAAAAATAGTGTTGTCTGATGAAAAAATGGTTGACCTAAAATGACTAAGTTATTGGTGCCGCGTTCCTTATCAAAACAAACTCACGTACCCCAGGTGAAACTTGGTGGCCCGCAAGTCCATGGTTTCGCCTGCATCCCGTCGCCCAACCGCAATGCTGATGCCGAAAATACCCGCCTGCGTTTCGAAATTCAAACCGGCGCCTAAGCCCCAGGGACGGAGGAACAAGCGGGTTCGATTGGTTGTATTTTCAACATAACCGTAGTCTGTGAAGGCAGAGAGGTAAGAATTTTGTCCCAACAGCAGTCGAAATTCGGCGGTCGCCACTGCCCAGCGCGTTGCGAAAAGACTTTCCTCATCAAAACCGCGCAGGAGTTTGTTGCCGCCCAGGCGGTATTGCTCATTGGCATACACCGGTTTTTCAGAAAAAATACCGCCGCTGCGCAAACTGATTTTGAGGGTACTCCGCACAAAAACAGGCAGGTAAATCTCTGTTTTTAATTCCACCCGAAATCGGGTGGAGCGCGCATCCAGCGTATCATACAGGCTGGCGAAGTTGAACGCTGTGTCTTGTAGCGCTTCGATCTGGTTGTTGCGCAACACGGCGTTGAAGCCTGCTACACCCTTGATCGCAGCCGCCCAGCCCCGACGTGGATTGAAGCGGTAATCCAGGCGATTGAGCGACGACTCGATGCCGAAACCGTTTTGGCGCAGGTCGAGATTGGCAGGCAAGCGGCGACTGCTGCGCACGGCTACGGTATCTACTTTCTGAAGCGTCGAACTTTTATTCTCCCAAAAAAACTTGATAAAGTCCGTGCCCTGAAACAGATACTGCACACCCAGATCCGCCTGCGCATCTACCCAGGTGCTGTCGCGTTTGAAAATATTGAGCCGCCCTTCGACGCCGAACGGGGTGCCGAACAGATAGGGCAATCCTGACTGAACATCCAGTTTTTGCGTTTCCGGGCGCAAGCGCTCCAGCTCGACGGACAGCCGCTCTCCGAGGTTCAACGCATTCATAAAAGCCGCGCTGAGCGAGCCGGTGAGGAGCAACCGGTTGGCGCTTGCGGCCGCATCCGGCTGGGGCAGCAGACCGATGATAAAGTCGAACCGACTGGCGCGTTTTTTTTGCAAAAACAGATTCACGGTCGCCTCGTTGCCCGCAAACGTGACGGAAGGATTGCCCGTTGGCTCTACAAAAAGCAGGGTGCGCAGTTGCTCGCGCAGGCGCAGTACTTGTGCGCGGCTATAAGGCTGCCCTGCCCGCAAACCCAGGTAGTTGGGCAGATAAGCGGGTGGCAATTTGACATCACCGTTGACTTTCAACTGTTTAAATGTAAAAAAGCGATTGCGCTGTACGGCCAGCACTGCCGATACACCCCCCGTTGAATCCATCCGGATGTTGTCGAGTCGAACGGCCGCAAAAGGATAGCCGTTGTTTTCAAATTGCTCCAGAATGTTTTTTTCCAGCGCCAGCAACAAGTCATAGCGCAACGGCTTTCCCGTAAATTTTTTTTCCCGAAAACCGGCGGCTTCAAGCCAATTTTCATCTTCCAAAGAGAGCGGGCGGAGCGAAATCCATCGAATCGGCGGACCGAGATACAGCCGCCAAATACCTGGTGGCAGCCCGGAAGTATCCAGCGAAGCGACCAGATAAGACCGGTCGCGAAGGTGCCGAATCAAACGACGCGCGATAGACCCGACTGGTACTGTATCAGGGGCTAGTAATAGGAAAGTACCTGGTTCAATGGCTTCTGGATGCGGTAAAAAGTCACGCGTAAGCTGTGCAAATGACTCGCTGTCAGCAGCAGTCACCAGCATTTTGAAAGGAACATTCGGCTGTGCAACCACAGAAGACGATACCAGCACGAGCCAACCGAATATTTTTCTCCGAAAAAACATATTGCTATCGGCGCAAAATGCACCCGTGAAGTTGCCCTGAACGTGGGTCGTGTCAAAGCCTAAGGAACGCGGCACCAATAACTTAGTCATTTGATGCCACCCTTTGTTCCATCATACGGCCCCTATTTTTCTTTAAATAGCCCCACTATTCGCAGAAAAATAGTGTTGTCTGATGAAAAAATGGTTGACCTAAAATGACTAAGTCATTGGTGCCGCGTTCCTAAAGCAAGAAAAAACCATTTTGGGGTTGACAAATTATTGGTAACTATCCAGCCGCCCTGCTCCATCGGAGCAATATCTTTGTAGCATTAGAGGAATGGGCGGTCCTGCGTGCCGTAGGTACGCTATTTCGCACAGTAGATAGCGTACCTACGGCACGCAGGACTACAATTTTGGCACTTCTACAAAGATAGCGTCCCGCTGGGACGAGTCGGCTGGATAGTTACAATTATTGTTACTAAGCCCAAAGTGCCAAATCTGACAACTTTAAAAAAGTTGTCAGATTTGGCACTTTTTCCAAACATTATAGGGACCACCTCCTCACTTTTGACTTTTGAGACAAGCCCAGATCTATTTTTTTCTAAAGGGCAACACCTTATACTCCTGTTCCCCTTGCACGATCACCCGGTACACACCCGCAGTCAAATGTGCCACCTGCAGACCCAGGGTTGACTCGCCCGCTTCTGCAAATGTGTTTTGTTCATGCACCAAGCGTCCCAGCGCATCTAGAACGCGGATGTGCAGGGTTTGTGCATCCTTTAAGCGCAGGTGCAGGTCAGTGCTTAAGCCGGGATTGGGCGCCAGAAAAGCCTCGATCGTTCGACGTGCCAGGGTCGCCATCCGCACAGCAGAATAACTGGATTGACTATTGGCATCCACCATGCGGAGGCGATAATAAAGCGGTTGGTTGAACAGGGGCTGCTCGTCGCGGAAGTTGTATTTGGAAGGAGCCAGGTTGTTGGTGCCAGCCACCGTACCAATGCCGGCAAAGTGACTGTCATTGCCCACAGAACGTTCTACCTCATAGCGGGAAAATTCTTTCTCTGTGGCTACTGACCAGTGCAGCAACACTTTTTCCTGCTCCGGTGTGGCTTGAAAATCAAGCAATTCCACCGGAAGCGGTGTGTTCACGCCCTGCACATAGACGGTATAACTCCGGGCCGGCAAGAGGATGTGTATTTCATTGCTGGGTGTAATATTGGTATTCGGCGTACTGCTGTACCCGAGCATATCCGTGAACGTAGTGCCGGATGTAGCGCCGCCCCAAGCGCCGCTGGTGTTGATGCACTGGTACATATCGAGCGGGGTGCCGGAGAAGTTGATGGCGACGATGGTGGTTTTTCCGGAACCATTGGGCTTGATCTGGTAAACCAGCGACGTTTGAGGGATGCCGTTGTTGCCATTGGGCACAAAAAACTGGCAGTAAGGAGTACCTGAGCGACTGAGATAATCCACATCAGAAGAACCGTAGATGTAAGTCTGGTGGAGTTGATTGAGTTGTTTGATGCGATCCTGGAGCATGATGTCGGGTGCACCGTTCACCGAGCCACCAAAATAGTCGGGATAAAACACGCAGGGCGCCCCGATCTGGTTGTTGGTCAGGATGTAGGCGTACGCCAGCATCGCTTCATTGTTGATGTAGTTGCCTTCGTGCCGGATATCGTGATTGTCCACAAACGTGACAACCTTGAACGGATCTGCACCGGCGGACTCGACCATGCCGCTGGTGAACACGTTGCGCACGTCGTAGCCGAACAGGTCGCAAGCGTTTTTGAGCACGCCGCGCAACGCAAAGTCAAAAGCGCGAACTTTGACCGTGTTCTGCGACATGGCGGCATCCACGGCTTCCACCCAGTTTTTCAAGGTGGCTGCATTGTAGTCGAAAAATTCTCCGACTGCGATTTGTGGCAGTGCATTCTGGGTGTTCAGGTAGTCCATCATTTGAGCCACATAAACGGGGTCGAAATGTTTCACAGCGTCCATGCGCAGCCCTTTCACGCCGACCGTAGCGATTTGCCATTTGGTCCATTCATTCAGCAGGGTCTTGGTCGCCGTCAGGCTCTGATCGTAATCGTAGAAAAACAGCGGACAATTCCAGTCGCAACCGAGGGTTTCGGTTACACCGCTCGCATTGGACGTATTGTCGTTCGGGCGGAAAACATTGTAGTTGGTCTCGCCCGCATTGCTCGGCATGTTGGTGAAGTCGGTGTAGGTGAAATATTGCACTTCGCCAACGATGTCCGCACTACGTGGTGTACTCCAAAGTCCGTAGATGTAATGGTCGGAATACCCGCCGCTGCTATTGTTCATGTAAATAAACAGCGTGTCGTCGGTGGCGTTGAAATCGCTTGTCGCGAGGGTAATTTTGAATTCGTCCGTATGACAACCATTGAAACTACTCAATTGGGCGATCACATCCTGGCCTAATAAGCAGGGCTGAGAGGGTTGATTACAGTCGCCGCCGCCATTCGGTTCACTCTCATTCACCTCGCCTAAATAGGTCGTCGTCAGCTTGGTTTTTGCGTAAAACTTGTACTCATTAGAATTGTAACCCAACGATTTAGAGCGGACTTTCACATAGTAATCTCCTGCGCCGTTGTTGCCGGGATTAGCCGATCCGAGCGGTAGTATACATAAGAAGCGGTCGGATGGATATACCACTGAGTCGCTCGAACTGGTGATAAAATAGCGCACTGCTTCGTTTTTTTCCGGGGTACCGCCGTCGCGGTGGTTGTAGATCATGTCCGATACCACGTTCAGTCCCTTCGAATTGTAATTCGTGATGAGTGCATCGAGCTCTGATCGGCTTCCCCAGGCGCAAGCACCGCCAAATTCGCCGAAATCATAGAGATCTTTCGGGTTGTAGCCGTTGCTGTTATTGTCGGCGTTGCTGCTGCGCGAAAGCGGCGGCAGCCAAATATGTTTAAATTTTGCTTGTTGCAGTTCCGTGGCTTGGCTGTTGAGGTCGTTGATCCAGTTACCAAAACCAGCATCCTGGAAATAATCCCAGTACCAGGCTTGCATCATAATGTCCAGATCCTGGCTTTGTCCCGGGTTGGACGCGCACAGAAAAAATAGAGTGGCGAGTAAAGTGTTGCGCATATTATCGAGTTTTACGGCAAAAAACGCTGTAAAAGTAAGAAAGATTACGTCAACCGGTATTTCAGTAGAAAATTGAACACCGAATGAACAAGCACTGGATTTTTTTTGAACATCGCCGCAGCGCCCTTTGCTTCAAACTTCTTCCATCCAAGGCGAGATCGAACTTCAAACCTCGAACTTCAAACTTTCAAACTTTTTGCATGGACAACTTCAACGCTCCTTCCACTCCTTGGGAAACCAAAGCCGCAGCCGCCATCCAAAGCCGCCGTCGCTATGCCATCCGGGATTACATTCTTAGGAACGCGGCACCAATAACTTAGTCATTTGATGCCACCCTTTGTTCCATCATACGGCCCCTATTTTTCTTTAAATAGCCCCACTATTCGCAGAAAAATAGTGTTGTCTGATGAAAAAATGGTTGACCTAAAATGACTAAGTTATTGGTGCCGCGTTCCTTACGCTCGATCCGGAGCGCGATTGTCAGGAAATTTCCTACCTGTTTACAAGTTACGAGTTTCCCTGGGATGTGACGCGCCCGCTTGAATTTGCGCTGTTTCGTGTGTTCGGCATAGCCAAAGGAACGCCCCTGCTGGTGCAAACGGGCGAATTCGTGCAGCGCACCCAAAAACGCTACGACGATACCGTGCTCATTCTGTCCGAGATCCTCGAACATGGTTACGACAGCGAGCGCGGAAACGCTGCAATCGTTCGTACGAACAAGCAACACGGCCGCTATCAGATCCCCAACGACGAGTACCTCTACACCCTCTCGACCTTCGTGTTTGAGCCGGTGCGGTGGACGGAGCGCTATGGCTGGCGCAAACCGACGGAAACGGAAAAGTTGTCCAGTTTTTATGTCTGGCGGGAGATCGGAAAACGCACGGGCATCCGCGATCTGCCCGACTCCTACGCCGCATTCGAGCAGTTCAACCGCGATTTTGAGCGGAAGCATTTCTACTACTCCCCCGACAATGAGATCATTGCCACCGCTACCCGCAACCTGTTCTTGTCCTGGATGCTGCCCCGCTGGCTCTATGACGTGGGTGCGCCGTTTGTACATGCCCTTATTGACGACAACTTGCTGGCTACAGTCGGGTTGCGCCCGGCTCCGCGTTGGCTCCAGGGTATGGTGCGCAGCAGCATTTGGTTGCGCGGACGATTCGTTGGACTGTTGCCTCCACGACGCCATCCGCACCTGCTGACACGGGAATCTACGCCGACTTACCCGGAAGGTTATCAAATCCGTGAGTTGGGCGCGAATCCATAAGTGGAGTGTGCCTATCTAAACACGAAAAACAAAACGCCCCCTCACTCCCCACACCCACAGTTCTTG
>Ga0163154_10007614_pt1 | contig 12864 bp, 13 predicted proteins | sample OliLakLV19MP9P1_FD_148649 | JGI IMG/M metagenome (GOLD analysis project Ga0163154, IMG submission 148649) | Freshwater microbial mat bacterial communities from Lake Vanda, McMurdo Dry Valleys, Antarctica - Oligotrophic Lake LV.19.MP9.P1 | ecosystem: Environmental > Aquatic > Freshwater > Lake >... | reverse complement strand
ACTCTAATGATCTTAATCAAGATTTTTACGTAGACCTCAAAATCAAATCTGTTTTTAACTCTAGAACAGGACAGTACAGTTACAATGGTTCAACATTACTTGTTGGAAGCTACCAATCATTTAAACTCCAAAGTTTGCAGTTAAGTGGTGTAATTGTGGATGTGCATGGAGTAGGCACCGCTCCCGAAGAAAAAACCTTTATTGTTAAGGGTTTCCTTAACGCCTCTTCAAATGATGATCAGTATGCAGTTGCAAACACAGTCGGAGACGGTATCCGAATTTTCCTGGCAGACACCTTACAAAAGGGACTCACTGTAACTGATGTAGATGGTCAAGCAGTAGCTGAAGTTCTTTCCATAGAGAAAAGACAAGCCAAAAGACAGTTTATTTCTGGAAGTTCCTTTATCAGCGTTCCGGATCCAGACAGACAGTACGTGGAAATGACACTGAAAGTGAAAGCCACCAAAATAAATAACGTATTCCTTTTATAGAAGGAAGTGGCAATGGTGGTGAACTCTTCTTTGTATCTCACATTCCCCCAAAGTAGCGTTGTCTTTACCATCACCAGCTTAGAACCCACCAACGATTAACTTAGATTTAGTTACAACTCCAAACTAGGAACTGACTATCTACCGGGACTCTTTGACAACAGGCATCTAGGTTTTCTTCAACGGTTTGATAGTACGACTGGAGAGTGTAAAAACCCTCTGAACTCATGAGGAAGATATTTTTGTTCTCGAAAACTTGACATGACTCAACTTTTCTTTGAAAAAGTAAATTTTCTGTATTCTCTGAACTACTAACCCTGCCTGTAATCTCTCCGTAACTAGAAAGAGTTCGCTCATTAAGTTTATTAAGCCAAAGCCACGAGGGGATAATCTCTGTCCGTTTTCTATTCTTCGTTTCAAGTTCACTTGCATGAGATATCAGCGCTGTTTTTTGTGACTCAGCTACCCAGAAGTTATTTATGAGATGGTGGATATTTACCATACTCATCACCCAAGCTAGACACACGCAGCATACTGCTCCATTTCTGATTATATTGAACGTGGAACGAGTACTGTCTTTGCCAATGTGCTTGGCTAACAATATGGAAGCCATCACGACTTCCGGCAAAAATGCTCTAGGTAAAAAGATTGAAAGCTTAGGTAAAAATTGATAAAAGAAAAATCTTTGTGACAAGATCGGAAACAATACTGAAACACTCATAACTGCGAGGATTGGTAGCACCACCAAAAATACAACTTTTTCATCAATTTTGACTCGCCGATTTCTTTGCACGTAGTGAGTAGCTTTAAAACAAAAAATCACTACACAAAGGTAGAAAAGGAAAGTAGAAAAGCTTGGTGATGTTTGACCAAGAAAAAAATCACTTTTCAGCCCACTAACAGTCAAAAATAAACTAGGAACGTTAATAAAGTTTGGCAAGGGAATCCATGATGCTGCCTCAAATTGGCGCTTCACCGTCACACCCGCGAGAAGCAAAAACTCAGTGATAAAAATGAGTAGCGGTATGAGAGAAAGTAACAGTGCCTTTCTCACACTCACTCTGTTTTTCCAACCTATGAGAGCCAAAACTCCAAAACTTATAAAGTAAAAAGAGTAATCTGACGCATTTCCTAACAACAGTATTCCAAATAACTGAAGCATGTTGCTTCGTGACGATTTCTTTAGAAACTTATCAAGAAAAACGTAGGTCAAACACGAAGTAAAGATTACTAGTCCATACATTCTCATTTGAGAGGCGGTGAATACGATAAAAGGATTGAGTAACAGTAACGAAGCGATGAAGAAGATTGTCTTAGCCGGTCTACCTTGTTGAGTTAGGTACTTAAGCAGTATTGCCACACCAAACCATTGAGGAAGTACTCCTAGCAAAATTCTCAGCGCTGCAATATTTGTAGTGTAGTGAAGAGCTCCCTTCAGTAACGCATAGTAAAGTCCGGGATGTGTATCTTTACTATGAAGTAGTAGGTCCTTCGCAGGAAGTGACACCGCAAAAAAGAGTGAGTATCTTTCATCAAGCCAAAGTGGCATTTGCAGAACGATGTACAAGGACATTAGCACACCCACTATGATGACCAGCCCAGTCGAAATTTTTACTAAATTATTGGACATATTTTTTGAACATTGATAGCATTTTTGAAATGATGGCCTTAGTGTCATAGCTGGTGAGAATTTTTTCTCGGGCAGAGCTTTCTACTCTTGCTCTTTGCTGCTCCGATAACTGAAGAATTTGAACGACAGAGCGAACTATCGATTCCGGCTGAGCGTCATCTATGATCATCCCATCTTGTCCATTATTGATCACTTCGTCAATTCCACCAAGTTTGGTTGTGACAACAATCAACCCTGACGACATTGCTTCCTTCACTACGTTGGGGTGAACGTCATGAACACCCTCACTATCTTGCACCGATGGCAAGATAAATATGTCAGCTTCCTGAAACTCTCTTTGTAGTAATTCCCCATGTGGAAGTGAACCAACCAGGACTACATCACTTTCTAGTGATAACGCTTTCTGGAGATTTTCTAACCTTTTTCGATATGTCCCTTCACCAACAATCCTGCAGGACAAATGCACACCCTTTTCTTTGAGAATCTTTACTGCATGGAGTAAGTACTCAAAACCTTTCGCTTCTTCCAACCTCCCTACGCTCAGTATGCGTAGTATCTTCTTTTGGCTCAGGTGCGCTCGCGAATTCAGCTTATTTGATTGAATAAAAAACGTTGGATCTGTACCTGGCGAAGAAATAACATGTAACTTCCTTTGCACGGGTGGCACAAGTCCAAGTCTGTCTATAACAACTCGCTTTGAGTATTCAGACTGAAAAATCACTCCATCAGCAGCAAAGATTTTACTTTCGACGTATCTTTTTTTCACAAATAAGTAGTACGTGTGAAAAATGACGATCAAAGGCAACTGACTTAATCTCGCAGCACACAGTCCAAAAACGAATGCTCTATCTGATTCATGAACGTAGACAAGATCGGCGTTACTTCGCAGTACTTCTTGAGCGGTCACAACCGCTTTCAAGAATATTTTGAATGACTCCATATCAGGAAAAAGTCTTACTACTTCAAAAAGAAGTTTGAGGTACCTGAGTGGATGTCGTGCTAGCCACCACCAGTGCGCAGAAAGTATTGTTGTAAAGGAACTCCCCCAAATCTGTTTTGGACAGTCGTTCACTGGGAATTTGAGACGCCCTACTTTCGGATGCTTCGCTCCGTTTCCTTGTTGCTCACGCCAAATATTCCCAGTGACTCCCATTTGCTGCAGCTGAAACAGTTCATTGATTACAAATGTTTCACTGAGTACCGGATAAGCGAAGACAAAGGCAGCGATATTCATTTCTGAGTCTCCATGATACATTCAGAGCCGATGACAGCTCGACGACCTCAACAACCTGTATATCCTAAAATTAGTCTTGTCACACCTTCCTTCAACCAAGGTCAGTTTCTAGAGCAGACAGTTCGCTCTATTCTAGATCAAGAGTACCCAAACCTCGAGTACATCATTATTGATGGTGGCTCATCGGATGAATCGAAAAAAATCATCAAGCAGTATGCCCCTAGATTAAAATATTGGGTCAGCGAGAAGGACAAGGGACAAGCTGATGCCATTAATAAAGGTTTTTCTCACGCTACTGGTGAGATCATGGGCTGGTTAAATAGTGATGACGTGTTAATGCCTGGTTCGCTGCATCTAATTGCCAAGATTTTTCAAGAACTTCCAGATACCAACTGGATAAGTAGTACGCCTCAGACCATTACACAGCACGGACACGTACACCACCTCGGACTGCGGCCTGTGTACATCCAGAAGCTGATTCGTGAAGGATGGTATCACGGCTTAGGGTTAGGTTTTATCATGCAAGAAGGTACATTCTGGCGAAGTAAACTTTGGAAAGACACTGGTGGAAAGGTAAAAGATCTACACTTTGGTATGGATTATGAGTTGTGGAAACGGTTTGCATCAAAAACTTCTTTACTTCCCGTTCATGTTCCTTTGGCAGCATTCCGTCTGAACCCTCAACGAAAATCAAAAGCCATTGAGAAGTACTACCAGGAAGTTGGAGTTCGCCTTCCTGCTTTTTTTGCAATCATTGGAAAAATGACTAGAATCGCACTTCAGGTGCCTCGCAAACTCCGGCTTACTGAGCAGTTATATTATGATCTTTCTACCGAGCGATGGCAGTATTCTCCAGATCTGTGGTCAAAAATCACGGGGAAAAAACAACCTCACAGCTTTGCATGAATGTTGTAAAAGCTCAGCCACGAATACTTTTAATTCGCGCAAAAAGTAATCTAAACAAAAACAATGGCGTAATGACAAGATATCTTTGCCACAATCGATGTGGCTCATTGAGTAATCTGAAGAACCACTCTAGGCCGTTTTGTTGCATCCATCGAGGTGCTTGATTCACCGTTCCTGCTAGGAACGGAATTGCTGCCCCAACACACCAGTAAGTAATCGGAAAAGGCAGTGCATCACGCAAGTATGTTCCCAAAAGCACTTGATTTGGCGAACCGACACCAATCCATACAAAGCTTGGAGCGAATGGCTTAATCAACGACACGAGTCGCTTCCGCTCATGAGGATTGCGACTGTCTCCTACCAAAACTAACTGCGCAGTGTTGTTATTGATCTGCTCTGAGAATTTCTTTTCAAGTTGTGAGAGAACCACATCATTTGGGCACAGAATCGTAAACTTGGAATTGGGATAATTAAGAATTACGTGAGCAAGTATGTCCGGACCATAGACTCGCTCAACAGCTCCTTCTAATCGAGTTCTAAACCACCAAACCAAAGGCATTCCATCCGTAGTGAGGTAATCTACCTTTTGATACTCACTGGCAATGAACTGGTCACTACTCACCCGTGCAAGGTCATAGAGAGTGCAAGGTAGAACAACCTGGCTTTTTCTTTGACCTTTTTCCAAGATGAGCTGCACTACAGAAGAAAACTGACCAACAGCAAAACACAGCTGTGCGGATCCACAAGTGACGCTGAGTTGTTGTGAGGTTACTGTCATTGTATTGCTTGGCCGATCACACACTCTGGATATGGCCAAATCTCGTCATAAAAAAGTGTGGGTACTTGTGAAGTATAAGCCTCAACAGCTTTCAGTTTTTGAGCAGATGACCACATCAGTGATTTAGGCAAAGTAAGAAGCCTACTTATTTGAGAAAGGTCCCATGAGCTTGCTACAAACGCATACGGCACATCGACATAACAATGTTGCTGTGCTTCCGGGACAATCTCGCGCAGCATATTTCTGACTAATAGATGATCGGCATGATGCCCTACACCTAAAGGAAAAACCACTTCGGCATCTTTGTGAACCACGCTTTGTAACTCCTTATGGAGTTTCGCTTGCCATGCTGGTGGATCTGCGATAATCCCAGAGAAAAGTTCTTTATGTGATGAGTAGACCGGCTTGTGTCTATCTGAACGAAACCCACCATCTGTAAGACCTAGCCAGTAATAATTTTTCACTCCCAGCAACTTCATGCTTCCAGAATCTTCTTGTGATCGTTCATGCTGGAATGTTTGTACAGCTGTACTGCCACTCCTTCGCATAAAGTCTTGTGAATCTTGGGATAGATACTCTGACTCAAACTGAGAAAAAATGGTGTACACCTCAACGTCAAAACCAGCAGCTAACCAGCTTAAGATATGTTCTCCACAGGACAGAGAAGCATCATCGAAGTGTGGAGAAAAAACTTGAACCTTGCGCCGCATGCCGAAACTTTACAATAGCATATAAATAAACGAGCTCACTGGAGATGCCGTGGTGAATGTTACCAAAATTCCAAAGACCACAATCACGATCATTGGCGGAATTAGCCACCATTTTTTATTCTTCATTAAAAACTGAAAAAGCTCTTTATACATGTTTTCTCCTTGTTGCTCTGGGTTTTGTTTTGGCTGCACGCACTCGCTTTTTTCGAACTACAAACTGATCGAGAACCAGCACATCTATGTCTGTGTGTAGGAAACAATTGATCGCATTATCAGGCGTACACACAATTGGTTCACCTCGAATGTTAAAGGAAGTGTTGATGATGATTGGAACACCTGTTATTTTTTCAAACTGTTCGATTAAGCCATAATACAGTGGATTGTCTTCTCTATGAAGAGTTTGTAGCCTCCCTGTTCCATCCAGGTGAACCACAGCCGGAACATCTTTCTCGCCAATTTTTGACTTAAATGGGTAAACCATTAACATGTAACGTGCGGACTTTGGTAATCGTCTATCTGACTTAAAGTACTTTGAAGTATGCTCTTCAAGAATAACTGGTGCAAAAGGTCTAAATAGCTCTCGATGTTTCACCTTTTCATTAATAATATCTCTCATCTCGACTGTCGCTGCAGAAGCCAAAATACTTCTTGATCCTAAGGCACGTGGTCCCCACTCCATGCGACCTTGGAACCAACCGATGATCTGTTGATCAGCCACCATCTGAGCTACCTCTTTGACGAGTGTTTCCTTGCTAGGGTAAAACTCGTACTTCAGTCCATGAGACTTCAACGCATCAACTATGCTGTACCAAGGATACGCAGGTCCAAGATATGGAGTAAAGTCGTGGGCAAATTTCTTGAGGAGCTTCTGGGCGTCTACAGCACTTAGTTTCTTAAACCCAATTTGTTCCGGGTGAAATCGAAGATACAGCGCTGCACCCATGGCGCCTCCTGCATCACTTGGATCTGGCGGAATAAAGAGGTTTTTGTAAGGTGTGGACTTGAGAAGCTTTCCGTTCATAACGGAGTTCAGAGCCACACCGCCCGCAAGGCATAAATTGTCAGTTGGGTATTTTTTATACTCTGCATTTAGGAGGTGAAAGACGATCTCTTCTAGTTTAGCTTGAAGCGCAGCAGCAATATTCTCAAAATGTCGTTCCATTACACTTTCAGCTTTACGTGTAGGATACCCAAATAACTTTTCAAGCTTCTTCGAGTACATTCGCGTCGACCACTCAAAGTCAAAGTACTTCATGTTTAATGTGTAACTGCCATCGGGATGAAGTGATACAAGCTCATCCATTTTTGCTTTAAAAGGTTTGGGATCGCCATATGCGGCAAGTCCCATGACTTTGTACTCTGCGTCATTAACCGAAAAACCTAAGTATGCAGTCATTGAGCTATACAACAGTCCTAGTGAATGAGGGAAATCAATTTGCCTATCTATGCGGACATTTTTCCCTTTTCCTAAACCAACTGTAGTGGTTGCCCACTCGCCAACGCCATCAATCGTAACAATCGCCGCCGAGTCATATCCTGAGATATAAAAGGCACTCGCAGCGTGTGCTAAATGATGCTCTACGTAGACAAGCTTGCCATGATAGTGAAGTTCCTTCTTCAGCACATCCGCCAGCTTCAACTTCACATTCAACCAAGAACCGAAACTCTCTTGATAAACATGGTAACTCTTCGGAAAATGTGCAAGATGCTGATGAATCATTCGATCGAACTTGAGAATCGGCTTCTCGTAAAAGACCACAGCATCAAGCTCATTTGCAGCAATGTGTGCTTGGTCTAAACAATATTGAATCGCAAGTTTTGGAAACGAGTTATCGTGCTTGAGGCGACTAAATCGCTCCTCAGCACCTGCTGCCACAATCTGGTCATCAATAATGAGACAGGCTGCGGAATCGTGGTAGTAGCAAGAAATCCCAAGTATTTTCATATTAGTACATCGTCTTAGTGTCTATTGTTTTTGCGTGCTGCTTCCATGCAGTGTCACCTTTTTTTACTCCTAGAAACCTTGCACCAACGGCGCGGGCTACTAGAGAAGTGAGTCCCAAGCCAAGCAGATAAATTGCCTGAAGAAAAATCCAAGTAAAGAATCGCTTTTGATAAACACTTATTCTACTAAAAAATGCTCGAATATCTTTAATCATGGTGTTACTAGTATGCTCTATTTTGCCAAGTTTTTTTAGGCATTTCCCAAACACGAACGGCTTTTGCAATTAACTCCGCTGGTAAAAACTCCATTGTGATTTTTGCAGGAAGCTTCACTTTCTTTGACCAGAAAAAACTATAACGGAAACTCTTGTTGTTCAGCTGCTGTTGAACTTTTTTTACGTCTACTACACCTGCAGACATTCCCGCTGCCAAGGACTTGTTATCTAGGAAAGTTGGAGCCCGCAACGCACGAAACGCCTTCTTCACCTGTTTTCGATTGATTGGAAATAGTCCCCAACTTTTATCTAAATAAATATGTTCTGGAATTCCCGATACGAACAACATGCTTGTCGGTTTGAGCCAGCCATCTTCAAGAATGCTTTTAAGCACAGAAGTCGTTCCATTCAAACAGTGCAGTGAGTCGATAAACGTTAATACATCTAGAGTTTTTGGCTTAACGACGTGCAGAAAGTTCGCATCGGAGCAAATTCTATTGACGTGCTTGCCTGGATAAAACGCTCTAGATAAAAAGAGATTGAGGAAGTTGGCGTCTTCGGAAACAATGACCGAGTTGGGCCAAGCGAGTTGAAGCTCTCCATAATAATTCAACAGGCCGGCGCCAACATCCATCCAGATTATCTTCTTTTTTTGTTTGGGTTCTGTGGCAAGTAAGACTCCTAATGGAAAAGCTAGAGCAAGTGAGTCCATCCACTTGTCGCGATCAAAATAGTACTCCAAGAGATTCCTGGGCATTACCCACTGAAGAAACCAAACCGCCTTTTCTCTCCCAATTTTTCGAGTGAGCTCCAAGACATTTCGCTGTTGTCCGATCAACTTGATTCCCCACTTCATCCAAATTCTTGATGGCTGAAACAGTCGTTTTTGTGTGGAGAGAAGTAAAAATGCTTCGACAAACTTGCCATTCCTGAGTGTTTCGAGAATGGTGCGATTCATCGGTCGAAACAGATACAAAATTCCTTCAACAATGGGGAATTCGTCACACTCACACCAGATCGAACCATAGCGAATATCTGCTCTAGATGATTCCCAGACATCACCTACTCGAAAAGGCGTTTCACAGTATGGGCACTGGAGTAAATCGACGTCATTTTTATACATAAGACTCGTACCATCCCAATGTTGAAGCTAGGCCAGTTTTTAATTTCACCTTCGGCTTCCAGTGTGTCGTCGCTGCAAGTTTTGATGAATCTAACCATGATCGCGCTTGTTCTTGGAGCTCGTGTGTAGCGTGAGCCAAGGTAGTGTCTGGGCGAAGTTGTTGGCATAATTTTGCTAAGTCGTTTGTGGAGGTTGCTACACCAGTCCCAACAACAAACGTCCCTTGGGCTTGGTGTTCTGCCACTGCCACATTCGCCGAAACAATATCGCTGATGTGAATATAATCACGGACATGATTCCCATCCCCGTATACGCAAAGTGGTTCGCTTTTGATCATCGCATCGATAAACTTCGCAATTACCCCAGCTTCACCAGAAGATGACTGGCGCGGTCCATACACATTCCCATATCGAAGAATTGACGTGGTCACACCACTGATCCGATGGTACCAATCTAGATAGGATTCTGCTGACAGTTTTGCTATTCCATAGGGTGAGTTTGCCACTTCTCTAGTGTGCTCTGAAAACGGCGGTAATCTATTCCCAGCATATACGGCGGAGGTTGAAGCAAAGATCAACTGTCTAGGAAGAAAGCCAGTTTTTTTGTGAGCAGATAGACAGGCTTGAATCAGACTGACAGTAGACATCAAGTTATCTTTGGCATCCTGAGCAGGCTCTTCAAGCGCTTCTCTCAAGCGCGTGTGGCCAGCAAAATGGTAAATAAGATTTGGCTTATGAATCAATATTAATTCAGTTAATTGATCAATTTCATTAAGATTAATATTGAAGTGGACTACACCCGAAGGAAGCCATTCTTTGCGACCAGTGGAAAGGTTATCAACCACGATAACTTCCACACCATTCTTCTGCCAGAAATCAACCGTGTGGGAGCCGATGAATCCAGCACCACCGGTCACGAGTATGGTCTCTGGGACTGAACTCTTTTTCATTTCCAAGTCTTTCGATACGCCTGCACAACTTCTTTGCCACCGTCCATTCGAATTTTGCCTTTTTCCATCCAAATGAACCGTTGGTACTGCGTCTCAACAAACTCCATCACATGACTGACCGTAATAATGGTTTTGTGATTTTTATAAAATTCCTGAATCCGCCGAAAGGATTTCTTTTGAAAGTTGGCGTCGCCCGTGGCAATCATTTCGTCCAACACTAAAATATCCGGGTCTGCATGTACAGCAATTGCGAATCCTAGCCGCAGTTTCATTCCTTCCGAATAGGTGAACAATGGGGCGTCAATAAAGTTGCCAATCTGTGCAAAATTCACGATATCCTCCATTCGCTCCTGAATTTCAGATCTGCTCATTCCCACAATAAGCCCATTGAGGGCAATGTTCTCGTATCCGTTTAAGTCAGGATGAAAACCTGCTTCAAGGTCAATTAACGAAACTACTCTTCCCACCACCTTCACATCACCTTGAGTTTCTTTTGTAACACCACAGATTAGCTTGAGGAGCGTGGTTTTCCCGGATCCATTTTTTCCGATGATCGCCACTTTTTGACCTTTTGGAATACTCAGGTCAATGTTGTCGATTGCCATAAACTCTTCACGGGTCGATCGGTTAAAAAACCTATCAACAAAAATTGGCTTTTCATGGTGAAGCACATACTTCTTTTTGAGTCCACGGATCGAGACTGCCAATGGTCCAATGTGCTGCGTGCGAGCCTTTTTTATTACTTTGGCATTTCGTGCAACTCGCTTCGGTTTTGGAGCGCTTTTTACTACTGATTTTTTTCGAAGTGATTTCGTCATAGTTACTACCTAGTGTTATACCCAATCATCAAAGTACGGTGCTTCTCTGGCAAAAACCCAACACCCCAGTAAGAAGAAACAAAACGAAAGAAATAAGTCCAGAAGCACCAGTTCCGGCTCATATACAGGCTGATCAAGTAAGATGGCATGAAACATTTCCATCAGACCAGTCATTGGATTTAAGTAGAGTAAAGAACTAATCACATCAGGCAGTAAGTGTAATGTATAGAGAATAGGCGTGGCGTAGAACCACAACGGCATCACCGCTTGCACCATAAAGTTCACGTCTCTGTACTTCACATTCAGCGCCGCAAAGAGTAAAGAAAAGCCCGAGGTCAACATGGTTAACCATCCAATTAATGGCAAAGTCCAGAGCAGACTTATCAAGTAACCACCAATTTGGGTGGCGTTGTAATGATCAAAGAAAAGTTTATCTGCCACTAAAACAGTGAGTAGTAACATCCAAGCCACCATCATGTGAAAAAGATTGGAGAAAACTACCGCCAGCACGATAGACTCTCTGGGAAAGTTTGATTTTTTAATCATTCCCCGCTCATTCATCATAATTGGCGTATTTTTTGATACTGAGTACGAGAAGAAATTCCAAGGTAGAAGCCCAGTGAACAGGAATAAAAAGTAGTTATCCACTTTTACCGGGACAAAGAATTGAAAAATAACCCCGATTACTAACATTTGTAGTAAGGGATTGAGAAATATCCATAGGAAGCCGAGTATTGCTTTTTTATATCGGGCTTTGATCTCTTTGATCGTCATGGCCCACACAAACTCAAACCAATAGCGATCGAGAAAATGATGTTGCATACAAAGTACTAGGCAAGCACTTTCGTGACTGAAATGTACTGCATCACCCTAGAAATGTCGATGACCTTTGTCAAGTAAAAAAATCAAATAGATATTTCCAGGTCCGCGAGAAGCTGCTGTGTTGCTCCATGTTGTTTTGCATACTGTCGAAACTGCGTAATCACTTCATCAGTTACTCCACTAAACTGGGCCAATGCTGCGGCCGTCTCTTTGAGCTCACCTGGGAAAACTACCCATTTGTCTGTTTGTGTAGCGAAATGGTCTGGTCGGAATGTCGCTTTCGGCTTCATGACGAGCACCGCAGTTGTGAGTGAAGCTGGGGAAGACTGTTGTAAGTAATCAGCTACAAGCTTCAATGTGTCCCCACTGTCACATATCTCATCGAGAACGATGATGTTCTTCCCTCGGATATCAACTGAGATCTCTTGTGAAATGAATGGCTTCTTTACTTGTTGTAAGTCTTGATATGAACTCACAACTACGGTGGCAATTGGTGCTCCAAGTACATCGGACAAGATTTTTGACATGACTGCTCCACCTCTTTGCACCGAGACGAGATAGTCAATCTGCTTCCCCTTGAACTGAGTTTTGAGCTTCACTGCTAAATTGAAACAGTACAGTGAAAACTCTTCAAAACTTAAAAACCAAAACTCAGGCATAGGTATTCCTCACTGGTATAGCGCTAGATGTTGTATTCACTCTAGCTCATTTTTTATGCTTTTACCCAAAGAAAAAAAGACTCACAGCACCTTGATTCCCTATTGACCTCATATGAACAATTCCCCTACAGTTACATCTAAGAAAAGTGTTAGGTTTTCATGACTGATACGTTGAATACGTCATCGCCTGTGTCATCAACCTCTCCTACTCCTACAGAAAAAGACGGAGCGAAGGTTGATGTTGTTGTGCCAGCTGGCTCTCTTCAACCTGCTGCTACTCCTAGTGCAGGCCCTGTTCCAGTGTCTTCTGCACCTATCGCTACTCCTCCAACAAAACCTCCAAGTAAAAAGATGTCTCCAAAAATGTTGTTCGCAGCGATTGGACTTTTCATTTTAGTTCTTGGTGCTGGCGTTGGTTTCTACTTACTTGGCCAATCACAGGATCTTCGTCAGCAAGCAGCTGGTGGATACCTTTCTTGTGCTGGCGGTGTGGAAAGTGGCAAAAAAGCCTGTTCTGGATTCAGAGCGTATGTGACGTGTAACAATGGTGCATTTAGTGCCCCGACAACCTGTCCAGCAAATCAAATT
>Ga0163154_10007607_pt1 | contig 12869 bp, 20 predicted proteins | sample OliLakLV19MP9P1_FD_148649 | JGI IMG/M metagenome (GOLD analysis project Ga0163154, IMG submission 148649) | Freshwater microbial mat bacterial communities from Lake Vanda, McMurdo Dry Valleys, Antarctica - Oligotrophic Lake LV.19.MP9.P1 | ecosystem: Environmental > Aquatic > Freshwater > Lake >... | reverse complement strand
CTTGTTGGCGTTTGGGAATCTTCAAACAATGGTGGCGATTGGCTGACTGTGCAAGCGCCAATAGGTGACGCAGGCGGAACGGGTAGATATGAACGCGCTGTTTATGGGTCTGCATCCGCACAAATCATGTATCTGTGGGGAACTAAAGGTAAACTTGGGGTTGGCGTAAAAGGCACAACGTGGACGATTTCAAGTAAAGTTGGCAATATAAATCAAGCGACTACGGGCGAGATTATTAACATATTTGTGGCAGGTGGTATATCATGACAGTATATGATGATTTATCAAGAGCGTTCCAAGACTTTGGGGATAGCTTTGAGGGCAAAAAGGTTCTTATTAGCGGGCAACTGGGATATAAAGACTCTAGCAACCTTTACGCGGTAAAAGAACCAACCGACCAATCGCAATACCGCGTGCGGTTGGAGAATCGCTCGTTTGTTACGGCTTATCACAATGGCGTATGTGCGCCTGAGCCTGACTTAGAAGTATGGCTTGAGATAGATAGCCTTAATAGGTATATCATCAATAGTGTGAATCTTACAGGCGCACGCACGTCTAAGAGAACAAATCCTAGCCAAATATTCACCGCCCCTCATTCTCACGGGCGCGGGAGTGGCATGGAATTCCCAATTGATACGCGCCTATTTAGTCCATTTCAAATGCGCGTAATTACAGGGTTGCAACTGTATATCAATGCGGGAGCGTATGAATATGAAGGCAAGTGGAGTTGGTTTGGCGGAGCAACGGTTAATTTGACTAGTAGCGTTCCAGCAACGCCTTCGCGCCACAGGTGGGTTATGCTATCACTTGACCACGCCACAGCTTCCATAACAGTTACGAATGGTGTATTGCAAAGCACTGCATCACCTCTAACAAACGACCAAATAGAATCCATTATATCTGCGGACATACCCATAGGCGCTGTGAAATTAAGAGACGGGCAAACGGGAATATCCGAAATTGATATGGAATCGTTGCATATATTGGTCAAACAGCAACAGCGTCACAATTTCACGGCAACCTCCGACCCGCTAATTACTGATGATGAAACAAAGGGTTACGCTATTGATAGTAGGTGGTTTAATCAAACCACAACTAAGATGTTTACTTGTTTTGATGCGAGTGTAACGGCGGCGGTTTGGATTTCTGGCGGTGGCGGTGGCGGTGGTGGCGACCCAATTTCAACAAGTAGTGTCAGCACTATCGCAAAAGTACCCATAGAAACAATTACGCTGGGCGCTCCTGGAAGTATTTTGTTTACTGTGCCAGCTGGATACGTAGACTTGGAAATACATGCAGTGTTAAGGTCTACAAGACCAGGATTTAACGAAGATGTAGTTTCACTACTTGTCAATGGCGACAACGTGCTTGCCAATTACAGATACCAACGAGGAGTTTTTGTTCAGACTTCCATTATCGCGCAACAAGGAGATAATAATTTAATTGCAATTTGCCCCGCCGCCACAGCACTAGCAGGAGAATTCGGTGAAAAAATAATCGAGACAAAAAATTACTTGGGGTCTCAGCCTAAGAAATTATTCTCAAGAGAGATAGACAGGATTTCGGCAGTCGTTCAAGCCACTGGAATATGGGGTCTATGGTGGGAGTCAATAAATGCAATAACCTCGCTGGAACTAAGAGCGACTACTGGAAACAATTTTGTTACTGGCTCGACTGCCACACTTTACGGTTATAGAACAACAACGGTTATAACTGCCATTACTGGTGGCGGTGGTAGTGAAAAGAGAGTCCCTTTATGGTTAATAAAATGGTAGGTGATATATGCCTTTTGTAGCTACATTTATGCAAAACGGGCGGGTCGCATCAAGCGAGGGCATTTTGTATACCGCGCCAGCCCTTACGACTGCATATATAAAATTGGTTAAGTTTTCCAATACAGCCGTTGGGACGGAATCTTTAATTGTCTATGTAAGAAAGGGCGCAGGCACAAGCCGAATCTTCTACAAATTCGCTTTGGGCGACAATGAATTTGCGACAATAGACGACCCGATTGTACTCAATGCTGGAGATACGTTACGCGCCCAAACCACCACTGCCGCAACTGTGGACTTTATCGTTATGGGCGTAGAGGAGAGCTAATATGCCATTATATATCTATGACAAGTTTGGGATACTAAAACAATCCAGTAGCGGTGGATTCACATCCTTCACTCTAAATGCGGATTCTGGAACGCCTCAAACTGTAGAGAACGCGGAAACGCTTTTGGTTGCGGGGTCAAATGGCATTGTAACCTCTGTTGGGGCGACCAACCAAGTAACGGTTAGCGGGGCGGCATTTGTTCAGTCCATCACGGCGGCGGGGGATACTGGCACACCGCAAACCATAAGCAACGGCAATACGTTATCTGTGCTTGGCGGGGCTGGTCTCAGCACGGTTGCAAGTGCAACTGATAATATCACAGTGAATAGCGCATGGAACTGGGAGCAAACACTAGGCGCAAATGGGTCATTTGACATAGATTTGACTACCATCACGGGATATGATGCAAATGTGACGAAACTGGAAATTCAATTGGGGATTAGAGGCGCTGTCTCCGCCACATCAGACCAACTATATATTTTCATGAATAACGATTTGGTTGTGACCAATTATTACCGTCAAGTTCACGGCGCTTCGGCTGGTGCGGCAACACTCGGTCAAGCAAACGAACTATTAATTGCGGTTTTTCCTGCCGCAACATCGCCCGCAGGCGCGTTTGGGAGTTACAATGTAACCATAAATAATCCACGCAACACAAATATGCGGAAGATAATAAAAATTGAGGGTGCTGGCGAGTTAGATGCAACGACTTTACGAGTCGAGAACGGCGCGGTAACATGGCGCAATACCGCCGCCATAACCAGAATCCAAGTACGCACATCCAATAATCCTACGAATCTAATTGCAACAAACAGCATTATGCGGATTAGATTTATAAAATAAGAGTGCAAGTTTATTATTTGAGCGTCCGTGAATTGATTAAGGACGCGCCACAATTTTAATGGTTTTTGAGGAATATGTATTCCTCAAAATATAAAGGTGTAAAGTAATGGAAACTATTGTAACTGGTACATCGGCGGTTTTGTCAATATGGGCAGAACTTGGCATACTAGGAGCGTTCATGTTGTTAATCCTAGTAATCCTTGTTGGCATTTACTTGCTTGCGAGCAAGTTAACAAAGGGAGATTTTGAGAGGGATAAGTCTCATTCGCAACTTCAATCGCGGCAGTTAGAGATGATGGCAGTACAACACACTGATTATTCAAAGCTGAATCTGATTGTCAGTGATACACTTCGGGATAATACCGTTAATTTCAAAAGTCTAGCCGAACAATCTGTCAGGCTAAATCAGATTTTGGAATTAATTCAAGCGGGGCAGGAGACATCTCGCGCAACAACTGCCGCCTCGCAATTAGAAAATCGGTTGGAATACAATACGATTTTAGAAAAAATGACAAAGCTGGAAGGTTTAATTCTCAACACGAACAACTCTATTGGGGAGATTAGTAAGAATATTGCCGTTACGGGCGATGAAAGCTATCGGACTGCGTTAAAATCATTAGTAGATAGTGCAAATAAGGCGCTAGAGGATATGCAATCGCGCATATCCGAATTAATAACACATCAAAAAGAGAAAGAGGCTAGAAATATTTATGTCGAAAAAGAAATGCTTGACTTGCTGGGTAATGGTTAGTGTCCTGCTGTTTGGAGTGTTCTCCGTTTCCGCTCAGGATGTTGATGTCACTCCTGAACCATCGCCGACAATGGATGCGCCTGAATTGGCACAGCCTGTTGAACTGCTATTAGTTGAAGTGGGAGATGTCGCAACACTGGTTAATGACTTGCGGGCAGAACTTAGTCAATTGCTGGTTATGGCGTTATTCAGTGCTGTTGGAACTGCTGTTTATATGGTGGTAGAGTTAATTCGCCAATGGCGTAAAAAGAACGAAAAGTTAGTATCCCTTATTTTTGACGGGATAGAGGGCGTTAGGCAATTAGTCGAGGCTGAACCAAAGCCCACTATTGAAGAGATTCGCGCAGAACTGTTGGATAAAACCAAGCGGGGATGAAAAAGTTCATTGTGTCACTCCCGATATACATATTGTCGGGAGTGATGATAGGTGTTCTATATGCAATAAATCTGCTGTTGTTCATTCAACTGTGGCAATGAAACACACAACAAAAAAGCCTCTATTAAAGAGGCTTTTCGTTTTATCGCAATTGAACTTTCTATTGGATTTTGGTGAACGTCAGTTCCCAGCGGTCGGCAACAATAACTTCAAACATCGCAAGGCAGTTTGCATTGCGACTAACTAGGTTGGTTTCGGGGATACCATTGCCATCTGTGCTAATCAAAAAGGAGGAGCAAGAACCGTCTAACCTTGTACCTGATACCATTCCGCCAATATCATAAGCATCAAGCCATGTAGTTAGAGTTACCTGATAAATTTCTCCATCAAAAAACAGGGGACCAACAATTCCATTCGGATGAGTTTCTTGAGTAAAGCGTGCGCTACACAAGTATTGCGCCGAATCAATCGTGGCGCGAATTTGAGTCATTACCGAAATTTGTTCATTGGCTTGAACATCCAGTAACAAGTTATTTAGCGCGGCGATTTCCTCGTGAATAGTACCCATTTGCGATTGAGTGCAAACCCCAACTGGGACACTTTCTGGGTCGCTAGTTTGAGCAGATAGGCTTACGGTAGATACTACGGTCATAACCATCAGTGCAAAAACAAATCCAATACGATTAAACAATTTCATGTGGAACTCCTTGTTTATATCTAACTGTAGATAAATTATAACACGGTGTATTGGTATTGAAAAAGAGAATTTAATTCTCTGTCAAACTCCGAGTGAATCAATTACCTCGAATTCGAGGTAATTGAAATCTGCGCTATTGTTTCAGTAACCTCTGCGGGTCTATGAGTGAATAAAACTCCTCATCAGACCTTTCGTCACAATCCTCATCCTCTCGTTTCGACACACTCTGCTTCCACGCTTCTAGCACAATCGTAAAATCGGCGGGGGATTTAGCGCATAATTTCATATAATCTGAAACGAGGATGCTGATAAACACGGAGAAAAGAACGGTGGCTAACGGTGGCATAACTACAAGCACCCAATCGAGTAGGTCGTTAGGGCTGGTGGCGAAACTGCTACCAGCCACAATACCCAATACACAAAAAATAGTCATACCAACTATCTCAACTTTATTAATCCCTATCTCCTCTCCCAAACCCGTTAAAAGCAAGCATACGCAAATGATAATATGAAGTTCTAACGTCATAAACAGAAGAATCCCTGAAATAACGACTTGTTCATGGCTATTAATCCCCACAGTGAATCGGGTCAAATCAATAGCTGTTATAACTCCACGTTGTTCTGCAAATTTGCCTAAAGTATACATATAGGTGGCTTCATACACGCGAAAAAACGTCAATACATTAACCGATACTAACCCCACAAGGCTTATCATAAAACTAACCGCTTTAAGCCAATTTGGGAATAGTGGTTTGTTCCCGTTGTTGTAATCTGCGCGGGTTGGCTTTTCCAAAACAGTGTCATTAGCGTTTGATTCCATTCAATTTTCCTTGTTTATAATACAAATGCAACGACAAGAACGGGCTAAAATATACTACCGAATTGCTCGTAGTGGTAAATCCATTCCCCATTACGCACTAAAGTCGCCGACACCACTGTAATATCATCGTGTGGGTGGCGAACAACGCCCAGAACGGTAGCGTTACACGAATAGGCAGGCTTGTCTGTATCAGTTCCCTCAGGGGCGTAAGTCAACACGCCAGAACGACCAAATATTAACTTGGAACGTAATTCTGCACATGGGGATTCAGGGGTTTCCAAATATTTGATGGTGAATTTAACGCTTGTACGTTCACGCAAATTCCCCGTACTAGAATCTACAGTGGTCGCAGACTCAAATACCCTTATTGTTGGAAAATCTGAGTCTACGCGCCCGTCATCGAACACAATGTCCAAACGTCTATCATTATAATAAGTTTCCATTTAGTTCTCCTTTTTTATAGCACACGTAAATAAATGGTAGATTCCATAACTGTTATGGGGCAACTCAGGGATATATAATTCCGCCCCTCTTGAAATATTTCAGCTTTTAATCGAATACACTCGGATTTATCAAAATCCCAGTGTATTTTGGGAACGCTTCACGAAATTTCTGGTTAAGGAATTCCACGTTATTTGCCATTGTTTCTGTGAGTCCACCCCGATGCACCCCAAAGTAAAGTGCGGGAGACTCAGTTGAAACGGCACACCCCTTGTAACCTGCTTCGTGCAGGTCAAGATTAAGGACGTGTTCCTCGTTGGTACTAATCGCCCAGTTATTGTGGATTCGGCGGTAGCCACCAACGTTACGCACGATTGAGGCACGATACAGTACCGCGTTTCTAGGGAAGTCCCACTTGTATAATTCTTCTCCGTCATACTGAGTGGGATACGTTTTTTGTTGCAATAGCCCTGTGTATTGCAATGTGCCATAAGCGTAAGCGGCGTTATCGCTATCCAAGAACGTTGCTAAGGAAAATATTCCACCACCAATAAAGTCGTGTCCGTGCTGATACATAAAGTATCCATCGCCCGCGAACTCAACTCCCTTGTTCTGCGCCTCAATTAACCCACACCTTTCAACAGCAATGTGAATATTGCTTCGGTGAGCCAACCTTGCCTTTACCCAATCAGCTTTGCGCTTGTATTCTTCATCTGTTTCGTCGAAATGAAGGTAATATTGGATGCGTGGATGCTGGCTATAAGTTGCCTTTATCAAATTCTCCGCCAATTCATTGCGCGTTGGGATTACGACTGTTATTTTAGAGTCCAATGTAGTTAAACTTTCCTTTCTTGAAGAATACCCACATAGAATTCCACTGTGGATAACCACCCTGTCCATGATGCAAATAATCCATATAATCTGGATTCGCAAATGTACCTAAGGAAATGTATCTCTCCCAGCCCATAGCCCCTTTTCCAACCGCCCCATTATGGTTGTGCGCGTAAATCCAGTTGAATAATTCAAACTCACTTGCGTTGGTAGCCAAGCCTCTGTCGCCCTTGCTTTTGAGATGCGCCGATTGCAATGGGTTCTTATTGTAGCCCTTAGATAGATGTTCAATGCGAGTTAGCTTGATTCCGTCATTCGCTGGATGGCGGATAAACCCATATTCTATATCGTAAAAAGTGACCTTATCGTCAAACCGACTGTCGGATAATTCGGTAATCCAGTCAGCCCCACCATCATTCGAGCGGTAAACCTTGCGCTCATGATTGCCCGCAAATATATTAAGTGTGCTTACGCTGTCTTGTACAATCCCAATATGTTCTTTTATCGCCATAATGGACTCTTTGTAACCAATGTCGCCTGGCAAGGGATGTCTATCCCTTTCGTGTCTTGAATTTTGGCGATATTCGCCCATGTCTCCTATGGCAAAACAATTCTCTATTTTCTCACTACGCAACGTGTAGATAAATTCGTCTAGCTTTGCGTTGTTTTGATAAGGGAGGTGAGTGCATCCATAAACGGCAAATGATTCGGAATAGAACTCTGGGATGGATTTTTGGTAGTTCGGGGGATTAAACGAGGTGTGTTTGGGGATTCTTACTTGCTCAATGGTGATGTATTCTCGCAGAGACCGCTTAAGGGTCTCCTCGCTAACACTCACCAAATCAGCCATATTCCGAAAATACCTACCCCTCTCTGGAGAAGAATAGGGCATGGTCTGATACTTGATAACCACTTGATTAAACTCATCATCCCCAAGCGCCTCTTTTAGCCGAAGCGCACTGGCATCCCTTGCACTATTGACGGTCATTTTATGCCCCGCCCGTAATGGCATGAAAGAACGTGTAGACTAGCACAAACGTGCCAATGATACCAAGAAATGCCCCAACAGCACTGTCGTCTTTCTTTTTGTTTTCAGCACCGCCTACCGCTAGAAAGGCAAGCCCAATAATAAAACACATCGTGTACGTAAAAGCCATTTTTAATTACTCCTTAAACTCAAGACAAACCAAAACTGCCACTTTTTATAAACAGGTATTAGTGTGTCGTGCTAGAATCGAACTAGCTGTGGGCTTCCCCCAGTGGTTTACAGCCACTTCCGCAACCGTTGCGGGTACGACACAAACAATCTGGCGATGCAGGACTCGAACCTGCGACTACATTTTTAACAGAAATGCGCTCTACCAACTGAGCTAATCGCCAATCTATGAAGAGTATAGCACCAAACGCCAATCTATGCAAGGGTTATCTAACCTTAACGTAAAATTGGCTATTACAGGTTTCGCCGTCTAATGCAAGCACGCAAACCCATGCCCAATCCTGATTCATAAAATAGACGCGATACTCATCGAAGAAATCAAGTCGCAAGTTAGGGCGAATACACAAATCCGACCTACAAGCGTAACCAACAAGTCCCTCTGATGGGACGGTTATACGGAGAATGACCTGCTGAGTTGGTGTTGGGTCAATTGCAGGCGCAGGAGTAGTGGTCACACTTATTGTACTAGACAGTCTATCTGCCCGTACCCAGCCCTCAATACTTGTAGTCAAGCTAATTTGGATTGATATTCTATGCCAAACAAACGACCCAACCGTCAACTGCCCCAATGACACGGTTCTCAATTCACTTCTCACTGAAAACACAACTTGGGAGTTGGTGGTGGTAGTAGCCCTGATATTCGTACCACCCATAACAGTTATGACTGTCTGAATTTGAGGCGTGCTTGTGGGGCGAGGTGTATTTGTACTCACTGGCGTATTTAACGCCGTCTGAGACCCTTTAACAGAGAATTCAACAGTACCTGTGCGGTAGTTGATTCTGATAGCGCAGGCGGTTGTTGCGAGCAAAACTGCTATAACTATGATTAGTTTCTTCATGTGTTTTTTTGCCGCTTGAAACTACGTTGCGGTAGAAGCAAACGGCACTCCCTTTCGTATAATCGTACTCTTCTGAATTGTGAATCGGCTTTTATAAGTCGCTATCTTTTAAGGGTGAGTATGTAGATAAAATTCGCCCAATATGTTGTATAACCCAAAATAGCGCTATACCTAAATAGCTATAAGTTCCAAGAACGCTACTCCCTGTAATTACTGTCATGAGAATTAATACAAAAATAGCAGTACCGATAGTGCCTGCCGCCCCGCGATATGCCGCGCCGCGTCCCATTGATGTGACACTGAGTACATACGCCCAGTGCATTACCAAACAGGCGAATAGCATGGTTGTAGGTAATAGTGAGATAGAAGATGTATTCATATATTTTTTCACAGTTCGACTCTACGCCAATCAATTGGCGGTAGCGGAAAACCGCACTCCCTTTCGTATAATGGAACTCTTCTGAATTGCGAGTTGCCCTGTGGGTTACTGTGAATATCTACGGAGTTGTCTCAGGATACTTTTCTGCAGTCCCAAATCAATAGCGCCAATTTTGGCGTAGGTGGTGAAGCTGTCGGGGTATAACAGATACCCCTTATTCAGATTGCTTGGTTGCGATATAATGATGCGGTCGCTAAAGTTCATGCGTAACTGCTTGTTAACTAGCCACACATCCTGACTTATCTCGACCACTATTATTTTAGCAGGGTTAATTACGACATTCTTCAAGAACTCGCCTAACTCTGCCCCATTAAATATCATATATGTGAAATCACTAGTTGTAAGCATGAAAGTGAATCCGCTTTGCGATACAGAGTCTTATAATGACCTCTTTTTGTTCGTGAGTCGCAGTTGAAAGCGAGCCAGCTTGTGCGCCGTAATAGACATCATGAGTGGTGTCGTACCACGCACAATTGCCTAAGGCATAATCAATGTAATCAACTGGTGCTACTACTAACTGTTGTGCTTCATCGTTCATCGAAATTTGATATAACATTTTTGGAACTCCTTATATATACAAAATCAAACTAAATTATTCGGCAGGACTGGAAATTCTTCGCGCCAAATGTCCCAAGAAAGATTGCCCTTAAAAAACACAGGGATTTTTTTAGCATCGAGGACATTGAGTAGATTTACAACCCACTCTGCCTCTGGTTGGTAGGTCTTAAAGCCGTTGGTCGCCGCCCCAATCACGACCCAATCTAGCGGAGCATCCACCAATAAAGGCGCAATATCAAAACTTAGAGGCTCAACACTCATCCACTTGACCGTTGCATCAATGGTCTGCAATGCACGGATTTGGCGGTCAACAATTCTTTTTTGTTGGTCAAGATTGAGTTCATGACCAAACATGGATGTGGGCGGAGCGCTCACCCCTACCCATACATTAGGCGGAAACGAAAACCGTTCTAGGCGGGGAGCGTTTTTGGTTAGCAATTGAAAGTTGTGCCAATGGGCGAGTCTGCATACATCCAGCACCGCCTCAATCTGCTCAGATGCTACCCATTTACCCATGAGGTCACTCATGCTATCTAAGAATATTTTGGCGGGCTTTTTGAGTTTGACTGGCTCGTCAAGCACGCTGGGTGTCCAATAATGATGCTCAAACCCATGCGGATAGACTTGGGTAAATTTATTGGCAATGGTTTCCGCATAACATTCTGCCACTGTTCCATCTGGCATTGTCCATCGGCAGGCATGGTGACATCCCTTAACTGGATTCCATGTGTAATCCGTCCATTCGATTCCTCGCTTTGTGGCGCTTTTCTGCTGTTTGTTCATTTTCAAAACTCCCTACTTGACAAAATACGAAATTTTTGGTTTAATATATATACGCATAAAATTCTCCTTTATAAAACTCCTCAGTTTCAGCAAAAAGCCTATTAGCCCCCGATAGGTTTTTTGTTTGCACTTGTTCAATCTGAAAGCGAATTGACTTAACTGTAAACAAGTCTACCTCGAACCAGTTTGCGGTGGGGTATCCAAGAAAACCTAACGCCCCGTTTAATCAAAAACTCCTGTTTCTTAAACTGTGCCTGTATCTGCATCAAAAACCCTTTCTAATAAAGCAACGGCTTCGTTCCAGTTTTTATCAAACATGCTATCAAAGTACAAGACGCGCCACCCCAATATAACCGCTTCCGCCATTCTTCGACAATCAGAGTGATAACCCGCTACGGTAGTGTGGGCGGACTTGACACTCCGAGTTCCCATTATTTCCACCAATACGCGATTTTCGACAAAGGCAAAGTCTGCGCGGAAGCGCCTTTCGGGATGCCATTTGTATTGTTGCTGTGGCACTTTATAGGGATTGCGTTTTAGCCATGCACGTAAGAAAGCACCTTCTAAGTCTTTGTTCAAGTTATTATCCTCTGTGAAACTTACCACAATTTAAGCACGACCATCTTTTGCCTCTTGCAGACCATTCTACCATGCAATCACAGTTGTTGCAATACTGATTCGATAATTCTTGGTGGAACTGTCGAACAATACTAATTCATCCCTTACCAGCGCCCGTAATGCGTAAAGCGCCCACGATGGTTCGACATCCAATTCCAATGCTATTTTTTGATTAGTATAGCTACGCCAGCCATTTGCGAGAAGAAACTCGTAAATAGCCTTTTTATTGTTTTTGCGATTTGGCTTAACCATTTTTACATCTCCATAAATTTCAATGTGTGTGGCATATAGCACCGCACAATCTTCATTATTGCCAGTGCGTATTGTCTTATTTCGTATTGAGCGTGTTCGTCACAACGTTCTTTCAGAAAATGCAAAAGGTTTCGCGCATCGGTAGTCCAAATAAACGTTGTCATTGAAGCAACAGGGAGAACTAATCGCGCTTGTTCACGCGCTACGCCCAACTCAATTAATTTCGCATAAGAATCCCACGCGCTGGCAACAATAGAATCAAAAATATTCTGTGCGCCAACTTGGTTGCTAATTAGTCCATCGCTGGCTTGCTTGTTATTGCTTGATTGTGCGCGAAAATCAGTTGGTATGTAAAATTCATCCTCATCCACCTCTGTGTACCGCCGAGATAGCTCACTAAATACACCAGTGCGATAACGAAACCATTGCCTCGCGGTGGCGATGTCTACTTTGACCTTAAAGGTGAACTTAATATGTTCAAGCGGAGACAGGTGCTTGTGTTCGATTAGATACTTCAATAGCTTTAGGTCTGCCTCCTCGCCCTTAGATTCCCCCAAAAACGAAGTTCTCGCCATGTTAACGGCGTATAAATCAGCGCTAATGCCTTGCGATGGGTGGGGCATCATATTAATCAATTCTACATATCCAGATAGCACGTCAATTTTTTGCATTTACCGCTCATTTCGTATAATTGTACCCGTCCGATTGATGAATAGACTTTCACAGGTCACTACTTTTTTAAGGTAGATGGTATCTGACTAATGTAATCTGTTAAATATTTTGGCAGTTCATCACCTATTACGCCAAGCATAATGTAATTATCTAACGACACGCCGTTATTACCGTAGGCATTTTGCACGGCATCATTATACAAGTCATATAAACCATTCTCGACAATTGTTCTGTACATGTGCTTGCGTTTTATTTCAATATACTTACATTCATCACAAAACGTTGGTGATAAATACCTAACTGTTGAATAGCCGATTTTTCCGCAGGAGCAACACTCGTTGCACGACCACCGCTTGCCATCGCCATCCAAGTCAGTAGTAACATCCCCAGCCTTCATGAGGGACTCACACTCTCCGCAAACGCCATTTAGCTCAAGAAAGCCGCTAACTGTATACTCATTCTCGCCTATTGTTACCAAAGAACACTTATTGCACATTTGAAAACCATCCTTCACTTTGCCCCTGCCAAACGAAAACTTTTTCGGTGTAAGTTGTATTGTACGAACCTTTACTCATGTGGCTTGTTCTATCATGCTCCCATATTGACCTAAAGTCGGACGGGGCATTATACTC
>Ga0163154_10007606_pt1 | contig 12869 bp, 7 predicted proteins | sample OliLakLV19MP9P1_FD_148649 | JGI IMG/M metagenome (GOLD analysis project Ga0163154, IMG submission 148649) | Freshwater microbial mat bacterial communities from Lake Vanda, McMurdo Dry Valleys, Antarctica - Oligotrophic Lake LV.19.MP9.P1 | ecosystem: Environmental > Aquatic > Freshwater > Lake >... | reverse complement strand
GCTGCACACCAGGGAGTGCCGGTGCTATCTACACATAGGCCAAGCACATTTCGGGTAGGTGGCCCCTGTGCAGGGTTTTGTCCCAGTACCGGCCTGCCTCTGTAATAAGTTCTGGCAAAAGGAATCTTTGTGTCGATCCTATGAATGCCTCCGAAAAAATTAATGTTGTTGCCAGCTTCTCCGCTGCCAAGATAAAATACATAACCGGATGATGCTACCCATACATTGTTTCCTTTTACCGTAATCTGCCGCAGGTTTCCTCTTAAAAAAGCAACGCCAAAACCACTCCAGTTTTTCCAGGTACTTTGGTCAAATTTCCACAGACCTTTTCCATTGGTACCTGCAAATACATTACCATTATCATCAACTGCAATACTTGTAAAGGCTGTATCTTTTTTGTACACTACTACAGATGCAGGGCTGGTCTGTGCAACAACCGTTACCAGGTCAATTATAATACAGCAGATAAAGAGTAGCAATTTTTTCATGGTTGAAGGTTAGATTTGTTTATTAAAATTATAGGATTCAGAGAGAATGAGATTACAACCCGAAGGGAATTGTCATTAAGTTAATGACGAGGAATTAAAATATCGAATTGTGAATCATGAACTTAGCAATGGCTGAATTAATCATTATTCGATATTTCTTGTTTAACAGTCATTATTTTTTTTCGAACTTAAATACATTTTCCAACGGTATGTAAAGGATAAAATTATCACTACAAAACAAATAAAAATCTCCCTTATTTAATTTCATTACCATCCTTATCTAAAAATTTTAATGGCCCGATATTTAGTTCACGGATTCCTGCTTCAATTTTCTTTCTGTCGCCAACAATAAGCCAGGTAAGGTTTTGCGGCTTTATCAATTGCGCCGAAGCCGTATTTACATCTTTCAACGTTAAGGCCTGGATGATAGATGAATAATTGCCGGGATAATCAAGCCCTTTGTTATATACCAATGTATTCTGGAGAAAATCCCGGATAGCTCCGTTGGTTTCCCAACGCCCGGGAACCTCCAATAAAGTTGCTGTTTGTTCTTTTTTAAATTCTGCTTCTGTGATAGGTTTATCTCCGTTTATCTGTGTAAATTCTCTCAACATTTCGGCAATGCTTTCTTTTGTTTTATCTGTCTGTACAGGCGATGATGCCACGTACATGCCCTGGCTTTTTGTATCTGAAAAATAAGAAAACGCACCATACGACCAGTGCTTATCTTCCCTTAAATTCATATTGAGACGGGACAGAAATGAACCGCCCAGCATGGTATTCATCAACTGCAAGGCTTCATAACCTTCACTGTTTGGCGGCGGGCTTAGCAGTGCAGCATTCAATACGGATTGTTCTGCACCGGGCATATCAATCAAATAGATTGCGGGTGATGTTGCCTCTGCAACAAGCGTATTATTTTTCTTTGGTGCATCGTGCGGCTTCCATGCTGCCAGGTATTTTTCCAGCATAGGTTTTATCTCTGCTTCTGTAATATCACCTGCAATAACTACAGTTCCATTGTTTGTAGCAAACCAGGTATTGTGAAAATTAACCAGGTCGTTACGGGTAATTTTTGAAACAGTACTTTCATAACCAATACCGGAAAGCGGATTACTATTTGCATTTCCTTTACCATAAACCAATTGCGGTAATACACGCCAGCCAATAGCTTGGGGAGATGCCTGCTCTTGTTGTATGCCGATGAGTTGTTCTTTTTGTACCCGTTCAAAATTTTTCTGTGGAAAAGATGGGTGCAGCAACACATCTGCCATCAACCCAAGCGATGCCTCCATATTTGGCTTTAATGCTTTTAACGCAACCGCTGTACTATTGATTGTTGAAGAAACATTAAGGTCTGCGCCCAAGGCACTCGCCATATCACTTATATGCACGGCAGACTTTGTGGTAGTGCCTTCTGTAAGCATGGAACTCATCAGTTTTGCAGTACCCGGTTTAGTAAACTGGTCCGTTTCGTAACCGGCATCAAATAATACGCTCATGTTCACAATGGGCGCCTCATGCCGCTCTGCCAGGTAAACCTTTACCCCGTTACTTAACGAAAATTGTTTGATGGCCGGAAAGCTTGCCAGCGGCGTATTTCCAACAGGTGGCATCACCGTTCTATCGAGGCCGGAGGTAGTATTGGTAAAATCACCATAAGGTAAAATGTTCAGCACATACTCACCGTCTGTCAGCCAATCGTTGGCAGTTTTTTTTATATCAGCGGGAGTAGCCGCTTTAATCCATGACTGTATTTTTTTGTAATAATCAGGGCTGCCTCCATAGGTTTCACATTGGGCAAGTATATCACTCTTACCATTAAAACCACCAATGCGTTCCGTGCCTTTTATAAAGTTGGCAAAATAAGTCGTCTTGGCTAATTCCAGTTCAGGTACGGTAACTCCGGTAGTAAAAACCTTCTTCAATTCTTCATTAATAATTCCATTTATTTTATTAAGATCAATACCTGGTTTTGCATTGGCTCCAATATAAAACTGTTCTCCTGCTTCGCTGCCGTTGGTATAGCTCCAGATATCTGTACATAACTGGTCATCATACACCAAACGCTTATACAGCCTGGATGATACGCCACTGGTAAGTACACTGCTCAACAAATCGAGGTAAGTAATTTCCTTTGTACCCCATGCCGGCACATTCCATGTTTTTTGCAGCCTTGCCTGTGGTACTCTGTCCTGTGCCGTCTGCAAATGGGTACCGCTCATTTTTGCAATCCATGCACTGTGCTTTGCAATTGGCGGACTTGCCGGAATATCGCCAAAATATCTTTTAACCTTCTCAAATACCTCTTCTGTTTTAACATCACCTACAATAGAAATGACGGCATTGTTGGGGCCGTAATATGTCTTAAACCATTCTTTCACATCGTCAATACTGGCAGCACTTAAATCCTGCATACTGCCAATTACGCTCCACGAATATGGATGATTGGATGGATAAGTACTTTTTGTTGTCAGCTCTTCGGCTATGGAATAGGGCTGGTTATCGGACTGTCGTTTTTCATTTTGTACCACGCCTCTTTGCACTTCTACTTTTGCACTATCAAGACCATTTAGCAAAAAACCCATGCGGTCAGATTCTACCCATAACACCCGATCAAGACCAGCAGAAGTAAAGTTTTCAAAAAAATTAGTGCGGTCATTGTTGGTGGTACCGTTGTTGCTGCCTCCGCCTACAGTTTGCATCACCCGGTCAAAATCGGGATAGTGTTGCGAGCCTGTAAACATGATGTGTTCAAACAAATGTGCAAAGCCTGTTTTACCGGGCTTTTCATTTTTACTGCCTACATGATACCAGATATTGAAAGCCGCCATCGGTATTTTATGGTCTTCACTTACTATCAGGGTAAGGCCATTATCCAGCACAAATTTTTTGTAGGGAATATCAATGTTGGGATACTCCTTTTTGGCCTGAGCGTTCAATACAATGTAGGCTGTGCAGCAGAACAGGAAAAAAAGCATTTTTTTCATGAGTGATTATTTTAAGGATAAATTTTTGTTCTCTAAAACAGAAATTGAATGTATGATTATATTGGGGGAAGAATAGGAATAATTTATGGCTGGTTATAAAAAAAATTACGCATAGTTAAAAGGTTCTACATGGTTCCGCTTCCTGGCAACATCCCATTCCGCTGTTATTTGGGATGATTGTTTTTACTGGCATGGGATTAAGAAAAATATTGAGTGAAGTTATATTGTTGCTGGCACGCTGCATGCGTTGGCGCAACGTCCTCAGCGTTGCTTTTTGGCTCTTTGAGAGACGTTGTTTGGAATATTGTAAATTGAAGAGTTGAAATTTAATGGTTGAAGATGTTGCTGAAAAAAAACTACTGCTCATTCCGCCGCTCGTAAGCAGTAAACCATTATTAAAATTTTATTATGGAATTAACAAAAAAACCAAAAGCTTTATTCTTGGCTTAACTTCATCTTTCGCAATTAAAACAGCATAAGTAAACACTTTATTAAAATGGCAACTCGTGTAAAAACAGGAGAGAAAAATGTGTTGGGTACCGATCTTCAAATAGCAGGCACCGACCCAATTACCGGTTATTACAGAGATGGATTTTGCTCAACAGGCGAAACTGATAGTGGTGTACATGTAATTGCGGCCACTATTACAGATGAATTTTTGCAATTCTCAAAATCACAAGGCAACGATTTGATTACTCCAATGCCTCAATATAATTTTCCCGGTTTAAAAGCTGGAGATTGTTGGTGCCTTTGCGCCAGCCGCTGGAAAGAAGCTTTTGATGCAGGTGTAGCACCTCCGGTAAATTTACACGCCACACACGAAAAAGCATTGGCGTTTGCAACACTGAACGAGTTAAAAAGCATAGAATAAGCAGAGGTTTAGTTGTCTGGTAAAGTTTCTTTAGCACACGACAACCCTTTACTTGCGAGCAACGTCTCAACGAGCCGTAGCAAGGCTGAGGACGTTAAGACTATCAGGATAACTATTCCTCTTAATTGAAACCCACATCTAATTACAAGCAACGTCTCTCAACGAGGCTTGGCAGGTCCGAGGACGTTGCTGCTATCTGGATAACTATTCCCTTTATTTGAAACCCACATCCTCAATCTCCATAAAGTTCGTGACTGGATAATTAACCTATTCCCCCGTTAAATAAAAATAAGCAAGGGCGTGGAAATATACTATTGGCAGCGGCATCTTCGCTAAATTTGGTAAATAAAGTATTGATTATTTCTACAACTGAATTTCATATTGTTCCCCTGAGCGAAAGTGCTTTGCTGTTTTCCTATGGCAACACCATTGATACCATCATCAATGAAAAGATAATGGCATTGCATGATAAGTTGTCAACCAAATCATTCCCCGGATTTATTGAATCTGCCCCTGCATATGCTTCCCTGGCTGTATATTACAATCCTGTTTTTATAAAGCAACAGTATCCGGATGTTTTTACTGTATTTGCATTTGTTCAAAATATTATTGAATCATTTGCAAAGGAAATAGATCATACAACTTCCTTTAAAAATAAGCCCATCAAAACAGTACCAGTATATTATAAGGGAGAAGATTTAGAATGGGTTGCCAGCCTTCATCAATTAACAACCACCGAAGTGATTCAACTACATAGTGGGGTAATCTATCATGTTTTTATGAATGGCTTTTTACCAGGTTTTGCATACATGGGTACAGTAAATGAAAAAATTATTACTGCCCGAAAAGATAAACCCCGGTTAATGGTAGCCGCAGGAAGTGTGGGAATTGCCGGCGCCCAAACCGGTATCTATCCAACTGATTCGCCGGGTGGCTGGCAAATAATTGGCACCACTCCATTGCAATTATTTAATAAGACAAAAAAGGATCCCTGTTTAATAAAGGCAGGCGACCAGGTACAATTTTTTGCCATTGATAAAAATGAATTTGACAAACTGAATGAGTATTAAAATTTTAAAACCGGGCATCTGTTCAACCATTCAGGATTTAGGAAGAACAGGCTATCGCTCTCTTGGCATTGGCCCCGGAGGTGCTATGGATTTTTTTGCTGCAACAACTGCAAATTATTTAGCTGGAAATGATGAGCAACAACCAGTTATTGAAATGCATTTTCCAGCTGCAACAATTTGCTTTAAAAGCAATTCACTTATCAGTATTGCGGGTGCAAATTTTGATGCACATATTAACGAAGTTCCGGTTGAAATGTATCAACCGCTTTTTGTTGAAAAGAATGCCGTTTTATCATTTAAGAAAAATATTTCGGGGGCAAGAGTTTACCTGGCTATACACAAAGGAATGGAAGTTGAAAAATGGCTGGGCAGTTATAGTACGCATTTAAAAATAACGGCAGGTGGTTACAAAGGAAGATTGTTGCAAAAAGATGATATCATTTCAATCAATACCATAGCTTATGAATTCAACAGAAAAAAAATAAAGATCTCTCCAGCCGTATTGGAAACGCTTTATAAAAAACAATCCGCAATGAGATGCATTGCAGGGCCACAATGGCATTTACTACATGCTGATTCGGAAAAAAGAATGTTGCAATCTGCTTTAACAATCAGTAATCAATCCGACAGAATGGGCTATCGGCTAACTGGCGAAAATTGCTATTTGCAAACTACGGTTGAATTAATTTCTGCACCGGTTACTGTTGGCACCGTGCAATTATTGCCCGATGGCCAACTCATTATTTTAATGGCCGATCATCAAACTACCGGCGGCTATCCAAATATTGCAACAGTTATTGCGGCAGATCTACCAAGACTTTCTCAACTGCCTGTTAACAGTCAACTTCATTTCCAATTGGTATCCTTGCAACATGCAGAAGAAATGCTACTTTCAATTCATCAACTATTGTCCGAAATAAAAACCGGCTGCCAAAATTTTTATGAGAAACATTGATTTGAATTGCGACATGGGAGAAGGAATGGGTAATGAAGCATTCTTATTGCCATTTATCAGCAGTGCAAATATTGCCTGTGGCTACCATGCAGGCGATGCCGAAGAAATGAAGCGGGTGGTTGATTGCTGTATCAAAAACAATGTTGCTATTGGTGCACATCCCTCCTACCCTGACAAAGAAAATTTTGGAAGAACCGTCCTGCATTTGTCAACAAATGAAATTTATCTGTTAGTAAAAAAACAACTGGAAATTTTACATACAATTGTTGTTGCCGCAGCGGCAACTTTGCATCATGTAAAACCACATGGAGCCTTATACAATATGGCCGCAAAAGATGCAGCAATCGCCCATGCAATTGCAATGGCTGTAAACGATTTTGATTCTGAATTAATTTATTACGGCCTGTCAGGTACGGTAATGATTGAGGAGGCAAAAAAAATTGGATTGCGTACAGCGCAGGAAGTTTTTGCAGACAGAACCTATCAACCCGATAGCTCCCTTACAGCAAGAACTGAAACCAATGCTTTAATTACTGATGCAGCAATAGCGATACAACAGGTTTTACAAATGGTAAACAATAAAACAGTTACTGCAACTAGCGGAGCTAATATTCCTATACATGCCGATACCATTTGCATTCATGGTGATGGAATAAACGCAATAAGGTTTGCCGAAGAATTAAATACAAGCTTGCAACAGGCAGGTATCACCATTAAAAAAATAAATTTTTGAAAAGCATTTCAAAATATTCAGGTGCTTTTTTAGGTGCTGCATTTTTAATGGCTACATCTGCCATTGGTCCTGGTTTTATAACACAAACCACCCGGTTCACCAATGAACTGCTGGCCAGTTTTGGATTTGTAATTCTCATTTCCTTATTCCTGGATATAGGTGCTCAATTAAATATCTGGCGTATTATCGGCGTATCAAAATTATATGCGCCCGATTTGGCCAATAAAGTTTTTCCCGGTGCCGGAACATTTTTAACCAGCCTGATTGTAACAGGCTCCTTTGCCTTTAACATCGCCAATATTGCAGGTGCCGGGCTCGGCCTGCATGTATTAACTGATTGTTCGGTTGAAACAGGCGCTATTATCAGCAGCGTTATTGCCATGGTAATTTTTTTAATTAAAGAAGCCGGTAAAGCCATGGATTGGGTTACCAAAATTTTAGGCTTTGTTATGATTGGCCTTACGCTTTACATTGCCATACAATCTCACCCGCCAATAGCAGAAGCAGTGTATAAAACTTTTATCCCTGATACCATAAATGAAACCATCATTTTAACGATTGTTGGGGGTACTGTTGGCGGCTATATCAGTTTTGCAGGTATCCATCGTTTGCTGGATGCCGGCATTTCCGGACCGGAAGCCTTACCAAAAATTACCGGCAGTTCGGTAACCGGTATTATCATCACGTCGGTGATGAGGACCATTCTTTTTTTAGCGGTGCTTGGCGTAGTAATTAATAAAGTACAATTGGATGCCGGCAATCCGGCGGCCACCGTTTTTGAAACAGTGGCAGGGAAATTTGGCTACCGGCTTTTTGGTTTAATTTTTTGGAGTGCAGCCATCACATCTGTTGTTGGCTCTGCTTTTACAACTGTTTCCTTTTTAAAAGCCATCAATTTTTCGGTACAAAAAAACAGCAGGGCTTTTACTATTGGCTTTATCATTTTAAGTACGCTTGTATTTTTACTGGTAGGCAAACCTGTTGCACTGCTAATATTTGGAGGTGCCATTAATGGATTGATATTACCCATTGCCCTTGCCATTGTTTTACTGGCAGTAATAAAGAAAAAAACAATTGACGGTTATACGCATCCCCGCTGGATGAGTATTTCTGGATGGCTGGTAGTAGGGATGATGAGCTGGCTGAGTATAAAAGCCATCATTGATTTTTTAAAACAGATTTAAGGATTTACTTACAAGCAACGTTTTTCAACGAACCTTAGCCGGGCTGAGAACGTTGCGGCGTAGTCCTGGCGGGGTTTCCACAGCATACCTTAAAAATATGAAAACGCTTCAGTGAAACCCTGACGAATTCAAGTGCAGTACTAATATCTGTAACCCACCCTATTAAAATGTTTATATTAAAAACACAAAAGCAATTCACTGTTCCCCAATTTTCGTGTTTTTAAATTCAGGCTGCATGCTGCGTCTGGGTTTCGCTGCAAGCAATTTTGTTTCTTATAAATTTCATTGGCTAAAACCACCGCCGGGACACAGAGAGTAATTTACGCTTTGATAAAAAGTTCAAGAATGGAATGCTGTACAAGTGAGTGACACAACGATGTACCACAAAGCTCAACTGCCTGTTCCCAAAAAATCAACCTATTCACTTTTTTATCTATCCTCATTTTATTTCATCGTTCAGGGCGCTTAGAGCGTCCCGACCGGATACAAAAATACCAGACTTTATCAACCCATAATTTATGCCATCGTTCAGGCCGCTTGGAGCGTCCCGACCGGGCACTAACATGCCGGGCAAACACCCGGCACTTCTATTTATGCCATCGTTCAGGCCGCTTGGAGCGTCCCGACCGGGTACATTAATTTAAACTTCTAAAATCTACCGGAACCAGTTTGCTTACCCCGGGCTCCTGCATGGTTACGCCATAAATTACATCTACCGCACTCATGGTTTGCTTGTTGTGGGTTACAATAATGAACTGGCTATTTTCACTAAATTGTTTGATCATTTTGGTAAACTTGCCTACGTTGGCATCATCGAGCGGGGCATCTACTTCATCTAAAATACAAAACGGTGCAGGCTTAATGAGATAGATGGCGAACAGCAAAGCGGTGGCAGTGAGCGTCTTCTCTCCCCCACTCAACTGGCCGATAGAGGAAGGCCTTTTTCCTTTGGGTTTGGCGATAATATCAATGGCTGTTTCCGACAGGTTTTGCGGATCTACCAATACCATATCGGCCGTATCATCTTCTGTAAACAATGCCTTAAATACCTTCTGGAAATTCTCCCTCACCTTGTTGAACGTGTCAAGGAATTGCTGGTTGGCTGTGGCTTCTACCTCCTGGATGGTTTGCATCAGGCTATCCTTTGCCGTTACCAAATCATTCTTTTGTTCCAGGATAAATTCGTAGCGCTTTTTCATTTCGGTGTAGGCCTCAATGGCAGTAGGATTTACCTCACCAATATTTTCCAGTCGTTTACGCATACGGTCATTTTTTTCCTGCAACTCTGCCAGCGGCACATCGCCTGTACGTGGTTCATCAATGATGGCATCCAGATCAATTCTAAACTCTACCTGCAGGCGTTCTTTCATTCCGGCCAGTTGCAGCTTTAGTTCTGTGAGTTTATCTTTAATTTCATTCAGCAATGTATCAATGCCTTCTTTGGATTTTTGTTTGTGCCGAAGCTCCGTTTCTTTCGCCGCCAGCGCATTGCGGACATTGTAATATGCCTGGTCTGCTTCGTTCAATTTCTTTTCTTCTGCTTCTTTGTTTTGCAGCATGGTAACCAGCAGGTTTTCCAATTCGGCCAATGTAATGGCTGTTGCTTCAATACTGCCGGCGGCTTCGGCGAGTTGTGCGTTGCTGCTGTCAACCTGTACGGTTAAATCTTTTAACTGGTTGCTTTTAAAAGTAAACTCCTGTTTAAGCGAAACTACTTTACTCTGTTGCTTGCTGTACTGAAGATTATTGTCGTTGAAGGTGGCTGTTGCAAAACTATATTCCTGTTCTGCCTCTGCATAATCTCTTTCAATAACCTGCATCCTGTCTGCCAGTTCCTCTAATTGTGTATTGTACTTTTCCAGTTCATCCCGGGTGCTGGAAATGGCATCATGATTTACTTCCAATTGCACCTGCAGCTCTTCAATTCTTTTACTGCTGGTTTCTTCCAGCAGGTGCAGGTTTTCAATTTTATTCTGCAGACTGAAAACGAGGTTGGTTAGCTGGTTAATTTCCTGCTGCGTTTGTTTGATGGCGTTTTCTTTTAGCTGCTCGTTAAAGGCAATCACCTCATTGTGCCTTAACTGTATGGTAGCTTTTAATTCGTTTACGATAATATCCTGAGCGGCAATTTCTTCCACCAGTTTCTCCAGGTTTTTTGCACGACCAATTTTTTTACCTTCAAATAATCCTACACTGCCACCTGTAATGGAGAACTGCCCCTTTACATATTTACCAGTTTTTTCAAGTATTACTGCACCATCGCTTTCGGTAAGTGCATCTGCTGTTTCTGCAATGAAAACATTGCCCAGCAGGTGTTTGGCAAGATGGCTGTATTTATCATCTACCTCAATAACACTTAAAGCAGGGATGGTACCTGCAGGCTGCTGAACAGCCTGACCACCTGTAAATTTATCCTGTAAAAAAAAGTTAGCCTTGCCTTTTTTATTGTCATCCAACAGGTGAATGGCTTGTAAGCCTTCGGCCAAATTGTTTACTACGTAATAATTGAGGTAAGGTTCCAGTACATTTTCTACAGCTGCCCTGTATTCCGGCTGCACATAAATGATATCACTCAGCAAAGGCGCTTCATGATTCCAGTTGGTATTCTTGTGCAAAAATTTCACACTCTCGGGGTAGCCTTCCATGGAATCTACCAGGCTTTTTAACAGTGCGTATTCATTTTTTTTGCTGTCTAATTTCCTGTTTTCTTCAGCCAGCTCACTCCGCAATGCTTCCAGCCTGCTTTGGGTTTGAAAAATTTGTTCTTTGGTAAACTCATGATGGTCCTGCAATTGCTGCAGGCTTATCTTTTTTTGATCGAGTTCATCTGCCTTTACTTTTCGCTCTGCTTCTAACTGCTGCAACTGCAACTGGCGCTGATTTTTTTCTTCCTGAATTTGTACAATAGTGCGTTGAAAATTCTGAATAGATGTATCAGCAACAGCTACTTTTTTCTCTGCTTCAAACTGCTGGCGTTGTATGGCCTGGTTGTCTTTTCTTAGTGCATCAATCCCACTGCGCTTCTCATCAAATATGGCCCGCTTTACTTCAACTGAATCTTTTAATTCATCTAACTTCTCAGCAAGGTTCGTTAGTTTTTCTTCATCCTCTTTTATCTGGTTGCTGGTAAATTGAATGCTTTCATCCAGGCCCTTTAATTGACCACCTGCTTTCTCTAAAAATTCACTTAAACTTTTTTCTCTTTCCTTTAAATATTGGAGGCGCTGGGCTGCAAGACTTTTCTCACTTTCCTTATTCCGCACGGTGGCCAGCATATCGTTAAAGGCGTGCTGCATTTCCTGCAGGGTTTTTTCTTTTTCTATAAAGCCTAGCTTTTCCTGCTCCAATGCTGCGTCTTCGGTGGCAATGGCTGTTTCCAGTTGTATGCGTTTATCTACTTCAACCTGCTGTTGGTGGTTGAGGTCACGATAGGTAATGTTGAAGCCTTCCAAAGCTGCTTTGGCCAATTCAATGCTAACTTCTTTGTAATCTTTTTTTATCTCAAAATATTTCTCTGCTTTTTTTGCCTGGCTTTCCAGTGCTTTTAACTGGTTGTTTATTTCAAACAACAAATCTTCAATACGGGCTAAATCCTGTTCAGTAGCATCCAGCTTAAGTTTGGCTTCTTTTTTACGGGTTTTGTAGATGGTGATACCGGCAGCCTGTTCCAGCATTTTGCGGCGGCTGTTTTCCTTGTCCTTGATAATATCATCCACCATGCCAAGCTCAATAATGGCATAACTGTCGGTGCTGATACCAGTATCCATAAACAGGTTGTGAATATCCTTCAGGCGACAGGCCACATCATTTAGGCGGTATTCGCTTTCCCCGTTTTTATAATATTTACGGGTAACTGTTACCATGTTGAACTCGGTAGGCAACAGGTTTTTGGTATTTTCAAAAGTAAGGCTTACCTCGGCAAGGCCAGATGCAGAGCGGCTTTTGGAGCCATTAAAAACCAGACTCTCCAGGTTTTCACTGCGGAGATTGCTGATTTTATGTTCGCCAATTACCCAGCGGATACTGTCAATAATATTGCTTTTACCGCAACCATTGGGGCCAATTACGCCGGTAATGCCCTCGTCAAACTGTAGTACGGTCTTATCTGCAAAACTTTTAAAACCTTTGATTTCTAAACTCTTTAATCGCACTTTATCTAAATTTAAGCAGGCGGCAAACCTACGTGAAAATGACCATTTATTTTCGCTGTTGACACGTTTAAAATGACCATTTTATCACCTATGTTCAATAGGTTTACCGCCCACATTTATAAATGATTTATTCGGGCGGTAAATATAAAGGAATGGGTTTAGAAGTGAATTTGAACATTTACACAGTACACATGGGTTATCCACAGGTTTTTAACAAGGTGGGCATACGGGATTAACCAAAATATTTAATGACTATCCGCAATTCGGTGATACGAGGCGTAGCCTTGGTAGATATTATTAACCTAAAAACCTTCGGGAGATTTCAACCCTTTTTGACGAAGTAACAGAGAATCTAATAAGAACCGTAAGTTCGACCCATATAAAAATGCGGTACCAATTAGTTAAGAACGTGTAGTTATTTATAGAC
>Ga0163154_10007602_pt1 | contig 12871 bp, 10 predicted proteins | sample OliLakLV19MP9P1_FD_148649 | JGI IMG/M metagenome (GOLD analysis project Ga0163154, IMG submission 148649) | Freshwater microbial mat bacterial communities from Lake Vanda, McMurdo Dry Valleys, Antarctica - Oligotrophic Lake LV.19.MP9.P1 | ecosystem: Environmental > Aquatic > Freshwater > Lake >... | reverse complement strand
GTGTTACGGTGGCGATCACGCCGTTCAACTTCCCCGGCATGATTCCGCTGTGGTTCTTACCCTACGCGGTTGCTACGGGGAATGCCTTCATCCTCAAGCCGAGCGAGCGCGTGCCGATGACCTCTGCCAAGATGTTCGCATTGATCGAACAGGCGGGTTTCCCGGCGGGCGTGCTGCAATTGGTCAACGGCGGCAGAGACACGGTGGATGCCCTGCTTGATCACCCGCTCGTCAAAGCAGTGAGTTTCGTCGGCTCGACTCCTGTTGCCAAGTACATTTACAGCCGCGCTACGGCGAACGGCAAGCGGGCGCAGTGTCAGGGCGGCGCGAAAAACCCTGTCGTGATCATGCCCGATGCAGATATGGACATGACGACGCGCATCATGGCAGATTCGGCGTTCGGCTGTGCGGGTCAGCGATGCCTCGCGGCGTCAGTGGCGATCACCGTAGGCAGCGCACGCAACACATTTACAGAGCAAATCGCAGACGCGGCGACTTCACGCAAGGTCGGCTACGGTTTGGACTCTGGCGTGCAAATGGGTCCCGTCATCAGCGCGGAGAGCAAAGCCCGCATTGAGGGGATCATCGCAAAAAGCGCAGATGAAGGCGTGAACGTGCTGGTAGATGGTCGCCAGAAGCAGGTCAGCGGCTATGAAGAAGGTTATTTTGTCTTCCCCACTATCTTAGAAAACGTTGACCCCAACAGTGACATCGCCCACACCGAGATTTTTGGACCCGTCCTCAGTTTGATGCACGCGCAAACTGTCGATGATGCGATTGCGATTGTCAACAACCGCGCTTATGGCAACATGGCGTGTATTTTCACCAGCAGCGGCGCGGCGGCGCGTAAGTTCCGCAATGAAGCGGACGCGGGCAACGTTGGGATCAATATTGGCGTGGCTGCACCGATGGCGTTCTTCCCATTCAGCGGGTGGAATGACAGCTTCTTTGGCGATCTGCACGGTCAAGGGCGGCACGGTGTCGAGTTCTACACACAGACGAAAGTCGTGGTCGAACGCTGGCCCCGCGATTGGTCACGTCAGTTTTAGGCATTACATTGTGTGATGGTAGGGACGCGCAACGGCGCGTCCGGTTATTCTACGAAACGTGGTGGACGCCCCGTTGCGCGTCCACCACGAATATTTACACCCGATCTAACCGAGCAATCGCATACGGCAGCAGATCGAGTCGCAACGGTTGATCCGCCGCCACTTCGATCACCTGTCCCGCCGCCGCTCGATAGACTTCCGGTTCACGCATAGCAGCATCGGCGTTCGTCTCATCGAGCGTTTTGAGTTCCCAACGCCCATCTAACCCTGTGATCGTGACGGTTTGCGCGTCGGCGGTGTGATTTGCCACCAGCACGCGCCAGCGCGATCCCTCACGGAGCGCCAGCCCGCTAAATACCAGCGGTTCGCTCGACTGAGCGCCGAGGATACGCCCATCTTTGAAATCACCCACATCTGCAAAAACGTGATACATCGGGAATACCGCGCCGGGGATCGACGGGAATTGGTCAGGCAGCGGCGACCCGCTTTCACGTTCCATCACGCCAAGCCACCCTGTCGTTTCAAAGAAAGTGGTGCTTTCTGCGCCGCCGCGTGCTAAAGACGCAATCGCGCCCATTGTCCAGCCCGCACCAAACAACGAAATCTGACGCCGATCAACGTTGCCGGGAAGGGTAACCAACTCAGCGGCGACTTCATCCGTCCCCGTAGCCACCGGATTCCAGCGCATTTTGAAGCTGATCGGGCTGACAAGGACTGCCGCGCCAGAAAACTCACGCGCATTCGCCGCCGCAATAGGCAGCGTGGCAAGCGTTTCGATCAGAGTGCTGTTGTCAAAAGCGTGAACCTGCGGGTTGGTCGAATACACGACCCATTCAGCCATACCGACGGGCGGGCGAAACAGATTGAGGTTGGTAAAAAAGGCGTCTGTCCCCGCGACAAGAAACACACTCTGCAAATCGTCTAGTGCTTCTTTCGCCAACTCGTATGTCTCGCGGGTTGTCGCGCCTTCACCCTCACGGAACAACAGCACATATACATCACCATGATCCATATTATCTAATGCGGTGTGCAGCCGTGCTAATTCCGTCTGCATGTCTTTACCGAAATGAGCCGCCACTTCGAGATCAAGTTCTAGGACGTTGGCATCTTCAACCGCTTCATGCAACCGATCTTCCATGCCTTCGGTGAAAAACAATTCATGTCGAAATTGATTCAGTTTAAGCGCAGCGATCCGTTCAAACTGTCGTTCGCTCAACGGCTCATCGTGCGAAGCCATCCCCAAGCCGATAAACGGAATTTTCCAACGCTGCGACGAATCAATGTGAAGGATGTTCCCTTTTTTCACCATCGGAACAGCGTCTGCATCACCCATTAAGCGCACAGTCACCGACTGCTGAACTTTCGTCCTCGCGTCAATGTCAACCGGACGCGGAATTGCCGACGGCGTACAGTAGGTTTTGTAGGAAGCATCGCTCCAGTTACGCTGATCTTCCATCTCGAACGCATCGCCTTCCATGCGAACTTCGATGGATACATCTGGTAGGGCTTCATGGCGAACGGCACGAACGAGCAGATACGGTTCACGCGGGCTGATCTTTTCGGGGAACATCCCCTGCACTACTTCGCCATTCGTGTGTTCGATCTCACAGGCTTGTCCCGCAAGGATCAAGGGATGGAGAACGCAAAACCCGATTCTCATACGCCGGAAAGCGGTCAAAGACTCGCCATCAAACGTAAAGCGAACGGTGCTGTCTGCTGTTCCAACAATCTCACCATGCCATACGAAATGTATATTGCCCTGCTGGTGATCACTGGTGAAGCTAATACGGAACGAGTCTGCTTGCGCGTCAATCTGTACATCACGCAGCACAAACGGGACTGTATCCCAGTTCTGGTCACGAACAGCGGCATACACCCCGCGCAGAACTTCACGGTTGCCCACCGTGATATAACGGATTTGACCCGCCTCGTACACCAGATGCAATTTGCCCGCCCGCAGCACGATTCGCTCGGCTTGCGGCTTGTCCATTCCATCATAAATAACCTTATGCATCATATTCCTCTCTAAAGTAAGCAGCGGCTCAAACCGTTGTTACGCTTGTCCCGGATAAAACTGTTTGAAAATCTTCCAAGCTAAAAATTCCCGCGCCAATCTGCATGGCATTCGCTGTTCCCGCCGCCACCCCATACCGGAGCGATTCCGCCAGCGTGAATCCGTGACTCAAGCCGTAGCTCACCCCCGCGAGTAAGCAATCTCCTGAACCTACGGCGCTCACCACCTTGATCGGCGCGGGCTGTGCGTGGTAGACCTCCGTGTTATCGGCGGCAATTGCGCCCTCCGCCCCCAGCGACAGCACGACGATTGTCCCGAAATGCGCTGATACATTCAGCGCGGCGCTGATATAGTCTGCACGGGATTTCAGCGGCACGCCCACCAATTCGGCAAATTCATGCTGATTCGGCTTGATCAGCGTGGGCTTTGCAAGACAACCCGCTTTGAGCGCCGCGCCGCTGCTATCTAAATACACAGGCACATTCGCTTCATGGGCAATCTCGATCAACTGACCGTAGAAATCCGTCGGTACACCAGCGGGCAAACTCCCCGACAGCGTGACGGCGGCGGCATCGCCCACGCGGGAGCGAAACAGGTTGATCAAGGCGTCGAGCTTGTCCGGCGGAATTTCTGCGCCCTTCTCGTAAAGCTCGGTCATTGTGTTGGCTTCGGGGTCGAGAATCGATAAGCAAGTGCGCGACTCCGAGTCGGTCTGCACAAATGCTGTTTGCACTCCCTCACGCTGAAGCCCCGCCTCGATGAACTGTCCCGCGAATCCCCCTACCCAGCCTGTTACAACGGGCTTTTCACCCAAGAGCAGCAAAGCGCGTGCGACGTTGCACCCTTTCCCACCGGGAAGCGCGAGAACTTGCTGCGGACGGTGAATCGCGTCTAGGCGAAATGGGCTGACCACCGCCGTCTTATCAATCGCCGCATTCGCGTTTACACAGAGGATCATCTGATCGCTTTCCCCGCGATGCCGAAGAAACGGAGTCGTTCTGCGACTGCTGCTTGCATGGCGTCGCGGGCGGGTGCTAGATATTTGCGCGGGTCAACCACCTGCGGATCATCCGTCAATACCGAGCGAACAGCACGCGAAAAGACCACATTGAACTGAGTTGCTACGTTCACTTTCGACAAACCCAAACGGATCGCCTCTGCAATTTCGTTGTCGTTCACACCGGACGAACCATGCAGCACCAGCGGCACATCAACCACACGGCGAATCGCCTTTAAGCGTTCTAAGTCAATCGAGACGTGCTTTTCTGTGACCGCGTGAATAGACCCCAACGCTACCGCCAGCGTATCAATGCCGGTTGCCTCGACAAACGCCGCCGCTTCGTCAGGGTCAGTCAGTGCTTCGACGCTTTCCGATACACCCGGCTTGGGAACTTCGCCAATTTCCGCCTCAAAGCAAACGTTTGCCGCCTGAGCAGCATAGTACAACCGCCGCGTGATCTCGACGTTCTGTTCATAAGGCAGCAAACTGCCATCGAACATCACCGACGTAAAACCGAGCGAGATCGCTTGCAGCACTTCGGTTTCTGTCGCGTGATCCAGATGCAGGGCAACGGGGACGCGCACCGACTGCGCGGCGATCTTACCTATTGCGGCGACATATTGCAGCCCTAAAGTTTCGCTGCCGCTGCCAATATATTGCAGCGCACGATGGCTAATCTGAACGATCACCGGGGCTTTTTCGGCTTCGGCAGCGAGGACAATAGCTTGTATCTGTTCCAAAGTATTGGCGTTAAATGCCCCAACTGCGAAGCCTTCACGCTGTCCACGTTCCAACCACGACTTTACATTCGTGAGAGTCATTCCATCTCCTCACAGGATCAATAGATGGGGAGGATAACGCTTTCGCGGACAGCGTTCAATATTCTACCTATGCAGCAGATTTGCGGCTGACGTTTGCTAAAAACCCTAGCCCATCGGTCATCAATTCCCACGCGAACCCGATCAAGGCGAACACGTAGCGCGAACTCAAGACGACGGCGACAACCGCCAGAGACAGAGTCGGGTCGATGTTCAATAACTGCCCCAAAACCACCAGTGACCCGTCACTCACTTCCACGCCCAGAAATGAAACGGGGATACTGCGCGTGAGCAGCGCAAGCAGTGTGATCGCCATCACCTGTACAGGCGTGGCATCAGTCAAACTTAGAAATAACACGGCATAGGCGCTTGCATAAATCATGTGACCCACGAGCGAAAGCAAAGCTGCTATCATCAGGGGTTTTACATCAAAGTGTAAGTCACCTAATCCAAACGCAAGCAGTAGACGCGGGATTTGTCGGATCAGCAGCAAACCAGCCACAGCGACTACCCCAACCCCAATTGCAATGTACGGGATGACCTGCGGTTCAATCAAGATGTTGAGCAGAGGCAAAATACTTGGCAAACAGATCAATGTTGCGATGCCGAGCGTAAAAAGCCCGACCAGCCGGTCAATCAACACGCACATTGCAGCGTTGCGATTGGTCGTGTAGGGGCGCAAACGCAGTAAACGCAAACCATCTCCGCCAAGATAGCTGGGCAGCACGATGCTTACAAATTCGCTTAAAAGATTGAGGCGTAAAACAAACAAGAGGTTAAGTTGTAAAATGCCCATGCTGCCAGCAATCAAAAGCCAGCGCACTGCATAAAACAGAGTCGCTGCTGACGCGAGTAGGAAGAAAATAAGAACGGTACTGAACTGAAATGCACGCAGGTTTTGAATGACCGATGAAAAATCGAGGGTGGTTACGGCAATGATCCCGATGAGAATCAAAACACCCCATTTCAACAGTTGTAAAGCGAGTTTTGTATGCTTGTTCTGGCGTAAGGTGAGCATCGTTGTTGTTTAAGCCTGTCAGCTTTATACATAGCCCTATTGTCCCACCTTAAGGTATTTTGATTACTTAAGTCTCTATACTTAGGCAAAGAGTACTCCCTAATTCAGCCTGAGATGAGAAGCAAGCCTCTTATGATTCCCGTGTGTGAACCCCTATTTGACGGAAATGAATCCATCTATGTTGCCGAGTGTATGTCTACCGGCTGGGTATCTTCGGTTGGAAAATACGTTACCCAATTTGAAGAGATGTTCAGCGCGTATTGCGGTGTCCCCTATGGAGTCGCCGTAACCAGCGGAACAACTGCGCTGCACCTTGCGCTGGTTGCGTTGGGCATTGGCGCGGGTGATGAAGTCATCATCCCCGACTTCACCCTGATCGTGTCGGCAAACGTCGTCATTCAAACGGGGGCGCGTCCCGTGCTAGTGGATGTTGACCCGAAAACGTGGTGCATCGACCCCGCGCAGATTGAAGCGAAAATCACCCCCGCGACAAAAGCGATTATGCCCGTGCATATGTACGGGCATCCATGTGATATGGTAACCATTAACGAAATTGCCCAACGTCATGGTTTGTACGTGATCGAAGATTGTGCAGAAGCGCACGGTTCTGAGGTCAACGGTCAGCGTGTGGGCGGGTTGAGCGATGCCGGTTGTTTCAGCTTCTATGGCAACAAAACATTGACGACGGGCGAAGGCGGCATGATCGTATGCCGTGACCCCGCACTGGCGGAACGAATGCGTTTGCTCCGTAGTCAAGGTTTCCGCGAACCCCGTTTCGTTCATGATGTCGTCGCCTTCAACTACCGCATGACCAACATTCAAGCAGCCATTGGCGTGGCGCAAACCGAAAAAGCTGACGATAAAGTCAATCGCAAACGCTGGATCGCAGAGACGTACACTCAACTACTCGCTGATCAACCTGATCTCGTGCTGCCGTATGAAGCGCCCTGGGCGAAAAGCACCTATTGGATGTATGGCGTTATGCTGTGCGATGAATTTGGCGCGGGTAAAGACGAGGTGATGAAACAGTTGAAAGCCAAAGGCGTCGATACCCGCTCATTTTTCTGCCCCATGCACATGCAACCTGTGTTCACCAACGGAAATCACGCCAGTTACCCGGATGTGTCCGGTCAATACCCCATTTCGGCTGACCTGTGGAAGCGCGGGTTATACTTACCCACCGGACTTGGACTCACGCGGGAGCAACTCGAAGAATCCGCCGCAAAACTGATTGAATGCAGAGTATCGTAACCATGATGACATCCCAAACCGCTATTTCAACCGATGACCCTATTGTTCATCGTGCCTACGATCCCGAACCTCGCGTGTCTGTCATACTGGCAACGTATAACGAGCGCGAGAATATTCTTGATACCGTCACCGAGATTTTCCGTCATGTTACTGACTCAGTGGAAGTGATCGTCGTAGATGATGACTCGCCCGATGAAACATGGCGCTTAGTGGAAGAATTCAATAACCCGAACGTCAAGGTGATCCGGCGCGTGTCTACACGCGGACTCGCTTCCGCTTTCAATCGGGGCATCATCGAGTCGCGTGGGCAAATTGTGTGCTGGATGGACGCAGATATGTGTATGCCGCCCGCCATGCTTCCAGCGATGTTCGAGAAACTCAAAACTTATGACATCGTAATCGGTTCGCGTTATGTGCAAGGTGCGAAAGATGATCGTCAGGCGCTGCGCGTCATATCCAGCCGCCTGATCAACGGACTCGCTACGCGGGTACTCGGCTACGGCATCAAAGATTACGACAGCGGGTTCGTTGCCCTACGGCGCACGGTCTTTGACAAGGTGTCGATTATCCCGACAGGTTACGGCGCGTATTTCATGGAATTTTTGTACACCTGCTGTTACAAAGGACTCACCGTTTACGAAATGCCCTATGTATTCCGTGACCGCACCAAAGGTATTTCAAAATCTGCCCCCAGCTTGATCAAGTTTTTCAATACTGGAATGCAGTACGTCTTGCGAATCTTCACCGCACGGTTGCGAAGGGTCGATTAATTCATGGCGCATGACATCATCAAACCCTCTTTCACACGCAGCGACACTCGCGGTGTCTTAACGGAAATCCTGAACGGCGGACATTGGGAATCGATCCTCAACGGGGACATGAAGCCCGGCGCGGTCATGGGCAACCATTACCACAACGACACGGTGGTGTTCTTCTACCTGACAAGCGGCGCAGTGACGGTTAAAACCATTGATGTACAAACAGGTGAAAGAGACACATTTCAACTTGGCGCGAACGAGGGCGTGATGCTCTATACCGGCGAATCTCATGCCATCCATTTTGATGAGCAGTCCGGTTTCATCATGCTAAAATCCAAGTTGTACGACCCGCAAAACCCGGACACCTTCGCCTATCCTGTGGACTAAACATGGAAGCCTACGAATACGCCACGATGGCGGATTTTGAAACCTCATACTGGTGGTATCGAGGTCTGCACGGCATGATTATTGACCTGCTTCACGACCTCAACGTGAAGCAGGATGCGCGTATTTTGGATGCAGGATGCGGCACAGGTGGAAATCTGGTCAATTTAGGCAACCACTTTACCCAGACAAGCGGCTTTGATTATTCGATTGACGCTGCCCCCTTTTGGGCGCGGCGCGGGCTGCGCCGCTGCGCTGTCGCGTCGATTAATGACATGCCTTATCAAGACAATGCGTTTGATGTGGTGCTGTCGATTGATGTCTTTGAAATTAGCACCGTTGATGAAACGCGGGGAATGGCAGAATTATGGCGCGTAACGCGCCCCGGCGGGTTGATCATGATCGTCGTCCCCGCGTACCGCTGGCTCTACTCTGCCGAGCATGATCTCGCTGTACATTCCACAAGGCGCTACACCCGCGATGACGTGATCAAGCTGCTGAAACAACATCCCATCGAGATTGTGCGTTCAAGCTATCTGTTCATGCTGCTGTTCCCACTCATTGCTACTGTGCGTCTTGCCCGTCAGCGATTCACCCGCCCCACAACGGGAACGCCACGTTCTGACCTTCGACCTATACCCGGCATCATGAACGAAACATTCAGTTTTATCATGCGTATTGAACGGCGTTTGCTGCAAACATTCAGCTTCCCGTTTGGCAGTTCCGTTCTAGTCATTGCCAGAAAACCATAATCGGAGATTGCATCGGTGTACAAAACCCAAGAGCCTCTCGATGTGCAGCAGATCAATAGTCAACGCATTTGGGTCGCAATCGCTATCCTGAATGTTGTCCTGATCGCGCATTTGCTTGTTTACCTACTGGGCAGCTTCCCCGACTTTGATGCGTCTGCAAAACTCAAGTTATGGATGAGTCTCGGCGCGGCGGTGGGATTTACCCTATTCGCGCTGTGGCGTGTGCGTGCCGACAAACCTCTGTCTGCGGAACACCTGCACACGCCGTTCACCATTGGCGCGACTGCCTTTTTGCTCACCCTCGCGCTGCTGCCGGTCCCGCCGTATATGTATACGAACTTCGCCCATGCTCATGCGCTGCTGACGTTCACGGTCACGCTGTTGGCGATCTACCGTTCGTTGTTCGATGGCAATGCTCCGCTCCGGCGTCCGCAAATATGGATTATCGTCGCGGCGGTGATCGCGCTGGTCATTACGCTGATTCGCGCTTACGGACTGTCTGTGTATCCGTTCGTGGATATTCAAGACGAACCCTGGGTGACGGCATGGGCAGTCAGTTGGGTCAAAACAGGGCGTTTTGGCGATCCGATTTTGTTTGGCATGGGGGACGCCTATTATGCCTACCCGCGCTTTTTCTGGCTGCTAGGCATCTGGATTAAGCTGTTTGGCGTTGGCTTATGGCAAGAAAGACTGCTAGGCTACCTTCTCATCTTTCCGGTGATCGGGTTCGCCGCGCTGGCGGCACGCAATTTATACGGCTCTCGTGTCGCCGCATTGACAACCATCACTCTGTTTGCCAGTGCCGTGTTGATGTCTGCCGCACGAGTCCGTCACGACATTGGTCTGGCGATCTGCCTTGCCGCGTCGTTGTGGCTGTACACAGAAGCCATAAAACGGCGATCAAATCTGCTACATTTCGTCGCTGGCTTGATCATGAGCTTTGGCGCGTTTTCGCACTATCATGCGTCAGGTTTGGGGTTAGCAATGGTGATCGGGCTGTATTTGCCCGGTTATCTCTCACGCCGCCGCTTAATCCCTGAAATCGGGATGATTCTGTACGGCTTAGGCGGCGTCCTTGGCGCGGGGATCGTATTTCTGGTGCAAATTCTCCCCGATGATCTTGAAGGGTTTTTATGGGTGCTGCCTCATCTGTCGAATTACAGCGATGATTCGAATCAGTTCATCATTTCGCTGGTGGGCAATGTCCTCAACATCGGCTTTTTCTCGATCTTCGAACTGCTGCTCGTGGTTTTAGGAGTGATCACCGCCATTCGCCGCCGCCGCTCCCGCGATGTCTCGCTGCTGCTCGTACTGCTGATCTCCCATGTACTGCTGGCGGTCATGGCAAGCGGGGCAATCTACTATTACATTTTGCCGCTCACACCCATTTACGCCATGTTGATCGGCGCGATGTTCGTCCAGCGTAATGAGGATCGCGTAAATCTGCCGTTCAAACGCGGCGATCTCGTCACGTTTGCGCTGCTGTTGATGCCTCTGCTTGGCGCGACCACCGCCCGCCCTCTGCAAGCAGTTATGAGCGGCGAACCGATTCAAGCCCCAACGCCGCCCGCCGTTCAATGGGTATTAGACAACACGACAACAGACGACTCGATTGGCGGCGATGTGTATTATTACTTCTGGTTGAGTGATCATCCATTTGCCAGTCACCTACTCCACGAGTATCTTTACCCTGAAAATATCGAGCGGTTGCCGACGATTGACGCCGTGTGGGAAGAAGCCGCTCCCGACATCCTGATCATCGATCCGGCATATGTGCGCTCTTACACGCGCTATTTCACGCCACTGATAGCGACAGGTTGGGTAGAAGATCATTACACGGTGGTCGAAGACTTTGACGACGCCACTTCGACAGCCATTATCTATCGGCGCAATTAAAAAGGTCGATCCCTATGCCTATCATTCAAACGCTCGACGCCCTCGAAATCTTGGACAGCCGGGGGCGTCCAACGCTGCAAGTCACCTGTACGCTAACGAGCAAACATCAAGGAACAGCGTCCGTGCCGTCTGGTGCTTCAACTGGCAAAGCGGAGGCGCATGAACTGCGCGACGGTGATCAAGCGCGTTATAGGGGGTTGGGCTGTCGCAAAGCGGTTCAAAACGTGCGCGAAACCATCCACCATGCGTTGAGCGGAACAGACTTTCCCTCACAACAATCGCTAGACGAAGCGTTGATCGCGTTGGACGGTCATCCGAACAAAGCGAACTTGGGCGCAAACGCGATTCTGGGCGTCTCGCTGGCATTTGCGCGGGCATGTGCCGATCAAGAAGGTCAACCCCTCTACGAACGTTTTTCAGACTTTGGTAATGTCTCCCCAACATTACCGCGCCTGACAATCAACCTGTTCAGCGGCGGCAAACATGCGGGCGGACAAGTCGCCATACAGGATGTATTGATCGTTCCACTGGCGGCAACCATTGAACAATCACTAGCTGATGCATTCGCGGTGTATCGTGCGGCGGCTGACCTCATTCAGCAAAAATACGGAATGCGGGCGCTCACCGCAGATGAAGGCGGACTTGCACCTTCCTTTCCAAGTAGTGAAGCCATGCTTCAGGACGCCATGATCGCCATTGAAAACGCAGGGCTGACTCCCGGTCAAGATGTTGCGCTGGCAGTCGATGTCGCGTCCAGCCATTTCTATACCGATGGACGCTATTACCTCAACGAAACGCCCCTCAGCAGTGAGGAGATGATTGATCAACTGGTGGAGTGGGCGAAAATTTATCCGCTGGTTAGTATTGAGGATGGTCTTGCCGAGGACGATTGGCAGAACTGGCAAAAGCTGTGTCTGCGACTGCCAGTCTCTACCCGTGTGTTAGGCGATGATCTGCTTTGCACCCACCCAACGCGCATTCAACGTGCCATTGACGAGGACGCGGCGAACGCTCTGCTGCTCAAAGTCAACCAGATTGGTACACTCACCGAAGCATTCACGGCGAATACGCTGGCACATCAGCACGGTTGGCAGGTCGTGGTGAGCGCACGAAGCGGCGAAACCGAGGATCATTGGTTGGCAGACCTTGCTGTCGGGTGGGGTGGAGATTATATCAAAGTCGGCTCAATTACCCGGTCAGAACGGCTGGCAAAATATAACCGTCTGCTCTGGATAGAGTCCAAAACTGGACTCGCCATCAAGAGTTAAGCTATCTTCTCTTAAAATTGCAGTTATTCACGCTAAAAGGTGATCAAGATTATGAAACGATTTGAGGCGAAAAGCATTTTCGTGACGGGCGCGGGTCAGGGAATCGGCTATGGGCTATGTCGTGCCTTCGCGCAAGAAGGCGGGCAAGTCGCGCTGAACGATTATTCCCCTACGCTTGCCGATAGTGCCGCAAAACAGATCAATCAGGAGATCGGCGCAGATCGGGTGAGCGCCTTTCCCGGCGATGTCGCTGATGTAGACGCGATTTTTGCAATGATCAACGCTTTTGCCGATCAACACGGCGGGCTAGATGTTGTTGTCGCCAACGCGGGAATCACACGTTATGTTCCGTTTCTTGAAGGAACACCCGACGTTTTTGATCGGCTGACAGGCGTAAATTTACGTGGGACGTATTTCACCGCGCAAGCTGCCGCCAAACGCATGATCGCCGCTGGAAAACCGGGACGCATTTTGCTCACGTCGTCTGTTGTTGGGCTGCGGGCTTTCCCCAACTTCAGCATTTACAGCATGACGAAAGCCGCCATTCAAATGCTGGCGAAATCGCTGGCGCTTGAATTGGGTGCTTATGGAATCACCGTCAATGCCATCGTTCCCGGTGCAACCTTGACCGAACGTGTCGTGCGGGAAGACCCGCACGACACG
>Ga0163154_10007597_pt1 | contig 12878 bp, 5 predicted proteins | sample OliLakLV19MP9P1_FD_148649 | JGI IMG/M metagenome (GOLD analysis project Ga0163154, IMG submission 148649) | Freshwater microbial mat bacterial communities from Lake Vanda, McMurdo Dry Valleys, Antarctica - Oligotrophic Lake LV.19.MP9.P1 | ecosystem: Environmental > Aquatic > Freshwater > Lake >... | reverse complement strand
TGATTCGATCCGGCGGGTGGTCGAGGAGATCGAGCGATCGGCGGAGATCCGGCGGCGGCGGCGGGAGCAGGTTCCGAAGATCACGTTTCCCGAAGAGCTTCCGGTGGTGGCGCGGCGGAAAGAAATCGCGGACGCCATCGCGGCCAACCAGGTTGTGGTGCTGTGCGGGGAGACGGGGTCCGGGAAGACCACGCAGTTGCCGAAGATTTGTTTGGAGCTGGGGCGCGGCGTGGCGGGGATGATCGGGCACACTCAGCCGCGGCGGATTGCGGCACGAAGCGTGGCGACGCGGCTGGCGCAGGAGCTTGGCGTGCGGATGGGACGCTCCGTCGGTTTTAAGGTTCGCTTCGGCGACCAGACCAGCGAGGACACGCACATCAAGGTGATGACCGACGGCATTCTGCTCGCGGAGACGCAGGGCGATCGGTTTCTGGACGAGTACGACACGCTGATCATCGACGAGGCGCACGAGCGATCGCTGAATATTGATTTTCTGCTGGGGTACATCAAGCAGCTGCTGCCGCGCAGGCCCGAGCTGAAGGTGATCATCACGTCGGCGACGATCGACCCGCAGCGGTTCAGTCGGCACTTTGACAACGCGCCGGTGATTGAAGTATCGGGACGGACGTACCCGGTCGAGGTGCGGTATCGGCCTTTGATGCAAGAGAGCGGCGAGCAACTCGATGTGGAAGAGGCGATCCATCACGCGGTGGACGAGCTGGAGGAGGCGGACCTGCACGGGCCTGCGCCGGGGCAGGGAGATATTCTGATTTTCTTGAGCGGTGAGCGTGAGATCCGCGAGACGGCCGAGTCGCTGCGGAAGCGGGGGATGCCCAACACGGAGGTGATCCCGCTGTACGCGCGGCTGACGGCGGCGGAGCAGATGCGGGTTTTTCAGCCGCATTCTGGACGGCGGATCGTGCTGGCGACGAACGTGGCGGAGACGTCGTTGACGGTGCCGGGGATCCGGTACGTGATCGATCCGGGCGAGGCGCGGATCAGCCGGTACAGCGCGCGAACGAAGGTGCAGCGGCTGCCGATCGAGGCGATCTCGCGGGCATCGGCTGACCAGCGCAAAGGGCGGTGCGGGCGGCTGGAGGCGGGCGTGTGCATCAGGCTGTTTTCCGAGCAGGATTACGCGGAAAGGCCTGCGTTTACAGACCCGGAGATCTCGCGGACGAATCTGGCGAGCGTGATTTTGCAGATGAAATCGCTACGGCTAGGGCCGGTGGAGGAGTTCCCGTTTGTGGAGCCGCCCGACTCGCGGATGATCCGGGATGGGTACGAGACATTGCGTGAGCTGCGCGCGGTGGACGAGAAGGGGGAGCTGACGAAGCTGGGCGCGGAGCTAGCGCGGCTGCCGATCGATCCGCGGATCGGTCGCATGATCCTGGAAGCGCACCGCGAGAACGCGCTGAGTGACGTGCTGGTGATCGCGGCGGCGCTGTCGATCCAGGACCCGCGTGAGAGGCCGATGGATGCGCAGGACGCCGCGGACCGCGCGCACGCGGAGTACAAGGACGAGGACTCGGACTTCGCGGCGCTGCTGAAGTTGTGGAAGGTGTACCACGACGAGGGGCGGCACCTGGGCACCGGGAAGTTGAGAAAGTGGTGCCGCGAAAGGTTCCTGTCGTTCACGAGGCTGAGGGAATGGGGCGAGGTTCGGCAGCAGCTTGATTCGCTGGTGACGGAGATGGGGTACCGGGCGGCGCACAAGCCGTCGGAGTATGGGGCGCTGCACCGCTCGTTGCTCGCGGGGTTGTTGACCAGCGTCGGGCTGCGTTCGGCGGAATCGGCGGAGTATGCGGGCGCGCGTGGGACGAAGTTCAACATCTTTCCGGGATCGGGGCTCTTCAAGAAGGGGCCTCAATGGATCATGGCGTCCGAGATCGTGATGACGACGAAGATGTATGGGCGGACGGTGGCGAAGATCCAGCCGGAGTGGGTCGAGCAGTTGGCGTCGCACCTGATCCAGCGTTCGCACACCGACCCGCGCTGGGACGCGACGGCCGGGCAGGTTTTCGCGTCGGAACGTGTGACGCTATTCGGATTGGAACTGGTGGCCAAGCGGCGGGTGCTCTATGGCGCGGTTGAGCCGGTGAAGGCTCGCGAGGTGTTTATTCATCACGCGCTCGTCGAGGGCGAGATTCGCTCGCGCGGGCGTTTTCTTGAGTACAACGCGGGGCTGCTCGAGGAAGTACGCAAGATCGCGGCCAAGGCGCGGCGGACCGACCTGATTGTTGAAGCAGAGGCTCGCTACGCGTTCTTTGATCGCGTGATTCCTCCGGACGTGAACGGCACGCAGAGGTTCGAGGCTTGGCGACAGCACGCGGAGAAGTCGGATCCGCGCGTCTTGTTCATGTCGCGCGAGGACCTGTTGGTTGAGGCGCCCGCTGAGGTGACCGCGGAGCAGTACCCGGATCGTGCCGCGGTGGGCGACGGGATCGTTCCGCTCGACTATGTGTTCGATTCGGCGAGCCCGTCCGATGGCGTGACGCTCACGCTGCCGGTGCAGATCCTGGCGCAGGCGGACGCGGACGGGGCAGAGGCGTTGGTGCCCGCGCTGCATCGAGAGCGGGTTCGCGCGCTGGTGCGGTCGCTCCCCAAGGGGGTTCGCAAGTACATCCCTGACGCGGTGATCAGCGAGGCGGCCGAGGCGATTCGTCGGCGGCGCGGGACGACTGTGGAGTTGCTCGCCGAGGAGTTGTCAAAGCGGCTAGACGTGCGGGTTTCTCGCGATGATTTCAACCTCGCGTCGGTGCCGCAGCACCTATCGATGAACTTTCGTGTGATTGATTCGAGCGGGCGGGAATTGGCGCGCGGCCGCGACCTGGTCGCGATTCGCAAGGAACTCGGGCCTCGGATCCGATCGGGCCTGACCGCGGGGAGCGGGACCGCGTGGGTGCGCGACGGGCTTGTGAACTGGGACTTTGGAGACCTGCCCGAGCACGTCAACGTCGAGCGTGGCGGGATGGTGCTGCGCGGCTATCCGGCCTTGGTCGATGTTGATGGCGTCGCGGGGCTGCGGCTCTTCGATTCGGCGGAGGCCGCGCGAGGCGCGATGCACGCGGGGGTGCGTCGGTTGCTGGCGGCGCGAGCCCGAGACGAGATCAGGCATCAGATCCGGACGATGCCGGGGCTGGGTCGGATGAATCTTCACTATTCGACGATCGGTTCCGCGGCTCAGCTCTCGAACGATCTCGCGGGCATGGTTGCCGAGCGTGCGTTCCTGACCCCGCCACTTGAGATCAGGAACGCGGCGAGGTTTGAAGCGGCGCTGACGGCGGGTTGGAAAGGGATCGCCCGCGCGGCGCGAGAGGTCGCTGCGGTCGCGGAACCGATCCTTGCCGGGTTTCACGCCGTGTCACTGCAGGTCGGCGCGTTCACCGCCGGTTCGTTTGCCGCGACGATGCGCGACGTTCAGAATCAGATGACGCACCTTTTCGCGCGAGGGTTCTTTCTCTCGACTCCGCCGGAGCGGCTCGCGCAGTTTCCGCGGTATCTCGCGGCGATCCAGACGCGGCTCTCTAGGTTGGGGAACACCGGCCTAGAACGTGATACTCGACAGTGCCAAGACCTGCTGCCGCGCTGGCAGAGGTATTTTGAGGCTACACGGGCCGAACGCACGGTTCGGGTCAACGAAGAGCAGCTCGTGTTGTATCGGTGGATGATCGAAGAGTGGCGGGTGTCGCTCTTTGCGCAAGAGATCGGCACGTCGATGCCGGTTTCGGCCAAGCGCGTTGATGAGCAGTGGGAGCGAGTGGTGGGGCCGTGATCAGCCGTGTTTGGCCCTGATCGCTGTAGGCCAGACCTCGCGATTCGCCGTGTCCGAACTGTCTATCTCAAACTTGGCGGAGCGAAAGCCCGACGCAAAGCACTGAGATCAGTAGAAACGAACTTAGCGCGGCACGCTCTTAACGCCCAGGCACTGAAACAAAGAAGGCCGTGCGTCCTTGAGGGGACCGCCCTTACGCGGCTGGATGCGACCGCTCGCGAGACGCTGAAAAGCGTGGAAATGGGCCTGGACGGACTCGAACCGTCGACCTCGCCCTTATCAGGGGCGCGCTCTAGCCAACTGAGCTACAAGCCCGATTCGGCACCGAGGCTGGCGACCGGGGGGGGAGTATACGGCCGGTGGGGGGTGCGTGTCACGTTCGGGCCGAGGCGAATGACCAATCTCGTTTTCGTCGTCCGTTTCCCCGCTTTTTCTCCAGCCCGCTTCAGATTCCCAACGCCTGCGCGTCTCGGTCCGTCAGCAGGCCGCCGTCTGACCGCTGCTTCACGGTCTCATCGCGTTTCCACGAGCGATCGCAGCGGGGTTCGCTTCGCAGGTCGAGCACCACGGTCTCGCCGGCCTTGGCGTCCAGAGACACTCGGCTCACACCCAGCAGGTCTGCCAAGTCAACCGGGTCGAACCTCGCGAGCGAACCGTCGAGGTCGGGCATGACGACGCCCATGTCCAGCGGGTTCTCCGGGAGACCCGAAGTGGAACCCGAATTGGAACCCTGTCCGCCAGCGCCGGTCGCGGCTCGCGCCCGCTCCATCGACTGCATCGCCTTGTCCCGAGCCGCCATCGCCTTGGGCCAACGTGCGTCCGTGCCGACCTCGAACTTGCGGATGAACTCGCCGAGGTGAACGGTGGTCGCGTCGTCGTTGTGCGCACATTTCCAGAGCGACCGGAACGCCTCGTCGGCCGTGTGTACGAGGATCGGCGCGAGCAACCGGCACAGCCCGTCGGTCAGGTCCCAGATGGTGGACTGGCAACGCCGACGGCGTGGCGAATCGACCTTGTCGCAGTACAGCCTGTCCTTCACGGCTGCGAGGTACACCGACGACAACGTGTCGTTGCAGAAGTTGTAGATCGCCTGCTGCGCGGTCCTGAACTCGAACGCTTCGTACGCGGCGAGGACCGTGCCTGCGAGAGTGTTGTATTCGCCCAGCACCCACGCGTCGATCGACGTCGGCGGGTACGACTTCAAGTCCACACAGTGCCCGGCCTGAGCCTTGCCGCTGGGGTCGCACGAGGGCGTGAAATCCGCCAGGTTGCTGAGCAGGAACTTGAGCGTGTTGCGGACTTTTCGGTAGCTCTCGCCAGCCACGCCGAAGAAGTCACGATCGACCTTGATGTCGTTTTCGTAGGCGAGCGACGCGACCCACCACCGACACACGTCCGCGCCGAAGTCTTTGAGAAGATCCTCGACGTTGAGCGTGTTGCCGAGCGACTTGGACATCTTTCGACCGTCTTTGTCCACCATAAAGCCGTGCGTCAGCACCGTCGCGAACGGCGGGTACCCCGTTGCGCCCAAGCACGGCAGCAGCGAGGACTGGAACCACCCGCGGTGCTGGTCGGATCCTTCGAGGTACAAGTCCACGAACGCGGGCTTGCCGTCGGCCTTGGGATCCCACGCCAGCTTCCGCTCACGCATCACCGCGTTCCACGACGAGCCGGACTCGAACCACACATCAAGGATGTCAGGGCCTTTCTTGAGCGTGCTGAACGGATGTGCTTCTGGCTCACGCGTGAGATCTTTCAGCACCGCTGGCGCGGCCGGATCACTGCCCGCGTCGTAGTACTTCAAAAGCTCCTCGGCCTCGGCCGTGAACCAGATATCCGAACCCTTCTCGCGCACGAGCTTCGCGACCGCACAGATCGACGCCGCGGTCATCAGGGTCGAGCCGTCGGGAAGCACGAAGGCCGGGATCGGCAGTCCCCAAGCCCGCTGGCGCGAGATGCACCAGTCGGGGCGAGATTCCAGCATCCCGCGCATCCGGTTCCGTCCCCACTCGGGAACAAAGTTGATGCGATCGCCCTTGCGGTCTGTGTTGGGCTCGCTGGCCGCCTGGAGCGCCATCTGCCGGAGCGTTTTCTGCTCGCGCTTGGTCGGCTGATCGACGCGCACGAACCACTGCTCGGTGGCGCGGAAGATCACCGGCGTCTTGCCGCGCCAGTCGTGCGGGTAGCTGTGCGTGAACTTGTGCGCGTAGAAAAGATGCCCGCTGTTCTTGATGTGATCGACGACTTTCTGGTTCGCATCCCAGATTGTGATGCCGCGCAGCCAGTCGGGTGCTGTGGCGTCGTAGGTGCCGTCGTGCTTGACCGGGCAGTAGACCGGGAGGCCCCAGCGCAGGCCGGTCTGGTAGTCCTCGGTGCCGTGGCCGGGCGCGGTGTGGACCAGGCCGGTGCCGTCTTCGAGGGTGACGTAGTCGGCGGGGAGGATGGTGAACACCGATGCCGAGGCTGAAGACGCCACGAACGGGTGCCGGTACCTCAGCCCCAGCAGTTTCTTGCCGAGCGTTGTCGCGATCACTACGACGTCCTCGGCCTTCGCGGCCTGAGTCACGCGCTCGATCGCGTCGCGGGCCATCACCGTCACGTTGCCGTCGACGTAGACCAGCGCGTACTCGAACTTCTCATTGACCGCGATCGCCAGGTTGGCTGGCAGCGTCCACGGCGTGGTGGTCCAGATCATGAAGGAAGGACGGACACCGGGCCGAACTCCCGGCTTGGGGAGCTTGGACGCGGCCTCGTCGCCCGCTTCTTCTGGTCCGTCCGTGCTGTCTTCTTCGCGTTGCTCTGTCTCCTCCTCTGACCCCTCTGCGTTGATGTCTTCAGGCAACCCGAACGCGTCGTACACCTTTCCCGCGTCGTCGGCCTCGAAATCCACGTAGATCGAAAGATCCTCGCGGTCGTAGTACTCAAGCTCTGCCTCGGCCAGCGCCGTCTCGTTAGCGATCGACCAATGCACCGGCTTGAGCGCTCGCGCGACGAGCCCCTGCTCCATCAAGCCAGCCAACACTTCCAGCGTCGCGCCCTCGAACGTCGGTGCCATGGTCATGTAGGGGTGCTCGTAGTCGGCCATCGTCAGCAGCCGGACCATCTCCGCCGCCTGCAGTTTGATGTACTTCTCGGCGGACTTCTGGCATTCGCGTCGAACGGCCATGCGGCGTTGAGCCTCGGTCAGCGATTTCAGCTTCTCAGCTTTGGCCGCGTTCCCGGCCTCCATCATCTCGGTCATCACCTTGTGCTCGATCGGCAGCCCGTGGCAGTCCCAGCCGGGGATGTACGAGCAATCAAGGCCCGCCATCGTCTTGGTGCGTACGACGAAGTCTTTGAGGCACTTGTTCATGAGGTGCCCGAGGTGGATGCCGCCGTTGGCATAGGGCGGGCCGTCGTGGAACACATAGCGGTCACGCCCGGCGCGGGCGGCTCGGACCTTTTCGTACAGCTTCATCTGCGACCACCGCTTCACGCTGGCTGGCTCATTCTGCACGAGGTTGGCCTTCATGGGAAAGAGGGTCTGCGGCAGGTTCAACGTGGCCCGGTAGGGGCTCTTACCCGGGCCCTTATCGCCGCCCTTGTCGGTGCCCTTTTCGGCGCCCGCGCCCTCGGCCTTGTTCGGCGGTGTGGTGAGCGGTTGCACAGCGGGGTGGTGAGCGGATGAGGCGGGTTGGTTCGTCTGGTTCATGGTGTGCTCGTGAGACCTTGGCTCGGCCTCCGGTTCAGCCCGGGGGCGAGTCGGTGATGGTATCGGTGTGATGGTGAGATTTCGGGGCAACGTCGGCGCACGATCGCGCAGCAACCGACAGGAACCGTCAGCCCCCCGGGATGGGAAGCGTCGGTTGGCAAATGCCCCGCAAGGTTGAAAGCAGGATCACGCGATTCGCGAGTTGCGGGCGAGAAGGAGCCCGGACGCCAAGCCACCGATCCGCCCCTCGCGGGGCGTTCTAATTCGTGCCGCGATGAGCGGAGGACGGAAGGTGGCTGAAGCTGTGATCAAAGAAAGCATGAGGAATACAAGCGAAAATCGACCGGTTTGAAAGGTCACATGGCTAGTTCAAAGATCGTTTGCGACCGCAGGAACATGCCGGTCTGGGCGATCAGATGGTACGCCTGGATGTGAACCTGGTCCTTGTGAGGCTGGACATCAACGACACTGAGACACTTTCCACCCTGGTCGCGCCACTCGTGGATCTGGGCCGAATTGACCTTGGCAAACTGGAGGTACTCGTCGCAGGCCGACACATAGGCGTGGTCGGAAAGGGTCTCTGTCTGCACGGCCGTCATGTAGTTGGCGTGGTCGCGTTTGAAGGCGTGATCGAACTCGTGCTCGCCGGTACACAGGAACGCGTTGACGATACCGGTCTGGGGCAGCTCGTGAGAATGGTCCGCGACCAGTTCGCTGGCGCACAGGCCTTTGTGCTCGAAGCGCAGGAGGTGCGAGCCGTTCATGAGCCAGGACTCGAGTTCGTAGTCGTTCATTTTCTTGACCTGCCGCGACTTGAGCGGAAAGAACTCGGGGTGGATCGCGCGGTTGTAGAGGACGACTTGATAGAGTTGAAGTCCGCTCGGTTTCAACGAATTGGTCATGGCTGGTCTTTCTGGCTGGTCTTTCTGGCTGAACTTTCCGGATGGACGTGGTGCGGGACAAAGGCCCCCGGATTTCAAGAGGCTCGAGATGGGTGAGGTCGGGACACGGTTGCGCGGCGTGAGTTTCCGGCAACAAAGTTTCCAAGAAGCGAGATGCCAATCTGAGAGAAGCTCGTCTCGCGAGCGGTCCGGAGAACCCGGCCGCGAGAAACCATAGAGCATCGCTGTGCAGTGATAGCGAGCATTGAGTCGAAAAGATGACGGGAAAGAACTTGGGCCATGGCGTGCCGAACAAGCATTGAAAATGACAGAACTCAAGAACCCGAAAACGCTGAATGAGGCTCAAATACCGACCGAAAAACGAACACAGCTCGGAATCGAGACATGTTCAGTGGTTATCTTCGCATATTCGATACTCTTGGAGAAAGAAAAAGTTCCGTTTCTGTTTGTTTCGGACCCTTAATTCGCATTCTAATAGGTGAATGGTCGCCTGTCTAGCAAAATAAAGCGACATGGAAACGTTCGAGTCACGCCTAGATTCTCTCAAATCGCTCACCACCGAACAAAGATTATCGGTATTGGTTGATACGTTCGTACTGTGTACGGTTTCCGAACGAAATCAGGTTGCATTAGAGTTGATTGCGATTGCGCTCGGATCGAGCGTGGACGCACGGCCACGAAAGTCCGGGCTGTTTACCAGATTCACCGGGTCCGAACCTCGCCGAGATTCGCACGCCGCGGTCGCCGATCGGGCGTTGTCCGAGCTCGCCTGCCGATGGTCCTTGCTCGATGAGAAACTGAGACACTCGACGGTATCTCTGGCCGCCGGTCGCTGGGCCGAGGCGTTGGCGAAGGTTACACCGGAGTACCCCGACATCGCGCGGCGGTCGGCGATTCAGTTGGCGGAGGACTGCCCCGAGCCCGGTCTGGCCGGAGTGTGCGCGAGGCTGCTGAGCGATCCGGAAGTCTCCATCGCCGCCGCTGCGGGCCGGGCACTGGTCGCGATCGCGCAGGCCGCCGGTCCGAGCGCCGCATCGAGCGCCGCATCGATCGAGCCGGAAGTTTTGCATTCCATGCTCGAGATCGGCGTCCACCGATGCCGCGGGGCCGCCGTGGCCGCGATGGTGCTGCTCACGCCATTGTCTGTACGCGGTTCCGGCGGCCTGCCCGGTCCGCTCGCGTCGTGGTTCCTGGGCGAAGAGACCGAACCGCACTCGGCGCTCCGCAAAGCGCTGCGGGCCGACCGGTCGGCGGTGTCGCGCGAGCGTGCTTGGGAGTGGCTCAAGCTGGCGCGCTTCGCCGCGGCATCGGGCGAGCGGCTCAAAGCGTTGCGTGACCTTGCGGAGTTCGAGGCGTTTCTCCGGCGCTGGCACCTGCTGGCAAGCCCGGCTCGTCGCCGGGAATGGCGCTCACTTCGCGCCGCTGGCCGCGCGGTCACACTCCCGAACGAACAGTCATTCGCGCGCTTGTCCCCGGCCTCGCGTCGCGGGCTCATCGCGCTGCGAGAGGCCCAGGGCGACGGTGCCGAAGCGCGTGCGGCAACCATCATCGCGATGCTCCACGACGACGAGCCGTGGCTGCGGAGCGCGGCGGCGCGAACCGCCGGTCCGAACGAGCTGATCGATCTTTGTTTCGATGCCGACGCGCGTGTGGCCTGCTCGGCAACGCTCGCATGGTCGGTGGTGGGGGAGCTGGGGCACGACGGGCGGCTGATCGCGCGTGTCGGTGCGCGCACGACTCCGCCGCGCCGTCGCTGGCTCGGAAAGCTCGCCCGCTCGCCGCACGCGCGGGTCCGCTTTATCGCCCGCGATGAACAACGCTCAACCGACTGGCTTGATCCAAGCTGCGCGGGCGGCCGTGCCACCGCGTGGGCCATGCTCAGGTCCGACCGTGCGGGCGTGCTCGCCCAACTCCGCGAACTCATCGGATCGGGGGATGATGAATCTCGTACCCGCGCGATCGTGGTCGCCCGGCGCCTGAACCTCACTGCCGAGTGCGAAGCGGCGCTCGTGGCCATCGTTCAAGACAGGCCAAAGACGGCGCAAAGCGTCAGTCTGCGCGTCGAGACGGCGAGTCTCGATCCGAACCCGCGGCTCTTGTGGCGAGGTCGTGCACGCGCCACTGCGGTCATGGCGCTGGGTGAGCTGAGCAGCGTTCACGCGATGGAAGCTCTTCGCGCGAGCGTCAGCGACGACGAGCCGCGCGTGCGTGCCAACGCGGTCGAAGCGCTGGGACGCGGGCTGGTCACGCTTTCAGCGTCGAACGCGCCGCTCGCGGCACTGACTCGCGATGTGATCGTGGAGCTCAAGCGTGACGACGAGCACCGCGCCCGCGCCAACGCGCTGCGTGCGCTCTTCGCGGCGGCACGCATGGGCGTCGCGCCCGCCACCGGGTCCGGCGGCGTCGGCGGTGTCGGCGGTGTCGGCGGTGTCGGCGGTGTCGGCGGATTGATCGAACTCAAACCTTCGGTGCTCGGCGAACGTGAATCGCTCGAGGACGTGCTCGCCATGCTCGGTGATGTTCGCGTGATGCACCGGCTGGCCGGAACCTGGCTCTCGGCCCGGCTGGTCTGGGGGCATTCGCCCTCCGGCGCGTGGACCCGATTGTCAGACCTCACGGCCCGGCTTGGCGAGCTGGCACGCGGCGACGCGGACGCCCGCGTGCGTGCGCGAGCCGGACGTTGCGTCGCGGGGCTTCGCTCGATAGACCAGACCGCACGCACAGATCAGGCGCAAGGAGAACGCGGCGAATGAAACTGCATGTACTCAGCGACGGCATCAGCACTTTCGCGCACGATCTCACGCGCGAAGCCTTGCACGGCCTGGTCTTCACGACTCAGATCGCCCAAACGCGAACGCCCTTTCGTCTCGAAGGCGCGAGTGTGCCCGAAGGCGGATCGACGGCGTGGTGGCGGGCGGCGATTGATTCGGCCTGGACACCCTGGATCGCAGGCGGCGCGGCCGCGCTGGTCGTGATGGTTACCGCGAGCGTTGTAGCGGTCAAACTTGTTGCAGGCTTGAAGCGTCGGCAGCACTCATGGACAAGGATCGCTGCCGCCATGGGGCTTGATCGCGGCGAACGTGAGTGCCTCGCGCGTTTGAGCGGCGCGTCGTGCATAGTTGAACCGGCGGCGCTGCTGATGTCTCCGAGCGTCTTTGGTGCGGCCATGCAGGCGGGCGCGGCCGCCTTGACCGCTCGGGACCGCGCGACGTTGCTGGCGCTCGCGGCCCGGCACGAATGGTTGATCCCCGCGGCGCGGCCCGCGCTTACGGGTTCTGCGAAAAATCAGGCCATACTCGAAGCCAAACTCGTGAAAAAGTCGTTCGGTGTGAACGGAGCTCGCGCGACGAGTCAAGTACTTGCTCCGACGAAGACAACGTCCAAGGCCGCTTCGAAGATGTCAAGCAAACCGTCTCTCGCCGGTTCAGTCGGTCGGCGGCCCGGCCCCGTCACGAGCGATCGGCGACTCTCCGCGTAAGCGCCGCGCCAGGTCAAGCAGCAACGCACGGTTCGAGTTCACCGCAAAGTGACTAAGCGTGAACGCGAGGAGCCCGCGCGTGTCCGTCCAGTACGGCGTGAGCCCCGGCGGCGCGGCGTTGGTCGCGCCCACCCACCAGTCACGCAGCTGCGCGTAACAGACCAGCTCGTAGCTCCGCTGCGCGAAGTCTTGATCGAGCTGAAAAAGAAAGGACGATCCTTGCACCATTTCGTGCGCGGCGCGGTCCACCGCGACGACCCGAGCGATCTTTGCGCCGCGGTGCGGGGTCGCGATGGTGAAGAGACGGCGGATATTGAGGCGCGGCGATGTTCTTCCGTCCTTTACGCGTGCCGCCGCCGCGTATCGCGCGACCAGGCCACCCATCGAGATGCCCACCACGTCCAACTCACGCGTCTGTTCTGGATCAGAACTCGGGAACCGTTGCTGAATCTCCGACATCATACGAGCCGCCGCCGACGCGATGTTGATCGCGAACGGGTACGCGATCGCGTGCACCGATGAAGGAACACCCGACGTCAGCGTGCACAGGTTCTGGGCGACCAGACGGGAGGTCACCAGCGGCGAGTGATAACCGGCCAGCACTACCAGTGGGCGCTCGAGCGGGCGCGGCTCTCGCCGCATCCGTTCCCACTCTGCGGCCTGCTGGTCGGGCGTGAGGTCAAAGTTCGGGTTGGCGCGGAACCGTGGCAAGGGTGGAAGATCTGCGGGTGATTGAGGAGTTGTCGTGTCCTCATCTCGTTCGTGCATCGTGGCGTGGCCTTTCACGGTATGCCTCTACCATGCTGCTCGGGGCGGCGAAACTTTATCGGTAGCGAAAGGATTTAATGGCGGAGGTGTATCGCGAGCACACCGACCGCCTGTTCGAATAACTTGACCAACGAGCAAGGAGATTTCCGATGCGTGGCAGAACGAGTGAGGGTGGGGTGGGTTCGATCCGCAAGGCATTCGTCCGCACGATGCTGGTGGCGGCTTTGAGCGGCTCGTGCTTGGGCGCACTGGGCGGGTGGACCT
>Ga0163154_10007596_pt1 | contig 12879 bp, 9 predicted proteins | sample OliLakLV19MP9P1_FD_148649 | JGI IMG/M metagenome (GOLD analysis project Ga0163154, IMG submission 148649) | Freshwater microbial mat bacterial communities from Lake Vanda, McMurdo Dry Valleys, Antarctica - Oligotrophic Lake LV.19.MP9.P1 | ecosystem: Environmental > Aquatic > Freshwater > Lake >... | reverse complement strand
ACGTCGAGACGTACGTCTACGAACCCCAGAAGGACCAGAAGTCGATCAAGATCGACGGGTACGACCGGAAGCGTGACCTCTTGCTGGGCGAGATCGATCGTCGCAAGGGATCGCTGCAGGTCTCGACGTTCGCGTACCGCGGCGCGCGTGGGCGTCGCGATCCCTGGATCGACCCGCGCGTGCCGGTCCAACCGGACGCGCCGAGCATGTTGTCCGTCCAGGAGCAGATGGACCTCGTCCAGTCGCTCGCCGAGCGCATGCAGGCGACCAAGGAGAAGTGGAACGCCGTGAAGACGGCCGAGAACGTGATCATCGAGATGATGACGCGCTCGGAGATGGAGGAGATGCTCGCGAACCTCGAAGAGGACGTGCGTCGAATCCTCTCGGAGAAGTCGATCGTCTACGTTCCGTCGCAGACGCGCCTCTCGGCCGAGGTCGTCGACCCGCTCAATGAGATGCGCACCCAGGTGGCGGCGTCCGAGCAAGGACGCGGTCCGACCGAAGCGCAGCTCAAGGAGCTCGAGGGGTCCATGGTCGCGCACCGCGATCAGGGCGAATACAAGCTCATGCTCGAGGCCTTCGGGACGTTCGACAACCGACTCTCGACGATCGAGAACGATCCGCTCAGGAAGCCGCTCGTCGAGCGCCTGCGCGACCTGGCCTACGAAGCGCGCACCGTTCTCGACTTCGAGAAGGTGCTGCTCGAAGTCGGCGGCGTCGTCCTCATCGAAGGCGGCGCATCCGTGGTGATGATCAACGGCAGGACCGTCGCGGAAGGCGACCTGCTGCAAAACGATCTCGTCGTCCTCGCCATTCGGCGTGAGGAAATCGAGTTCATCTTCCGAGGCATCGTTTTCGCTCGGCGGCTCTGAGTCCGCGACGGAGTAAGGCAAGTGGAGAAGCTCATGAAGATCCTGTCCCTGGCATTGGCGTTGCCGCTCTTGGCAACGACCGCCGTCGCTCAGGCTCCTAGCCTGGACGCGCGCGTCAACCTCAACATCGCCGATCGCAGTCTGGAGGACGTCGTTGCCGAGTTGCGCGCCCGATCGGGCGCCAACATCGTCGTCATCGATCACCCGACCGACGAGAAGAAGCGCATCTCCGACAGGCGCGTGACGATCGAGCTCAGCGACGTGCCCTGGCGCGACGCTCTCGATCTCGTCGCCGAGAAGGTCGGTGGTGTCATCGAGCGTCGTCCCGCGGAGATCCTCGCGGTCGTGCTCCCGCCCCGCGTGACGATCCAGACGCTCGAGAAGTCGCAGGACATCCGCGAGGTGATCAAGGCGATCGCCGTCTCCGCCGGAGCGAACATCGTCGTCGGCCCCGAGGTCGTCGGCTCGATCGACGTCCGGTTCCAAGACGTACCCTGGCGCGAGGCGCTGAACGTCACGGCCAAGTGCCTTGGGTTCGTCGTCGTCGAAGAAGGCCACGGCGTTCTGCGTGTCGTCGCTCCGCAACGGCTCGAGGACCAGATGGAGACGCGCACGTACCAGCTGCGCTATCTGCGTCCGAAGAGCCTCTATCGCCCGGTCATCAAGTCCGAGTTCATCCAGCAGACGCAGGCCAAGGCCGCCGGCGGCGGCGGTGGCGCGGGCGGCGGGGGCGCGAGTGATCCGTCGAAGACGTTCGCCACGTTTGCCGCCCTCAAGAAGGCGCTGACCGCGAAGGGCGAGATGGATTACATCGAAACCGGCAACATCATCATCGTGCGCGACACGCAACAGGCGCAGGAAGAGATCAGAACGATCCTCTCGCGGATCGACGTCGAGCCGGCGCAAGTGTTCTGCGACGTGAAGTTCGTCTCCACACTGAACGGCGACCTGCTCAACCTCGGCGTCGATTACGGCCAGGATGGCGCGCAGGTAACGGGCGTGGGTGGCCAGATCCCGATCACGCTGCCGTTCAATTCGGGCTCCGGCGGTTGGGAGGACTTGATCATCGCGACTCCGAGCGGCGACGGTCCGTTCCCGGACATGCTCACCCCGGGTATCAACGGCGGCGCGACGTTCATCCCGGACACGATCTTCGGATCGCTCTCGTTCCAGAAGTTCCAGGGCACGCTGCGACTCCTGCAACGCGACTCGTCCACGGAAGTCATCCAGGCACCGAAGATCATCGCGCTCGACGGACAAGAGGCGACGATCTTCGTCGGCGAGACGATCCGTTACGCAGAAGCGAAGTCGGAGCAAGGTCAGGCCGGCGGCTTGCAACTCACGATCGGCGAGGCCGGTGGTTCGCCGGTCGAGATCGGCTTCCAGCTCCTCATTCGCCCGAACGTCGTCCCCGGCACGGACCGGATCATGATGGAAGTCATCCCGAAGGAGACGAGCCTCTCGGGCACGTCGTCCGACTCGGCGATCGCGCCGCAGGGCTTCGACATCTTCACGATCGGTGCGTCGGGTCTCGAGGGCTCGATCGCCCTGCCGCGCACGCGCTCGTCGACGATCGTCACGACGATGATGCTCGACGCGGGTCAGACGGCCGTCATCGGCGGCCTGACGAGCGACCAAGACGTCAAGGTGCACAGCAAGATCCCGTTCCTGGGCGACATCCCGGTGCTGGGCTTCTTCTTCAGCCACGACGCCAACACGCGCGAGCGCCGCAGCTTGATCGTGTTCGTCACGCCGACCATCGTGCACACGCGCGAGGATCAGGAAGCGCTGCTCCAGCAGGAGCTCCAACGCCGCCGCATCGGCCTCAAGGAGCAGATGGACGCGCTGATGACGCCGGCCGGCGAGACGCCGCCGGAAGTTCCCGCCGGGGAGTGACCGCGACAGCGTGCGAGCGGGCCGCACCGGTCTTCGGATCGGTGCGGCCCGCTCGTCGTTCCGGGGGTCCGAATCCGCGCGCGCTCTCAAGATCCGTTCCTCGCGGGCCCGACAGTTGCGGGGCGGACTGCTCTTTCCGAGCCACCCCCGTACGTCGATGACATCCGATCAAAACGCCGGCAGTGCACGTCCGGCCCAGCGTCTCTCCATCACGCAGATGCTCTCCGTGATGCGCGTGGAGTTCCACCGCGCGCGGACGCAGCGTTATCCGCTGTGCGCGTTGATGGTCGCGGTGGACGGCCTCGACGCGCTGGCGACGCGCGACGGGTGGCAGGCGAAGACCTCCGAGATGCAGTCGGCGTACGACATCTTGAAGCGCGTCGCGCGCGAGCACGGTTTCATCGGGATGGCGATCCAATCCGGTGACCGGATCATGGCCGTGTTCCCGAACACGCCCGCGGAGCGCATGAGTCTGCTCGGGAACCTCCTCGTCGAGGCGGGGCGTGCCCGCGGCGCGACATCGGCGACGGGTTCCGCGCTCCTGCTCTCGCTGGGTGCCTCGCACAACCTGCTCGCGGAAACCAATTCGTCGTTCGAGGGGCTCGTCGAGAGCGCCGGTCGCGCGCTCCACTTGGCCACGCAATCGGGCGGCGGGCGCTACGTCATGTGGCGCGAAGCCGAGAGCGAGATCGAGGCGCTGCGCAACGACATCGCGGCCGCGACGCGCACCTTCCGCGAGGAACAGCAGACGCTCGAGGACGAGGCCGGTGATGCCGGCGGACTGCAACGCGCCGAACTCGTCGACAAGATCCAGAAGATCTTCGCCACGGTCGTGCGGACGCCCGAGATCGAGACGCTCGAGACGAAGATCGTCGAGCTGGCCGTCGCCGAGCTCTACGAAGAACGCCGCAAGGCGGTCGCCGCTCAGATGCGCGAACACGCGCGTCAGGTCGACGTGCTCGAGCGCCGCATCGCAAAGCTGACGAGTGTCATCGGTGTGACCGAGGACGAGCTCGCGCGCGTGATGGCGATGAAGATGGTCGACCCGGGCGTGGCGTCGATCTTCAAGACAGTGCAAGGCCTGCGCGGCGACGACCCGCAGCAGCAGGCCAAGAAGGCGATGATGTCGACGATCTTCGAGCAAAACCTCGCCTTCCAGAAGAAACCGATCGCGCAGGCCGCTGCAGCGGCGTGATCACACGCGGCGCGAGTAGCGCCGCCAGCAAAGTTGACGAGGCAGAGGGATCCCACTAACCACCCCGGAGAGAACGATGAGCAAGAATCAGACGACTGGCGCCACCCCGACGACGGGCGGTAACACGGCCACCAAACCCACGGAAAACGGCGCCCCGACGAACAAGGAGGGCGGCGTGCTCTACCTCGGCGTCGACCTCGGAACGTCGCGCACCTCGATCGCGGCCAGCAACGGCCAGCGCGTCACGATCAGCTCGCACGTCGGTTACCCGAAGGACGTCGTCGCGCGCAAGTTGCTCGGCAAGGACATCCTGTTCGGCGACGAAGCGCTGCAACACCGCCTGTCCTGCCGCTTCTACCGTCCGCTCGCTTCGGGCGTGCTCAAGGCGACGAGCAACACGCAGACGAACGACGTCGAAGGCAACATGAAGGCCGCCGCGGACCTCATCCGCGAGATCATCCGCCTCGCGAAGCCGCGCAGCGATGAACTCGTGTACGCCGTCATCGGCGTCCCGGCCGAAGCCGCGATCCACCACAAGGACGCGATCATCAAGGCTGCGCGCGAGTCCGTGGACAGCGTGATGCTGTGCTCGGAGCCGTTCTCGGTCGCGTACGGTCTCGACATGCTCGACGACGTGCTCGTCATCGACATCGGCGCCGGCACGACGGACCTCTGCCGGATGCACGGCACGATGCCCGAGGAAGCGGACCAACTGACGAACACCTACGCCGGTGACTTCGTCGACAACCGTCTCGCCGAGGCGATCGCGAAGCGCTATCCGCAGGCGCAGTTCACGACGCAGATGATCAAGGAGATCAAGGAGAAGCACTCCAACATCTCCGACAACATGCCGCCGGTGTTCGTCGAGCTGCCGGTCAACGGCAAGCCGACGTCGTTCGACGTCACGGACGAGATCCGCAACTCGTGCCGTTCGATCGTGCCGCACATGGTCGACGGTCTCGCGAGGTTGATCGGGACGTTCGACCCGGAATTCCAGCAGCGTCTGAAGAACCGCGTCCTGCTCGCCGGTGGCGGCAGCATGATCAAGGGCCTCGATCTCGCGATCGAGAACGAGATGAAGGAGCGCCTGGGCGCCGGCAAGGTCTACCGCATCGAGGAGCCGGTCTACGGCGGCTCGAACGGCGCGCTCAAGATCGCGCACGACATGCCCGCCGAGTACTGGGAGAAGCTGAAGTGATCCGCTCCGCGCCGCTTCCGTGCGGCGCGGTTCAGAACTGCCGAGCCGGACCGGCCTTCACGGGCTGGACCGGCTTCGCGCGTTCGGGGGGCCCGATGGGGGCTCGACGCGGATCGGCTACGGCTCCGCGCGCCTTCGGACCGATAGACGTCGGGCGCACGATCTCTCGCGGGATCGGTCCCTGTTTCGACGAAGAGCGAGAGCCAGATGGCCGTGACCCGAACTGAAGACCCCCGTGACCCGTTCGGCAACCCGAACGGATCGAACCCAGAGGCCGGGGCTTTCGGCGAACTCGGTGGACCGGTGAAGAACCGTCCCGCCGTGGGCGCACGCGAAGCCGACTCGGTGCCGAGCGCGGATTCGCGCTGGCAACCCGGGCCCGGTGCGACGGACTTCCTGGGCCTCGAGCCCGAAGTGCAACACGGCGGCCACTCGTCCGCCGGCGGTGCGACCGAATCCTGGCTCTTCGGAGCGGCGCAAGCCGACGCCGACTTCGCCCCGGTGAGTGTCGCGACGCCCGCACGCGCGACCTCCATGCCGGTGCCCGCCCCCACGGCGGACTTGCCCACCGAATTCGATGCGCCGCTCGACGACCTCGAGACCGACGCCGAACCCGTCGCACCGCTTCCTCGTGCATTCCGGGGTGGAACGAAGCGACGTATGGCCTTCGCGGCGGCGCTCCTCGCCCTCGGCGTCTGTGGGTACGTCGCCTGGGAACGCTTCGGTCCGAAGATCGGGTCCGAGCCGGAAGTCGCGCAGGTCGACCCGAAGCCCGCCGCCCCGCGTCCCGCGCAGCCGACTCCGGTCGCGCCGGTCGCCGCGGCGCCCGCGCCCGTGGTCCCGGCGGTGACGACCGAACCGACGAACGTGATCACGGAACCCGCGCTCGTGGCCATCGAACCCGTGATCGAGGTGCTTCTCCTGAGCACCGAGCCGATCGCGCCCTTCGTCGAGCCGGTTCCGCCGACCATCGAGCCCTCGACTCCTCTCGCCCGGACCACCACGCCGAACAAAGTCGCCGAACTTCCGTCGGGCCAACCCGGACCCGGCGGCGGACGGCACGCGACAGCCGCGGATTGGGCCGGAATGTGGCTCGAACCGACGATCCCGACCGAGGCGATCCATGGAACGACGCGGTTGCGCACGCTCCACGTGGGCCTCGTTCGCGCGGAGCTGAAGAACCGTGAGTTCATCGAGGGGCGGCTATACGCCGTCGGTGAGTCGCGGATCTGGCTCGACGTCGAACTCGGGCGCCTTTCGCTCGACGCCGAAGAAGTGCGCGAGCTCGTCCAGATCGTTGGACAGCAAGGTCAACCTCTCGCGCTGGGCGCTCAGGCTTTCGCCGGCTTGCCGCGCGTGGAAGTCCTGCTCCCCGGTGGCACGATGACCGGGCGCGTGCTTCGGCGAGAAGGGGACTGGGTCACCTTCATCACCGAGGACGGCCTGCGCCTGCGCGTCGATGCAATCGACATCCGGCCGGCACCCGACGGGCGCACGCGCCGGGTCGGCGCCGTCCAAGTCAAGAAGCCCTGATTCGAGGCCGTAATCGGCTTCCAGAGCGATTCGTCACGGATTCCCGTCTTCCGATTCGACTCGGGGCGTCCGATCCGCGACCATCTCCCCGGTTCGAGCGGCGTCCGCACGAACCCCGCGGCCCTTTCGGCCGCCGGAACGAGATCCACCTTCCGAGCGCAATTCGAGCTCGGCGGGACGAGCCTGCGATCGCTGCCTTCCACCGTGGATCGTTCCACCTTGGAGGACCGCGGCCCGCTTGGCTCCTCTTTTCGAACCCATTCGACGCGAACGTTCCGCGCCTCGTGCGCGGGCCAACCCCGCGCCTCGGACTCCGGCCCGAAGTTCCGCCTCCTGTTCACAGGTCGCGGATCCCTGCCGCGCCCCGAGCCCTGCCCGCTGACCAAGGTCCGCCGCGCTCCGCGCGACGCCTCGGCCGCGAGCGCGGGCGGGCGGCGCGCACGGCACCCGGCTGGTCTCCAGCGGCGCGACCCTCCTTCTTTCCATGACGGACGAGATCCACTTCGGCGCGCACAGCGCGTCGGAGACCTTTGATTCTTTCGATTCCATTCACGCTTCCCCGCCCTTCGACCGGCCTGCTGATGCCGATGACGCGGCCCGCGGTCCACGGCGCGACTCCGGCGCCCGACGGAGTGCCGACGAAGTCCCCGAGCCAGTCGATCCGGAGCTGAGCGATACCGCGCCGGTCGAGGCACCGAGCGCCGACTCGGCCCTCGAGCCCGCCGCGGACGACGCCGGTCAGAAGCGCCGCCGCCGCGGTTCGCGCGGTGGACGCCGTCGCCGCGGACGCCGCGAAGGCGAGCCCGCCGAAACGGTCGCCACGGAAGGCGATGCCGAAGCCGGGTCCGCGGCTGTCGAGCCGCCCCTGCCCGGTGAGGACGACGCGTTCGACTCCCCGGAAGGTGCCGACGTCGAGTCGGAGAATCCGGATGATGGCGCCGCACAATCCGCGGAAGAATCCGCGCCAGGTGCTGCGGATGCGCCCCGGCGTCGCTCGCGACGGGGTCGCGGCGGCCGTGGCCGCGGGGCGGCCGCGGTGGAGAGCCGCGGGCCGACCGCTGAGGAGAGCCGCGGGGCGGCCGCGGTGGAGCAGCGCGGCGCGGCCGCGGTGGAGCAGCGCGGGGCGGCCGCGGTAGGGAAGCGCGGGGCAGCCGCGGTGGAGAAGCGCGGCGCTGCCGCGGTGGAGAAGCGCGGGGCGGCCGCGGTGGAGAAGCGCGGCGCTGCCGCGGTTGAGAAGCGCGGGGCGGCCGCGGTTGAGAAGCGCGGGGCGGCCGCGGTTGAGAAGCGCGGGGCGGCCGCGGTGGAGAAGACCGAGCCTGCTCGCGATGTCGCCACGCCGGCACGCCGAGCTTCTCCGGCGCGTGCTCCCGTAACGCGCGGCGCTCTGCCGGTCGGGACTCCGCGAAGGAGTCCGTCGCGCGGCAGCGTGCCGCGCGAAATCGATGCGCTCGACGACGACGCCGATCTCGCGCTCGACGCGGTTCCGGCGGATGACGGCGTCCCGCTTGCCCGCGAAGGCGAAGTCGGCACGGCCCTCGATGACGGCAAGCGCCGCCGTCGTGGAAACCGTGGCGGTCGTCGCCGCAAGACGCACGCGGCGACCGGCGCGCGAATAGAATCCCATCCCTCCAGCGCGAGTTCGTCACGCCCGAACTCGTCACGCTCGAACTCGTCACGCTCCGCGGCGTCGCGATCGACAGCGGCTCGCCACGAGAAAGCTGTCGCGGTCGAGATCGAGTCCATCCCGGGCGAAGATGACGACTTGCCGTTGGTCGAGCACGCGGTCGCGGCGCCGCTCGCTCCCGAATCCGATGCGCGCGGTACCCGCCGTCGTCGCGGTCGCGGTCGCGAAGCCGATGTCGCTGATCCGGAATCTGATCCGGACGCGCCGCGCGTCGTGCCCGAGTCCGAGCGCCGCTCGATGATCCTCGTCAACGCGACGGATCCCGAGGAGCAGCGCGTGGCCGTCCTCGAGGACGGGAAGATCACCGACTTCCTCATGACCGTGAAGGACCAGGACACGCTGGTCAACGACATCTACCGCGGTCGCGTCGTGAACCTCGAACCGGCCATCGGCGCGGCGTTCATCGACTTCGGTCAGGGCCGCAACGGCTTCTTGCACACGTCGGACGTGCTCACGGCGTACGGCGAAGACGACTTCGATCTCGACAAGTTGCTCTCGACGCAGATCGATCCCGAGGAGTGGGACGAGAACTCCGGTCAACCCGCGGTCTCGGCCGAGATCGACGACGCGGACGACGACGAAGAGCGTCCGTCGAAGCGCGGCGCGAAGGGGAAGGACGCGAAGGGCGGACGCGGCAAGCGTCGCTTCGAGGCCCGCCCGCGCCTGCCGATCACGGACTTGCTCGAGAAGGGCCAGACCGTCGTCGTGCAGGTCACGAAGGACGCGATCGGCGACAAGGGTCCGACGCTCACGACCTACATCTCGATCCCGGGTCGCTACCTGGTGCTCATGCCCTCGATGTCGCGCACCGGCGTGTCGCGCAAGATCGAGGACGAGAAGGAACGTCGGCGCCTGAAGCGCATCCTGCAGACGCTCGAAGTGCCGAAGGGCATGGGCGTCATCGTGCGCACCGCCGGCGTCGGGCACAGCAAGAACGAGATCAAGCGCGACCTCGACTACCTGATCAGCCTGTGGACCGCGTTCGGCAAGAAGCTGCACCAAGGTCACGGCCCGGCGGCGCTCTACCGCGAATCGGACGTCGCCATCAAGACGATGCGCGACCTCTTCTCGTCGAACACGAAAGCCGTGCTCGTCGACGACCCTGAGGTCCAGCGTCAGATCCTCGAGTTCACCGAGAAGCTGATGCCCGAGGACGTCGGGCGCGTGCAGTTGCACGACGGCGCGAAGCCGCTCTTCCAGCACTACAACGTCGAGCCCGATTTCGAGCGTATTTTCCAGCGTCGGATCGAGCTCGCGTCGGGCGGGTCGATCGTGTTCGACCAGGCCGAGGCGCTCGTCGCCATCGACGTGAACTCGGGCCGCACGCGCTCCGACGGCTTCGACTTCGAGGACATCGCGCTCAAGACGAACCTCGAGGCGGCGCCCGAAATCGCGCGCCAGATGCGCTTGCGCGACCTGGGCGGGATCATCGTCGTCGACTTCATCGACATGATGAAGATGAGCAACATCCGGTTGGTCGAGAAAGCCTTCAAGGAAGCGCTCGAAGGGGACCGCGCGCGCAGCAAGGTCGGCCGCATCTCGCAGTTCGGCCTGCTCGAGATGACGCGTCAGCGGCTCGGGCCGGGCATGGACAAGAAGGTGTTCCACCACTGTCCGCGCTGTCGTGGAACAGGTCGGATCCGCACCGTGAATTCACGCGCGGCCGCGATCCTTCGACGGCTCTCGTCGGCGCTCACGCACAAGGGTTTTCAAACGGTCGAGGTGCGCGCGCATCCCGAGGTCGTCGCTTACTTGAAGAGCGACTGTTCGGACCACATGCGCGCGCTCGAGTACCGCTTCCAGAAGGACGTGAAGCTCTTCGACGCGCCCGAGCAGTCCGAGGACAGCGTGCTGCGCTACGTGCGGCCGGACGGGCGCGAAGTGCGACCGGGCGGACGGCGGAAGCGCTGAGAGCGCGTCGAGTCATCGAGTTCACGCCGCTCGCCGCCGCTCGTGGCGCCGCTCACGTGGCGCCATTCACGTGGCGCGCGAGCCCGTGAATTCTTCAGCGGCTCCGCCCTCGGCAGCTCGAAGCCTGTGAACAAATCACAGGCGACGCACCGTCGATGCGGCGCCACCAGATTCTGAGAGCGTGTAGGCTCCGATTCGTTCACCCGCTCTCAGAAGCTCTCGACTTCGACGAACGATCCGGCGCGCGAGGCGAGGCGGCCATCGCAGGTCCACAGCGTGGCGCCGAGCGCCTCGGCCAGGGCGACGTACACCGCGCCGTACGCCGAGATCCCGGCGCTGATCGCGAACGTGCGCGACAAGATCCCGGTGTGCGTATGCCGCGCGAGAGGTAGGTCGACGAAGTCTTCCAGAGCCAACGCCGCGCGGCGCTCGTCCAAGACGCCGCGGCGGACGAGCGCTCGCAGAGCACTCGTGACTTCGGCGTCGACCAGGTGGGGGACGGCCGTGCCCGGTCCTGCGGCAGCCAGACGCCGAGCGAGGTCGGCGCGCTCCGGCTTCGCGAGCAACACTTCGACGACGAAGGACGCGTCGAGGACGATCATCGGCGTTCGCGCTCCTCACGAATCAGGTCGGCGACAGACCCATCGAAACGGACCGGGGTTCGACCGGCGATGCGCAGCCGCAATTCCTCCATCGTCGGTCGATCGGCCAAGGGGCCGAGCTCGCGCAGGAGGAAGTCGGAGAGGGTGAGGCCCGAGGCCGCTGCGCGCACTTTGAGCTTCCGGTGAACGTCGTCCGGGACGTTGCGGATCTGGATCATCTTGGGCATGTCACGAGCATGTGAGCATGCGCTGCGCATGTCGAGCGGGTCGATCACGGGGACTCTCCCGGGTGGGGCGTGTACGGGGTCCACCCCCGACGACGCTCGGCAGTGCCGTCGGTCGCGGCCGCACTCCTGAAATCCTGCCCCCGCTCCGCGACGGGTCCGGTTTCGCGCACCTCGGCCACGAGCGCCTTCCCACACCCACCGACCGCCGCTACACTCCCCGCCCAACTTCCGCGGCCTTTCGGCCTCGGAGCTACCCCGAGCCCACCTCCAAGGGCTCTCCGTGGGAGGGATTCCACCACGGCCAGCAGGAGACAAGAACCGTGTACGCCGTCGTCCGCGACCGCAATCAGCAGATCCGGGTGCAGAAGGGTGACATCATCCTCTGCGACCTGAACGACAAGCTCACCGCCGGTGACAAGATCACCTTCGACGAGGTGCTCATCCTCGGCAACGAAGGCTCGGTCCAAATCGGCAAGCCCTCCGTGGCCGGTGCCCAGGTCACCGCCGAAGTGATCGGCCACGAGAAGGGCGTGAAGGTCATCGCCTTCCGCTTCAAGCGCCGCAAGAACGTGCGCAAGAAGCGCGGGTTCCGCGCCCAATACACCCGCATCCGGATCACCGACATCGTCGGCTGAGGTAACGCTCCATGGCTCACAAAAAGGGCGGAGGTTCCACTCGGAACGGCCGCGACAGCAACCCGCAGTTCCGTGGCGTCAAGCGCTACGGCGGCGAGAACGTGCTCGCCGGCACGATCCTCGTTCGCCAGTGCGGCACGGTGTTCCACCCGGGCCGGAACGTGGGCGTCGGCAGCGATTTCACGCTGTTCGCGCTCCTCCCCGGCACGGTGCGGTACCAGCCGAACCGCAAGGTCAACATCGACCCTGCGCCGGCCGGCTGACATCACGGCGGGCCGATCCGGATCGGCCGTGAAGGGCAGCGATCCCACGGCCTGTCCAAATCCCATTGCGCCGCGCGGAACCGCGCGCGGACCAGAGAGCCCGTGAATGGTTCACGGGCCCTGAGCACCCCCTAGGGAAAGGCGGCTCGCTGCACGTGCTCCGGCGCGCGCGCGAGCTGCTTTCACGAAGACCATGTTCAAGGACGAAGTCGAGATCGAGGTGCGCGCCGGTCGGGGCGGGAACGGCGCGGTCTCCATGCGCCGTGAGAAAGCCGTGCCCTACGGCGGTCCCGACGGCGGTGACGGCGGCGACGGCGGCAGCGTCGTCTTCGTCGCGTCGCACCAGCTCAATTCCCTCCTGCCGCTCGCCGGCCACTACCACTACGTCGCACCGGATGGTCGTCCGGGCGGAGGGCAGATGTGCTCCGGCAAGAGCGGCGAGGACCTCGTCATCGACGTACCGATCGGCACCCAGATCTTCGACAAGAAGTGGGGCAACCTCCTGCGCGACCTCGCGCACGAGGGGATGCGTCTCCAGATCGCGCGCGGCGGTCGTGGCGGTCAGGGCAACGCGCGCTTCGCGACGAGCGTTCGTCAGACGCCGCGCTTCGCGCAGAACGGCACGCGTGGCGAGAGCCGAGATCTGCGGCTCGAACTCAAACTCTTCGCCGAGGCGGGACTCGTCGGACTGCCGAACGCGGGCAAGTCCACGCTGCTGGCCGCGGTCACTGCGGCGACGCCGAAGATCGCCGACTATCCGTTCACGACGCTGTCGCCGCAGGTCGGCATCGCACGGCTCGCCGAGAACGACACTCTCGTCCTCGCGGACCTCCCCGGACTCATCGAGGGTGCGGCCGAGGGCC
>Ga0163154_10007594_pt1 | contig 12880 bp, 14 predicted proteins | sample OliLakLV19MP9P1_FD_148649 | JGI IMG/M metagenome (GOLD analysis project Ga0163154, IMG submission 148649) | Freshwater microbial mat bacterial communities from Lake Vanda, McMurdo Dry Valleys, Antarctica - Oligotrophic Lake LV.19.MP9.P1 | ecosystem: Environmental > Aquatic > Freshwater > Lake >... | reverse complement strand
CAATTAAGTCATAAAGAGACATCACTTCTTTTAAGAAATAGCTTTTTATTTTTAAAGCATTGCAACCCTTTTCAAACTATTCCGTATTTACTAATAATAGCAGTTTGGTTGTACAGTAGATTTGATTTAAACTACTCTAGTCAGTTAAAAGAGGTAGATGATTGTTTTAAAAAAGGTGAAATAATTAAATGATTGCGCTTTACAATATTTAGTTGGTAAAAAATAAAAAAAATTATGCATAAAGCGGGTAAAATAATATTGTTTGTTTCTATGTTAGTTTGGTTAATGGCCTGTTCTAAAGAAAGTTCGTTAACTGAAGTGCCTGCAGCAGACAACATAGATACAACTAACGGGGCAGTAAAATACAACGGCTCCTTTATAAATGCACCTGGTAAAAGTGCAACTGGTACAGCGCTGATCCTTTTAAAAAATGGCGTATATTCTGTAGCTCTAAAAAATATGAATGTAAGTGGTGGGCCAGATCTGCGGGTTTATCTTTCAAAACAAATACAACCCATAGATTTTTTTGATATTGGTAAATTAAAATCTACCAATGGCGACCAGGTTTACCAGGTAACGGGTAACGTAGATTTTACTTCTTATAGATATGTACTTATCTATTGTAAGCAGTATACTGTATTGTTTGGCAGTGCGGATTTAAAATAAAATTTAATTGTACTTATAAATTGTTGGTGTCGATTTGGAAAACATAACATATATCATAAAAGGGTGCATACAACGGGACCATAAATATCAGCGGATAATTTATAACCAGTATCGTGGCTATGCATTAAAAATAGTTTTCCGTTACATCTACAGGTACGACAAAGCGGTGGATGTAGTAAATGACGGGTTTGTAAAACTATTCCGGAGTATTGAGAAATTTGATTTGGGTGATGATACAGATCATGAAAGAAAATTTATGGGCTGGTTTAAAAGAATATTGGTTAACACAGCGATAGACGAATTACGCAGGGGAAGTATGCTCCCGGAAATAGGCGGTATACCAGAACATGTTTGGGATATAAAGGATAATAGCCAGGATGCAGACCAGCTTTTGTTGTATAAAGATTTAATCATTCTCATCAAAGAACTTCCACCTGCCTGCAGGGTTGTTTTTAATTTATATGTTATTGATGGCTATACACACAGTGAAATTGCGGACATGATAAAGATACCCATCGGTACATCAAAATCGAGCCTTTCGAGGGCACGGTTATTATTACAAAACAGTATTAAAAAAATGGAGGAAGCCAAGTTATGCCGGATGTAGAAGACAATATGGATGAATTATTCAAAAAAGCTGCCGGGGGGTATTCACTTAAGAATGCAAAAGACGATTGGGATAAAATTGCGCCTTTGCTGGAGTACAGCACAGGAGCTGCTACAGCTACGTACAAAACGGTAAGTGTAAAAAAGTACAGCATTTTATTACTGGCGCTAAGTTTATTTTTATTTATAGCAGGGTTTATAGCAAACAATAGTCGGAACAAAAAGGTAGCTCCTTTAACCAGCAAGGCAGAAAGGAAAATACTGGTTGAAGAAATAAAAGAAAAGTACAAAAATAAAAATTTAGATGCTGTTGCAGTGCCAAATGAAAAGAATGCAAGTAAAAAAAAATTACTAAATAATAGAAAGGAAGATGTAAAGCAAAACCACCTTGGCCCGGATACAAAAAATATTACAAGGCTTACTAAAGAAAGAAAATACCGATACAATATTTATGACGGAGAAAGTGATACCAGAGGATCAGAAAAAATACTTGTAGCTGATGTGCCGGTTGTGAATGACAAAATATTTCCGGAAAAAATCAGCAATGAAAAAGTGATAATCAAAAAGCATCACCCCTCTGAATATGCTGCTAATCATTTTGTATTGCGTCAATCAATTTCAGCTATACAACTGCCCGGTAAAAAAGATGATATTATTATAGAAAAAAAAGTGGCTGTATATAGTAGAGAGAAAGTAAAGAAAGAACAAGGTGTTTATATTGGCTTTATGTTTGGCCCTTCCTTTAACCAAATAAAAACGCAGGGGCTAAAAAAACCGGGTTACGATATTGGTGTGATAGCAGGTTATCAAATTAGTAAATCATTATCAGTTGAAACCGGATTAATGTATGACCGAAAATATTATTTCAGCAGCGGAAAATATTTTGATATGTCGAAAGTAAGCGCCTCTATGCCTGCAGGCATGAAAGTGCTGAGCCTTGATGGAAGCAGTGCTGTATTTGAGATTCCTGTTAAAATTAAATATAACCTGCCAGGCAAAAGCAATTCAAATTTTTATTCAATCGCTGGTATATCCACTTACATTATAAGCAATGAGTTTAATAAATACCGGGTAGTAACAAACGGAACGGAGCAAAATATTACAGGCACCTATAATAATTCGTCTCGTTACCTCGCTGCCGCACTGGATCTAAGCCTCGGCTATCAAAGTAAGATTGGTTCGTTCGGTAGTATTCGTATAGAGCCTTACGTGCAGATGCCGCTGAAGGGTATTGGTGTGGGTTCACTGCCGGTGATGACAGCAGGCCTCCATATTGGATTTACCCGTCTTATTCATTAGCAAAGAAATTAAATAGTGGGATCATTTTTTTCAGTAAAAAAACTGAACAGGAATTCTTTTGCCCAATAAAATCCTTTTATAAAAACAGAATTCCATTTGTTAGTTGCAATAAATTTTTAATTAATGATTTCATGAAGAAAATACTTGTTACAGTCTTTATTGTTTTACCGGCAATAACTTTTTCTCAGATGCTGTTAAAAGCTGGTGGAACATCAGGCAACCGTTGGAACGAGACGCTCAACTCTCAAACACCGGGAAAAGGTTTCAGGCTTTCCGGGGAGAAATTTGTTGTTCAGCACTTCGCTATTGGTGCAGGTATTTCTTATTTGTCTTTCAATCCCAACAAGCAGATAAACGTACGCTTTAATTCTTACAGCCTGCAATGCACTTATTATTTTAATACAAAAAAAATACAACCCTATTTCGGCGCTGGTGTTGGTTATACCCTGTATAAAGACAAAACTACAATTGATTTGGGTAGTGGTATTACTGATACCCAATCCAGGGACAAAAATTATGGAGTTATTTCTCCTTACCTGGGCCTGCAGTATGGTATTAATAAAATAAGCCGGGCCGGTTTTTTTGTACAGGTAAATACTGACTTTGTTCCCATTGCAAATATTCAGCCTATAGGATTTGTATTAGCTATCATTTACCGGGTCATTAATAGTTGCTGCGTTATAAAATTTCAATCAATCAATCAATCAATCAATCAATCAATCAATCAATCAATCAATCAATAATTAACATTAAAAAAACAAACAATGAAAAAGATCATTTTTTTACTGATGGCTGTAGCCGCCATCTCATTTAGCGCTTGTAAAAAAACCGAAACCGTAACTGAGTTTTCTAACCTGCCAATCGGTGCTGTCACAACGCTTAAAGCAGGAATTATTACCCAGCAAAATGCACCCGGCACACCGCCTACCAGTGGAAACCTTTCTGTAATTCAGGATTCGAGAGGCGACCAATTCTTAAAATTAGATGCCAATTTCACTTCTGGTTTTACTACAGGAACAGTAGCTGTTTATTTTGCCAAAACAAACGAAGAAATAAAAAACCAACGCAATGGCGGCACTACTCCAACCAATGTACGTGCTGTTGGATTTGTGGGTAATGCGGGTGAAAGATATTTTCAACTTAGCGGTGCCGGATTATTTACAGGTTTTTCTTATGTTGTTTTTTATTGTGAAACCGCGGAAGTAAATTTTGGTTCAGCTCCGCTTAATTAGCATTTTTAAATAAACCCGGTAAAATAGATTTTTACGGGGTAGATATTTTACAATTACATTTTAGAACTAAAAATAAAACTGAGATTTATGAAAATAAAAAACTGGTTATCACTATGCAGCCTGTTGCTTGCATGTAATGTAACTTTTGCGCAAAAACAGGCCTACAAAGAAAAAAATGTATTTGGCCTTACAGTAAATGCAGGGCCGGGCAGTTTTGCATCTGCACTTTCATGGACACACAATCATGCTGTTGGAAAAAAGCAGCGATTCAATATTGGCTACGGTCTGCGTTTTACAAATTTTATCGGGTCTGATCTGGACTATACTACGGCGCCGGCAAAATACACCAGTGGTAAATCAAGCATCGCAGCTTTGTTTTCCGAAAATATCCCTGCCAATATTGACACAGTAAGTTTTGCAAAATCACAAACTTATTTTTTAAACACAGGCATTTATTTGTCGTACCTGTTGCCCTACTTTAAAAACAGGCTTGAAGTGGGTGTAAACATTGATGCAATTGGTTTTACTTTTGGCCCCCGGCAAAATGCAGTTTATAAAAACAATACAGTTACAGCAAAGCCTACTCCATTTAATTTACTCCTGATAAGTGACAGCGACATAGGTTCTTTAAATTCTGAATGGTATGTAAGTTTTTGGGCAACCCCTAAGCTGGCTGTAAAAGTTGGATATCAATTTTTATTCAGTGAATATACAACGGATACCAAAATTCAGCAGTTACCAAACCTTAACGAAGCCAATGACCGTTTTCGTTATAAATCATCCATGATAATGCTGGGTATATCCTATGCGCCTTTCAGAAAATAAACGCACATTAAAAAAACTATACAATGAAACTGATAGCCATTTTTTACTGCTCCCTCTTACTCCTATGCCCATACCTGTTACCTGCCCAAATATATATTCCGGCAGACAATGGGTCGTCGGTTACGTTTAGTATTAAAAATTTTGGATTTAATGTAAGCGGCTCGTTCAGGAATTTGCAGGGTAATATTAAATTTGATCCAAATAACCCGGAAGCGGCTGTTTTTACGGTAACTGTCGATGCTGCCACAATTAATACTGATAACGGTTCCAGAGACGGCCATCTTAGAAAAGAAGAATACTTTGATGCAGCTAAGTACCCGAAAATTTCATTTTTATCTGAAAAAGTAGAAAAAACCGCTAAGGCAGGTTCATTTATTGTTAAGGGAAAATTCACTATAAAGGGAATAAGTAAACCGGTATCAATACTATTTAGTGCTTCGGCACAAAACGGGGGTTATCTTTTTAATGGAAAAGTAGTATTAAACCGGAGAGATTTTAAGGTAGGCGGAAACAGTATGGTATTGTCAGATAATCTTACACTTACCCTAAATGTGTTTGCTCCTAAGGGATAAAAACATTGATCTTAGTTAGCCGTCTTTCTTTTACTAATTAGTTCAGTTTTTTTGGATAAATATTTGTAATTCGCAAGGTGTTTTAGAATCTATACAACCATACTTTTTCACAGTTTATCAGGCAATTGTTAAAAAATTTGAGTACTGATTACTTTATCTAAGATCCTTTTTTATTAATTTGTTGCAATTAAGGACTTGGAAGAAAGCGGAAAAGTATTGATTTTAGTTTTGCAGATAACCATTATTCCCTTATTTTTGCCCTCCTTTAAAAAATAGCATGGCAAAATCCATGCACAAAACTTTTACAAACATGAAAAAAGATTTGCATCCAAAAAATTACCGCTTTGTAATATTCAAAGATATGAGTAATGGTTACCAGTTTTTAAGCCGCTCTACTGCAGATAGCAAAGAGATGGTTAAATGGGAAGATGGTAACGAATATCCGGTAATTAAACTAGAGATTTCAAATACCTCACATCCTTTCTATACAGGTAAAAATGTATTGGTGGATACTGCAGGTCGTATTGATAAATTTAAAAAACGTTACGAAAAGAGAGCGCACTAGTACATACATCTGTACGAACGGTTGTTTTTCATGGCTATACTTTAAGTCCCCTTGGTTTTCCCGGGGGATTTTTGTTTTGAATAGGTTTTAGTTAAGATGTAAGGTAAAAGAAAGATAGCTGTTGCAAATACTGTTTCATAACGCTAAAAAGCTTACCGGTTATGGGTTCTAGCCCCTCTCCCCGTCCGAACGCCAGCCCGAGAGATACATTCTGGCGGGGCTTGGCCAGGCGGGCTTCGGAATATACTATAAGTGCGCTGATGTTTTGCGGAATAGAACTGGAAAAAGTAAAGCTGATTCTAAATTAGCACGCAAGAAAAATGAGTCCACTAATCGAATATGAAAAGAACTTTGAGATATCAGTGTCAAGCTCCCCTCTGCCTTTGGAGAACTTGTCCCGACCTTTCGGGAGGGGTTGGGGGTAAGGTCAAACCGGCAAATAAGCTTAAATACAAAAGAGATTGGGTAGTTATTTGTTTGATATGTAATTTAGTTGCCATGGACATTGTTTTTGATGATAGTTCGGGTAAAGAAAGTCTTTATCCATTTACTGCTACAAGAAACGCTGCTGATATTCGCATTGGCATACTTACTATCCGTGAAAAATGGGCTTTGATGATGACAAAACCGGGCTTTAATGAAAAGCCTGACAGCATTACAGTAAACGCCGCCATCATTCCCACAGAAAATTATGTCGCAACAATAGTACGTGGTTCAGTAAGCGATTCTGAATATGAACAAACAGATAGTTGCATATTAAAATTCCCCTGGAATATTTTTCAATTAAACGATTGGGCACTTAAAAAAGATTTTGAGCTGATAACTAATAACAGAACTTCTCATGCCATTAGCAGCACCAATAAAACCATCGCACCAGAAAATATTTTTATTGAAGAAGGGGCAATAGTGGAGCATAGTTTGTTGAATGCTTCAACCGGTCCCATTTATATCGGTAAAAATGCTGAAGTAATGGAAGGGTGTATGATTCGTGGCCCGTTTGCCTTGTGTGAAAATGCTGTGTTGAAAATGGGCGCCAAAGTATATGGTGCCACTACAATTGGCCCCAACTGTATTGCTGCGGGTGAAATTAAAAACAGTGTATTGATGGCAAACAGTAACAAAGCACATGATGGTTATTTGGGCGACAGTGTGCTTGGTGAATGGTGCAACCTGGGCGCAGGTACTTCCAATAGCAATGTAAAAAATACTGCCGGTACGGTAAAAGCCTGGAACAATGCTACAAAAGAGTACATACCGGTTGGGTTAAAAGCCGGCCTCATGATGGGTGATTACAGCCGTGCCGCCATCAATACTTCTTTCAACACTGGAACAGTAGTAGGCGTTTGCTGCAATATTTTTGGAGAAGGGTTTCCACCCAAATTTGTAAATGATTTTACCTGGGGAAAAGAAAGATATACTTTTGAAAAAGTTTTGCAGCATATTGATAACTGGAAAAAGTTTAAAGGCCAGCACATCACCCAAACCGAAATAAATAATTTAGAAATTCTTTATAAACAATCAACTTAAAAAAATGAGAAAACAAATAGCTGCCGCTAATTGGAAAATGAACCTGACATTGGAACAGGGCAAGGCCTTAACAGAAGAAATTGCAAAGGCTGATCTGGACCTGAACGAAAATAGACTTGTAATTCTGGGTGTTCCTTTTCCCTACCTGGTTACCATTAAAGAATTATTGGCCGGACAACCTAATATTGTAGTTGCAGCGCAAAACTGTTACACAAAAAAATCGGGTGCTTTTACCGGCGAAGTAAGTGCAACCATGCTCACCAGCATCGGTATTCACTATGTTATTATTGGCCATAGTGAAAGAAGGGAGTATTTTAATGAAAGCAATGCCACCCTTGCTGAAAAAGTAAATAGCTGTTTTGAGAATGGATTAAAACCAATTTTTTGCTGTGGCGAAGCATTGGAAATAAGGGAAGCAGGTACACAAAATAGTTTTGTAGAAACCCAGTTAAAAGAAAGCCTGTTTCATTTGTCTGCAGAGCAATTAACCGGCTTTATCATTGCCTACGAACCCATCTGGGCAATAGGTACAGGCAAAACGGCCACCAGCGAACAAGCACAGGAAATACAGGCGCACATACGTTCAGTAATGGCTGCAAAATATAGTGCTGAAGTTGCAGAAAGCATTTCTATTTTATATGGCGGAAGCGTAAAAGCTGCCAATGCAAAAGAAATTTTTGGTCAGCCGGATGTTGATGGTGGATTGGTTGGTGGCGCTTCGTTAATAGCTGCTGAGTTTGTGGCTGTTATTAATGGATTGAAATAGTGCATTAGTTATTTTGCAGTTATTCATAAAGAAATAGATCATTTAAAAAAAAGGCGTTCCATAAGAACGCCTTTTTTTTAGTTTAATCAGCCTGTTTATTATTGACGGTTAAAATTTATTTTGCACTTTAGTTATAAAGCCTAAAGCTGCATAATGGTATGCCGTACAAGAGTGCGACGCAAGAATGTTGCCCAAAGCAAGAATGCCGGTACCCAAAAAAATAAATGAAAATTTTACATCAAGTCCAATGCCTTGGCAAAGAAAGTAACTACAAAAGGCAATACCATGGAACAATATCCACCGCCAACAGCGTATACTAAAAAGAAAGCCGCAACAGAGGCAAAAAATAAAACCCAATAGAGACCGGTAGATTTTTTGGTTGATTCCATTTGTAAAAATATTTTGGCAAAAATAGGGCAAATGATACAAAGTAATTTACTGGCTATAAATTTTATTTATTGAACTGCCAACGTTTGCAGCCTGCAAAACTTTCTAATTTTGTTGTGTAATTTTAACACCTTAAAAAAAAAGGCTTTATATTGCCTAACTAATTTCTTTTCAATGATTTTAAATTTCTATCTCCGGTTTTCTACCGCATTATCACAATCATTATTGGTCTCAGGCAACCACACTGCACTGGGTAACGACGATGTTACGAAGGCTTTACCGCTTCAATATTTCAACAACGAATTCTGGCAGGCACAGGTGGAGTTGCCTGAAGCATCCATAACGCCAATAGACATTCAATACCGCTATATTTTAAAAACACAGGATGGCAACCAGGTTATAGAGTGGGGCGACGACAGGGTGATTGATTTAACAACTAACGCCGTAAAAGAATACACATTAATTGATACATGGAACCACGCCGGCGATGTGCAAAATGCGTTTTTTACCAAACCATTTCAAGAGGTATTTTTAAAATCAAAACATGCGGCTGTAAAAGCTAAAGCAGTAAAAATATTTACCCACCAGTTTAAGGTAAAAGCCCCGCTGTTAAAAGAGAATGAAGCGCTTTTTATTGCAGGAAGTACAAAATCATTGGGAGATTGGAAAACCGAAGCGCCATTGCTGCTCCACAAATCCGGCAACTGGTGGACCATTAAAGTAAACCTTGGTAATGAAACTTTTCCGGTGGCCTATAAATATGGCGTATTTGATACGGCAACTGAAAAACTAATCGATTTTGAATCGGGCAATAACCGCACGCTGTTGGGCGAAAGTGGTAAAGGAAAAATAACGGTGATACATGATGGGTTTGCACAACTGCCTTTTCCTACCTGGAAAGGCGCTGGTGTGGCCATTCCCGTATTTAGTTTGCGTACCGAAAATAGTTTTGGCACCGGTGAATTTACCGACATCAGGTTGCTGGTAGACTGGGCAAAAATCTGTGGGTTAAAACTCATTCAATTATTACCGATCAATGATACAACTGCTACGCATAGCTGGTTAGATTCTTACCCTTATGCAGCTATTTCTGCGTTTGCTTTGCATCCCATGTACCTGAATATTGAGAAGGTAGCAGGTGGTAAAAACAGCGCATTGCTTAAATCATTAAAGCCAAAGCAGCAGGAGCTGAATGCCTTGCCAACCGTAGATTACGACCAGGTAATGGAATTTAAGTTTTCCGCTATAGCCGCATTGTACCAGCAACAAAAAAATACGTTTAAAGACGATATTAAATTCTTTGAATTTTTCGATTTAAACCGCCATTGGCTGGTGCCTTACGCAGCATTCTGCTACCTGCGGTACAAGTATAAAACATCCGATTATAACCAGTGGAAAACCCACCAGGTATACGATGAAACGGCCATTGAAAAATTGGCTGCCAATACACAAAAGCATTACGAACAAATTGCGTTGCATTATTTTACACAGTACCACCTGCACCTGCAATTAAAAGAAGCCACTGCCTACGCACATAAAAATGGCATCGTTGTAAAAGGCGATTTACCCATTGGTATTTACCGCTACGGCTGCGATGCCTGGATGGCGCCTCAACTCTATAACATGGATGCACAGGCAGGCGCACCTCCCGATGACTTTGCAGTAAAAGGACAAAACTGGGGCTTCCCTACCTATAACTGGAAAAAGATGCAGGAAGATGGTTTTGCCTGGTGGCGCCAGCGTTTTGAGCAGATGAGTGAATATTTCGATGCGTTCCGTATCGATCATATTCTGGGTTTTTTTAGAATATGGAGTATCCCCATTCATGCGGTAGAAGGTATCATGGGCAGGTTTGTACCAGCCATCCCCATTCACATCAATGAACTATACCAAAATAATATTTCGTTTCAGTTTCACCGGTACTGCAAGCCATACATTACAGATGGCATTATCTACGAAAAATTTGGCGAGCAAACCAATTTTGTAAAAGATTATTTCCTAAGCTGGAATGATGGTGCATGGGAAATGAAACCAGATTTTGATACACAAAAAAAGGTAGAACAACATTTTAATATACAGCCCGTATCGGATATCAATAATTACATTAAGTATGGCTTGTTTGATTTAATCAGCAACGTGCTTTTTTTTGAGGAAGAAGGCTCACAAATGCAGCAGTACCATTTCAGGATAGGAATGGATCAAACCACTTCTTTCAGGGATTTGGATGATCACTCCAAACAACAGTTAAAGGAATTATACATCAATTATTTCTTCCGCCGCCAGGATGATTTCTGGAGAAGGGAAGCCATGAATAAATTACCTGAATTAAAGCGCAGCACCAACATGCTGGTTTGCGGAGAAGACCTAGGTATGGTGCCGGATTGTGTGCCGGACGTGATGCAGCAAATCGGAACCCTCAGCCTGGAAATTCAGCGCATGCCCAAAGATCCCAAAAAAGAATTTTTTCATCCTGCCGATGCGCCTTACATGAGTGTAGTTACGCCTTCCACACACGATATGAGCACCATCCGTGGCTGGTGGGAAGAAGATACCGCTAAAACCCAACGCTTTTTTAACAATCAACTTGGGCACTACGGCAACTCTCCTTTTTATTGCAGCGGATGGATTAACAGGGAAGTGTTGATTCAGCATTTATATTCGCCTGCCATGTGGGGCATATTTCAATTGCAGGATATTGTAGGCATCAACGAAGTGCTACGTAGGGAAAACCCGAATGATGAACGCATCAACATCCCTGCCGATCCTAAGCATTACTGGCGGTACAGAATGCACATGAGTTTAGAATCTTTGCTACAGGAAATTAATTTTAACGAAGAGCTAAAAAGCTACGTATTGGCAAGCGGAAGGTAATTTTTTTTGAGCCCTGCTTAAAACCTTTGTGGTACTTCATTGGCGTCGCACTCTTGTACAGCATATATTTATTGAGCTTTTATCGGCAATATCACAAGGCATGTATTAAAGGAATGACTATCTGAAATTAGGAGCAACGAAATAATTCACTATAATTATATTAGTGCAGCTACATTAGAAATTTACTGTAGAGCCGTAGGCTCGTTTCTGTTTTGTAATCCCGCCTGAGGCGGGAGGTTTCAACCCGTTGCACAATCCGCAATTAGGAGCAACTTCATTAAAAAAGCTGTAGAGCCGTAGGCTCGTTTCTGTTTTTTAACAACGGGTTTCAACCCGTTGCACAATCCGTAATTAGGAGCAACTTCATTAAAAAAGCTGTAAAGCCGTAGGCTCGTTTCTGTTTTGTAATAACGGGTTTCAACCCGTTGCACAATCCGTAATTAGGAGCAACTTCATTAAAAAAGCTGTAAAGCCGTAGGCTCGTTTCTGTTTTGTAACAACGGGTTTCAACCCGTTGCACAATCCGCAATTAGGAGCAACTTCATTAAAAAAGCTGCAGAGCCGTAGGCTCGTTTCTGTTTTGTAACAAAGGGTTTCAACCCGTTGCACAATCCGCAATTAGGAGCAACATCATTAAAAAAAGCTGTAGAGCCGTAGGCTCGTTTCTGTTTTGTAATCCCGCCTGAGGCGGGAGGTTTCAACCCGTTGCACTTTAAGAAACCACTTATCTGAGAGCCGTAGGCTCGGCCCATATTGTTTTTTCTACAAATACAATTTCATGTTCTTAACTAATTGTTACCGCATTTTTTATTACATTATCCGCTACTCCATCAACGCATGCCCTTACCGGCGGGAGGTAAAACTCCCGCCTAAGGCTCCATTACAATATTAACCAAGGCAAAGCCACTTAACACCAAACTGCGGATATTCATCCAGGAATATTAATAATATGGTTACAAATTATCCTTCTGCTTTGATATTCTAACCACCCCTCAAATAAAAATTCCGCTTTCAGGAAGTTTTACTAATTTGAAATCTCAATAAAAAATCTATATGAAAAAAAACTTTTTCCCGGCAGTAATTTTGCTGTCGATGTCTTTCGCCATCTCCTCCTGCAATAATGCAACAACAAAAGAAAAGGAAACAAAATCATTATCACTTGCTAACATAGATTCCGCCATAAAACCAGGGAATGATTTTTATCAGTTTGCCAATGGCAGATGGATGGATACTGCCAAAATACCTTTAACTGAATCCGGCATTGGCTCAGGAAAAGAAATGTATAACCGAACAAAAGAACATATAAAAGAGATACTGGAATCGGTTTCAAAAGCCAATAATACAGCAGGAAGTATTGAACAAAAAGTAGGTGATTTTTATACCTCCGGCATGGATTCCGTTACCATTGAAAAAGCGGGTTACGATCCTTTAAAACCTTGGCTGCAAAAGATCAATGAAATAAAAGATGCTAAAGCTGTTTTACAATTTGCCGCCGAACAAACTACTTATAGTTCCGGCTTATTAATTGGCCAGTATTTTGGTGCGGATGAAAAAAACAGTACCA
>Ga0163154_10007593_pt1 | contig 12880 bp, 11 predicted proteins | sample OliLakLV19MP9P1_FD_148649 | JGI IMG/M metagenome (GOLD analysis project Ga0163154, IMG submission 148649) | Freshwater microbial mat bacterial communities from Lake Vanda, McMurdo Dry Valleys, Antarctica - Oligotrophic Lake LV.19.MP9.P1 | ecosystem: Environmental > Aquatic > Freshwater > Lake >... | reverse complement strand
ATTTCGGACCCCCTGTCCAGTCTGGGGTGTCGTGTCCAGTCTGGGGTGGGGCGCGGGGGGCGCAGGAACGGTCGACGGAGTCCCGCGACCGCGTTTCATGCGTGTCCAATTTCGGACCCCTCCCTCGCGCCATGTCCGTCTCCTCCCTGCGTCTCCGTGCCGCTCCTCCGTGTCCTCCGTGCCCTCCGTGCCCTCCGTGTTCAATTCCCTTTTCGCGGAGGGCGACGCGCAGCGCGACGCTCTCGCGGACAGCAAAGTGACACGGAGGACACGAAGAAGGAGACCAGGGTGCGAATCGCGAACCCGCCGTCATGCCCGCGTCCGCACTCCAGCCTTCGGGACTGACGTCGCATCGCCCGGAGTGGCTGCGTCGGGCGCAACGACGGTGACGCGGCCGCGCCGCTCCGCGGCCCCTGCTCGCTGCGACGAAATTCGTTCACGGCGTTGCGTGGCACCCGTGGCGACGGCGTGGCATCCGGCGCGGTCGCGAATCGTCGACCAACGAGACTCTCTTGCCTTCTTCTCCGTGTCCTCCGTGACCTCCGTGACCTCCGTGACCTCCGTGTCACCACGGCTCTTCTCACACGGTGGCTCGCGCCGCCGTACGTCGAGCTGGGGCTCCATGGTCCCAGGCTCAGCGGTCCCAGGCTCAGCGGTCCCAAGCTCGGCGCTCCCAAGCTCAGCGGTCCCAAGCTCAGCGGTCCCAGGCTCGCCGGTCCCAGGCTCGCCGGTCCCAGGCTCGGCAGCGCTGCGTCCGTGATTCGTTCACGGCGTTGCGTGGCACGCGTTCGCCCGTGCCCGCCTTGCCCGAGCGGAGCGAGTCGACGGGCATCGGGCAGAGGCGTGGAGCGTAACCTGTTCGCATGCGTGTCCTGACGACGGGCGAGTCGCTGGCGGCATTCGGCGGCGGAACCTTTGTTCCGACGATGGGAGCACTGCACGACGGCCACGGCTCGCTGATTCGGCGAGCTCGAGAACTGGGTCGACCGGTGATCGTCTCGATCTTCGTGAACCCGACCCAGTTCGGGCTCTCCGAAGACCTCACTCGCTACCCCCGCACGCCGGAGGCAGACCGGTTCATCGCCGAGCAGGCTGGTGCCGACGTGGTGTTCATGCCCTCGCCCGAGGCGGTGTATCCACCGGGGCTCGAAATCCCGATTCCCCCGCTGCCACCCGTCGCCACACATCCCCAGCTCGAGGACGCCCACCGGCCCACGCACTTCGCCGGCGTCTGCCAGGTGGTGGCGCGGCTCTTTGATCTGGTGCGCCCGCGGATGGCCATCTTCGGCGAGAAGGACTGGCAGCAGCTCAAGGTGGTCGAGGCGATGGTCGAAGCTGCGGGCATTCGCTGGCCCGGTCTGCGGGTCATCGCCCAACCGACCGAGCGCGAGCCCGACGGTCTCGCCATGAGCAGCCGGAACCGCTACCTGCGACCCGAGCAGCGCGACCAGGCGCTGGGGCTCGTCCGGGCCCTGCAAGCAGCGCACGCCGCCCAGCATCCCGCGACCGCCGAGCTGCTGATGCGGGACACGCTCGAGGCGCATGGACTGATCGTCGACTACGCCGTCGTGCGCCATCCTTCGACTCTCATGCCCATCGAGTCGTTCACCGAACCCTCACGAGCCCTGATCGCCGCCCACCTCGAAGGCGTCCGCCTGATCGACAACGCCCCGATGACGGTGTGGCCGTGAGCCAGAAGGGGATGAGGAATGAGGAATGAGGATCCCTCAATCCCCCGTTCCGCCCTCCGCACCAGGCTCAGAATCTGTAACTCACATACGCCCCCAAGGTCAGCGCGGGGTCGGCCGTGTCGTCGGTGAGCTCGCGGCCGTCGCGGTCGCTGATGGTGAACTCCTGGTAGACCGTGACACCGGTGAAGAGATGAACCCGCAGACTGGGGTGCGCGACCCAGCTTGCGCGGAGCCAGAGCGGGATCAACGTGTCCTCGCCGATGCCTTCGCTGATCACGGCATCTTCGGTGAGGCGGAATCGTGAGGTCTCGTAGTTCGCTCCAAAGGCCAGCTCCCAGCTCGGCACGCCGCTGTAGACCAGCTCGATGCCGTCGCGAAGCACCGCGGTGGGGCCGGCCTGGGTCGAGATCCGCAGAACGTCGTTGAGCTTCCACTCGAGCACGAAGGACGGGAAGACCTTCACGTCGTCCTCGATCGGTTGAAGGATGCCGACTCCCAGACCGATGAGAAGCGAATCGCTGAAGCGGTGAGTGACACCGACCACTCCGCCGTACCCGAACGAATCGTCGGCGTCGGCCTGCGCCTCGCCGGCGAACTGGCCGAGCGCACCGACGCTGACGGTCCAGCGATTGGCGAGTTCGAAGTTGAGGATCGCCGCGAGTCCGAGGGTGTGGATGTCACGCCACGGCGCCCGACCCAGCGCAAGATCGCCGAAGGAGTCGTTGCTGAATTCGTAGCGATCGAATCGGTATCCCAGATTCAAGCCGAGACCGATTCGGTCGGTGAGCTCGAACTGGCTCTGCACGCCGGTATCAACGCGAGTCACCGAAACGTCGCCACCGTCGTCGAGGTCGCTCTTGAACTGATAGCGGGCACCACCGGCGACGATGGTGCGAAAGCCCGGTCGCTCGTCCGGAGGCGCGAGCAGCGAGTTCGCGGCAGTCGAACCGGATTGGGCCTTCCCGGACGACGCCGCCGGGCTTGTGCCGGCAGGCGCGGGGGTCGAGGCTGCGGGAGGCTCAGACGTCGTCGTCTGGGCTGCCGCGGCGCTCGCCAGCAGCGTCCCGACGACCGCCGTTGCAACGCCCCCCGCGAGCAGTCGAAGGGCGCTCGCCGGAGGCGACAGAATGTGAGAGAGAGAAGAGCCGATTGCCGTGCGATTCATGGGCCGAGCGTATGCCCGACACCTGTCGCTTCGGCACTGGCCGCCTGGACCTCAGGACGGGCCGACCGACGCTGCCTTGGCCAGCGGCGACTCCTCCGTCGCCGCCACCGTTCCGCACTCCGGACAGATTCCCGAGTGCAGGTCGAGGAGCCGGTACCCGCACTTCGCGCAGCGCGGATCGGCAAAGCACAGGAGGAAGATCAGACCGCACCCGATGCAGCGCGACTCGCCCGTCGGGGCCTCCTGCTGCTTCTGGCAACGTGGGCACGCGAGTCTCACCGCGCGGAGCTCGCTGAGCGCGCTCGATTGGGTGATCAGCATCCGGCGCCCGAAGGCCATCAGGACGGCCACGGCCAGAGCGCTGCAGGTCGTCACGATCGCAGACGCGGCGAACACCCGGGTCATGAACGCACCGGGCGACTGTTGATCGAATCCGCGGGTGTCGAAATTGATCACCAGTGCAGCGACCGCCGTGACCAGGATCGAACCGGTGGTCACGCCGATCATCCAGCGATGGCCCTCCGCAAGCCGCGCCTGCACCACGAGGTTGATGGCGGCGACGGCGACGCTGACGATGAGAAACGCCCAGAACCACATCAGGTCGATGTCGGGTCTGCTCCACTGGGCGTAGAGGCCGAGGGCGATCGCGACGACGCCGGCGACCACCCCGATCCACCGCCATCGACGTTCACCCGCTCGTCCGATGAGGCTGAGACAGATCGCGGGGCCGGCCCCGGCGATGATGTTCGCGCTGATTGCGCACTCGTACCAGAACGAGGCTCCACCCCGCCACGGCTCGAACCAGATCGCCAGGATCCAGAGCGTGAACACGAGGGCGGTCAGCACGATCCCCACTCGACCGGCGATCCAGCCATAGGGCTTCTGCAGGAGCGAGAGGAACGCCATCGCAACCGCGGCGCAAGGGATGTAGACCAGCGTGGATTGGAAGAACCGCCACTCGGAGGTGAGCGTGATTCGCTCGATCCAGATCGAGATCGCGGCCAGCATGAATCCAACGACGATCGCTCCGAGAGCGGCGATGCCGACGACCCGCGACTCCTGCCGTTCGAAGCGGCGGGATGCAGGAATTGCCAGGGCAATGGCAATCGCCGCAACTGCGAGGGTCGCCGCGATGCGCCCGATGATCGCTTCGTTTCCCATGAAGATCGCCGCAACGCCGACAACGGCAGCGAGTCCCAGCACGGCGAGCATGGCGTGAAGCAGTCGGCGTTGTGATGTCATGGAGATTCCGAAGGAAGGAGTGAGGCGACGAAGCGCTTCCTTGGGCGGTCGCGTCGTCACCCTCACGGCCAGACGAGCACGATCGCAAGCGCAACGAGAACGTGAATCCCAAGCCACGCGGTCGCCATCCGGCCGAGCGCCCGAGTTCCGAGCGCCCAGATCATGGCGGTCTTGAACGCCGCGTTCGCAATCGAGGCGATGAGCACGGCGCGCCAGGCGACATCGGCGGGCAGCGTGCCGTCGGTGGCCAGTCGTGTCGAGGAGAGCGTGATCGCGTCCATGTCCGTCGCCCCGGAAAGCAGCGCGATGACATAGACGCTCTGATCTCCGAAGTGCTCGCGGCCGGCGGCCAGGGCCAGCAGCACTCCGGCGTAGAGGACCGCGAACCAGATCGCCACCTTGAGCTCAGCCGGATTTGAAGTGACCGCGTCGCTTGGCGACTCGGTCCTGACCCGCAGCCACGCGAAGAGTGCCAGAATCACGACTGCCGCGCCGGAGACTGCAATCGGCGGTGCCATGACCCTGAACACACCGGGTCCGACGACACCGATCTCAATCAGCACCCGAGCGTGCAGCACGGTCACGGCGAGGAGGATCACCAGCATGGCCATGCGCTCGAGGCCGGCACCGGCTCGTGTCTGCCGAGCGAAGCCGACTGTCGTTGCGGTGCTGGAGACGAGGCCACCAAGAAGTCCGGCGACGATCGTGCCGCGGTGGCTTCCGATCAGTCGCTGGGCCAGGTATCCGACGAAGGAGACCCCGACCACGAGCACCACCATGAACCAGATCTCGCGCGGGTTGAGGACGTCGTACGGCCCCATGGTGCGATTGGGCAGGATTGGAAGGATCACCAGCGCCACCAGCGCGAGTCGCATGATGCCGCGGACGTCCTCGTCGCTGAATCGATCAAGGACGCCGCGCAAGACCGGCTTCGCCTGGAGCAGGACCGCGACGCCCGCGCCGACGATCACCGCCACTTCGCGGGGACCGGTCACGAGCACGGCTCCGACGGCAAACATCACAAGGATGGCAATCTCGGTGGTGATGCCGGGGTGATATTGCTCGCGCCGCGCCGCCATCAGGTTCCCGATGACGACGACCGCTGCGAGCGCCGCGAAGCTCCCGGCGAAGACCCAGCCCCCGAAAGTCTGCGACAGCAGCGCGCAGAGCACGCCGAAGACGGTGATCAGCGGAAACGTGCGCAGCCCTGCGAGCCGCGAGTCGGCTCGCTCCCGCTGGAGGCCCACCAGCAGCCCCAGCCCCACTGCGAGCCCCAACGCCTCGATCGCGTGAGTCAGCACGGGCAGATGGTAGAGGCAGGGAGCAGACCGGCCGCTGCGCGGCCTTGTAGGAAGCAGCAGAGGGTTGCAGGACGTGAGGCGTGCGCCGAGAGCCACACCCCGCGCAATTCTCAAAGCGCACGTTCCGCCCGCGAAGCCCACGCGTGGGCTCAGCCCGCCCGGCTCTGCCGGGCGCGGCGTACAGGAGCGAGTGTCGGCCCGCAGGGCCGAACCGAGCGCTCAATAAAAGCGCACGTTCCGCCCGCGAAGCCCACGCGTGGGCTCAGCCCGCCCGGCTCTGCCGGGCGCGGCGTACAGGAGCGAGTGTCGGCCCGCAGGGCCGAACCGAGCGCTCAATAAAAGCGCACGTTCCGCCCGCGAAGCCCACGCGTGGGCTCAGCCCGCCCGGCTCTGCCGGGCGCGGCGTACAGGAGCGAGTGTCGGCCCGCAGGGCCGAACCGAGCGCTCAATAAAAGCGCACGTTCCGCCCGCGAAGCCCACGCGTGGGCTCAGCCCGCCCGGCTCTGCCGGGCGCGGCGTACAGGAGCGAGTGTCGGCCCGCAGGGCCGAACCGAGCGCTCAACAAAAGCGCACGGTCTACCCGCGAAGCCCACGCGTGGCTCAGCCCGCCCGGCTCTGCCGGGCGCGGCGTACAGGAGCGAGTGTCGGCCCGCAGGGCCGAACCGAGCGCTCAACAAAAGCGCACGGTCTACCCGCGAAGCCCACGCGTGGCTCAGCCCGCCCGGCTCTGCCGGGCGCGGCGTACAAGAGCGAGTGTCGGCCCGCAGGGCCGAACCGAGCGCTCAACAAAAGCGCACGGTCTACCCGCGAAGCCCACGCGTGGCTCAGCCCGCCCGGCTCTGCCGGGCGCGGCGTACAGGAGCGAGTGTCGGCCCGGAGGGCCGAACCGAGCGCTCAACAAGCAGGGCCGAACCGAGCGCTCAATACCGATAATGATTCGGCTTGTACGGACCGTCGACCGGGACGCCGATGTACTCCGACTGGAACGGCGTGAGCTTGGTCAGCTTGGCGCCGAGCTTGGCGAGGTGGAGTCGGGCCACCTGCTCGTCGAGGTGCTTCGGAAGGGTGTAGACCTTCTTCTCGTAGCCGGCGTGATTCTGATGCAGCTCGATCTGGGCCATCACCTGGTTGGTGAAGCTGTTGCTCATCACGAAGCTCGGGTGACCGGTGGCGCAGCCGAGATTCAGCAGGCGACCCTCGGCGAGGATGATGATCGAACGGTTCTTGAGACCATCGCCCGCGGGGAACACCCACTCGTCGACCTGCGGCTTGACGTTGATCCGATTGACGCCGGGCAGCTTCTTCAGACCGGCCATGTCGATCTCGTTGTCGAAGTGACCGATGTTGCCGACGATGGCCTTGTCCTTCATCCGCCGCATGTGATCGGCGGTGATCACGTTGGCGTTGCCGGTGGCGGTGATGAAGATGTCGGCCTTGGAGACCTCGTCCTCGAGGGTGACCACTTCGAACCCTTCCATCGCCGCCTGCAGCGCGCAGATCGGGTCGATCTCGGTGATCTTCACCCGGGCCCCCTGGCCGCGAAGGGACTGGGCGCAGCCCTTGCCGACGTCGCCATAGCCGCAGATCAAACAGACCTTGCCCGAGAGCATCACGTCGGTGGCCCGCATGATGCCGTCGACCAGCGAGTGCCGGCAGCCGTAGAGGTTGTCGAACTTGCTCTTGGTGACGCTGTCGTTGACGTTGATCGCCGGGAAGAGCAGCGTGCCGCTCTCCTGCATCTGGTACAGGCGGTGCACGCCGGTCGTGGTCTCTTCCGAGACACCGACGATGGCCTTGGCAATCGGCGCCCACATGCCGGGGTTCGACTGCTGAAGGTCGCGCAGAAGCTGCATCACCACCGTCCACTCTTCGCTGGCATCGGAAGCGGTGGCGGGAACGGCGCTGGCCTTGTTGTATTCGAGGCCCTTGTGGACCAGGAGCGTCGCGTCGCCGCCGTCGTCGAGAAGCAGGGTGGGACCGCGACCATTGCCCCAGTCGAGGGCCCGCATGGTGCACCACCAGTACTCGGGAAGGGTCTCGCCCTTCCAGGCGAAGACCGGCACGCCCTGGGGGTTGGCGATGGTGCCGTTGCGACCGACCGCAACCGCAGCGGCGGCGTGATCCTGGGTCGAGAAGATGTTGCACGAGGCCCAGCGCACTTCAGCGCCGAGATCGACCAGGGTCTCGATGAGGACCGCGGTCTGGATGGTCATGTGCAGCGAGCCGGTGACGCGAGCGCCCTTGAGCGGGAACTTGCCGCGGTACTGCTCGCGAACCGCCATCAGGCCCGGCATCTCATGCTCGGCCAGCTCGATCTCCTTGCGACCGAAGGCAACGGTCTTCTCCGACAGATCGGCAACCCGGAACTCGAGCCCGCTGGCGGGCGCGGGAAAGAGGCTGAGACCGGTATCCATGAAGGGGGTGACGGACGCGACGGGACGATTGGCGGTGGTCGAACTCATGGGGAGCTCCAGAGGGGCGGCAGACGGGGAGGTCGGAAGGCAGGCTCTTCGTTCCATCCGTTCATCCGGATGAAGGGATGGAGGATATTGAGCCTGTGGAGGGGAGTCAACCGCCCGGAGGGGACTGGTCGGTTGCCGCCGAGTGAGGTGTGCCGCGTGCGCGGCACCCTCAGGAGTCGGCGCAGCCGACGACCCGGTCGGCGCCAGCCGGCCCTCCCTACTCTGCCCCCATGCTCACCTCCTGCCGCTCCTGCACTGGTTCGTCGATCGGTCGTTTCATCACGCTGGCGGCGATCGCCGCGATTTCGGTTGGCGTTCTTGCGGGGTTGAACCGGCAGGATGGTGGCGGGGCCGCGGGTGTCGGCAAGGCCGCCGCGGGTGCCGCCGCGCCGAAGGCTCCGGAAGGCAAGCCTGGGGCTGCAACCGCGACGCCGGTTGGCGATCCCTATCCGCTCTCGGTCTGCGTCGTTGCGGGAGAGCCGCTGGGCGACAAGGCGGTGACCATCGACCACGAGGGCCGCGAGATGCGCTTCTGCTGCGAGAAGTGCCTCGCCACCTTCAAGACGGAGCCGGCGAAGTACCTCGCCGAGGCCGACAGGAAGATCATCGAACAGCAGAAGTCGACGTATCCGCTCACCCACTGCTTCATGATGCCGGAAGAGGAACTGGTCGATGCCGACGCCGTCGAGTTCGTCTTCAACAATCGCTACGTCCGAGTCTGCTGCGGCGGATGCGCCAAGAAGTTCAATCGCCTCCCCGCCGAATGGTTCCCGAAGCTCGACGCCGCGGTGATCGCCGCCCGGAAGCCGGGCTACACCCTCGAGACCTGCCCGGTCAGTGGCGAGAAGCTCGGCTCGATGGGCGAGCCGGTCGACATCGTGATTGCCAATCGGCTCGTCCGGCTCTGCTGCAAGGGCTGTGTTGCCGAGGCCCGCAAGGACCCGGCCAAGGTGCTGGCCAAGCTGCCGACGAAGTGAGTCGGGCCCTTCTGGGAATTCCCCGCGAAACCAATCACCGAACCGCCGACTCGAGATCTGCGAGCCGCCTGGCGTCGTCCGCGCTGAACCGCCGCGGGTGCCGCTCTCGCAACTCGCGGTAGAGAGCGATCGATTCCTGTCGCGCGGCCAGCGCCTCCCGCTCTCCCTCGGGCGTCCCCAGCGCCGCGTCCGGGGCGGCGCGATCGAGATCGTCCTGGACGATGACTCGCTCGAGGCTGGCGAGATCACGACCGACGTCGGCGAGGCCGATCTGCGGCGGGGGCGAGGAGCCGACGCCCGCTCACGCCCGACGCTTTCGCACCTTCGCCGCCTCCGACGCTCGCTGCGCCGCGCCTCCGCCGGCAGCGGAGCGGGGCGTGCTTGCGGAAGTGTTCCCCCCCGTCCCGCCGCCGCGCTCGAACAGCGCCGCGAAGAGCCCAGGACCCTTGGCAACGGTGTCGGCACTCAGTCGGCGGAAGCGGAGCAGCGTCATGCCTGGTGAGTCGTGTGCACTTCCCCACGAGGCCACGTCCCCTTCGGTGAATCCGAGATGGCGATGACCCATGGTGTCTCGCCAGTGGCGCCGATCGTGGGCGACCATGTCGACGACGAGCAGGCGTCCTCCTGGACGGAGGGCACGAAAGACATCGCCGACTGCTGCCTGCGGGTGATCGAGATGATGGAGGACAAGCATCGCGACCGCGGCGTCGATCTCGCCGGCGCGAAGGGGAAGCCGACCGAACTCGCCAACGCGGAACTCGACGTTTCCCGCGCCGCGTAGTCGCTTGCGGGCGGCGTCGAGCATGGCCTGCTCGCGGTCGATTGCAATCACCCGGGCGACGATCGGCGCGAGCCGTTCGCTTGCTTCGCCGGTTCCGCAGCCGAGATCGGCGACCACCCAGCGCGGATCGATCAGGCACATGAGGGCCTCGTCGGAAAACCCTTCGCCAAAGAGCTCGCGGCGCAGCGAACTCCACTCCCCGCCGATGCGCCCGAAGAAGGCCTTGGTGTCGCTGGGCCGTTCAGCCAGCACCCGCCGCAGTCGATGTTCATCCTCGGAGGCCACGGCGGTGCCATCGAAGCGCACATGGGTGAGCAGCCAGAGCTGCCTGGCTTCGGCCGGCAGGGCGTCGACCGCCAGTCGATAGAGACTCGCGGTCCCTTCGTTGCGCTTGGTGACCCACGAGGCGTCGAAGAGCGGCTTGAGATGACGACTCACCGTCGATTGAGGCAACTGGAGCACCCGACCGAGTTCTCCGACACCGAGCTCGCCCACGCCCAGATCCTCGCGGGAGAGCACCCGCAGCAGCCGCACCCGCGCCGGGTCGCTCAGGAGGGACAGCCACCCCAGCCACTGCTCGGGCGTGGTGCTGTCGTGTGAACGGGGTCGCGGCATGGAGACGGTGATCGCAATCGGCCGGCGCGTCGGCGTCGCCGGCCTCGAGTGGATGCGCGAAGTCGGACTCACTTGCCCGGGGGCAGGGCGAGGGTCGGCCCCGGCACTTCGCCGAGTTCGACCAGCTTGGTGCGCACACGGGTGTCGTCGGGATTGATCCCGTATGCCTGACGCAGGCGACGCAACGCCTCTCCGGTCTGATCGAGACGCTCGTGGACGAGCGCAGACTGGTAGTAGGGAACCGCCGATCGACCGTTGTCGACCTCGATGGCCGCGAGCGCCGCGGTGTTGGCCATGTCCATGTCGTTGAAGCGCAGCGCGTAATCGCTCATGCGGACCCAGATCTCGGTGGAGCCCGTCGCTTCGGCCCGCTCCCGAAGCAACTGATACAGCCGGGTCTGATCGCCCTGCTTGAAGTAGCAGTCGGCGAGTGCGAAGGTCACTTCCTCGTCGTTGGGCAGCGCGGCGGAAGCCACTTCGAGCGATCGACGCGCGGAGTTGAGGTCGCCCAGTTCGAGCATGCACTGGCCGTACCGAGCCTGGGCGTTGGCGTCGCCCGGCGCCCGCTCGATGATGTCGGCGAAATCGTCCGCGGCGAGCTCGTAGCGCTGGTGCCGGAAGTTGAACTCGCCGCTCTCGCGACACTTGATGATGGGTCGCGGACCGCAGGCGGCGAGGGCGGCGATGCCGAGGAGGAGCGAGAGTCGAAGCAGAGTGTTCATGCGGATGGGTGGGTGTGAGGCGAAGCCGCGGCCGACGCGTCGCCGACGAGTCGTCGGAGTCGGGAATGGGCCCGGGAAGGTGCCGATCATACGATCCGCTTGCCTTGCCATGGGCCTCTTCCCCGCTCCCATCCTCGACGCGGCGGCGACGGTCGTCCTGCGACACGAACTCGTCGACGGTTCATTTCACTTCGACTGGCTCCTCGAACTGCGCCGCGGAAGCGATCCGGACGGCCGCGATCTGCTGTCGTTCCGCGCTCCATCCAACCTCTCGACGTGGACGAGAGGCGGCTCCGGCGTTCTCGAACGGACCCCAGACCATCGCCGCCTCTACCTGCGATTCGAGGGTCCGCTCGATGGAGCCCGAGGCTCGGTCCGGCGCGTCGGCGAGGGTGCGTTCGAGCTCATCGAGCGCACCCCATCTTCCGAGGTCGTCGAGGTGACGTGGCGCACGCCGGGTGTTCGAAAGCAGCGGGTCTCCCTGCTTCACCTGGAGGCAACGCGCTGGACCGCCCGCTGCGATGACTGCGATTGAGGCGGATGGGGTGTTTTCCCGCGGCGAAATCCAAGTAGGATTGTCGCGTGCCTCCCGCTTTGGTCCTTCCACTTGGGGCCTCCCGCGTGGGGGGGCAGGGCACAACGTGGCTGGTTCAACCTGACGACCGAGGGATGACCGCAATGCCTGATCCGCATCTGCCCAGCAGCTCGACCCAACCCCTTCCGGAGGGCGGTGCCGGCAGCGGACCGCAGCGCGGCGCGGCTCCGCCGTCGGCGGCGCAGACCGCTGCAGGGGCGAGCCCGCCGGCCTCGGCGACCACCCCGACTGGAGGCACATTCGCCAGCCGCGAGGTGCTGCCCCTGGCCGACGCGGAGACAGTCCATCCGGTCACCGCACCGGGCGCGAGTCCGTCGAGCCTTGGGCCCGTTGGAACCGGCGGTGCTGGCGCGACCGCCGCGACCAACAAGATCCGCAGCTTCGGCGAGCGCCGTCGTCACGAGGACTCGTGGACGCGAACGCCCAACACCACCGGCAACGGCGCCATCCACGTCAAGACCTTCCACAGCAAGCTCACCGATGAAGCGATGACCTATCTCGACCAGACCATCAACGAGTGGCTCGACGCCCACCCGCAGTACGAGGTCAAGTTCACCAGCACCTCGATCGGCGATTTCACCGGGAAGTTGAAGGAACCCCACCTCATCGTCTCCGTCTGGGTGTGACGCCGAGCGGACCATCGTCGGTTGATGCGCGGCCTCGGCGAAATGCGCGCGGCTCCGATCCCAAACAAAGTCACTCCTCATGTCGATTGCCGTCGGCCTTCTCTTTGCGCTGGTTGGATTCGTCCTCGCCTTCACCGTGGTCCTTGGACTTCCCGGCGCGTGGCTGGTGATTGCTCTCGCGGTGATCATCGAGCTCGTCGACGGCCTCTACCTGCCCGAGGGAGCACCGGCGACGTTCTCTTTCGGGGTGCTCGTCGCCGCGGTCGGGCTCGCCGCCTTGGGTGAGCTCGTCGAACTCCTCGCCTCGGCCGCCGGTGCCAGGCACGGAGGCGCAAGTCGCCGCGGCATGATCGGTTCGCTGATCGGCGCGGTGCTCGGCGGAGTCGCTGGAACTTTCCTGATCCTTATCCCAGTCGTCGGTTCGCTGCTGGGAGCGATGCTCGGCGCGGGAATCGGTGCCCTGATCGGCGAAGTGAGCGCCGCGGGCGCCACCGTTCGCGGATCGCTCAAGCCCGCCGGCGGCGCCGCCATCGGCCGCCTCCTCGGCACGCTTGGCAAGATCCCCTTCGCCGCCGCAGTGTGGGGAGTGCTGGTCGTCGCGGCGCTGGCGTGAGGAGCGGCGGCTCGCTTCGCTCGCGGCGGGGGCAGGGAGCAGCAGTGGGTTGCACGAGTGGATGCGTGCGCGGGGGTGCGACGCCAGGGG
>Ga0163154_10007586_pt1 | contig 12885 bp, 12 predicted proteins | sample OliLakLV19MP9P1_FD_148649 | JGI IMG/M metagenome (GOLD analysis project Ga0163154, IMG submission 148649) | Freshwater microbial mat bacterial communities from Lake Vanda, McMurdo Dry Valleys, Antarctica - Oligotrophic Lake LV.19.MP9.P1 | ecosystem: Environmental > Aquatic > Freshwater > Lake >... | reverse complement strand
ATGACCGAGTGGGGGGTTGCGGAGAACTGGATGCCCTTTGTGACCGGCTTGCTGTTCTTTCCGTTATTGGCCCTGAGCGTATTCTTACTCAACCACCTGCCCGCCCCTACCCCCGAAGACCGGGAGCTCCGCGCCCCGCGACCGCCCATGCCGCTGGCCGCTCGCCGCGCGTTTTTTAACACGTTCCGGCCCGGGCTGCTGATTTTGGTGCTGGTGTACATGATGCTCACCGCCTTGCGCGACCTGCGCGACAACTTTGTAGTGGAAATCTGGCAGGGGCTGAACATCACGGCTGATCCCGCCCTGCTGACCCGCACCGAGGCACCGATTGCGGTGGTGCTGCTGGCCATGATGGCCCTCATGGTGTTGGTGCGGGACAACCGGCGCGCCTTCTTTCTCAACCACGCAATTATTCTGGGCGGGTTTGCGCTCTCTGCAGGCTCCACGCTAGGCATGCTGGCGGGTGTGCTGGCCCCGGTGCCCTGGATGATTCTGGTGGGCACTGGGGTTTACATGGCCTACATACCTTTTAATACCTTACTTTTTGAGCGATTGATCGCCACCTTTCGCTATGCTGGAAACGTAGGTTTTCTTATGTATCTGGTAGATAGCTTTGGTTATCTCGGCTCGGCCTCGCTGCTGTTGGTTCGGCAATTCGGCCAATTGGGCCATATTTCCTGGCTTGATTTCTACGTCCGCGCCGTGCTGCTTTTTTTGAGCATTGCCGCGGTGCTCATGCTGCTCTCGCTGGCTTATTTTCGGGCAAAACTTAACGAACAAGGCGGCGCAGCGACACCTCACCCTTCGACCTAAAAACACATGGCTTCATCAAAAACTGCCCTGGTAGTGGGCTCTGGCATTGTCGGGCTGGCGCTGACGCGCAGCCTGGTGGAACGCGGATGGACGGTCACAATGTTGGAGCGCCACCCGCAGGCGCAAGGGGCTTCCGTGCGCAATTTTGGCATGCTCTGGCCGGTGGGTCAACCCGAAGGGCCGCTGTACAAACGCGCCATGCGCTCCCGCGAAATCTGGCTAGAGCTGCAGGGCAAGGCTGGGTTTTGGGCCGAAAAAACGGGCTCGCTTCACTTGACCTATACCGATCTGGAAGCCCAGATAGCGCAGGAATATGTGCGGGCCGTACAGGGCGTGAAATCGGCGGCGTGGATCGGCCCGGTCGAGGTGGCCGAAAAAAGCCCGGCGGCCGTGCAGAAAGGATTGCGCGGTGCACTTTGGTCGGCCGACGAGGTGATTGTTGACCCGCCCGAAGCCATTGCCGCGGTAGCCGCCTACCTGGAGCGTCTGCCCACGGTCAACTTTGTGCGCAACCGTGTGGTGGGCCGCATTGAAGGCAATACCGCCTATTCTGGCCGGGAACAGTGGTCGGCTGACCGCATTTTTGTGGCCTCCGGCGCAGATTTCGAAACCCTTTATCCGGAAGTGTTTGCACAGACCGCCATCACCAAATGCAAATTGCAGATGATGCGCCTGGTCAGCCAGCCCGACGCCTGGCGCATCGGACCGCCGCTCTGCTCCTCGCTGAGCTTCATACACTACAAAGGCTTTGACGTGGCGCCGTCCTTGCCTAAGCTGCGCGCGCTATACCACGAGCAAAGCCCTGAGCTGCTGCAATGGGGCATCCACGTTATGGTGTCACAAAATGGTTCGGGCGAATTGGTTATTGGCGATAGCCACGAATACGGGTTAAACCTGGCCCCGTTTGATCAGCAATTCATCAACGACCTGATCGTGGACTTCCTGAAAAGTTTTGCCCAATTCCGCGATTGGCGGATTGGCGCCTCCTGGCACGGCATCTACCCCAAGATGACCAACGGCGCCACAGAGTACATCCACCCTGTTGATGACGTAACCACCGTGGTGAACGGTGTTGGTGGCGCTGGCATGACGCTTTCGTTTGGCTTGGCTGAAGAGGTAGTGGGGGGGATGGGGTGAGTTGGGGCTTTTATAAGGTCGTTTTGGAGTAGGTGGGTTTGGGCTTCTTGACTTTTCTGATCGTTTGGAAACGTTTGGGGACGTTTCGGATCGGTTCGGCTCAGATCATTTCAAACTTGTTCAGCCACAGGAAAGTCGATGGGAAACCCGGTCAAGTTGTGCAAAAAGTTGCTGATCATCTTGTCGCCAATCACCACCACCGCATCAATCAAGTTGGCTTCAGTATAACCCGCAGCAAAGAAGGCCTCGCTGCTTTCTTCAGTTGCCTGACCGCGGCGTTCAACCACAGATACCGTAAACCGGACTAAAGCATCCAACTTGCTGTCAAAAGGGACACTGCCTTTGCGAATGGTCAAAATTTGTTCCTCCGTAAATCCGTGCATTTTACCCAATGCAGTATGCGCAGACTGGCAATACCGGCAACCATTAATTTGGCTCGTAATCAGGTTGATCACCTCTCTCTCTTTGCCGCGGATCGTGCTCTTGCGGTTCTGCAAAGCAAGGTAGTCTGCTAAAGCCGTTTCGTTTTTAGCGTAATAGGCGTACAAATTGGGCACAAAACCAAGGCCCTTTTCTAAACTGTCAAAAAGAGCTTGGTTGGCCGGTGAAACTTCATGCCTTCCTGGAACGGAAAATGTTCGCTGTACGTTCGTAGTCATGATGCTTGATTTTTTCCTTTGTGTTATCCTGTATTGGACTTCACAAAAGTGCACTGGCTTAGCTTGCGAAAACTTGATCTGATTCAAGAAACTTGTTTGACATGGTTCAACTGTTTCCATCCCTTCGTTTTTTTCGAATCCGCGAAAGAAATTCTGTGGTCATGCCCAAATAGGACGCTAACGCATATTGGGGTATGCGCTGGACTACGTGAAAATACTTGGCGGTGAAAAGCTCGTAGCGCTGCTCGGCGGATTGTGTCAGTTTAGCGATGATTCTGCGCTGTTGAAAAGCAAGCCCTCTTTCTGCAATGATTCGGAAAATGTTTCGAATGTGTGGCTGGTCCTTTTCAGCTCCTGCTCCTTTTCAAAATCAGTTTGCAACACCTTGCTGTCTTCTAAAGCCACAACAAACATGGATGCTGGCTGTTGAAAAATGTAACTGTTGTAATCAGTTATCCACCAATCATCTATGGCAAAATTGATGGTCTGATCTTTGCCTTCTGCCGTAATGACGTAGGCCCGGAACGCACCTTCCAGTGCATAATTTCGGTGCCTGGCAACATAGTTTAGTTGCACGATGAACTGTCGCTTCTTGACGGATAACGCGCTGAAGCACGCTGCCACTTGCTGTGTTTCATCTTCCGATAGCGGCACTATCTTTTCAATATGATCTACTATTCTGTAATTCATTACAAAGGTCCTTCGCCAACCATTTAGACTGTTCAGGCGGTAAACAACGACCGGAAACGAAGCTCGGAAATATCCTGGAAGGCGAGTGTTTCAAATTTGCCCATTTCCGCCGTTCGTTACACCCGTTGCCATTCAAGACATGTTATTATATATTAATATTACATTTTAGAAACTATTGAGACGCTCAAAGACAAAAACACTTTCCTGACTAATAAATGACAACATTTTTCGGTTTCGTACAGGTCGGCTATGTACTCATCCAGATTATTCAATGTTGCATTGACCGCATGGAGGTCAAAATGGTTTGCATCGAAGGAGCCTCCTAACCATAAAAGGGTCTGCTTGCGGTCAAAGCTGGGTTTACCATTCAACGTTCCAAGCATGTTGTAGAAACCGTGCAGACCACCGCAATCTTCGGGCGGACAATGCAGGGCGCCATCAATGCAAATGGGATACTGGGTATTGATTTGCCTGGGTAGAAATTTCTCGACCAGGATTCGATGGCGCTAACCATCGCCAAAATCATATTCATACGCAATCCGCTGCCTTTCTTTTGTCATATCATCCTGAAGCATCCTTTCTTTAGCATCCAGCGTTTTTCCGGGGCTGAAACCAATTTCCGCAAACTCTTCATCGGGCTCACCGATGTTCAATTTCTTGTGTTGGAACTCATACAACTGGTAGTTCTGCCAACCCATTGCAATCTGAATAATATTGTGCAATTGGAAGTAACTGGTCCTTTTTTCCAAAAGCACACGACGCCAGATAGGCGGATTGCTCCCCTCCAGCGTAATCTTTAGTTAATAATATTATTCATTTTTTGCAATTACCATCTATGCTTTAATCGATCAATCTTCATCAATCCTTGGTCTTTTTCCAGAGCGAGAAATTTACAAAGGTTACTTCTAAAAATCACCAAGAATTGCGCCTTTGGCGGTGGAACAGCTCTTTTCGGTTCCAATAGAGCCAAAGCCTTCCACGACCGGGCAGAGGAACCTGAAATGTCCCGGACAAACCAGGAAAGCAGCCCGAACAAGACCGCCCTTGGAACTGCTTCAGGCGCCTTGTCGTAAACCGAGCTAGCCAGCAACCACACCGTGACGCCCCAGCCCAAAAAAAATCCACTGGTGAGCGCCGAAAGAGAGTGGACATCCGCCGACTCATAAGTGGTAGCGCCGTCCAGCGGCCAGTTCAGCAGGTCAAGTGTAAAGCGCGCGGGCTCTGCTGTGGGAAACATGGTGCCCAGGAAAAACACCGGGGCGAACGAGGCAATGACCACCGAGCTGACTTTTTGCCAGGTTTTGTGGAGCGGCGATGCTTCATCGTTCCCGGGGTTGCTGTTTCGCTGCAAAATGGCGGCTTGGAAGCGGCTCAATCTTTGATCCAGATCAAATATTCTGTGCGGGGCGTGATGCGACTCAAGGTCTTGAGCAAAATGCCTGGGTGGGAGGCCTCGTCAACCGGTTGAATCTGGGGATTAAGTATGGCGTACTGCGTGCGCTCAAAGCGTCAACAAGGCCCGGAAACCGCGCCATGCGTAGTACGACTCAGCCCCATTGTGGTAAATGAAAAGCTGGCTGTAGCGGCGGTCACCAAAAATTGCACCCCCAATATTGCGAATAGACTACGATGTTTTAAGCCAACTGGAAGTCTTTAGGTCGAAGCGCCCCAGTGCCTGCAGGCAGCGGTACTGCGCCTCATCGAGCAATTGCAAGCCGTGTTCCTCCGCTAGGCCGAACGCGCTTCCTTTTGGCTTGTTCTCCTTCCTGGCCTCAAGTGCCTGCGGATCATAACAAAGGCTACGGCGCCCGGCGAGGCTTTCGGGCGAGCAATCGCAGGTAATGATCATGCTATTTGCTTCATCCCAGCCTAGTACGTTAGGTTCACCGCCCGTTTCTTCCATCCAGTTCAAAGCTTCGAGCTTTTGCTGTTGCCCAATTAGGCGCTCTTCGAGCTGCTGCCAAGCTATATTCTTGTGTCGAGTGGGGGATTGGAGGAAACGTTATTGGAGAATCTTAAGGACTATGGAAAAGCTCATTTCTTTCATAGGCTTAACCTTAAGGGTAGTTCTAAAAACGACCTCAAACGTGCGCCGATTTACGATTTTTCAGATTTTCAGACTGGAAAACGCCACTTTCTGCAAAATTCTCGGCATAGGTTAAACTATTTTAGACCTTTTCGTGCCCGGTTGGCCTATTTTTTTCTCAACCAGACACACCTGTCCAATCAACCCTGTGTTATAGAATTGTATCGACAAAGATTGTAGGTAAGGTATATCGAGCCAGTTTTGATTTCTGCTCTTGCCTTGCCTACTGTCCTAATGATTGGGCCTCCGGTTGCTTGGTGCAGAAATCCGAATACATGCTCAACTCTTGCACGAACACGACTTTTTCTAGTGTTGCGTTTTTTCTGCTGGCTCGTCAAAGGTTTGCCACGATAGCCTATCTTGTCCGTTTTGTTCTTCATCTTAACCTTTGCCACAGCCCGAGCAAAAGGTTCGCCTGAATACGCACTATCTCCGTGCATGGTTGTCCTCGATCCTTTTTGCTCAAGAGTGGCAAAACGCCAAGGCTGTTGTGTGCACTCGCATCAGTTACTCAATAGGCCTCCACAAATTTGGATTTGCTGTCAACTTTGTTGTGGCTCTTGTAGCCGTAGTAGTGTCGCCTGTTCTTCGTTACCCAGCGGGCATCTGTATCCTTGTGGCTCTTTTTTTTCGCTCCAGCTCTCTGGTATCACGCCGTCCTAAATGGACTGATTTTCCTCCCGGGTATTAATCTGTAGGGGTGCTGGCACAATCTAAGCGTCCACAATTTTACCTTTGTGGACGAACATCTGCTGCTTGTCCATTTCCTTTTTGAAACGTCTAAAAAGGCGCTGGACGGACATTGCCATCTTTCAAGCGTTCCCGGAAATGCCAGATCGTGTTGCTGTCCGGTACCTTGCTGTAGGTTTGCAATCCGAGAAAGCGCATGAATCTGAATCAATCGGTAATTTGAAACTCTAACCGTTCATCGCTCAAACCGAAGTACTCTTGTAAAATCAGGATCTTGAGCATCATCACATAGTCAAAAGGAGGTCTGCCTCCGGGGCCTAAGGCTTTTGTATGCAGATGCTTATTCAACGTAGCACGAAACAATGACCAATCAATGGCCTTGTTCATACGTTCCGAAGGATCGCCCAACTCGCTTATCCGCTCCAGTTTGTGCTGCTCGTCAAAAAATCGCGGTGACTTTACCATTTTCTGAATTTTGAAACGAAATATGACTTCTAATCGATAATTACAACAAGTTGGCCGGAGTTTTGGCAACTACCCTTAAATTACTACTTTTAAGGGTAGCTTTTCTGGGGGTAGCCTACATTGAGTGAATTTGGTATTTGCTATTAAACTTTACAAGATTATTCATTAAATTAATTGTCTATACTCTTATCTATACGATTACATGTACATCGCCATCAGGTACCAATGAACATGTGCCGCCACCAAAACTTATAGACATTTGATTAGTTAATACAATTCCCCCTATTATTTTGGCAGCTTCTTCAGGCTCCATAAACTCTTTAGCATTATTTACGTCTTGGGCTATCACATAAACTTTCCATCTGCCTTCATCTGTTGCGTCGAAATAATGCAGTCCAGTATATACTCCATCATTACTTGTTTTATCGGGCTTGCCTCCATTATCCTCTAAAATAAAGTCAACCCCTTTGGACTCATCACTATGAACTAAGTAGCATTTTACAAATAATTTATCACCTATATACAAACGGTCATTTTGATCAAAGAAAGAAGCTTTAACAATGAATGGTTCTTTCCTATAAACTTTAATCACATCTGGGGCATTAATCTCATATCTTGAAAGTAAATGCACATTGGAATTTATAGTTGTTTCTATATAGGAGTATGATTTCTGGATACCACGGCGGTTTATAGTAAGTCGCTCATACTGCCAGTCAACACCAACTTTAAATGGTTTTCCAAATTCTACACTATCTATATATTTAATATTAGCAACTAAATTTTCTTTAATGGTAAATTCTCCACCTCCTGGTATGGTTTTGTCTTGTCCTATTCTGTGTAAATCTCGTTCATCAGAATAGACAGCAATGCCGGCAACTACCGCTGCTGCTGCTACTAAGCCTGCCGCCACCGCGCTTGTTCCTCCACCTGAAGCACATACTCCTGATGGAGTTGAAGTACAGCCCAGTGTTCCCGATAGGGAACCAGATCCAGATGTACCTTCAACAATTGATGCAGCAATAATCAAAATGAATGCAATTACTGCAAGAAGGATTTTCCACCAAGGATCCTGATAGGGTAAATCACTATACTGACCCTCATATGGTGGATCAGAAACCCATCCAGTTTCGCTCTCTAGCGGCAAGAACATCACAGGACATAATTGAAATTTTCGTTGGCCGATTGAAAAAGTATAACTTAGATTTTCAATTAATTCTGAATATTGCATATCATTTCTGCTACCACTTTTTTCTTTACAGCATTTAGAACTATTTACTTCCGTAATTTCTTTGTATCTAACCGTGAAGACTCCTTCAGGAGTTTGTGCGGAAAAAATATGATTAGAGGAATTAAAGGTTACCTTAGTAACAAATATTTTTTTTATTATTCTTTGCCTCCCTGATAGACTTTCAGCTATGAAACTAATGTAATATGTTCCCGCTGGAACGCTTGAAAAATCTACTTCCCAACTTTTAAGTATTGAAGAACCACCTTCAAGCGATGCCACGTTGTGCGTGATTGGCGTTGTTTGAATTGCGGGATGAGAAGAACTTTCCAAATAAATACTTAAATTAAAATGAGTAGCACTGCTTGAATTAGTAAAGTGAGAGTTGAGTTTCATCTTACCTAAACTTGACTCAAATATCCCATCGGGAAGCATTAAACCAGTTAAGGAATCAGATGCAAAAGGCCTGTTGTTGACAGCTATTGGTAACATTTTACTAAGATTTTTTATTAATAACTAAAATTCCTAACCCTCCTGTCCGAATTTCATCTTTGCACTGAAGAACAACTAAAAAGACAAAATCACCTTCCATTTGACCGACAATCGCCAATTTCCTTTTTTCAAATCCTCCGATAGCAATTGGCTTACTGCTTTTTTCACTCAGTTCCTGCTTTCTACTTTGCTCAAGAAATTGGGTATTGGTAAATTCAACAGTTTTCAGTATTCCCTCCTTTTTACCCCGCAGTTGTTCTTTTAAAAATGGAAATTCCTTTATAATATTTTCGCTTCCGACTTGCTCTATTTGAGCAGTAAAAATCTCCTCTTTGCGTTGTCCGTTGTGCATTTCAAAGTTCATATGAAATATTGAATTCATTGCCATTAAAACCGATAGGTTCCTTTGCGCTACATGTCTATCAGTAGGCACATTAAAATCGGTTGTAGCTGGCAAGGGATCACTAGAATGATATGCTTCAGCTATTACGCATTCGTGCCCTTCGTTTAAAAACACTGGAACCCACGGAATAAGGCAGAGAACATCATCCTCACCACCGGCTGCTAAACTAACAAATGACTGACCGATCAAGGTTGCAGTGCTCCTTGTGACTCCAATAGATGGATTGGCCCAATAGAATTTAACTGTCGCATTTGCTACAGTTGTGCTTCCATTGTTTCTCACTCTAGCTTTTAAATAGCATGGGGTGCCCGCAATCGGCATGCTTTCGATTGTGTCACTTGGATCCATTACTACCCAAATATTGGGACTTAAATACCAATGAGGTGAGCCATCACGAATTTCTAATTCTATAGCCATAGCTTTAAAACTTATTGCCTACTCTTTGATCGGATTTTCGGCTTAGTCCGTTTGTATTACTAGTAGTCATATTATTAAACTATACAAGTAAAAACAATAATTTAAAAACTAGCACCATTTTGAAAACATTTCGCTCAACGATGAGTACACCAAGCATAGAATAGCGAAGGGACTACGGATTATATAAAACCTGTTTACCAATCCTACTTTGTTTTTATACCGGGCAAATTTTGAACTAGGTATTCTACAATCTTTTCGATATTCTTGTCTTTAACATTAGGAATAATTTCTTTTAATCTTTTGGCATCTAATTTTGACCTTTTATTACCGTTATTCTCTAGTGCTTCAATCAAGGGTGTTATATCTTCAATTGTTTTGTCTGAAAACTTTTCGTCTCTTCTGTTTAGTACTTGAGTAACATTCTTTGCCAAGTTGATTGCGCAATTTCTTAGATTCTCGTCTCTCAGGATGGCGTGGATTAAAAATTCATTATTTCTCAACAAAATGTTACCCCATTCAGCCAAGCCTGGATTTTTTCGAAATTCTTCATTTCGAAACTTTCGTATAGCTTCTAAGTCTATCGACTTCGAAGTCCCTGAGCTCAAACGTCGAGTAAGTTCTACCGTGCATAATGGACTTGCCGTAATATCACCAGTTATCTCCCAATCTCCGTGATTTCTCCACCTTTCATTAAAGTCAATACTAGTACTTTCAGCTAATGTATCATGGTCAAAAAAGAACACTTTGGTTCCTAAAGTATCATCCTCATTTAGCCAGCTCCATATATTTTCAAAGAAACTTTGTTGATCTTGGATCGCAATACTAATTGCAGATTTTATATCGCTTTCAAAATCTTCCAAATCTTCTTCTGAGACTTCTGGGGTAGAAAAAGAACGAGCTGAAATTACTTGATTAAGTGCAATTTGAACACTATTATTCAATGCTTGATGCCCTGCCTCGGCCCCATCATCGGATACATTATTTTCTTCCATTAATATACATACCACACCTATAACTCCTCCTAATGGGTCAATAATTGAAGACAAAGACTCGGGCACCGAAATAGGTTCTAAAATCGTTGTCCATCTACCAATATCCAAGGGTATAGCTACAGTATTTCCATCGTCAACATCGACATCTAAATCTAAGTTACCATGACTTCCAGGGGTCGTATGAATTGTGCCGTTCCCAGTCAAAGTCAGCGCTTCTGTTAAAAACACCGTCTCTCCATCAATCTTAAAAAAGACCGTCCATAAATAAGGTTCTGCACCGCCCCATACATCATCTTCGTCTCGACAGATAACACTTTTCAACTTTAACGAAACACTTAATTTTGATCTCATGACTATGAATTTTAAACCTGTTTTGACGAAGCCTAACAACCAAGTTAGGCAAACCCAATCTACCCATGTCTCACTAAATCATCATTTCACCGTAACCTAGATTGCTTTTAATCCTAAACTAAATGAAACCAACCTGAAGAGCGGAACAGACCCGATTATCCACCTGATCCATACCGTTTCATGTCGTTTATCTTCGTTTATCCAGTGGTTAATAACACTATTTTCAATAGTCCTAGCTCAGAGGCATACTTAGTTAAAAAAGACATTGTAAGTGTGAATGTAAACTTTCTGAGTTTTTAATTTAATTTCAGCAACCCGACGCAACTCAACCTGCCAATCCCCCCTCCTCCGCCTCTTCGTATTTTGCCACATAGATTAGACTAAGAAATGATGGGCATCCGGTCAATGAGGCTCTGGGATCTGGATATCACGGCACAGCAACCGAACAAGAAGTATCTCAAAGCCAAGCAGTTGCGCAAGTGGGTTCGAAAACACTGAGTCACGAGTTTGCGGCTATGACCAAACATTCGGCTGGGTTTCGTTAAAAGCTGGAACAGCGCTACTAGTTCAGTCCGCTTGCTATTAAAGCAGCATCAGAGCACGGATGCCATGGTTGGGTGCAATCTTTTGAAACCTTTCTCTCAATTTTTCATAATTAGAATTGCAATTAAGTTTAACCACTTTAAATCCAAGTCCGTAATCTAACACCTTCTTTGAGTCTAATATCAAGGACGGAAGAATGCGAACTAACCTTGGAAGGTGTACAAATGTCCGTAAAGAGAACCAACATTCCAAGCGGTATGGTATTTTATTTTTTTTTAAAATATTTTGCGATAACTGTGCAAACCGGTAGCATTCTTTCTCATCGGCTTACCGAATTAACCTGATATTTGAAGTTGGAACACTATACAAATCCATCCTAATATGTTCACAATCAATCAGATAACGCGCAGCCTCCCCTCATGTGGAAATGCCACAGTTTTTGGAACGGTAAGTTAAGCTAAGCAGCTTGTTTGGGTTTAAAAAATTGTTGTTCAAATTCCAAGATGTTCATTTGGCCAAGATGGCTAAGTCTTCTGAGACGATTGTACCAGGTTTCAATCCACTCAAATACAACAAGCCCTGCTTCCATTCTGGTAGCAAATTTGTGCCTTGATGTGCATTCACGTTTAAATGAACTGAAGAAGCTTTCGGCCATAGCATTGTCCCAGTAATTTCCTTTGCGGCTTATGCTGCGCGTTATCAGCGGATTTGCGCCAAGTACTTTGGTAAAGTCAACGGCGGCATACTGTATTCCCCGATCGGAATGGAAGACGAGTGCTTCTGTGAGTGGATGCTTTTTAACCGCTCGTTGAAAGGCCGGCACGGTGGTTTGATCAACCGCCATGCAGCTGCTCATAGACCAGCCTACGGCGCGTCGTTGAAACAAGTCCAAAATGACGGTCAGATACAACCAACCTTCGGCTGTTGCCAGGTAGGTGATGTCTGAAACCCAAACTTGGCAAGATGCTTCCGTGGTAAATTGCTTTGACAAAACGTTGGGCGCCACCGGATAGGTGTGGTTTGAGTTGGTTGTGTCGCGAAAAGCCGGCTTCCGGATCACTTTTATGCCCATAACCGACATGATTCTTGCAGTCCTCTGACGCGAGATCTTCATTCCTCTGGCCTGCAAGTCCGCGGCAATCCGTGGCGACCTATAGGTCATTTTGCTGGCAACAAAGTCCTGTTTTATTTCAGCTCCTACCACCAGATTTTGTTGCTCCCAAATCCCGACGGGCTTAGCTAACCAGCGGTAATAGGAGGTTTTGGACACTTCTAAGACCTTGCACATCCTCCCTACAGAAAACTTGTCTTTGTGGCTGCTCATGAACCCGTAGGTTTTCCGTTGCTCTTGGACAAGATACTGATCGCCTTTTTTAAGATGTCCCTAGCCATGGCGATGTTCCGCAATTCAGCTTTGACCCGAATAAGCTCCTTTTCTGTATCGGTCCGAAAAGCGGGACCATTGCCAGGAAAACTATTACTCCCGTATTGTTTCTGTTCCCTACGCCAGCGGTACAATAGCGCTGATTGGATCCCTAGTACTTCTGCCACAGCACAGGCATTGCCCCGAATTTGGCTCAATTCAACAGCTTTTGCTTTGAAACTGGCATCGTAACTGACTCTTATTGTTGCCATGATGGTATGTTAATAATTCATGTACTTAACTTACCGTTTCAAATCCTATGACACCCGCAGTGCCACTGCACCACAAACTGGTACAGATAATCGATTGTTTGCCAAAGGCTTCATCTGGTCTTCACCCTGCCTTGTCAACGTTTCAGAGCGCGTTAGAGGCATTGCCCGAGGCGATGTAACCTGAAATGTCCCGGACAAACCAGGAAAGCAGCCCGAACAAGACCGCCCTTGGAACTGCTTCAGGCGCCTTGTCGTAAACCGAGCTAGCCAGCAACCACACCGTGACG
>Ga0163154_10007585_pt1 | contig 12886 bp, 7 predicted proteins | sample OliLakLV19MP9P1_FD_148649 | JGI IMG/M metagenome (GOLD analysis project Ga0163154, IMG submission 148649) | Freshwater microbial mat bacterial communities from Lake Vanda, McMurdo Dry Valleys, Antarctica - Oligotrophic Lake LV.19.MP9.P1 | ecosystem: Environmental > Aquatic > Freshwater > Lake >... | reverse complement strand
GTCTGTAAGTTGTGCGCCACCGTTGACGAAATCGCGTGCGCCATCCAACGCCACTGGCAGACTCCCTAGCGCGGGGAGCGCGCCAAACAGAATCGCACACGCGGCTGGTACGGCCTCCGGCAACGGGCTATAGGTCGTGATATAAGCCGTCACGCCGGGGAATGCTTGCCAGTCGAACGGTGAAAACAGCGCGACGGCCACGGTTTTATCAGCGGGGAGCGCCTTCACAAGCGTTTGCTGAGTCACATCGAAGGCCGCATTAGAGGTGAACACTACAGCCAAATCGGTATCGCGGGCGGTGGTTGAGGCACGGGCGATGTCATCCGGCGACGGGCTTTCGCCGATTCCCAGCCATGTGATAGTCGCGCTGTAGCGCTCACATTCGGTACGAATAGCCGGACGGTTGGCCGGATAAATCACGCTGATGCGCTGACTGGTCGAATCCAGTGGGATGACGCCGTTCTGGTCGTATGCCACCGTCACCCCCGCGTTGAACAGGTCACGGACTAAGGCCGTCCCCGCGCTCGCGTTCACGCGCTGGTCGGCGGTCAGCGGGTCTAGTGGCTGCCAATCCAGAATCCCATAGCGTGATTTGGCGTCCAGAATCCGGCGCACCGAGTCATCAATCCGCGATTCTGGGATTCGCCCCGTCCTCGCCGCTTCAACCACGCCCGCCATCGCCGCGATTTGACTCTGCGGGCTGAGGTTCGCGCCAAACGCGATGATGTCTACGCCCGCCAGCACCGCCAAAACCGAGGCTTCTGGGTAGCTGTATACGAGGTCGATAGCGTCCATCTCAATCGCGTCGGTCATAATCAAGCCAGTGAAGCCCAATTCCTCCCGTAGCAGTCCGGTCACGACGTTATGGCTCAACGAGGCTGGGATGCGCTCTAGGGGGTCATACGCCGGAAACCAAATGTGCGCGACCATGACCGCCTCGACGCCCGCCGCAACCGTCCATTTGAACGGGGCAAGCTCCACGCGGTCAAGCTCCTCACGCGGGTAATTGACCATCGGTAGCGAGGTGTGCGAGTCTTGTTCGGTGTCGCCGTGGCCGGGGAAGTGCTTGGCCGTCGCCAAGACGCCGCCGCCTTGCATCCCGCGCACCAGCGCCGCCAACATCTGGCCGGTACGCTCTGGCTCTGAGCCAAAAGACCGCCGCCCTATAATCGGGTTGCGGAGGTTGGTATATAAATCCGCTACGGGGCCGAGGTTCATATTGACCCCGACGGCGGATAGTTCTCGCGCCAGAGTTTCCCCGGTGCGCTGCGCGAGTCCGACATCGCCGGTAGCGGTCAGCAGCATCATGGCCGGCAGAGTCGTGAAGCCGTCTTTCAGGCGCGCAATCACCCCGCCCTCTTGGTCGGTGGTGATGAACATCGGCACGCCGCCCGCCTCGATCACGGCGGTTTGCCATTGGTTAATCAGGCGCGTGGTCGATTCTGGGTCGCCGACGTTGCTGGCGAACAAGACCGCCGCCCCCGGCTTCCACGTCTCTAACAGGATGCGTCCGGGTTCATTCAACGGCGTGCCGTATAGGTCAACCATGAACATCTGGCCGACCTTTTCCTCTAGCGTCATGCCCTCCAATAGCGTGTCAACCCGTGACTGGGCGGCGGCGGGGCGAATCAGGAATATATAACAAAGCATCAGCATGACTATCTGCCGCCGGATTGTCTTGTGAGGACGCCCCATGAGGCGTCCGTACAACACGGATTGCCGTAAACCATCACTCATGATTGTGCTTAACCCTATGGTTAACGGGAATCACCGTCACGTCCTAAAATTCCCCGTACTGATTGAACAGTACATACCAAAAATTATCGCGCTCGGTGGGGGTCATCAGGCGCGGGCGTCCTTGCCCTTCGATGATGCCGGGATAGACCATCACGCTATGCAAGCGCCCCTCATAAATATACAGTTCATCGACCATAAAGCGCACGCCCGCCCAAAATGTCTGGTCAAACACGAAATTCCCCAAGCCGTAATGCACGAACGCTTCTTCGCCACCATAGCCGGGGATGACATTCAGCGTCTGCGGAAAATGCGCCTGTGTCCCGCCGACATAATCCGCGCCCCAACTCGCATAGGTCGCAAAATCAATGCGCTGCTCATCGGTTGGATTATGCTGGTCAAACTCAAAATACTGCACGGTCAAAATCACGACATCGTTCTCAGCCTTGAGGCGCGGTAGTTCGGCGTGCAGCCATGCCCCGTCACACAAGGCCGCGCCGGGGTTGCCCCCATCACCATCGACGATTGCGTAATACGGCCCGACGGCATTACAGGCCAACCACGCGACTCGCCCGCCCGCGCCTTCCCATAAAAATGGTTGACGCGCCGCTGCCAGCGTTTTTCCACCGCCTACCGTGGCGAATCCGTCGGCGTGCAGGGTATCCAACGTACTCAGATAGGCGTCATAGCCATAATCATTGTTGTGATTGCCGGACAGTTCAATCAAATCCGCGCCCAATAGCGTGAATAATTCCAGATGTTCCGGCTTAGCGCAAAAGCTGGAACTTCCGCCGAGGCGCGGCGACTCCACTGACGGGCAGCCTTCAATCGCTGAGACTTCACTGCTGATATGGAACAAATCGGCGCGGGTGGTCAGTGGGGCAATCGCCGCCGCCGCCCATTCAACGCCGTTAGAATCAAGCGCGGTGGTCGTGCCACGCCCCAGCGCCGTCACGCCGCTGACCATCACCCGCGAGAGTTTGGCCGGGTCAAAATTGGGCGAGTCGGACTCAAAGGCGAGGCCGTATCCGTTAGCCAATATATCCACCGGATGCTGACCGCCGACCATCAGAATCCGCAGGCGCAAATTCAGCGCGTCCCACGGCAGAATCGTCCAGCGCGAACGGTCACGGAACAAGTCATTTTGCACGGCCTCGGCGGTATCTAGCGTGCGAATATCCGCTGAGAGCCTCACGCCGTATCCGGCCAGAGACTCGCGAGTCGCGGCGCTCACGGTCAATTTGGAGTCCGCGCCGCCCGCAATCACGTTTGAGAGTGACGACGGGTCAAGGTCATACAGCGGGCTGGGATAGGCGGCAATCGGGACGAACAGCGTCACGCCGGACGACGGGACAACCGTCGGAGTCGGGGTGGGGTCAGCGGTGAGAGCAGCGGCATAAAAATTGAGATATTCCGGCAGATGGTCGCGCCAATAATCGTTGTTGTGTTCACCTGTAGGATTCACGATATAGGTATGCGCGATGTCTGCGCGGCGTAAGCGGGCGTCCATGATGTCTAGCCCCGGCGCGGCGTAATCATCCGCGCCTCTGTCCAGATACAAGGCGGGCGCGGTCTGAGGGGTGAGCATCAGTGCCAAATCCAGCGGGTTGGCCCCTGGCGGGGCATGGTAGAGGTCAAAAAAGGCGCTATGTCCGCCAATAGCGCGGAACATCTCAGGATTCGATAGTCCGATCTGGTACGCCCAGAATCCGCCTCGGCTGATGCCGCCGATGGCGCGGCGCGACCCGTCCAACGGGAAACGTCGTTCAAAATCGGGGATGAGGTCAAGCACGACTTTGCCCCACGACGATTCGCCAAATTCGTTGGTATTGGCCTCGTCCTCACCGAACGGCATGACCACTGCGAACGGCTGGGCGGCGGTCTCTAGCCCCAATTCGATCAGATGATGGTCATCAGCGTTCGAGCCGTGTAGGAAAATCAGATACGGGACGGTTTCGCCGTCTGGTACGCATGGCAGATAGACCGATACATACACCTCGCGCCCAAACCGTGGATTCGGGATTGCGACGCGTTGGGTGGAGGGGCAAGTGCTATTCCCCTCACCCCCTGCCCCCTCTCCCACAAGGGGCGAGGGGGGAAACGCGACAAAGCGAGAGGGGGAAAACGCGACAAAGCGAGAGGGGGAAAACGCGACAAAGCGAGAGGGGGAAAACGCGGCGAGATAAGATGATTTATTTTGGGCGGACGCCCCATGGGGCGTCCCTACAACACGGGTATTGGCTAATCGTCTTGCAACCCGCGTCGTTTTAAGCTCATCCCTCATCACTCCCAACTCATCCCTGCTTTTCAACCACCACGCCACATATCGCCGATTGTCATAAGCGGGCGTGATCTCAAAACCGGCGTCTCCGGCGGCGGCCAACCACGCGGCGGTATCTATCCAGCGAGGCGCAATCATCAGGCGCGGGGCGGTATCAGGATTCAGCGGCGCATCGACGGCAAATTCTTCTGGCGTCGGGTAATACACCACGCGCTTATCCGACCACGCGCCGAGATAATAGCCCATCTCCCAACCCAACCAGTGGTTATACACAATCGTCCCCAAGCCTTGCGCGTTGATGAACCCCGCAAGGTCAATGATGTCCGCGTCCGGGTCACGCGGCGTAGACGGCTGATAATACGGCACAATCAGCGACACAGCCATCAGAAGCGGGAACACATACCGTTTGCGCCTGCGCGACAGGGTGGTAATCAGCGCGGCGGCGGGCAAGGTAAGCAACAGGGCAGGCGGCAAAATATAGCGCTCATATAGGTTAAACGGCAAGATGATGTGGGCGAGGATGTAGAGCAGGGCGAACCTCACCCCTAAATCCCCTCTCCACAAGACAGGGGACTTCCAAAAGCGCGGCTTAGACACGTTAACACGTTGAGGGGAGACTGGTAACTGACGTGTTAAGAGGCGGAACTTCCAAAAGCGCAATTTAGACTCCCCATCTCCCCATCGAGAAGGGGGAGGGGGGTGAGGTTCGCGCCGAAGCAGACTAAACACTACTCCAACCCCTATCACCCAGTTTCCATATACCCCAAACCCCGCACTCAGCGAGTCCCACCAGAATCGCGCCCGATTCCCCCACTCAGACGGGTCAGCGAAGGCGCGATACGGGTTGTTGTTGACGGCGGCATAGGCGTTAATCGACTCGCCGGGGCGGAGCGCATCCCATAAGAATAGCAGGCCAATCCCCAAACCAGCAGACCACGCAAATCGCCACAACCTCACCCCCCACTGGGAGAGAGGGAGTAGCATCACGATAATTAACGGTAAGACAAAAATCGCTTGCTGTTTGCTGGCAAAGGCCACCGCCCACGTCGCGCCCGCGAGTCTAGGACGGTCATATACTGCCGCCGCTAAACTGACCGCGAGTCCGGCCATCATCAGCGGGTCGGTCAACGCCATAGAATCAAAGCCGACAGCCACCGGCGATAGCGCCCAAATCATGCCAGCAATCATCGCCGTCCAGAAATTACGGGTGATTCGGCGGGCGAACATCATCAGCGCTGTACAGGTGATGAGTCCCGCCCAGACCGACGGCAGACGCGCTGCCCATTCTCCCAACCGGAGGTCGAGGTCTAGCACATTTGAGGGGTTGACCGTCACGCCCACGGCTTGCATCGACAGCGCCATCGCGTAAATTGGCAGCGGCGGCTTATCTAATGTGCCGGTCAGCCACCAATCCCCGTGGACGGCGGCGTTACGCGCAAACGTCGCAAACCACGCTTCATCCCCGTGAAAGCGCAAATCGGCGTTCAGGGCGTGTAGCCGCGTGAACCCCGCCAACAGCAAAATTAGCAAAACAGTGAGTCGTCTCATGGTAGAGGGTTATAATCGGCGGTCATGTGTTTATACAACCCCGGAAAGCCTACGCCATGACGGTGATTTACTTTGATGATGACTCGGATTTGAATGCGATACGCGGGCGCAGCGCCGGAGTTTTGGGCTATAGCAGTCTAGGACAGGCTTTCGCTCTGAATCTGCGCGACAGCGGCATACCAGTTTTGGTCTCCGCCGACACTGGGCGCGAATTGGACGCCGCCGCTGAAGACCGGATGACGGTTGAGGACGCGGCGGAAGTTGCCCGCCAATGCGATATGCTGATCGTGACCAACCCCGATGAAGCGCTGCCGCAAATGTACCTAGACACCATCGCGCCACACCTCAAAGCCAATGACTTGCTCATCTTCACCAGTGGCTATAACCTCGCTTTCCGGTATATCGAACCGCCCACGTTCGTCGATGTCGGGTTGCTCGCCCCGCGCTCATCGGGCGAAGGGATGCGCGGCAATTACCTCAACGGAACGGGGTCGCTGACCTTCATCTCAGTGGTGCAAGATGCCAGCCGCCAAGCCTTCTCGCGCACATTGGCGCTGGCGGAAGGTTCTGGGTTGCTGCGCGGCGGCGCAATCGAGGTCACAGTGGAACACGAGGCGTATCTGGCGCTGTTCGTACAACAGGCCATCATCCCGGCCTTCCATCACATCATGGTCACGGCGGCGGAACTGCTCACCCGTGAGGGCATCCCGCCAGAAGCGGCCTTCGCTGACCTGCATATCGCTGGGCGCTTCTTTGACTATCTGCTACAGGCCAACCGCGACGGCCTGATGCCGACCCTCATGCAACAGCCGCTAATCGCGCAATACGCCGCCCTGAGCCGCATGGCACGTTTCTCCGAACTGCGTTTGGAGAGTATGATGGAATCCTCATTGAAGGAAATCCGCAGCGGCGCATTCGCCAAAGAATGGATGCGCGAACAAGAAGAAGGTTTTGCGCGGCTCAACCGTCTGCGTAAACAGGAAGCGGATCGCCCTGTCTGGGATTATGAGCAACAGACGCTTGATTTGATGCGCGACGCCTGACCCGCCCCGAATCCGCGTTATAATCAACCTTACAGAAAGACACGGAGGCAACAGACATCATGACTCTCGCACCCGCCCCTGAACGAATCGGCATGTCGATGGAAGAATTTCTTCGCCGGAGCGCTGAGTCAAAATTCGAGATTCTAGGACAGGAGATTGTCCCCAAAGTGCCGACAGTATCGGGACATAGCAAAACCATCAAGCGCTTGGTTCGAGTATTCATGCCATTCGAAGATAAAAAACTGGGTGAGGTATTCTCTGAAACCACATTCGTCCTCGAAGATGTTTCAGATTGGATACGTGGCTCTCGTATCCCAGATGTGATGTGGATTGGTCGGGAAAAACTTGATGCGTTCTATGGAATTGTGAGTGAAGCCGATACCAAACCGTTCGTCCTGATCCCAGACATCGTGATTGAAGTGCTGTCACCTACCGACAAATATAGTGAAATCGCCAGCAAAGTTGACTTCTATCTGCGCGATGGTGTGCTACTGATTTGGGTGGTCGATTTCGACGCGCAAACCGTGGTCGTTCACGCCGCAGAAAAATCCCCGGTCATTTTGCGCGGGACGGATACGCTCACGGCGGGCGAGTTGCTGCCGGGGTTCAGCGCCACGATTACAGAGCTATTCTCACACGGGGCATAAGGCCAGCATGTACGCCGTGATTGGCCTCCCCCTATAATGGTTAACCCGCACCGGGGTCTTTTAGCACAGAAACTTCTGCGCTTTAGCGTTCAAGCACTTAGTTGCTCATTAAGAAAAAGGAACTAGCTTATGAAAATCCCATTCGGTGGACGAATCCTATTGCTAGGATGTGGCGCAGTATCGCGCTGCATACAACCCCTCTTGCTGAAACATCTCGACATGGATTTCAGCAAATTCATCATCATGGACATGATCGATCACCGCGTCGAAATCCCAGATATGCTGGCGGCGGGCGCACAATATGTCATCCACGAAATTAACCAGAGTAACCTGACCGATACGTTGATGCAACACGTCAGCGCGGGCGATTTGTTGATCGACCTCGCGTGGAGCATTGAAACTACCGACATCATCCAATGGTGTCATGATAACAATGTTACCTACGTCAATACCGCCACTGAACTCTGGGATGGGTATGATGCCAGCGTCCCCCCCAATGAGCGCACGCTCTATGCGCGGCATATGATGCTGCGCGAGATGAAATCCAACTGGGTGACCACTGGCCCTACCGCCATCGTAGAACACGGCGCAAACCCCGGATTGGTCAGCCATTGGACGAAAGTCGCCCTGACGGACATCACCAATGCCATGTTCAATCAGGGGGTCAGTCCGCTCAAGCACGCCGCCTTACAAACGCACCTCGATAAGCGCGAATGGAATCACCTAACGCACCTGCTGGGCGTCAAAGTCATCCACATCAGTGAACGCGATACCCAGATCAGCGACCAGCCGAAGCGGGTTAATGAATTCGTCAATACGTGGTCTGTGGAAGGGTTTTATGAGGAAGGCATCGCCCCTGCCGAGATGGGCTGGGGGACACACGAGCGCCGCTTGCCCAATAACGCATGGATTTACGACTATGGCCCCGGCAACCAGATTTGCCTGTCCCAAATGGGCATCGAGACCTATGTACGCTCATGGGTTCCCCTTCACGGTGAAATCACAGGGATGGTGGTGCGCCACGGCGAGGCCTTCACCATCAGTGACCATTTGACGGTGCGCGATTCCAAAGGCCACCCTGTCTATCGCCCGACGGTGCATTACGCTTATCACCCCTCATCGGCGGCCATCGTCAGCCTGTGGGAACTCAAGATGCGGAATTATGAGATGCAGCCGGTACAGCGCATCATGCGCGATGAGATCATTGACGGCATGGATGAGTTGGGCGTGTTGATGTTAGGACATGACCTGACCGGATGGTGGACGGGCAGCCAATTGGACATCCATGAAGCACGCAAGCACGTTCCGGGTCAAAACGCGACCACCTTACAAGTGGCGGCCTCGTTGTTGGGCGCGATTACGTGGATAATTCGCAACCCCGACAAGGGCTTGTGTGTGGCCGATGATTTGCCGCACGAGGATATTTTGGCCGTCGCCAAGCTGTATCTCGGCACATGTCTATCGGTTCAAACCGATTGGACACCGCTCAAGCACCGCAAAGACATCTTCAGTCCATGGAACGGAAAACGCTTGCATGAGGACGACGTTTGGCAGTTCGACACATTCTTGGTGAAATAATCGGCATGAACATTAATCGTCAAAGGACGGGGCATCACGCCCCGTTTTTTGTTTCTTCACACGACCCCCGCAGACCGCAGACGCTCAACCTCCGCATTAGACAATCCGAGGCGCTCGGCCAGAATCTCAGACGTGTGCTGGCCGATTTGCGGCGGCGGATAGCGTACCGCGTCGGGCGTATCCGGTAGCAACGGCGAGGCCACCATTTTCAGCGTTTGACCGTTCGGGAGTTCGGTCTCGCGGATGAGATGGCGGGCGCGGGCGTGGTCATCGTTCAGCGCCTGAGTCACGGTTTGCACCGGACCCGCCGGAATGCCCACCGACAAGCATAGCTCAACCCAATAAGCCGCCGTTTGCGCCTTGAACACCGATTCGAGTTCAGCGATTAAGGTCACACGATTCACGACTCGCGCTGGATTGGTCGCATAACGCGCATCGGCGGCCAAATCTGGGCGCTCAATCAGGCTACACAACGCCCGATACTGCCCGTCATTCCCTACCGCCAATGCGAACGGCATATCGGCGGCGCGGAAGTTCTGATACGGGACGATGGTGCTGTGTGCGTTGCCATAGCGCCCCGGCGTCTTACCGCTGACCAGCGCGGAACTCGCCACATTGACCAGCGCCGAAAGCTGCACATCCATCAGCGCAATATCGACGTGCTGCCCCTCTCCGGTGCGCTCGGCGTGGCGCAACGCAGCCAAGACTCCAGACAACGCAAATAATCCGCTGAGGACATCGGCCAGCGCCACCCCGACCTTATAGCCGTCGCCGTCGGTGGGGCCGGTAATGCTCATCAGGCCGGACATGGCTTGGATGATGTGGTCATAGCCGGGGCGGTCACTATATGGGCCGGTCTGACCATAGCCCGTGATGCTGACATACACCAGCGACGGGTTATGACGCTTGAGCAACTCGTAATCGAGGCCGAATTTCGCCATCTGCCCCGGCTTGAAGTTTTCTAGCACAATCTGCGACTGGGCGGCCAATTGTTGCGCGATGACCTGCGCGGCGGGCTGCTTCAGATTCAGCGTCAAACTACGCTTATTGCGATTGACCGCCAGATAATAAGCCGACTCACGGTCTGCGCCGTCGCCCGCCCACGGCGGCCCCCAAGCGCGGGTCTCATCGCCTTGCGGCGACTCGACCTTGAGGACATCCGCGCCGAGGTCGCCCAGCAGCATCGTGCAATACGGGCCGGCCAATACCCGCGTGAAATCCAACACGCGCACACCGTCTAACGACACAACTCACCCCGCCGAGGTCGGCAAATCGGATGAGGATGCTGGGTTGGTGCTGGTGCTGGTCTTAGCCACATTCGGGTTGAAGCGGTTTTGATTGCGCTCGTCTTTTTGGCGCTGTGCCTCGATGAACGACTCGATGCTGGGGACGGCGGTGCTGACTTGCCCCCACTGTGAGGTCTCGGAGGTCATCACTTCCAGCGTGCCGCTGACATAAGCGGTATAGGCGGCGCGGAAGAACGTCTCATCGGGGATCATCTCGGGGTCGGTCAATTGCGCGTCGGCACGCTCTAGGTTATTGGCCGCCGACTCGTAAATATCAGCGAACCGATCCCACTGAAACAGGTCGGCCAACATGCTAAAGAAGCTGGCGACGCCCGGCAGCACAATCGAACAAATCGCCAAGAACGAGGCGACGGTTTGGGCGGGTAGGCAGTTATCCGGCCTAACAGCCGCAGAACATGTGCCATCACCTGTGAAACCGCCAATCGTCAACACAAAGACGGCCAGCGCCGCACTGATGCCCGTCAGAGCCGAGAACAGCGCCTTAAAGCGATTAATCTGTACGCTGGCTTTGCGGTATTCCTCTTTGCGGAGCTTATAGTACGTCCGTTGATCGTCCAACGCGAACCGGTCAAACACATAGTAGCGTGCGAACATGTCCTCGCGTGAGAAATTTGGCATGATTTATCTCCTTATTTATCCCGCGCTGGCCGGGTTGACTTTGGACGCAATCACCGACTCGAGTTCGGTGGGGGTTTCTGGCAACATGCCCATGTTTATTTCGGCGGCACGCATCTCTAGCATCCGGCGGCGATGCACCTCATCCAAACTGGTATACGGTTCGAGGTTCATCAAATAGCGAAAATACTCACGGCGTAGATATTCTGCACGCAATCGGTTTTGCAACCAGAGCGCTTGTGGCGGACGGTTGCCTTGTAGGGATGCAAGCGCTGCCGTCGCCGATGCGATGACCGCCTCTACCACCCCAAGTACAGCAGCCATCGTCGCGTTACTGGTCAACGTCAATGTCAAGAACGCTCCAACGACAGTCGCAATCACGCTCAGGATGATGAATGACAGTTGGAACAGGCGATGCGTGTTCTGATGGACATAGGCTTCGTGGTCGCGTTCGCGGAATAGGCGCAGCAAGGGTTGTTCCAAAAATTGGATGTCCTTACGGAATCGATCAGCGGCGGCGGGGTTGAGGGTTTTGAGCATCTCCTCTAATCGAGCCGGATCTAGCAATTGAAAGTCGTTTTTGATCGGGTCTGCCTTGAGTTTTGGGAAGCGACGACGCCATTCTGGGGCTTTACGGCTACTGGGGGATTGTTGTGAGACGGGCTGCGAGGGCGGTTTGACGGTCTGCCCCGGCGTAGGATTAGCCGACATGGTGTTAATATCTCCTTGCGCGTGTATGTCTAGCGCACAGTATGGCGCAAGCGGCAAACCGGCGCAACAGATTCACGCTACCTATCGGGCGGTGGGGTCGCGGCGGGTGCGCGCCGGTAAAACCTCAATAGTTGGTCTATGTTGGTATCACGATACCGACATATCATTATAAAAGAAGCAAAACAACGTCGATGAGTCATGTCGGCGTCTTTTTATGCCTACTGGATAGGCGAGAGGGGTGCGCTAGTGGAGCGCGCAGAGATCAAACAAATCGAAGACAAGAATTTTAGACACCTGATGATGGATGTGGTTTGGTTCGGCCTCGCGCTGACCGCCACCGCCCGCTTTCTCTCCGTGTTCGCTATCCGCCTCGGCGCAACCCCCGCTGAACAAGGACTCTTGATTGGCCTGCAAGGGTTGGTCATGGGTTTCTCGACGCTTTTTGCGGTGCGTTGGCGTAATCGTTTTCAGACCACCTCTGAAGCCATTATCATCCCCGGATTTTTCTTCCGGTTTTGGTTCTTGCTACCCGTGTTCACGCCGTTTTTCCCGCAGCCGTTCCAAGTGCCGTGGCTGTTGTTCTCGGTGGCCTTCACCGGCATAGGTCAAGGCATAGCCGGATCGCTATTCCTCACCCACATGCGTGAGGCGGTGGGCGACCAGCGTGTGAGCGTGCTGTCTAGCCGACGCTTTGCGGCGATGAATATCGGCTTGTGCATCACGGCGGTGGCCTTCGGCTGGATATTGACCGTCATCCCGTTCCCACTCAATTATCAGGTCATGTTTGGCGCGGCCTTCATTTTCAGCTTGGTCAGCCAATGGCACGTCACACAATCCAAGACGCTCTACCCCGTTCCGGTACTCGCACCGGTTGACTCCTCATCCCAAGAGCGCGTCTGGAAATTACCGGGCTGGAGGATTGTGATTGTCGCCGGAATCGTGACACATCTGGCCTTTTTGAGCGTCAACGCTATCATCCCAATGGTGCTGGTCAAGACCATGCAGGCCGATGAAGCCTATATGGGGATATTCGGGCTGATTGAATTGGTCGGCGGGATTTTGGCCGGCCTGTCTGGGGAGTGGTTCTTGCGCCGCATGAGTCCACGCCGCTTGACCGGCCTTGCTGTCGGCATGACCGCCGTCACGCCGCTGGTTATCGCGTTTGCGCCGTCGCTGAGTTTCGCGCTGGGCGGGGCGATGCTCAACGGCATGGGCTGGACGTTGGTCGCGATTGGCCTGTACTCGGTTTTGGTCGAACGCACGCCCAATCACCTGATGCCGCGTGCCACCACCCTGTATCAGCAAATGTTGGCAGTGGGGACGTTTGTCGGCCCTTTGATTGGCAGCACATTGGCTGGGGCGGGCATCAATCTACTGGTCGTGTTGTTGATTGGCGCGGGCTTACGGTTGTTGGGTGGTTTG
>Ga0163154_10007580_pt1 | contig 12889 bp, 10 predicted proteins | sample OliLakLV19MP9P1_FD_148649 | JGI IMG/M metagenome (GOLD analysis project Ga0163154, IMG submission 148649) | Freshwater microbial mat bacterial communities from Lake Vanda, McMurdo Dry Valleys, Antarctica - Oligotrophic Lake LV.19.MP9.P1 | ecosystem: Environmental > Aquatic > Freshwater > Lake >... | reverse complement strand
GATCAAGCGAAGACTCAGGGCGAATAGAATTCGCTCCTACACAAACAAAGTCCGCCTGCGCGGACTGAAGAAATTCAACCCGCGCAGGCGGGTTTTGTCTGTGTAGCAGCGGTTTCAACCGCCGAGTCAAAAGAAACTTCTTCCTCCTGCTATATGATTAAGAGTTCATCGATTTGTTTGATAGTAATTTCAACATTAATTTTTGGCAGAAATTTGAGCGTCCGCGCCAAAAAATTAAGATGTTTTGTAGATATTTGCATTGACCCCAGCAGCGGTGAATTAAGCAAATCCGATATTGCCGGTGCTCCCTCTGATCCAGTCGGAACTATTTTAGGAACTCAACAGTTTAGTAACGATAAATTGTTGGCGCAAATGGAAGTTAACTGCCAGCAGTGAGAGTTGAGAACTGTCAGAGTTAGCGAAGATGGCGAAAATTGGTCGAATTTCGATCCGAGATGAACTTTAGTCGATCGCAACTCATCTTTGTCTCGGCTGGTTGACTATACTTGTCAATTGGCGATCGCAGAACAAGAGAATAAATAAGTAGACCAAGAAAAAAAACACATCACCTATATCTTCAACCCTGGGCTTGCGGGTGCAAGTCTGACAAGCAGCGCTTGAAACCGCCGAATGTTAATATTAAATTCAATCTAAAATCTAAAATCTAAAATCTAAAATCGAATGACAAACCCCACCGAATATCGGCAAAGACGCGAACAATTAATGGCAAAAATTGGCAGCGGGACAGCGATATTTCGCAGTGCGCCCGCAGCCGTCATGCACAACGATGTAGAATATGCCTACCGACAAGATAGCGATTTTTTCTACTTAACCGGTTTCAACGAAGCTGCGGCGGTAGCAGTGCTCGCGCCGCACCACGAAGAACACAAATTTGTGTTGTTTGTGCAGCCAAAAGACTTGGAAAAAGAAACTTGGCACGGTTATCGCGCCGGAGTAGAAGGCGCTAAGGAATTGTACGGCGCGGATGAAGCTTTCCCCATCGCCGAACTTGCGGAAAAATTGCCGAAATATTTAGAAAAAGCCGATCGCATATACTATCACTTCGGGCGCGATCGTAGTTTCGACCAAACAGTCCTCAATCACTGGCAGCGCTTGATGGCAACCTACCCGAAACGTGGCACGGGCCCGACAGCAATCGAAGATTCCAACATCATTTTACACCCGATGCGGCTGGTGAAAAGCGAAACTGAATTAGCATTAATGCGAAAAGCCGCTAATATCTCAGTTGCCGCCCACAACCGCGCCCAAGAATTCGCCAAACCGGGCAAATACGAATATGAAATTCAAGCTGAAATAGAACATACTTTTGGCTTAAATGGCTGCACTCCCGCTTACCCTTCAATTGTTGCATCCGGTTACAATTCCTGCGTCCTCCACTACATCGAAAACAACCGCCAAATGCAGGAAAACGATTTGTTGCTAATAGATGCTGGTTGTGCTTGCGGGTACTACAACGCCGATATTACTCGCACCTTTCCTGTTAGCGGCAAATTTACAGCCGAACAACAAATAATTTATGACTTAGTTTTGCAAGCACAATTGCAGGCAATTAGTCAAGTATATCCAGGAAATCCTTACAGCAAAATTCACGAAACGGCAGTGCGCGTTTTGGTGGAAGGTTTAATGGATTTAAAACTTTTGGTGGGGGACATTGAAGAGATCATTAAAGAAGAGAAATACAAGCCATTTTATATGCACCGCACTGGTCATTGGCTGGGACTGGATGTGCACGATGTCGGCGTTTATCAGTACGGCGAAAATCCGCAAGTTTTACAGGCAGGACAAGTGCTGACGGTGGAACCGGGGATTTATATTTCTCCTTATATTAAACCCGTTGAAGGACAGCCGGAGGTTCCTGAAAAATGGCGCGGTATTGGCGTTAGAATTGAAGATGATGTTTTGGTGACATTTGACAGTCATGAAGTCTTGACGGCGGGAGTTCCTAAATAAAGGAAGTTCGGCAACGGATTCTGTAACGGATTTAGCGGATGTAACGGATTGAAGGAAGTTCGGCAACAGATTCTGTAACGGATTTAGCGGATGTAACAAATAGAAGTAGGGCGATGCACACCGCACCTCTATAATTCGCGCGTCTAACCATTTTTTGACCTTAGTCCTGTTAATGTTAGGCTTGAAAAATTCAAGTCCGCAACTGCCAAACCTAGAGCAATTATGTGTATTGATCCTACCAAGATCGATCGACCTCTCGAAACCTGCGAGGCATTAGTAGCAGAGCAAAGAGCAAATATTCGGCAACTTGAAGAGCTTTTGCAGCAGCAGAGAGAATTGTGCCAGAAATTAGAAGCACAACTCAAAGCAGTCGAGAATGCTGGCTTTTCGGGTTCCGTAACTGAATTTGATATCACCGAGGACGATCGCATTAGGTTAATCGCATCTCTGGAAAAAAGCCAGGAAATGTACCGAACTCTCATCAAACATTATCCGAATGGCTGGGTGTTTTTGTTCGATCGCGATTTGCGCTATACTCTGGTTGACGGTCAAGGTTTAGCACTAGCTGGTTTGTCCAAAGAACTGTTGGAAGGCAAAACATTGTGGGAAGTATCGCCACCTGAAGATTTGCCCCTTTTTGAGACTACATATCGCGCGGCTTTGGCAGGAAAAGAGAATACTTTTGAATATAAATACCGCGATCGCATTTATTCAACAACAATTGCTCCCGTCAAAAACGACCGGGAAGAAATTTTTGCAGGTATGGTAGTTACTCAAGATATCACCGAAAAAAAACAGGCAGAAATAGGGCTGCAAGAAATCAAAAATCAGCTAAAAATTAAATATCAAAAGCGCACTGAAGACTTGAAAACAGCCAACAATCAATTGCGGGAAGAGATTATCTATCGCTGGCGCGCCGAAGAAGCTCTGCGGGAAAGCCAGGAACAGCTAGAATTGTTTTTCTCTCAATCTTTAGATGGCTTTTTCTTTATGATGCTGGACGAACCGGTGCAATGGGACAATACCGTTGACAAAGAAAAAGTCTTGGATTACGTATTTGCTAACGGGCGGGTAACGAAGGCAAATGATGCTTTGATAGCTCAATACGGAGGTACTAGGGAAAAGTTTATTGGCCGGACGCTTTACTCTTTCTTGTCCCACAACTTGACTGGCTGCAGAGAGATAATCAGGCAATTTTTTGATGCTGGCAGAATTCACATCGAAAATGAGAATCGCAAGTTTGATGGGGTTCCAGTTTGGATGGAAGGCGACTATATTTGCATTTACGATTCCCACGGCAGAATCGTCGGGTATTTTGGCGTGCAGCGCGATATTAGCGATCGCAAAAAAGCAGAAGCAACCCTCAGAGATAGCGAAGAACGCTTTCGGGCAACCGTAGAACAAGCGGCAGTCGGCATTACCCACCCTGACGAAACAGGCCGCTATTTGCGAGTCAATCAAAAATTCTGCGAGATAGTGGGATATACTGCGATCGAACTGCTGTCGCGAACTTGGATGGACGTTACTTATCCAGAAGATATAGATGTAGATTTAGAACAAAACAAGCAATTATTTGCCGGGGAAATTGACAGTTTTAAAATGGAAAAACGCTTGCTGCACAAAGACGGCACTGTAGTTTGGGTAAATATTACAGTATCGCTAATCAAAGAACCGCTGAGCGGGGCAATTTACAATGTAGTAGTGACAGAAGATATTAGCGATCGCAAAGAAACTGAAGCAGCGCTGAAAGAAAGCGAAGAAAGGTTCCGACAGCTAGAGAAAACATTGAAAGCGTGTTTTGGATGGTAGGCATTCAACCCCAGGAAATTATTTATATCAGTCCGGGTTACGAAAAGATTTGGGGCAGAAGCTGCGCTGATTTGTATGCTAACGGGCGCTTTTTTGCAGATTCCCTCCATCCAGAAGATCGCGAGCGGGTTATTGCTAATTTAACTAGAAAAATCGAGTATGAAGACGAGATAGAATATCGAATTTTCAGGCCGGACGGCGAAATTCGCTGGATTCGCGATCGGGCTTTTCCGATTAGAAATCAATCTGGTAAAGTTTACCGCATCGTGGGCATTGCAGTAGATATTACCGCACGCAAACACGCCGAAAAAGCCATCCGCGAAAGTGAAGAACGCTTCCGCCAGCTAGCAGAAAATATCCAAGATTCCTTTTGGCTACTTTCTGCTGAATTCACCGATTTATTGTATCTGAGTCCAGCTTACGAACAAATCTGGGGGCGCAGTCGCAAAGAACTCTATGCTGATCCCTTAAAAATGATGGAGTGGGTGCATCCAGAAGATAAACTCCTGTTGGAAGAGGCAATGGGGCGAGTGTTGCAGGGCGAGTCCACCAATACCGAGTATCGGATTTTTCGGCCAGACGGCACAATTCGCTGGGTGTGCGATCGAGCTTTTCCCATTTACGACGAATCGGGCAAAATTTACCGCATCGCTGGTATTTGCGAAGATATCAGCGATCGCAAATTTACCGAAGCCCGCATTCAAGCAGCACTCCACGAAAAAGAAGTATTGCTCAAAGAAATTCACCACAGAGTCAAAAATAATATGCAGGTAATTTCCAGCCTGCTGCAACTTCAAGCTCAATATATTGAAGACGAAGCGACGCTAACTTTATTTGAAGAAAGCCAGACTCGCATCCATTCAATGGCTCTGATTCACGAGCAACTTTATCAATCCGAAAATCTCGATCAGATCGACCTCTCTTCCTACGTCGAAAACTTGGTTGCTAATTTGTATCAGTCTTTTGGTTGCGGCAACACTTCCATCCAATTTAACCTCAAAGTTGACCCCATTTATTTAAACATAGAAACAGCAATTCCGTGCGGGTTAATTATTAACGAACTGGTTTCTAACTCTTTAAAATATGCCTTTGTCTCAAGTTTAGATGGTGAAATAACTATTGATTTTCATGAAATAAATTGCAACCAATTTAATTTAACCATTCAAGATAACGGTCGCGGATTTCCGGCCGATTTTGACGTAGAAAATACTGAAACATTAGGATTGCGATTAGTGAGAATGTTGGCTTACCAATTAGAGGCGAGTATTGCCATTGACAGTAAGCGTGGAACCTGCTACACTTTGATTTTCAAAGAGCTAAATTATCGGCAGCGCCTTTAACGACAAATGAACCCTCTCAAAATTTTGGTTGTAGAAGACGAAGTTATTGTAGCCCAAGACATAGCAGGTCGATTAAAAAAACTGGGATATGCAGTAACAGCTACAGTTTCTTCAGGAGAAGAAGCAATTCAAAAAGCGATAGAAAACCCGCCCGATTTAGTGTTGATGGATATCGTGCTTAAAGGTGACATGGACGGGGTAACAGCGGCCGAGAAAATCCGAACTAATAAAAATGTGCCGACAGTATTTTTAACAGCTTATGCCGACGATCAAACGCTGCAAAGAGCGAAACTTACAGACCCATTTGGTTATATTATCAAACCATTTCAACAAAATGATTTGCGGGTGGCGATCGAGATTGCCCTGCACAGACACGAAATCGAAGCCAAGATGCGAGACTCTCTCAAAGCTGCCGAAGCAGTCAGAGAGTCGGTGGAAGAAAAATCGTACCGCCAAAACCAGTATATTTCAATGGCTGCTCACGAATTGCGGAATCCGCTCAACGCGATTTTAATCTCTGCGGAACTTCTGGATCTCGATCGAACTCGCAGCAGTGACGAATCCCAAGTTAGAACCCTGCGGCTGGTGCACTCAGCTACCCAAAAGATGAACCAGCTAATCGACGATATGCTGTTCATGGGTAGAGCAGAATCAGGCAAACTCAAATGCAATCCATTACCGATAAATTTAATCGAATTTTGTCAAGACTTGCTCGCTCAATTGCAGTTAGGAAATGAAGCCAAGCACAAACTAACATTAATCCCGTCAGATGTTACCAGCGCGATGTTAGATCAACAATTGCTGCACGGCATTATTTCTAACTTAATCGTCAACGCCATCAAATATTCCCCAAATGGCGGTCAAGTCAGCTTGGAATTGCAATACAGTCAAGCAGGAAATGGAGACAAAGAACCTATTTTTTGTTTTTCTCGTGAGTGTTTATTTCCCAATTCCCAATCTACAAATATTAACTATCCCTTACTAATTATCCGCATCCGAGACGAAGGTATCGGCATCCCAGAAACTGAAGTAGGGAAAATATTTGAAATGTTTTACCGCTGCAAGAATACGGGAAAGATTAAAGGTAACGGTTTGGGATTGACCATTGTTAAAAAAGCGGTAGAATTGCAAGGAGGGGCGATCGGCTGTGAAAGCAAAATCGGCGTTGGTACTACCTTTACAGTCGTGCTTCCTTACGTGGCGCTTTCCTGTAAGACTCAAGGAGAAACAACTTAAATACCACTACAAACACTAATCAAAGTGTTGCAAAATCCACTCCACCGCCGCGGCTAAATTTGCTGCAATAAAATCCGGTTTAGTATGGTGCTGATACTCCCCACTCAACACACTTTCCCCGTAACCAGTCTGCACCAAAATACCAGTACAGCCGGCATTGTGAGCCATATCTACATCAGTGGCTTTATCCCCGACCATAAAACTATTTCGCAAATCTAAATCCTGTTCCCAAGCCGCCGCTACCAACATCCCTGTATTCGGTTTTCGCCACGTTGTATACCGCGTAAATTCTGGGTTGGTTCCGCCTTCGGCTGCGCTTAAATAAGGACAGTAATAAAGAGCATCTAACTTGGCTCCTGCTTCATTTTCTAATAGCTGACAAAGGCGTTTGTGCAAAGCTTCTACGTGGCTAACTGGATAATAATCCCTCGCCGGCCCCGATTGATTGGAAACCAAACAGCAAAATATTTGTTTGTCATTTAAACGGCGTACAGCTTCGGCGACTCCGGGGATTAAATGCAAATCTTCTACTTTGTGAATGTAGCCGGCTTCGATATTGAGAACGCCATCTCTGTCAAGAAATACTGCTCGTTTCATGGTTGTACTATATTTGATATAACTCGGCGATTGAAATCGCTTCTACACAAACAAAGTCCGCAGCAGAGGGGGACTGAATGGAAAAAATGCAAATTTAGGTAAACTCGTCATTCTAAAAGAGATTGTTTTTCCAGCCATTCGCGGAAACTATTATGATAGAAACTATAGCAAATTTCTCCTCCAATTTCTTGTTTATTTAAGAACTCGATCCAATTGTCTAACACTTTTTCAATTTCGTATTCATCCTCATCAATTAAATTTAATATCGCACTTACAGACAAACCTGTTGTGGATTGTACCAAAACATTGAGCACAGACAACTCGATCGCCAATAAGCCATCACCTCTCATCCGCAGCCAGTGGTTTTGATAATACGCTGCTAAACCGGGAGGAAGTTCCGAGACAAGTGAGGACTCCCCCAGATTAGCATCGGGGTGTGAATTCTCGTTAATGGCAGGTAACATCTGACTCAGATACATGAAATTGTTTTCGCTGACAGTGGCGAGTTGTTGGCAGAATTCCGGTTGAGTTAAATCCGGTGCGGTTGATAGGTATTGCTGAATGTAGTTAAGGACATCTTCGCGATTTTGGGCGGGATAATCTCTTAAATCGAGAGTTTGAGAGGGCGTTTCAATTAACAAACCGGATTTCTCTCTCAAAAACGGGCGGCGGGCGAGGATAAAATAAGTACGATCGCCCAAATATCTCGGCAGGTAAAACAGATTGGTACTGGGAGGCTGACTCGTGCGGGCGATCGCGTCTACAGAATCAATGACAATTATCAACCGTTGGCGATCGCGTACCGTCTCGGAAGCTACGGCTAATTTATCGCTAATTTTCTGAAGCAACAAAGACAGAAACCAACTCCCATCATGGGATTCGAGATTTTGAAGTTGAGATTTGAGCTTGAGGATTTCGGATGTTTCCTGAGCGTAGTCGAAGGATGTTTCCTGAGCGTAGTCGAAGGATGTTTCCCCATTCGCGGCAAGGTATTTGTCAATCAGTTGAGTGCAGACAGAAGCGAGAAAATCTTCAGCCCGATTTTTGCCCTCAACTGCAGCGTTGTAATAGATACTGCGAGGATGGGCGGTGACATATTGAGCGAGGATGGAACTTTTGCCGCAGCCGGGAGTGCCTACAATTGTGAAATAACCGCGGCTGTGGGAGGCTAGAAAGTCGGAAATCGCAGAAAATACAAACTTGCGCCCGACAAAATTCTCGCTTTTTTCTCGCAGGAGTTGCTGAAATTCTTTTGGGTAAACAGCGGTAGAGATGGGAGTTGAAAGAGGTGAGGAATTCATGTTAGTGCCTCCACCCCTTCTAGCCGCAGGAAATATATGTGGCCGGATTTGTCGCCGGCGACAATTGTGACTCCATCGGGGGCGATCGCGCAACAGGCGATCGAACTTTCACCCGTGAAACTGGCAATGACATTTCCACTCAACAAATCCCAGACTTTGAGGGTTTTATCATCTGAACCAGAAATCGCCCGCTTCCCATCATCAGTGACGGCAACTGCATTTACCGATTCGCTGTGACCTTTGAGAGTAAACTGTTGCCGAGTGGTTAAATCCCAAACTTTCATAGTCTTGTCCGATGAACCAGAAATCGCCAGTTTGCCATCAGCCGTGACGGCGACTGCTTTTACCGATTTGCTGTGACCTTTGAGAGTAAACTGTTCCTTTTCGGTTGTCAAATCCCAGACATTGAGAGTGTTGTCTCTTGAACTAGAAATCGCCTGCTTGCCATCAGCAGTTATGGCAACTGCATTTACCGAATTGCTGTGACGTATGAGCGTAAATAGTTCCTTTCGAGTTGTTAAATTCCAGACTTTGAGGGTGAGGTCGTCCGAACCAGAAATTGCCCGTTTCCCATCAGCAGTGACGGCTACTGTATTTACTGAGGAGCTATGACCTTTGAGAGTAAACTGTTCCTTTCGAGTTGTTAAATTCCAGACTTTGAGGGTGAAGTTATCCGAACCAGAAATCGCCAGTTGGCCATCAGTTGTGACGGCAACTGCATTTACCAAGTCGCTGTGACCTTTGAGAGTAAATTCTTCCTTTCCAGTTGATAAATCCCAGACTTTAATGGTCTTGTCATCTGAAGCAGAAATCGCCCGTTTACCATCAGCAGTGACGGCTACTGTATTTACTGAGTCGCTGTGACCTTTGAGAGTAAACTGTTCATCTCCTGTCGTTAAATCCCAGACTTTAATGGTCTTGTCATCTGAAGCAGAAATTGCCCGATTCCCATCAGCAGTGATGGCAACAGCATTTACAGAGTAACCTTGACCCTTAAGAGTAAACTGTTCATCTCCTGTCGTTAAATCCCAGACTTTGAGGGTGTCCCAGGAACCAGAAATTGCCCGCTTGCCATCAGCACTGACCGCTACTGCATTTACTGAGTCGCTGTGACCTCTGAAAGTAAACAGTTTCTTTCCAGTTGTTAAATCCCAAATTTTGAGAGTGTTGTCATCTGAAGCGGAAATTGCCCGCTTGCCATCAGCACTGACGGCTACTGCATTTACCCAATTGTTGTGACCTTTGAGAGTAAACAGTTCCTTTTGAGTTGTTAAATCCCAGACTTTGAGAGTGTTGTCTGACGAACCAGAAATCGCTCTCTTTCCATCAGCAGTGACAGCTACTGCATTTACTGAGTCGTTGTGACCTTCGAGAGTAAACAGTTCCTTTCGAGTTGTTAAATCCCAGACTTTGAGAGTGTTGTCTCTTGAACCAGAAATCGCCCGTTTCCCATCAGCAGTGACGGCTACAGCTTTTACTGAGTTGCTGTGACCTTCAAGAGTAAATAGTTCCTTTCCAGTTGTTAAATTCCAGACTTTGAGGGTGTCATCCCACGAACCAGAAATCGCTCCCTTGCCATCAGCACTGACCGCTACTGCATTTACTGAGTTGCTGTGGCCTTCAAGAGTAAACACTTCCTTTCGAGTTGTTAAATCCCAGACTTTGATAGTGTTGTCTCTTGAACCAGAAATCACTCGTTTCCCATCAGCAGTGACGGCTACTGCTTTTACCCAATCGCTGTGACCCGCAAGAGTGCGTATCAGTCCCCTGCCAGGGGGAGTGATACAAGGTGTGAACGGACGCAACCAAGGTGTTACTTTCCGCTGTTTGACTACCTCCAGCATTGCCTGAATTTCTGGTATTTTCAAATGTACCAAGCGCCCCCACAATTGCTCTGCGAGTTGTGTCTTATCTTGATCCAAAATATCGGCTGACATCCACAATACCCTTTGAATCAAGTTCAGGGCTTTCACTTTTTCTGAGTTGTACTCTGGGTGACTTAATGCTTCTGAATCGTCAACTAAATTAAAATCATCAATCAGTGCCTGTAGTCCAAACTCAGAATGCTGAATTTTTGCCATCAGAAAGTTAAAATCTGTCAGCGTTTGATAATATTTTCCTAAATTTCCAGACTTGACATGACTTGGCAGTAAGCTGCCCAGATAAGCACGTTGACAGTAAAGTTTTTCGCCCGCGAACTTGTCAGCAAATTCTCCCATCTCACGCCATCCTCTTTTCTACATACTCAGCAATCCGTTGATTTACTTCCTTAAAAATCTTCCGCTTTGAATCCATCTCCCGTTTGGCGGTCAGAAAGTCAAGGAAACTAGCATGATAGATGGTGTAGCAGATGTCTCCGTCTACATTCTGCTTTTTCAAATACTCCACCCACTCATCTAAAACCGCTTTCACATCACATTCATCCACATCGGCAATTCCAGCAATCATCTCGCAGGGAATCGCAGTTTTAATCTCTAGTAAAATATACAAGACAATCTCCATCAACTGCCCAGGCTTAGCTTCCAGCCCCATCCGTACCCAGTGGTTTTGATAATACTCTTGCAGCCCGTCAGGCAATTGCTTTAAATCCAAGTTATTGTAATCGCCCTTAGCAATTGTTGGCAAAACATACCGCAAATACATAAAATTATTTTCGCTTTTTTCTGCCACTTTTTCGATAAAACTTGCATCGGTAATGCTGCGGGTTTTAATCCAGTTCCTCAGTCGATCTTTATAGTCATAATCAGCATCGATCGCAAACGTAATATACTCTTTGATATCATTTTGATTAAAATTAACATACTGGTCATCTCTCAAATCAAACTCTTTTACCGGAACTCCCGGAGATACAGATAGACGCTTTTTACCGAGGTGATAAGGTCGCCTCGTCAGCAAGAAATAAACGCAATTTGGCAGAGTTGTCGGTAAATGTAAAAGATTTTCTCCGGGTTCTTGTTCGACTTCATCCAGTGCATCAACTGCAATTACCAAACGTTCGCCCAAAGTGAGTTTTCCCGCCACCCTTGCCAGTAAAGTCGGTAAGTCAGCATCTGCTGAATTTTGCAATTGATAGCGGTCAATTAATTGCTGGCGAATGCTCTTCAAAAACAATTCTGGTCTGTTGCGGCCTTCTACCAGAATATTGAAATAGCAGGGAGATTTATGTTCCGAGACGTATTTGGCAACGATCGAACTTTTGCCCATTCCCGCATCCCCGATGATTGTAAAATAACCTTGAGGATTGTCGGTAATAAATTTCTTAAAATTATCAAAAACAAATCGGCGGCCGCAGAATGTCCTAATTTTTTCTTCTATGAGTGATTCAAACTCTGGCGGCAACGAATTTTCGGCATACCAATCTTTGGTGTCAACAATATCTGTGGGTTCTATTTCTAATGCTTTAGCAATATTCTCGACTGACCATCTTTCTACGCCATTGGGGCAGTCTTTTCTACCGAGTAAGCGCTTAATTGTGTCCTGGGAAACCTTAGCTTTTGTCGCTAGTTCTTCTATCGTCAGCTTAGCTTGCTTGTATGATTCTCTGAGCTTGATTTTTCCAGTTGCACTCGATTGAACTTTATCGGATGGGCGCATAGTAGGTTTTTCGGTATGGTTATTAGTTTTTCAGTTAATTCGATAATTCGATAATTCGATAATCCGACTGTCCGACAGTCCGACAGGGGTTGAAACCCCTGTCTCATAGCGAAAGTCGTCTGAAGACGACTAAAGATTAGTATTTTAGTCGGTTTCAACCGACTTTTGCTATGAGCCAGGGAATTAATTCCCTGGCGGACTTCGGGAAAATCCGACTGTCCAAACTTACGCAATCCGACCAAATAAACCGGGTTTTTTCCCGAATCTACGGGTGAGTGGGAAGTATTTTAGTAAAAACCCGGTTTCTGATTCCCTATTCGTAAATCCTAATTTAATTACTTCTTTCTGGCTAGGGCAGATAGGTTTTAATCTCCTGCCCTATCTGCCCTAAAATTTAGGGCAGAACACAAATTAAAACTAACCTTGTCTGCCCTAGACTCTGACTTTTTGCTTCAGTAGGATATCTGTAACAAGACCAAACTACTAGGAGAGGAAACAGCTATGAAATTGAACTTGTCCGGCAACTCGCACCCTGATGAAGATTCTAGCGACATCACAGAAGAAATACTAGAAGAATGGCTGCGACAGGTTCGTCAAACGTATAATCTCGCCCTTACCGTCATCGGTACATCAGCAATTCTTGCTTTCGTAGGTGTGGGACTTGTTTATGTTAATCAAGTTCGGGAAGGTGCTATCACTACTGCAGCAGGAGGAGTAACAACTGTTGCCGCCACTCGCTTTGCCAACCAAAAGAAGAAGGAATTACTGCAGGTGATGGAGCTTGATGAAAAACGAAGAGCGAAAGAGGAATTACGGACAATGATTCCTCGTCCCCCGGCTCTGGCTCCAATTGTGAAGCGCACACAAGCGAGGCAGAGCCTCTAAATAGGGGTTCCCAGGCTCTGCCTGGAAACCAGTAGGGACACGGCAGTGCCGTGTCCTGACTTAGATATCCTAGTTTTTAGCCGCCCCAAACCTTCTTTAAAACCTCTTGAGGAGAAATGTCAGCCATTTTACCAGTAGGAGATTTAATGCCCAAAA
>Ga0163154_10007579_pt1 | contig 12889 bp, 11 predicted proteins | sample OliLakLV19MP9P1_FD_148649 | JGI IMG/M metagenome (GOLD analysis project Ga0163154, IMG submission 148649) | Freshwater microbial mat bacterial communities from Lake Vanda, McMurdo Dry Valleys, Antarctica - Oligotrophic Lake LV.19.MP9.P1 | ecosystem: Environmental > Aquatic > Freshwater > Lake >... | reverse complement strand
ATGTAGGTAACTATTTGGCGTAATGTAGCCCAAAAAGCCATTTTTGTTCAACATTTTAAACCCCATTTCGAAGAAGGACAAATAAATGTCTATTGTCCCCTCTGAAAACATAAAATCTTGTTTTAAAATATCTCTTGTCTTTGTGTCAAGGTTGTGAATTCTAATGTAAGGCGGGTTTCCTACTACAAAGTCAAAGAAATTTAGATGATTTTCAAAAAAGTCTAATGTGTTTTGATTATAAATTTTCCAGTCAATTCTGTTGTCAAAAGATAGTTTAGTTTTAACCAAATTATCTAAATTTTGTATTGATTTATCAAACTCAACTTTATCTAATTCTACGCCGTAAATATATTTTTCTAACCTTTCAATAATTTGGTTAGTTTCAATTTGCTTATTTAGGCAAATGTCAATATACCGTCCGACGATTTCGCCCAAAAAAACACCGTTTCCGCTTGAAGGTTCTAAAATATATTTGTCTAAAACATTGTCATTGTTGTAGCCAACTAAGTCTAATATTTCGTTTACAATCCAAGTCGGTGTAAAAACCTGTCCGAGTGTCTTATGTTTTGCCATTTTAAATACTATTTGTTCAAAGCAAAGATACGTTTTTATTTTTAGTCTGTCCTTGAGTTTGTGTCGTTTTAGCATAGTATCCAACTATTACTCATACGAACTTGAGTTCGCATTTTTCAAGTTCATCAGATTATCTAAGGGGCTTTGCAGCCTTTGGATAGTTCTATTGCTCATGTGCGTGTATCGTTCGGTAGTTTTCGAGCTTATTATGCCCCAAAAGTTCTTGAATGATACGTATATCAGTCCTTGCCTCGTGCAGGTGCGTCGCGAAACTGTGTCGCAGTGCGTGGAAGCTTACCTCTTTCAAAATGCCTGTTTTTTCTTTGGCAACCTGAAATATTTTCTGCCCACTCTTTGTGGAACAACGGAAAAATCTGCATACACAATCTTATTTCGTTTTGACTTTGCAAAGCTAAAAAAATAATTTTGGAAAAACAAAAAAAAACGAATATTTTTTCAAATTGAAACTCAGCAAAACTTTTTATTGAGTTTAAAATATTGATTATCAAGGCTATACTTAATTATTTTTATTTTATCTAACCTAAAAGTTATGTAAAATTTGGCTAAAGCCGCCTCTTTACCTAGCTAAAAACTAAATTTCAGCCCAAGTACAAATTTTTAATTTATATTCTAACAATATGTCTGCCATTATTCTTGATTAATAATGTCCATAGGGACAAAATCATTGATAAATTGGGTAGAAAAAAAATATTCGGACAAATTTGGGACATTATTTATTGCATTTTTGAGGTAAAACTGGGCTTTGTATATAGTTTTGAGGTCAATGAGGCTGAGGTTCTTAAATTTAAGTTTGCAATATTCCATTTGTCATACATTGTACGTATTTCAACAAGAAAACTTTTTGCTTCTTGGTCAGTGTATTTCTCTTTATGAGATTCTTTTTGTTTTAAATTGTCTCCGTGTACAAACATTTTTTGTCTTGTTTTACTGTTAGTTGTGATAAGATATTCTCTGCTATTGCCTTTGCTAATAATGGTGGAACAGCATTTCCAATTTGATTATATTGACAAAGATGTTTTTCTTCTTCTCTTCCTTCTCGCTGTAAAAGTTTATGACTTACAACGGTTGGTTTTCCTTTAAAAATATACCAATCGGGAAAGGTTTGAATTCTTGCACCTTCTCTTGGTGTGAAATTTCTGTTTTTAAATGGGTGAACAAAATTTGCGTAAAAAGAAGCTGCAATTGTATGGCAGGGTATGTGGGGGTGCATTCTTCTATTATTTTGGTCGTAGAGTTTTTCTGAAAATTCTCCATTACCACTTCTTTTTATTGGCTTTAAATGGTCTGGGACATCTGAAATTGAATCTCCACAACTCATAGAAGCAAAACGCTCAACTATTCTTTTAGAATGCTTCATTGCAACATGATTATAAACTTTATCAGAATGTCCCCGCAAATATTTTTGAAAAATATTTTTTGCAGGAATTTCATAATCCATTTCTTCAGCCCCTTCTCTTGCTTCAATTTGGGGTAAGTCTGAAATTGCGTCCCACAACGTAGGTGTTATTTTTAAATTTGAATTAAACAAGTTATTGGACTTACTTTCTATTGAGTGAGTTGGAGCAGGAAACGGATTGTCTAATTTATCTTTAGAAGCAATGATAACAAGTCTTTTTCTGATTTGTGGCATACCATAGTCTGTTGCATTTAGAATTGCGTGATAAACATAATACCCTAAATTTTCTAATTCTTGAACAATTATATCAATTACCAGTTCATTGTCGTGAGTTCTTGCTTTGATAAGATTTGGAACATTTTCCATTATCATAATCTTTGGTTCAAAGATTTTACCAAGCCTAACGAACTCTTTAAACAAAGAATTTCTTGGGTCGGCTGGGTCGCCCGCTTTTCTGTTTGCTATGGAAAAACCTTGACAAGGTGGTCCACCTAAAATAATGTCTGGTTTCTCCTTGAAAGTATCAAGTAAAAACTCTTCGCTATATTGTTGAATGTCGCCAACTAAAACAGTTGATTCGGGGTGGTTGAATTTGAATGTGTCTGCTGCCCACTGGTCATACTCAATAGCACCAATAATATCATATTGTCCTGTCAAGTGAAAACCTAAACTAAAACCGCCAGCTCCCGCAAATGTGTCTAATACTTTCATTGTTCCAAAGATACTAAAATAACTGCTCGTTTATTTGAAATTTTCATCTTTTGTTTAAGCGTTTTATGGTTGTTCTGTCGTTTTTTTAGGGTTGCCGATAACGTTTTGGAGCTTTGCGAAGAAGGGGATTTCAAGGCACTAAATTGTCTGCCATCACAAAACTTGATACGAGGCACAAAACTGACATACGAAGCACCGAGCCGCCAATTTCTTGTAGGTGTGGTTGGCGATATGTGCTTATTCTTCGATTTCGTTAAACTCGGCATAGGTATTACTTTTCATAATGTCAATTTTAAAGTTTTCATTGTCAGTTTTTGTTATGATTACGCTATCAAAACCAAGTTTGTCTAACTTTTCCATTGTCGCTAATTCTCCTTCTTTTAGTTGCAAAACTTTCCGTAAAAGCCAGTCTGAAAGTGCTTTGTTTGGGTTTGTCATTAATGCCTTTGAATTTTCTTGACAAAGTTTTGCGTTAAAAATTTCTCTTGTTGGAATTTGCAAATTAAACTCTTCGTCTCTCTTTGGGAAAAAGTTTGGATATTTTTTGTGCAATTCCGCAGGAACTGGAATGTAAATTTCCCCAAAATTTCTTTGTCTTCCATTTGCATTCCAGTGATTTAAACCGCTTCTTTCAAAAATAAATTTTTCGTCTTTATTAATTCCATAAAGTGGTAAAATTACAAAATCTTCACCTTTAACTAATTTGTCTGTTGCAAGTTTTAAATCTTTGTTCTCAAATAATTCAAGTAATAAAGTGTAAGGATCTTCAATAATTTCTATTGGTAATCGAAAAGCATTTTTCGGAATTATAAACTTCCTAAAAAGCGTACTTTTTGAATAATTAAAAGAATAAGCATTATTGCCATCTTCAAATTGTAAACTAGCTTTCTTACCTTTTACAGAATGAATATTTGAAATATCAATAGTATCATAATCTGTTTCATAAAGTAAAAGTTCACCTTCTCTACGAGCTACAATATGATAAATTGAACTTTCAATATCGTAAAGTCTGTTCGCTAAATTTATTCTGTCATTTCTAAATTCACCCAGTTTAATTGCAAGTTCTTTGCCCTTAAAACCAGCCAAAACTCTTGAAAGCGAATTAAATTCTGCTACTTTTTCAGTGCTATTATTTGAACTACAAGTAAATGTTTTCAAACCAATTCCAATAGAATTATAGTTAGCATCAAATGCTGTGTCAGACCTTGATAGATTTGCAGCATCAAAACTTCTACAAAAAATATTTTCAGCGACACGGTAATTTACAAAAGGTGCAGCACTTTCACTAAACAATCCAGAAAGTTTTGAAACTGCTGAAAGCAGTTTCAAATAATTTCCTTTGTTTTCAATATCAATTTCCGCAAATGATTTCATTTTGTCTTACAGATTTAGAATACCTATATAATTCTCCGTTTTCGTTTGTCATAACCTCACAAATTGAGTAATATTGTTTTGGCTTTTTGGTTTTATTTGCCTTGTAGTATGTACCAATTAGTTTGCTTTGTAAGTTACATAAATACTCTCCAAAGTTACTTTCATCACGGTCTGTGTTAAGATGTGGGCAATAACCATCATGTTCAATTGCAAGACAAAAAGTTTCGTTCTTATCAACATTTAAAACTCGAATTGCATAAATGTTTTTAGGTAGATTTCTTTGATATTTTTTCAATGAAAAATTCAAAGATAGAAGTTCAGATGTTTCCATTTTTTTATAATATTTGAATGATTTGGTTTGCTATTCTTTCTATTAAAGTTGTCGTTACTGAATTGCCTGCTTGCATATACAATTTGCTGTTTGCGAGTTTTGGCAAAATGTATTTGTCTATTGGATACCCTTGAAAGGCAAAACATTCTTTTGGTGTTAGTTTTCGTATTCCGTAATCATCTTTGATAAGTGGTACATTATGCCCACCAGTACCCATATTTGCGGTTAAAGTTGGGCAAACATTACTTTTATTTTCTCTTGCATAAACTCTACGCCATTGATAAACAGTATCTTTTGATTGCATTGTTTTTTCAAGCTCAGGGTAGTATTGATGTTCTTTTTTGTAGTAAAAAGCGTCATCTTGTTTTCCTTTTTCCAAAATATCGTGAATAGTTTTTGTTAATTTAATTTTAGAAGGAAATTCGAATTTTTCAAAATTTTCTACTTGTTTTGGGTCAAAAGCAACAATAAAAATACGCTCTCTGTTCTGTGGTATATTTGCGTGGGTAGCAGAATTTAGAATTTTGTAGAAGGCTTTATATCCTAGTTTAATTTCTATTGTATCAATAATAGTTTTAAAAGTATTTCCTTTGTCGTGAGAAACTAAATTTTTCACGTTTTCCAAAAAAACAACTTTTGGTTTGTGCTTTTCAATGATTTGTTCAATGTCAAAAAACAATGTACCACGAGTGTCCGCAAATCCTTTTTGGTAACCTGCAATTGAGAACGCTTGACAGGGAAAGCCCGCACATAAAACATCAAATTTTTCAGGAATATAATTTTTATTTCGTTCTTTGGTTATGTCGCCAAATGGCACTTCTCCAAAGTTTTCTCTGTACGTTTTTTGTGCTTCCTTGTTCCATTCACTTGTAAAAACACACTTGCCGCCTACGTTTTGAAGTGCTAATCTAAATCCACCAATTCCTGCGAATAAGTCAATAAATTTAAAACTGGAATTTTCGGGTGTTGGAAATGGTACGTTTTCAACTTCAAATAAAAGTTGTAGTAGTGCGTCTTCTGCAACTATTGATAATTCTTGTTCAGCTTGTTTGTACTCAACAAAATTATTCAGAGTTGAAATTGCATCATTTTCATAATGTTTTTTCACTCCATTTCTGTAATTATGCAGGTAATGTGTCAAGACTGCTTTGTCTTCAATACCTTCAACAAGTCTAATTTGAAATCTTTTGCCGTCAAATTCATTTATACTTATTGTCTGTTTTAAGCTCATTTTATTGTCTGTCAAAATTAGGTCGCAATATACAAAAAAACACTCGTTTTTTAGACTGTCAATGTTTGCACGGTGTTTTTTTAGCATTACCGCTAACAATTAGTTATACGAACTTCAGTTCGCATTTTTCGAGTTCATCAGATTATCTAAGGGGCTTTGCACCCTTTGGATAGTTCTATTACTCATGTGTGTATATCGTTCGGTAGTTTTCGAGCTATTATGCCCCAAAAATTCTTGAATGATACGTATATCAGTCCCTGCCTCGTGCAGGTGCGTCGCGAAACTGTGTCGCAGTGCGTGGAATCTTACCTCTTTCAAAATGCCTGTTTTTTCTTTGGCAACCTGAAATATTTTCTGCCCACTCTTTGTGGAACAACGGAAAAATCTGCATACACAATCTTATTTCGTTTTGACTTCGCAAAACTAAAAAATTAATTTTGAAAAAACAAAAAAAACGAATATTTTTTCAAATTAAAACTCATTAAAACTTTTTATTGAGTTTAAAATATTGATTATCAAGGCTGTACTTAATTATTTTTATTTTATCCAACCTAAAAGTTATGTAAAATTTGGCTAAAACCGCCTCTTTACTCAGCTAAAAACTAAATTTAGAATTTAGAAAATTTTAAATTGTTCGTGTGCCGGTCCCTAAAGATAAGGGGCGCAATCTAGTTTTGTCCCCTTTTAGGAGCGTTGTAGAGGCATTTAAGTGGATAAACAAGTCGTTTTTCTTATAAACTTGCAAATTTTCAAGGCAGGCAAGGATTTTTACACATATTGCCAATCCCAATAAAGTGCTAAAATGCCTTATTTACGCATAAATCGCCTCTAAATGCTTTTTACAAGGTGGGGACAAAACTAGATTGCACCCATAAAAACCCATAAATATTTTATTTAAAGAACTTGTAGGTAAGCCCACAATAAATCTTCTCCAACAATATGACAAAATTAAATCTAAAACTTTTGTGAAAGTATCTTTGTCAATGATTGAATTAAAAAAATCATCGTGAACTTTCATAAGAAATGGATAAATAACATTTATTTCAAGCTGGTCGGTTTTGGTGTGTGTTATGCATGTATGTAGAGTAAGCAATTTATTTATGTTTTTTTATAAAAATATCATTTGAATACACAAAAAAAGCGTTTATTTGCTTCATAATTTATTCACCACCATTACGATATACAATATGAAAAAAAAATGGACACCTCTTTGGGGAACAGCAAGTTCTGTGATGGCAATTTCTTCTATGAAAAAAAGTGATGTAAAAAAAATGCTTCCGCCTGATATAGCCCTTACAGCCCAATCCTTTACGGCTCCCGATGAACACCCTATAGTATTTCAGCTCAATAAACAAAAAATACGAATATTGTTGCCTATTTTTACAATCAACTATTACGAGTTTATTCCGCTCATTCCGTTGGTGCATTTCAAAGATAATCCAAGCAAAAACTACCAAATGTCGCCTATTTTGTATGTAAGCAGCCGTTTGATTGTGTTGGGCGCGCGCATAGTTTGGCATTTGAATAAGGTATTTGCCAACTTTAGCTTCACACCCAAAGTAAAAACGATGTTTGATGCACAAGATATTCTTGCCAAAATAAGTAGGAAAGATATTTCAGACGCGGTTTCTTTGCAAGTCAATGGAGAAGGCTTTGTAGGCACTATGGCAGACTTTCCTTATTTGGTGGAGTTTGAGCCTTACCTGAATACTGACGCGATTATAAACTCGCCAAGCAATCAATATTGGACGGCAGTGTATAGGATAGCGCCTGCTGAAGTGCAAGGCGCACCCGTACATATTGACTTAAATATGCCCGAACTACCCAAATTGCAAGAAGCCAATGTGCCAAGCATTGCCAAGGCGTTGATGGGTGGGTTCAAAATAAATTTTCGTTGGACTTTACAATGGCCTCGTAAGTATGTGCCTAAGTCTTAAAATAAAAGCCTCTTATCTGACAAATAAGAGGCTTTTTTTATAATTCTTGGGGTATATCTATGACATTACTCTCTACAAAATACATATCCACTTCGCCTTTGTTTTTGGCAATAATTTTTCCTCTGTAGGTACAATTAAAATGTTCTTTTACAAATTCGTAGGTTTGGCCTGAAATATTTACCTTGCCTGCCTCGCCAGAACTTTCCATACGCGAAGCTACATTTACGGCATCTCCCCAAATATCGTAGGCAAATTTATAATCGCCTACCACACCTGCTACAACTGTACCTGTATGGATTCCTATTCTGATATCCCACGCCTGTTTGCCCTGTTTGATTTTTTTAGCTTTCCAAGTGTTGATAAATTGTAAGATTTCCAATGCGGCTTGCACAGTCCGTGTAGGGTTTGTTTCATCAGCTACAGGCAAGCCTCCTGCACACATATAGGCATCTCCAATGGTTTTTATTTTTTCGAGGTTATATTTTCGGATTATTTTATCAAATGCGGAAAAGCAATAATTTAGGTTGTCCAATACTTGTTCGGGGGGCATAGTAGAAACAATTTGTGTAAATCCTTTGAAATCAGTAAAAAGTATGGTTGCCTTTTCAAAGCGTTGAGGGTGTGCAAAACCGTAATCTTTGAGTTCTTGGGCTATCTCTGAAGGCAGGATATTGAGGAGCAAAGCGTCTGATTTTTTTCTTTCTTTTTCTACCAATTCCAGTGTGGCGTTCAGTTCTTCTACAGTTTGGCTTAGTTCCTCGTTAGACGCGGCTAATTCGTCATTAGTTTCTCCCAATTCGTGGGTGCGTTCTTGCACTTTTTGTTCGAGTTCTTCATTTTGTTTGGCTATCAATCTGTTGCGTTTGTGTTCTTCTTGAGTAAGCATTTTTTGCTTTTCCAATTCCTTGTCTGTAACTTCTTTTTGCAATAAATTGATGCGGTCAGCCAAACCTAAAGAGGCAAACATGAGTTCCAAAATAGCTCCTACTTCTACAAAATTGTAAGACAATAACCCAAAGACATAAATAGGCGTTAATTCCAACATTTGAGAGATGCTGACAGCTTGCGATAAGAAATAAAAATTATTGGAAATGAAGAAATAAAAACCGGGAGAATACCTGTAAGAGAAAGCGGATATAGCCGATAAAATAAACAAAGCTGTATAGGTTATTATCGCGATCGTGAAACAGATAGGAATAGCCAAATACAAAATATCCAATAACGTAAGCACAAATGCAAAAACAAGCGAAAAATAGGCTGCAAGAATAAATTTATCCGAAAGCGGAAAATACTTTTGCATACTCAATATTTTTCGTGCAAATAAGAAGTAGCCATTGGCGGCTACAATTCCACCATATAAAATGGTATGGTTTTGAAAGGCTGATGTATCATAAAATACAAGCACTATATCGCCTGAAAAAGCAAAAACATAATATAAAAGGCTGGCTACATAGATAATATAGTATAAATAACCATTATCTTTGATGAATAAATACAAGAAGGCATTGTAAATAAACATTACCAACATAGAACCCAAAAAGATATAATGGAACACTCTTTTTTGTTCTTTTTGTACCTCAAACGACTTATCAGATATAAGCGTAAGGGGCATATTCAAGAACTGAAAGCCCGTTTTGGTTTTGTTTTCTACATACAAATACCCTGTTTTTTTGGTGTTAGCAGGCACAGAAAAAGAGGCATAACTTGAAGCACCAAACAACACACTTTTTCTCTTGTGTGGACACAACAATCCGCCATACTGAATATGCCAATTTTCTTTGGACGGGACATAAAAAGTAATAAAATCATAATGGCTTGTGCCTATTATCAAGTCTTGGGTCGCATCACTCGTATTTTGAAACTCTAAACGCAACCAAAAATTAGACTTGCCTGTGGGTATCAAATCGTCTTTATAGGAGACAAAATTGGAGGCTTGTTTTTCTATATCCTGAATGGTATAGTGTTTATCCTTTTCCACCAAAAATTTTGTTTGGGAAAGTACATGGATTTGCCTAAAGTCCTTGCCTACTTCCACTGAATTTTGTGCAAGCGTGGTTGAAGGCGTTATAAAAACAACCAGTAAAAAAATAAAAATAAAAATATAAAAATTACGCATAAATTATATAGATTGTAGTATCTTAAAATAAAATAAAATGAAATAGATAGATAGACAGAGGTATTAGTGATTCCAATTTTCCCCAATAATGGGAATATCATTGTTGCCTGACACTTTTCGTGCAGTCCAAATGCCTGCTACCGCCGCACCTTCAACAAAACCTGCATTAAAGCCATTTTGTATCCAGTCGCCTGTGATATAAAGATTGGAAACGCCTGTTTCATTGGTAAAAATCCGATATTTCGAACTGCCTTTTACAGACAATACGTATCTTTCTGAAGGAGAAATATTCGCTCTTACATAAGAAGATGTCAAATAATTTTCCTTAAAATTACCTTGACTATCATACGCGCCGTTTACCAAATGTTGCAGGTGTTTTTTGAGGTATGTTTGAAAATTTTGCTCTACCCGTTTTTGCTCTTGGGCAGGGAAGGTATGGTCTGTTTTGGGTGGAATAGGCGCGAGTTCGTCAAACACACCACAGAGGTAAGCTACATACTGCACGTTTTGTTCAGGTGTCCAGTTTTCGCGTACAAGTAAGTGATTCATAGCTGCAAATGTGTCGACAGGCTCTACATACGTGGAAGCCAATTTATCGGTGTCTATTTCTAAGGTTTTTGGATTTTGATTAAACCAAAGTTGATAGGCTTGTGTTTGTACTGTTTGCACATGGGCTATCATTTTTTGCCAATTTGCCTTCGCCTCTACAATTTCCTTGCAAAGGTGCGGAATAGAAGCTAAGGAAAAACCTATCACAACCTCATCAAAATCTGTTCCTTTTTGTAGGTGTACGATATTTTTATCTTCCCACGCTGTCCAATAGCACTCCAAATCAATATTTTGCTCTTGCAATGCTTGGGCTTCTTGTGGATTGATAAATTCATAATTGGGTGTTGAACACCAGCAAGGCAAACCTTTGATGTTTACCAAAGGTTCGTAAGGTTTTGTAAGCGTTACCTGCTCGCCTATTTCGATACTTTCTAACAAATTTTTGTCTGCGGAGAGTTTGAGGTTGCGCACATTTTGAAAGAATTTGAATTTTACACCTTCTCTTTCCATCAATTCGTAGATAGGCGCGAAAATAGTATCACCCATACCTGCTTGCATTTTCCATACTATACTCTCCTTGCAAGTCAACGCCATACGCAAAAATATGCGTAGGATAGTTCCTGCTTCAATATTGGGCTGATTTACATTGCCCTTCACAAAAGCAAAAGGTCCGTCATACATACTCCTCACGATAGGCGAGGGTACAGTAAGTTTTTGGTCAGCTCCGTGCCGAATCAACCATTCTATATAATCTTCTTGATTGACCGAGTCAAAATTAAATATCATTTTGCCCTGCTCCAAAACTATGATTTTGTCTTGCAAAAGTCCTTTAACAAGCGTAAAACCAAAATCTATGATTATCCAAAGTCTTCGGGCAAGGTTGTTTTTTTCTATCAATCGTTCCAATAAATCCCACAACCAACCTTTCAGTTTTGCTAGAAAAGAAAAGAAATGTTGCATCTCTTTTTCTGCGAAGTTTGTGGTGTCTTCTAATAAATGAAGCAGGAATTTGAGAGATTTTTCACCAAGTTGTATAAATGTTTGTGCTGCTTTTTGTTCAAAAATTGCTAATTTGCCTTTTACCCAGTCCAATAACTCGCCTTCAAGATAACTTAATTCTGTGTTCTTTTTAGGAAATATCTTGTGCCACAATTTGGCAAGCCAATCCATGAACTTTTGCCGCGCATTTTTAGGTGGGGCATTTTGCTCACTATCCACATGGAAATTGATGAGGTGGTCTATGATAAATTTTATCCACATTTCCCAAAATTGTTTGGTATCAGGCATGATGCCATCGCCTGGCTTTCCAGCGAGTGTAGGAAAGTTTATTTGCCAATCAATCCATTTCTGGTTGATGTGTTCCTCAAAAACAAAAAATGCTTGTGGTTTGAAAGCATCATCAAAGGTAGCCAAAGGCGCACCCAGAGGACGATTCAAGCCTTTATAAACCCCTTGCATCATACGAAAGGCATTTTCATAAAAGCCCATCCAAAGGTGTAAGCCATGTTCTTCTATCCTATCCCCAATCTTTCTATTGACTCCGCTCGCCCCTTTGCCACCAATGCGCCAGCCTAACTGATAGACAGTTATGTCGTACTTTTGTTGCCAGTCAGGTTCTTGCATCAAATTGTAAATAGTCGTCATGGCAGAAACGCCGCCACCAAGTACAGCAATTTTTTTGGGTATATTACGCATGGGTTTTTTCAGGTTGATAGTTTTTGAATAAATAAATGTACATGGCATCTAAGATAAAAGACAATGTTCCTAAAGTGATTAGGAAAGTATTGTCTGGCCAATACCGAATCGAAGCCACTGTAATAGCTCCTGTGCCAAACATTTTGAGCCAACCTACAGCGTATGAAAAGCCTTTGCCTCGATATTCGGGATTATCCACAAGTTGCTGAATATACAAACCTGACATTACCACATTGATAAGCAATGCAGACACGACACCCAACTGATTGTCATCTCCTGCCGCTCCCATAGTATATACTACAGCTATCCACGAGGCAAAGAAAAAGAAATAAAGAAAATAAAAATACTTCTTGAAAAAGGGCGACTGAACTTGCTTTTGCCCATATTTCAGGGTAAAATAATTGATAAAAATATCCATAAAGAACCAAAGCCTGCAACCCCATTGAAAAGGCTTGCCTAAATCGCCTACGAAGAAGAACGACCAGATAATCTCCCATGCGAAATTGCCTGGTCCCACGCCCACAGGCATTTCTACAATTTTATACTTAAAAATATTCTTGATGATGATGTAATATGCCCACGCCCATAACCAAAAGCCTGTCAAGAACAAAAGCATTTCTATAGTGGTATAATGAGCAGGTATAACGTAGGAGCGCCACCAAGTGATGATGTATTCTATTAGTTTTTCTATCATAGTTCAAAATAAAAATGATTTTTTACCTTATTTTTTCAACTATTGTTGGTATTTAGAAAAGGGCAGGCAAGTTTTTTATTCTACACACTAAAAACAGACAGTCTTTGCGCAAGGCTGTTGATGTCGAAAGTGTAGCTAAAGAACAAAATTACACCCAATTTTTCTGAACACACCACCAACAACACAAAGATATAAAAATTACGACAGATTACAATGTCTTAAAATTAGATTGAATAGACTTTTTGCGAAAATGCTATTTTT
>Ga0163154_10007578_pt1 | contig 12889 bp, 13 predicted proteins | sample OliLakLV19MP9P1_FD_148649 | JGI IMG/M metagenome (GOLD analysis project Ga0163154, IMG submission 148649) | Freshwater microbial mat bacterial communities from Lake Vanda, McMurdo Dry Valleys, Antarctica - Oligotrophic Lake LV.19.MP9.P1 | ecosystem: Environmental > Aquatic > Freshwater > Lake >... | reverse complement strand
GGGCTCGTAAGGAAATAACTTGGACTTTTGGCCGTCGGATTGGGATGCGATGCGAGGCGCGATGAGCGCGGTGTGGCGCGCCACACAAGCGATTCGCAACGAGGCAGCGCGCCCAATCCGGCGAGCAAAAAGTTCAAGTTATTGACGAACGAGCCCTTAGCTACGAACCCTTAGAACGTCCAGCTCACCCCGGCTTGGACCAGCCGCGGCGGCCCCACCTGGATGCCGCGGGTACGGTCGGCGATGTAATCGCGGTCGGCGGCGTTCTTCACGGTCAGGAACAGGCCCCAGGGTGCGTCGAGCGGGGTGTAGTTGAGCGCTAGGTTGATCAGCACATAGCTGCCAAGCTGGCCAAACTGGCCGCTGGGATCGACCTGCGTGCGGTTGGCAAAATCACCGTACTGCAGCCCCACGTAGACGCCCTCAATCGACGCATCCCAGGCGCCCACGGCGTGGCCGATGCGGATGGTGGCGGTCTGTTTCGGTGCGTACGGCAGGCGCTTGCCGGGTGCGCTGCCGCCGATGATCGCGCCGCTGGTGACCGAACGCAGCGCGGTTTCCTGACGTGCGGTCGGCAGCCAGGTCAGTGCCGCGTTGGCATAGCTGCGGCCTTCGCCCACCCAGCCTTCACGCGAGAACATGCCGGAGAACTCAACGCCCTGATAGAGCGTCTCGCCCTCGGCCAACGGCGTGCTGCCACCGGCGATTGAGCCGACCACGATCTGGTTCAGGAAATGGTTGCGGAACACGGTGGCCTCAACGCTGTTACCCGGCGACAACTCGGCGCGCCAGCCGAGTTCCAGGTTGCGGCTGTCCTCAGCGTCGACGTCGACTAGCCCGCCATTGCCGTCGATGATGTCCTCCGCGCGCTGCGGTGCGAAGCCGCGGTGGCCGCCGGCAAACAGCGTGTGGCGCTCGTCGATGCGGTAATGGAAACCGAGCCCCGGCACCCACTCGGTGACCGTCTCACTGCCAGCGCCGCCGTTCAGGCGATTGAGTCGCTCGTACTCAATGTGCTCCACGCGTAGCGCGGGCACCACTGCCAGCGCGCCGAACTCAAAACGGTTGCTGGCGAAGGCCGATTGGGCGCGGGTTTCGCGGCGCTGGTTCTCGGTGGTCGTGCCGCTGCGCCCGATGGGGCTGTTCACATTGACCTGCCGGCGTTCCTGTGACTCCCAGTGCGCGCGTGCGCCGGCCTGGAATTCGCTCGGCGCGCCGAAGGCCTGCCAGTTCACCCGCAGGCGCGGCTCGATGCCGTAGGTGTCGTAGTCGCGCAGCCGGCCCTGCAACGAGTTGCAGGCGTCGAAGTCCACGCGATCGCCGCGCAGGCGGGCATCGCGGAAGGCGTTGCCGCACTGGGTGTCTGTGGTCGTCGAAGACTGGCGCCACCAGTCGCGCTCGAAGTAAAAACCGTAGGCGCTGGTGGTCAGCGCCAGATCTGCATTAGGCGACCATTCGTGTGTGGCGGAGGCGCCGTAGCGGTCGATGTCGAAATCCGCGTTCTGGTCGAAGCCATAGTCGCGGCCGAAGTTCTGGTATTCGGCCTCCGTGAGGCCCGAGTAGCCCACCTGGGAGTCCTCGTTGAGCCACGTGCCGCGCAGCGTGAGTGCATGCTCCTCACCCAATTGAGTCGCGTACTTGACGTTGATGTCGGTCTGTTCCAGTTCAAGGGTGTCGCGCGCGCCGTCGCCCTGTTTGCGCACCAAGTCGACGAGGAAGCCGCCGCCGCCCATGCTTGCGTGGCCGTTAAAATAGCTGCGGCTTCCGCCGGTCAGCGACAGCAAGCCGCCAAACTCCTCGGGCGGATCGGCGGTGATGTAGTTGATGACCCCGCCGATGGTCTGCGGCCCGAAGCGCAGCATGCCAACACCCTTCAGAATCTCGATACGCTCGTAGCGGTCGACCGGCGCGTGGTAGTAACTGGCGTTGTCGCCGTACGGGGCATAGGCGGCCGGGATCCCGTCTTCGAGCAGCAGAACCTTGGTCGAGCGCGTCGGATTGAGGCCGCGGACGCCAATGTTTGGACGGATGCCGAAGCCTTCCTCGTCGCGGGTCAGCACGCCGGCCGCTTTGCGCAGCGCCTCGGAGACCGAGAACACGCGTGCCGAGCGAATCTCCTCAGCGTCGATCAGCGACACGCTGCTAGGTTGCGCCGCAGCGCTCTGTTTGTCGCCGACAACGACCACCCTCGCCAGTTTGCGCGTCGAGTCGCGATCGGGCGTAGGCAAGGGGACGGCGAATGCGACGGCAGACGACAACGCCGCACAGATTGCGGCGAACAGCAGGCGTTGCGGCATCCGGAGGCGGCTCATATTGTCGAGTTACGCGCAGGATATAGACTGCGAATCGAAATGACAACCATTCCTATTACCAATGGCTGAGTGTGCCCGCTGGGCGATGGGTGACTGGAAGCGGTCAACTGAGGCTGCTAGCAGCCGGTCGGACTTTCCTCCCGAGTGCGCAGGAAGTCCTTTTGGCGATCATTTTCTGGTCATTCTCGGATTGATTTTGATGGATTTCGATCTACTTTCGAGTCTGCGCTACGCCAAAAGGCCGTCCGACCCGGCGGGTTGCGCGTCCAAACGGCGTCTGCGCTGCGACGCTTAGGCATGGAGGAGCCATTGCGTGCGCGCCGCGCCTTGCAGCCATCCGCTTAAGCACACACAACGCATCTCACGCGCAAAGCCCGACAGGCTGCAAGGATCATTGATGAAGTGCTGGCCAGGACAGGCTGCCAGGTTGAATAGTCCGCTCTGGAGGCAATCCAAGCGCCCAGTTTTTGCGCGATGATGTAGCGACCACTGCAGCACAGCGATACGCGACGATGGATGAAGAACTGGCCCGCTATCGCACGCTCGACGCGGAATTGGTTGCGCTGGTCAAAGACATCAAGGTGCTCAGCACGTTAAGTTGGCCGAAACGTGTGCAGGACCAGTTCCTGGCGGATTTTCGCGCGGGCAAACACGCCTTGCCGCAGATTGAATACAAAAAGTTCAACTTCGCCGAGCGTCGTCACGCGTTGAAGCACATCGCGTTGCAGTGCGATGCGGCCCACCCGATCGGCAACTATCTGCAACGTACGGCGCATTCATGGCAGGTCGCAAGCTTGTTACTCGACCATCTAGGTTCGCGCGCGATGACCGAGTATTCGGTGCATTTGTACGGCCGGCCCGGCGATCGCATCGCCGGCTCGGGGGTCAACAATCTGCAGGCCGCGCAGCATTTTATCGCCGCTGCCGACGATGTGCTCGGCAACGATGCGCTTGATGAAGTGGAGTACTGCCTAAGCGCCGACATCATCAAAGCGGAGATGGAACACCGGCTGGCGGAGGTATTCACCCACCACAAAGTGCGGATCGACATTGATCCGGATCTGGTCGCCAAAGCCGCCGCCGGGCCGACGCGCATTCGCCTGCGCGCTAGCACCTGTTTCTCCGAATACGATTTATCGCAGTTGTTGGAACACGAAGCTTTTGTGCATTCGCTGACCTCATTGAATGGCCGCGCGCAGCGCAATCTGGGCAGCCTGGGCCTGAATTCGCCGCGTATTACCGCCACTCAAGAAGGTTTGGCGGTGTTTGCCGAATTGGTCACCGGTTCGATCGACATCATGCGCATGAAGCGCATTTCTTTGCGCATTTTGGCCATCGATATGGCACTGCGGGGGGCCAATTTCATCGAGGTGTTCAGCTTCTTTTTGGAGCAAGGACAGAGCGAAAACGAGAGTTTCACGTCGGCGATGCGGGTGTTCCGTGGCGTGCCCACCGAAGGCGGCTGCGCCTTCACCAAGGACACCGTCTATCTGCACGGTTTGTTGTCAGTCCACACTTTTTTCCGCTGGGCGCTGCGCTCACGCAAGCTGGAGTTAGCGCGGCATTTGTTTGCCGGCAAGATGACACTGCAGGACGTTGTTGAATTGGAACCCTATTTCGCCGCCGGATTCATCGACCCGCCGCAATACCTGCCACCCTGGATGCGACGCAGCAATGGCCTCGCCGGGTACTTGTCGTTCTCGCTGTTCGTCAACCGCATCCGCCTCGACCATGTGGAGCGAGAACATGTGTTGATGGGCGTGTGAGTCCGCGCAACCTTGAACAAGCGCACCGACAGCGGGGCCTGTGGGTCAGCGCTGTGTGCTGACGCTTTCCACGACTAAAGCCTAAACACCACGCCCGGGTGCGCTTTGATCAACGCGTACAGACTTTCCAATTCTTCGCGGCTTGCTACATCTACTTCGATATGCACCGATTGGTAGCGGCCCGTGCGGCTAAATCGATGGGCGGTGGGTGTTGCGGTGCGGCGCGCGCCGGCTTCCAGTAACGCGGTCAGCAGAGAGGCGCGGAACTCCTCGTCTGCCGGGCCCATCGCGATCAAAATATGCGTGCCGGGGAAAATCAGCCCGGGCGCTTGCCCCTCGGGCGTAAATTCCAACTCAGTCACGGACCACCTCGTCGTCCTCAAACCACAGCCAGAAGCCATCGACGCTGCGACGCCAAATCCCACCCTCTGCTGCGGCACTGATAGCGACCAAGGGTCGTTCGAGCAATAGTTTCTTATCCAAACTAACCCGTACGCTACCGACGCGCTGGCCGATCTCTACCGGCGCAATTAACAAGGATGGCAAGTCCATATTGGCTTGCAACTGCTCGTATTTGCCGCGCGGAATAACCACCAAAACGTCTTCGGCAACGCCTAAGCTGACTTTGTCAACTTCGCCCTTCCACACTTTGGGTTCGGCGAGAATTTGATCTTTGGCATACAACTTGTGGGTTTCAAAAAAACGGAAGCCGTAATTAAGCAAGGATTGGCTTTCTTGAGCGCGTGATTCTTCTGATTTGCTGCCCATCACCACGGCAATCAGCCGCATTTCGCCGCGTTTGGCTGAACTAGCCAAACAATAACCGGCCGAAGTAGTGTGGCCAGTTTTAATGCCGTCGACACTTTCGTCGCGACGCAATAGCGCGTTGCGGTTGTACTGACGAATGCCGTTAAAAGTAAACTCAGGCGTTGCATACCACGCGTAATACTCGGGAAACTCATCGATCATGACGCGCGATAACAGCGCGATATCACGCGCGGTCGAATAATGCTCTGGGTCTGGCAATCCCGCAGCATTGGTGAAGTGCGAGGCTTTCATACCGATGCGCTGCGCATAGGTGTTCATTTGTTGCACAAAGCCATCTTCACTGCCGGCAAGATGCTCTGCCAGCGCGACGGTCGCATCGTTGCCCGATTGCACAATCATGCCAAGCAGCAGTTCTTTGGCGCTGACCGAGCTGCCTGCGCTGATAAACATGCGCGAGCCACCTAAGCCGCTCTTCCACGCGTTCTCACTGATACGCACTGGATCGTCGAGTTTCAGTCGCTCGGCGCGTAACTCGTGAAACAGCACGTAGGCGGCCATCACCTTGGTGATACTGGCGGGTTCAACGCGCTGATCTGCCGCTTGTTCGGCGATCACCTGTCCGGTGGATTGTTCGATCAAGATGGCCGACTTGACCGCCAACACGGGCGCGTCTGGGATCACCATCGCCGCTGGTTTGGGCGTCGGCAACGAGGGAACTGGCGTTGGGGTCGGCGTTTGCGCGACGGCGGTGAACGACAGCAACAGCATCACAAGGGGCAGCAATGTTTTCATCAGGTCTACTATGCACAATGCAACCGGATCGGAATGTGGGCGGTCCGGCGGCAAAAATAGGGAAGGAGGGCGCTTCTGGGCGTGCCCAGACGCTAGCGCATCAACGCTGTACGGTGGTTAATTCGAACCTTCAGGGTTTGCGCAGCACACGTGGCTCACCAAAGCCGCCAGTGCGCAAGCGCGATCGTACTGTATCGGCCTGCGTCATGGTGCTCAACGGCCCGACCCGCACCCGCCATACGCGGCTCTGATTGACCAGTGCCGTGAAAATTCGAACGTTGGAAAAACCCGCGGCGCGCAGCCGCTGACGATAGTTGGATGCGCCATTGCGAGTGCTAAACGCCGCTACTTGCACGTAGAGATCACCGCTTGATTGCACAATCTGCGCAGGCCGCGGCTGCCGCGGTGCGGGTAACGAGGCGTTGGCATCGTCGCCCACATGCAAAACACGTACCTCGACCGGCGCGGTGCCGTGGATATGCACGCCTAGCTTGACCGCCGCCGCATAGGATAGGTCGATCAATCGATCGCCGACAAATGGGCCCCGATCATTGATGCGCACAATGATGCTTTTGTTGGTATCCAAGCGGGTCACCCGCGCATAACTCGGCAACGGCAGAGTTTTGTGCGCAGCGGTGAACTGGTACATATCGTAGGGCTCACGCGTGCTGGTTAGGCGACCGTGGAATTTGGTGCCGTACCAGGATGCCGTGCCGCGTGCGACGTAGCCGGCGCTTTGTGGCAACACGCTGTATTTCTTGCCAAATACGGTGTAAGGCGAGTGGTTTCCGTAACGCGCCAGCGGCTCATCGCGCACGATGGGCTCCGACAAGGCGTTGACGTCAAACGGCACATTGGGCGGTCCGTCGAGTGGTTCATAGCTCGGTGGCGGGCGATCTTGACGCACCACTGGGCGCTCGGCGCCGCGCTTTGTGGCGCATGCGGCGAGTGTGGTCAGCAGCAGTGCAATGAACAATAGGCGTAAGCCGCTGCCCAGACCTATGCGGCAAAACGACAGCTTCACTGCGCAGTACCACCGGTCCGTTCACGAATAGCTTGAGCTAATTCATGCACCGCCATCGCGTACATCGGCGAGCGGTTGTAACGGGTGATGACCCGAAAATTGGCAAAAATAGCGTAATGCGCAAACTCGCTATCGGCCACTTCCAGCGTCAGCAAATTGCTCGATTGATCGGGCGCAACGGAAGTGCCATCGGGCGGCTGATAACCCCACTCAACCAATTGACTCAACGGAAAGATGGGATCTAAACCGGTGTCGCGCAAACGCCGCGCACCGGGGCCCGGCACCATGGGGATCGTCACCGGCCCGTCTTTGACCCAGCCGTGGTCGCGTAAATAGTTGCCAATGCTGGACAACGCATCGTCTGGCGAGGTCCATAAGTCGATTTTGCCGTCGGCATTTTCATCCAAGGCCCACTTGACGAAGCTGGTCGGCATAAACTGCCCCAAACCCATCGCGCCCGCGTAGGAGCCCTGCACGGTGGCGAGGTCGAGTATAATTCGGCGTTCGTTGGGCAGATTCAAAAATCGCACTAATTCGCCGCGGAAAAATGGCGCGCGCGGAGGGTAATACAAGCCTAGCGTGGTCAGTGCATCGAGCACTTTCCATTTGCCCATGATGCGACCGTAAAAGGTTTCCACCCCGACGATCGCGACAATGTACTCCGCCGGCACGCCTTGCTGCGCTTGAACCTTGTTTAACAACGCTCGATGCAGTTCAAGATACTCCGCACCCGCGCTGATCCGCGCTTCCGTCATAAAGATCGGGCGATAGCTAAACCACGGTTTGACGCCTTCGGCCGGTCGGCTGATTGCTTCAATAATCGCCGGTTGATAACTCGCAGCATTCAGCAAGTCGCCTAATTGTTGCGCGCGAACCGCATCGCCGCCGGCAATCTCGTCCACCAAAGCATTCATGCCAGGGTGTTTTTCTGTGTCTGCGCACGCGGTCGTGGCGATCAAACACGCCAAAAGTGCAGCAAGCGCAAGGCGTAGCACCATCATCATTCATGCCTCAAGTCAAACCCATGCCCCGATGCTAGCAGCCTGTCGCGCATCGCAGGTTGAAACGATCGCCGGACTGTGATTTGGCACAAATTTGTTGGGCTACGCCTTGCCTGAACAAAAAATCCATCGCTTATGTGTTCCTGCATATCGTGGAACAAAGACGATTCGAACCGCGAACCGCTACGATTGACTGCTTGAACGTGAGCTCGCGCAAGCGCTATTCGCCGGTGATTTCGCGGATGCTCGGATAGGTCTTCACCTTCTCCTGGGTTTTCTTTTCGTTGGCATCGCCCCAGGCCTTCATGAATAAGTCATTGCGTTCCTTGTTGGGCTCAAGGTCGGCTGCACTCTTGACTCGGGTGACCAGCACCACGTTGAAGTCGCCACTCAGCGGCAACTCGCTGACATATAACGAGAAGCTCTCGATCTGCCCGAGCTTCGTCGCCTCTTCGTTGGACGCCACCCAGGTGCCGCGGATGCCTTCCAGGTAGTAGTCGATCATGTTGGCGTGCCAGACACTGCTTGACCAGACCGCCGTGCTGTCGGCGATGACCTATGTCGACCTGAACCCGATCCGCGCCCAGATCTGCGACAGGCTCGATGATTCGCTGCACACCTCGGCACGCGCGCGCCTCGATACGATCGAAAAGGACCCAACCCGCGCCGATCAGCCGCCGGTGCTGGGTGTGCCGGGCCTTTGCGTTCTGGCGATGAGCCAACGCGACTACCTCGATCTGGTCGACCACACCGGGCGGCGGATCCATCCCGGCAAGCGCGGCGCCATCACTGGGCCACCGCCCGCTGCGCTTGCGTACTATGGAGAGTGGAGATATTTCTTCTGTCGTTGCGCAAGAAGTTAAAAGACGAGGGCTGACATGTGCGGAAGTGATCGCCAGAAACGTCAGTAATTGCTCGGTTCTCGCCATCGCACCTTGGAAGCCGCATGGAAATTTTTCGAGCTCAACGTTCGATATTGGTGCAAATCTGACTGCAGACTATTGAATGGCGGTCGATCAAAATCTCTTGACACTTGATAAAGTTCGGCCCATCTCCCTGTGTTCGGAGCCCGAACTGTCAAGGTGCTACGCCCGCTAACAATTGGGGGATGTCTCCTCATCCGTAGGAGGCGATTTTTTTTGGCCCCAAGGGCGCCTGGTCGCGTTGATTGCGCATCAACTTGATCCGCCGGACGACGCAATCGCCGGCCTTGTTGTGCCGCGAAAAGTGGGTGTCCCGCGTTGTGATCGAAAAGTGGGTGTCCCGCGTTGTGATCAAAAGATCTACCCGGTCAGCCGATCCTCTCCCGTCCAACGTCCCGCCCGAAACTCGACTGTCCAACGTCGTCGCCGTCGCCGGCACTTCGATCTCCTGATCGCAATCGATCACACGCAGTCGCGCCGCGTCGCCGTGACTCACGCACGCCGCGAGCAGCTGGCTGCTTAGACCCGCAAGACGGGCCTCCCGCTCATTGGGAAGGTCGGAAGGGAGAAACGGGGCAGCGATCGCGTTCATGCTGGGAACTCCATCGTCCAGCTGGCAAGGCTAACAAGCATTCGAACTAATCGCACCGATGCGAATTGGAGCGAGTACCAGCAGCACCGGCCTGATCACTGGAAACTCGCGCTGCGGCCCGTTGTCTATCTGTCAACCAAAGTGTAAAGTCGAACACCGGCGCGAGGAGGCAAGAACATGGCAAGACTGATGCGGGCGCCGGTGTTTTTCACCTTGGCCCAGATGCGGTTCAATCCATTCCTGGAACTTGGGCCGATCTTGCCGGGGCTGCAGGATGCATTTCGCAAGGCGGGCTATCCGGACTACGAAGTAGCCAAGGTCCAGGGAATCGCCTTTCAGCAAGAAGCTGACGGGTTTTCGCTCAACCAGAAGGCGGCCGTCAGGCACATTTTCCGCAACAAGCGCCGCACGAAGGCGATCCTGCTGGACACCGCCGCCCTCACTTACGAGCTTACCGATTACCCGGTTTTCGGCGAGTTCTCGCAGGCGTTCGCCGACGCCCTGCAAATCGTGCACGAACACCGACCCATCGACTACTGCGATCGTCTGGGGATGCGCATGCTGGATGCGGTTCAACCACTGGCGGGCGACTCTCTGGCCCAATACGTGCTCCCGCAGGCCTTGGGCTTCGATGCCCCCCTCGAAGGTGCACAACGCCAACACGCGTTGACTGAATCGATTTTCAAGTTGCAGACGCGAACGCTGGTGATGCGGACTATCCGGGTGTCAGAGGGGATCTTGGTGCCGAACGATCTGGCACCGTTGAGAATAGAGATCGACCCGCGGTTCGGCGACCATGAGGGCGAGGCTGTCATTCTGGACACCGATTGCTTTCAAGATGGACGAGCGGACTTTTCGATGAACACCGCCATCGCTGATCTGCAACAGTTGAAGCAGGCGCTTTCGCAGTGCTTCAAATCACTGGTGAAGCCGCACGCCTTGAGCGTCTGGGAGTGAACACCATGAGTCAAAATCAATGGGTTTCGGTTGGGCCGACGCGCACCGAGTTGCGCAGCAAAGTCATCGTGGCGTCGCCGTGCCTGGGCATCATGGTCGGCACTGGCGGTGAGTTGCAGAGCGATCAGATTCTGAGCCGCCTCGGTACCGGCTCGGTTCGGGATCACGTTTCCGATACCAGTGCCAGACAACGTCATCAAGGGTTGGCGGCAGAACTCAATGCCATCCGCCACGCGTTGCGGCTGAGCGTCGCCGAGACGGCACAATTGTTCGGCGTATCCCGGCCAACGATTTATAGCTGGCAGGAGGGCAACCCGATCGGTATCGCGAACAGTGAGCGCTTGCTCGCAATTTTCCGAGCCGTTGAACCGCACCTGCAACTGTTCAGCGCACAGGTGGGTCGTGTGGCGCACCGCGCCATTGAAGGGCGAACTACGCTGCTGCAGAAAATGACTACCGCCGGGGACGTCGATCAAGCGGTTGGGCAGTTGGTTTCCGTACTGAAACGAGAATCGGCGCAACGCGAACGCCTCGCTGGACGCTTACGCGGCCGAAGCTCTAACCGCGGCGCCGCCGATCTCGACGCGCTCGGCTGAAGGAATACGCGAGGATGCCGACCGTCTGGCGCCAAGGAGACCTGCTCGCGCCGGACGACGCCATTGCATTGGGCGTGATTGAGCCCGGGCGACGCGACACCCATCGTGTGTTGGTGGTCAGTCACAGTTGCGACATTTCAAGCCCAGAAAAGACCGAGCCTTTCGTCGAGGTCGTTGTCGGCGAATTGCTTGTAAAGGCCGACAAGGACGTAAAGCTGCACAACGGCCACTCGATACGACTACTTGATCTCAGCGCTCCGACCGACAATGGCGAGGAATGGACAAAGTTCAGAATTGCCACGAAGCGACTCGTGCCGAAGGCGCAACTACTGCGCTGCGCGCCGTGGCCAGCACGCAATTATCCCGCAAGTCAAAGGCGGGTGCTCAGTCGGTGGCTGGCGCAACGCTATAACCGAAGCGCGTTCCCCGACATGTTCAACAACTGGCTGAAGGATCGCTTCGGCAGAGACCTGGAGGACTTGATCAAGACCTACTCTACCGAACTGGTGGCGGTGTATTTCGATCTCGACAACGGCGAGGACAACGAACGTACCGATCCACGCGATCCCTACGAGTTGTCGATAGATCTGGTGTACGACACCTCAGATGCTGGTTACGCCAAGGTTGCGGAGACGGCGGCCGGCAGAGTAAAAAAACTGTTCGATGAACGCTGTCAGGAGAACAGGCAATGGCGCTGGATCGAACTCATTAGCTGCGAGCACGTCGCTGATACGGCGTTCACGCTAAGAGCAGCCAACGAAACATGTCGTTGGCGCCTTGAACACCACAGCGTTTCTGATGAACCGCTCGACGAATCAGAGTAGGCACGGATCACTCGCGGCCTCGTACTATCTAGGTCCGGCTGAGACATCACTGCCACAAAGTCATGGAGGAAGGGATGCGCAGCTGAACACCTTCGCCAGGTGGATGAGGGTCCTTCATTGCGCCCGTCAAGAAGCAGCTAAAACAGGTGATGCGTTTTCAAGTCATCACAACGAGGAAGTCCATGGCCGAAGTGCCGTGACGGTCTGCGGCAATTGCGCCTCCGCCAGCGACGCCAGTAATTGATCCGCCGTGTAAGGTGGATTGCGTAGATTCGACCGCAGCTCGCGCGTGGCTCGGATGATCGCCGCGCGATTGCTGTCGACCAGACCGCGTACGCATGCATCGGGGTAGTTCTCAACCGTTGGTGTACTTAGGACGAGGATATGTTTGCGGTTGCGAGGTGCGGGCACGGTTCAATTCTCCGAGCGACGCTAAGCGTAATGGCTGCGTCGTTCCTGGAGAGCGGTTGCCAACTCCGAGGCGCGCACTGAGGTGGTCTGGTTGAGGATGGCGTTCTTCGCTGCTTGCTCGCAAGCCATCGCGATCTCCGCGTGGCTCAAACCTTCGGCAGCCTTCGCCGCTGCCTGCCATTCGATGTCACTGGTGTCGAGCAGCGCCAGTCGCCCGCGCATGACTCGCGTCGCGATCTCCCCATCAGGCAGCGAGTATTCGAGCACGGCGTCGAAACGGCGGAACAGGGCGCGGTCGAGCAGCCCGACGTGATTTGTCGCACCGAGAACGAGGCTGTCGGAATCGTCCTGCTCGAGGAACTGCAAAAACGAGTTGAGCACGCGCCGAATTTCGCCAACGTCATTACTCGAACTGCGATCACTGCCCAGAGCGTCGAACTCGTCGAAGAAGTACACGCCGCGTGTCGTCTGGATCGCATCAAAGACCAAGCGTAGCTTCGCCGCTGTCTCGCCCATGTACTTGGTGATGAGCGCGTCGAGCTGAATGCTAAACAGCGGCAGACCCAGCTCGCCAGCGAGCGCTGCGGCCGTCATTGTCTTTCCGGTGCCAGGCGGACCAACGAGGAGTAGCTTCCGCATGGGTGCAAAGCCATGCGAGCGAAGGCGTTCGCGCTCGCGATGCTCGGTCAACACCCGGTCGAGCCGGGCACGAAGGGTGTCGGTTAGCGCCATGTCGCTCGCTCGAGTCTTCGGGTATCCGACAGTTAGGGCTCGTTCGTCAATAACTTGAACTTTTTGCTCGCCGGATTGGGCGCGCTGCCTCGTTGCGAATCGCTTGTGTGGCGCGCCACACCGCGCTCATCGCGCCTCGCATCGCATCCCAATCCGACGGCCAAAAGTCCAAGTTATTTCCTTACGAGCCC
>Ga0163154_10007577_pt1 | contig 12890 bp, 8 predicted proteins | sample OliLakLV19MP9P1_FD_148649 | JGI IMG/M metagenome (GOLD analysis project Ga0163154, IMG submission 148649) | Freshwater microbial mat bacterial communities from Lake Vanda, McMurdo Dry Valleys, Antarctica - Oligotrophic Lake LV.19.MP9.P1 | ecosystem: Environmental > Aquatic > Freshwater > Lake >... | reverse complement strand
CATCACGTCCTCAATGCGCTGCGCTTGCGGCGGGAGGATCAGGTCGAAGCGGTCGAGCTTTTCGCGCCATGCGGCTGCGACGCGTGACCGGGCGGCCTCCAGCGCTCCGGCCACGTCTGCGACCGGCGCCAGATCGGGGGTCGGCCCGGCCATGCGCGCGACGAAGCCGAAAGTCCGCGTCGCTCCCGGCTGCAGGATTGCGTGATAAAGCATGGCACCCGCCATCAGGGTACTGGCGTCGGACTCTACGTGGCGCAAGGCCGGATCGCGGCGGCGCTCGGCGGCGGCGAGCAGACTCTGTGGGTCGGCCCCAGCGGCGAAGCCCGCCATGGCCAGCCCGTCGGGCGCCGCGAGGCTGCTGACGCGGACGGCGTCGTTCAGCACCAGGGTCGTTCCGTTCCAGTCGACCTGTTCGATCGGCCCGACCCCGCCGGGAATGGCCAGGAACTGCGACAGCCCGTTGACCTGGAACGGCCGCGCCATCAGCGCCAGCGTCAGGGTCTGCGGGCGGGTCGAGGTGTTGGTCAGGACATACTGCCCGAACAGTTGCGCCTGCTCCGGCGCCCCATCGGCGAAAGCCGTGATGGCGAGGGTCCAGTCGTCGGCGGTCCACGTCACGGACGGGATCGGCAGGTCGCCATCCTGCAGCGATTGGGTGATACGGACGTCCGCCCAGGTCACCAGCCGCCCGTTATCCAGCACGAACGGCTCAATCGACGGCCCGCCGCGGCGCAGTTCGATCGCCCCGTCCTCGCCCATCAGGCCGCTCTCCCCGCCGCCGTCGACGCCGACCAGGGTCCAGTAGGGCTGCTCGCCGACGAAACCGCGCGGATACAGGCCGCGCCGGCTCTCATCGGCCACCGCGCGGATGAAAGTCGTGGGTGTCTCGCCGAACGACAGGGGCTCAACCTCGATCTCGTTCAGGGCGTAGGCGCTGCCCGGACCCACGTTCAGGTCCAGCCGCACGTAGCGGGCCGAGGTCTCTGGCAGACGCAGCCAGTCGGTCCCGCCGTCGCCATCCTCGACCGAGGCAACCCTGTGCCAGTCGCGTCCGTCGGACGAGGCCGAAACTGTATAGCGCGACGCCGCCAGCCGGTCGGCCCAGCGGAGGGTCAGGCCTCCAAACTCACGCTCGTAGCCAAGGTCGAGGATCAGCCGCTGGCCCCCGCCGGCAGCCGAGCGCCATGCCGTGCCTGTCTCGCCATCGACCGCCCGCGCCGCCACGGCGGTTCCGTCCTCGCTTGATGCCGCCACAACCGGTCGCGGCGGCACAGACGGTTCCGGCGGCAGTTCGTGCAGCTCCAGCTGATCGACCTCGATCCACCCGTTGCCGCCCTGCCCTGCCGTGACCACGAACTCGATCCGTTGCGCGCCCCGGAAGACCGGATCGGGGTTGGGTCCCCACGCCCGCACGATCTGGCGCGCCTTGATCGTGTATCGGGTCCACTCAGGGTTGGCCTGGAACCGCTCGATCCGCCGCCAGTGAACGTTCTCGCCCGAGGCATCGACGAATTTGATCTCCAGCGTATTGGGCTGCATTTCGCCGCGCAGCCAGACGCTGATCTCGTAGTTGGCGGGAACTGCCAGATCGATCGCCCGGGCCGCGAAGGCATAGCCCGACCGACCGTTGAAATCGTAGTCCAGCCGCATGGCCTGACCATCGTGGCCGGTCACGGCCGCGATGGTCGAAGAGACATCGGTCGAGGCGTCGGCGGTCCATGGTGTCAGGATCTCGAAGGCGTCGAGCGTGCGCGGTATCTGGGCGCGGACGGCACCGGCCAACGACAGGATGGTCCCGGCCAAGACGATGAGACGAACCATCCTCACCCCTTCACACTGCCCGCCAACATGCCGCGAATGTAGTAGCGCTGCAGGGCCAGGAAGAGAATCAGCACAGGGGCCACGGTGATGACCGCCCCGGCCATCATCATCTCGATGTCCTGCACATGCTCGCGCGAAAGCGCCGCCAGCGCCACAGGCAGCGTGTAGTTCGACTGGTCGGTCAGGATGATCAGCGGCCACAGGAAGTCGTTCCAGCTGCCAAGGAAGACGAACAGAGCAAGGGTGACGATGATCGGCTGCAGGGTCGGGAGGACCACGCGGCGGAAGATCTGGCCCTCGGACGCCCCGTCGATCCGCGCGGCCTCCAGCATCTCGTCGGGGATGGACAGGGAATACTGGCGCACCAGAAACAGGCCGAAGATCGAAGCGAGCCAAGGCACCAGCGCCCCGGCGTAGGTGTTTACCAGACCGAACTGTTTGAGCATCAGGAACAGCGGCAGGGTGCCGATCTGCGCCGGCACCACCAGCGCTCCCACCAGCAGCTGGAACACCCTGTCCCGGCCCTTGAACGACAGCTTGGCGAAGGCGTAGCCGGCCGGGACGGTAAACAGCAGCGCCAGCAGTGTCGCCAGCGACGCCAGGGCGAAGCTGTTCCACAGATAGCGCCCCATGCCCTGGGTCACGAACAGGTCGCGATAATGCTCGAACGTCCAGATCTTCGGCAGCAGGGGCGGCGGGAAGACCGCAGCCTCGCCGGTCGACATGAAGCTGACCGACACCATCCAGGCGAGGGGAAACAGCACCAGCAAGGCGATGAAGGCCACCACCAGATTCAGCAGGATGGACCGGACCTTCATTCGTAGGCCCCCATCCGTTTGGCGACGGCGAGTTGGATCAGGGTGACCGCCAGGATGCACAGGAACAGGACGAATGCGACGGCGCTGGCGGAGCCGAGGTTCCACCATTTGAAACCCTCTTCGTACATGAAGTAGAGCACGGTCACGGTCGACTGGGCCGGCCCCCCTTGCGTCATTACATAGGGTTCGGCGAAGAGCTGGAAGAAGCCCGCGACCGAGATGATCGACACCAGCAACAGCGTCGGTGCGATGGCCGGCAGGGTCACATGGCGGAACTGTTTCCAGGGTCCCGCTCCGTCGATCCGCGCGGCCTCGTAAAGGTCGTCGGGCACGGTCTGAAGCACAGCCAGGAAGATCAGCATATTGTAGCCGAAAATCTTCCAGACGACGAACATCAGGATGGCCGGGATCGAGGTCGAGGGCTGGCCCAGCCAGTCGACCGCCGGCAGGCCGATGCTCTGGATCGCCCAGTTTATGACCCCGTACTTCGTGTGCAGCAGGTAGTTCCACAGCACCGCCGTGGCGACCAGGGTGGTGACATAGGGGGCGAAGAACATCACCCGCCACAGGGGTCGCCATTTCACCACCCGTGCGTTCAGGATCACCGCCGCCGCGAGCGAGGTGATGATCGACAGCGGCACGCCGATCACCGCGAACAGGCCGGTGTTCTTCATCGCCGACCAGAACAGCGGATTGGAGAGCAGGCGCTCGTAGTTCTGTAGACCAACGAACCGCACATTGCCGATGTCGGCCAGGGCGTAGATGTCGAAATCGGTCAGGCTGAGTAACAGGGCCGAAAACACCGGGACGGCGAAGAAGACCGCGATGGCGATCAGGGCCGGTGCGACAAAGCCCCAGGCGGCGCGCTCTTGCGACCGGGCGGTTCCCTGCTTGCGCGCGGGGCGGACGGCGACCCGGGCGGCGGGCGCGATCGGCTGAGCGGTCATGTCGCCCGGCCCTGCTCGATCATCCAGCGGCGTTTTTCCAACAGGCGATCCGCGCGCCGGTCGATCTCGGCACCGGCGGCCCGGGCGGTGTATTCGCCCCGCACCATACGCTCGGCGACGATCTGCATCTCGGTGACGATCCGCTCCCACTCGGGCACCTTGGGCACGGCCTCGGCGCGCGAGAGTTGGCCCTTGAAAGCGGCGATGTAGGGGTCGTTGGCGACAGCGGGCGTCGCCCAAGCACTTTCGCGCGCCGGAAGGTTGCCGGTGATCCCATTGAACCGCGCCTGCACGTCCGGATCAGCCAGATAGCGTACCAGCTTCCAGGCCGCTTCCTGGTGCGGCGAGTGGCGATAGACGACCAGCGACGAGCCGCCGGGTGCCGAGGCCCCCGGTCCGGTCGGCCCCGGCATGCCCGAGGTCATCCAGCGGGTGGTGGGTTTCAGCCGATCCCTGAACTCGCCGATGGTCCAAGGGCCGGAGAAGTAGAAGCTGAAATAGCCGCGCTCGAACTCGGTCCAGACATTGGAAATCTGCGTCGACGACGCCACCGGGGCCAGCGCTTCGTCGAACAGGCTCTTGTAAAACTCCAGCGCCGCGATGAACGACGCGCTGGAGAAATTGCCGCGCGTGTCGCGGTCGCGCAGCAGGGGCTCGGCACCCTGCAAGCCGAACGTCAGCAGTTGCTCGAACTCATTGACCGGCAACAGGATCGCATAGTTGCCGGCCCCCGCCACTCGCTTGACCGCGTGCATCGCGGTCTTCCAGCCGTCCCAGGTCTGCGGCACAGCGTCGAACCCGGCCCGCTCCAGCAGGTCGGTGCGATAGTAGATCAGGCGGGTATCGACATACCACGGCGTGGCCACGGCCTGACCGCCGATGCGGTTAGTTTCCAGTACGGCCGGAAACTGGTCGGTCAGGAGATCGGCCGCCGAAGCGGGCACGGGGCTGATCGCCCCGATGGCCGCCATCTCCGACACCCAGGTGTTGCCCACCTGACTGAGGTCGGGCAGCGAAGAGCCGGCGTAGGCGGTGAGCAGTTTCGAGTGCGCCGCGGTCCACGGCAGGGCCTGGACCTCGACCTTGATGCCCGGGTTCCGCCGTTCGAACTCCGGCAGGATTTGCGGGACATTGGTCGCCTCATTGCCCATGGCCCAGAACGACAAGCGGGTCATCCCGTCGTCGCGGGCACCACATCCGGCGAGACCCGCGACCGCGCCGCCTGCCAGAAGGCCGAGTGTCGCCCGCCGGTCCAGGCCATGGTCCATCATGCCCGATCCAGCCAGCCGCCCGCAAACCCGGCCCGCTTCAGGCCGCGCGTCAGATTCGGCTCGCCGCGCATGCGCTTCCAAACGGCGTCCGAGCGATGGTTCTCGATCATGACGACGATCGGTCCCTGGTCGATGCCGAGATAGTCTCCGTCGACCCAGCCCAGGCCGGGCACCATCCGCCCGTGCTGCAACCGGCCCTCATGCTCGGTCAGCGTCGGATTGAAAGAGTCGAGGAAGCCATACTCGGTATAGACACCCGCACCATAGCGCGCCTTCATCGCCTTCAGGCAGGCCGTGACCTCTGTCGGGGCGAAAGGTATCGACGCCATCGCCGCCGTAGGCGCGATCGTGCCGTCGTCCCGGTCGCCCGGTCCCCGCGCCGAATAGCTGAAGAACTCGCGCTCCCGCCCGTCGATGATCTGCTTGAAATCCCCGGGGCCATCGCAGGCGGTCAGGCCCCAGACCTCGGCCGAATAACCGATCCAGCCCATCGGATTCTCGACGGCGTATCGCCGCTGCGCCTGCACCGCCCGCACGCTGTTCTGGAAATAGTCGAACGGGCCGATCTCGTCGGACTTGGCCCGCATCCAGGCATCACGGATGCCGCGATAGTCCACGTACATGTGGCTGTACTGATGTCCGAACAGCGGCCCGAAGGCCAGGTGGGGCGGACCCCAGCGGTCGGTCCAGCTACGGTCATAGACGCTGCACCATTCGTCCCAGACGGTCGGCGGCACCGGATGGGTCGCGCTGCCGATGGCCAGCAGCAGGACCAGCATGCCCTCGTTGTAGACGTGCCAGTCGTGCGGAATATGTCCCGTCTCGGGGTGCCAGCCCATGGAGATGCGATCGGGCCGGACGACCGCCCAGTCCCACTCGATCCGGTCGTAAACCGCCTGGGCCAGCCGCCGGAGCTCGGCCTCGTCGGCGTGGTCGCCGTCGAACCAGCGCGCGGCGAAGAGCATGCCGGCAACCAGCAGGGTGGTGTCCACGGTGGACAGTTCGGTGCGGCCGAACCGGTGCCCCGTCCGCATGTCGAGGAAATGGTAGAAGAAGCCCTTGTAACCGCCGACGCCGGTCGCCTCCGGGCCTTGGGGCAGGTCGTGGAAGAAGCGGATGGTGGTCAGGGTCCGCTGGCGCGCCTCGTCCCGGCTGATCCAGCCGCGCTCGACCCCGATGGGCCAACAGGTCAGGGCAAATCCGACGGCGGCCACCGACGAGAAGGACTCGGTCGGCCAGCGGTCGGGCGTCAGGCCGTTGGCACGGTTGGTGACATGGGTGAACCAGTTGAAGGTACGCTGTTGCAGCTCATCGATCTCGGGGTCGATGGCCAGGATCGGCGGGCCCACAGGATCGGGTCGGCCCCCCGCCGGGCCGCAGGAGGACAGGCCCAGAGCCGCCGCACCGGCGACCGTGGAACCCATCAGAAACCGGCGACGATCCATGGACTCCATCCTCATACGCAAACTCGGGCTCGTCAAAAAATTCGGCCGCCCCCCGTCAGGACCGGGGAACGGCCGCAAGGCTCAGGAGACTCTTACCAGCGATAGCGCATGCCAAGCTGGAAGCTGCGGGTCGGCAGGAACTGACCGCGCGGTTCGCCATATTGAGCGGAGCACAGGCACTGTTCGAAGTTGGAATAGTTCTCGAAGTCGAACACGTTGATGGCGTCCAGGATGAGCTCCATCGACTGGCCGTTGAAGACGTCGAACGACTTGGTCAGACGCAGGTCGATCTGGCGGAAGGCGAAGGCGTTGGAGAAGATGAAGTCCTGCTTCTCAGGCCGGCCGCCGTTCCAGCAGATATCCGGGTTGGACGCCGTCGGGCAAACAAACTGATGGAAGGGCAGGCCCGATCCCAGGGTCAGGATGCCCGACAGGCGGAAGTCGTACGGAAGGGCGACGATGCCCGACGCCACGATCCGATGACGTTCGTCCTGGTTGGTCGGGAAGGTCGGCGACAAGCCGGGGTTATTGTAGTCGAAGTCGAAGCCGGTTAGGCCGCCGTCACGGCTGCCGTTCCGCTCGGCCTCCGACAGGGTATAGGTGAACTGCATACCCCAGTTGCTCTGGGTGTCGAACGGCTTGTCGACCGTCAGATACATGGCCTTGAAGGTCTGCTCGGCGTCGTTGTTGCCGAAGAAGATCAGGTTGCGGAACTGCGGGAAGCCGACCGAGCCCGGAGTCGGGCCCGAGAAGCGACCGCCCGTTTCCGTTAGGGCGTTGGCGATGTACCAGGCGAACAGGTTTTCGGTCTTGCCGTAGGCGAAGGTCAGCGCGGTCTGGAAGTCGCCGAACTTCTGACGGACACCGAAATTGAACTGGTCGGTGCGTGGCGGCTCCATATCGTTGTTAAGCACGAATATTTCGCCCGAACCCGGGGTTGCCGCCAGCAGCGGGTCGAGCCCGGCGGGAGTCAGAAAGGTCGGGTTCCACGCGACGGTGTTGACGCCGCCGCGCATGCCGCCGGCCACGGAGAAGAAGACCTCCCTGTTGAACTGGGTCGGTTTGAAGCGCTCGTCGAAGGCGAAGTTGAAGCCGACCCGGTCGTAGTACCGGCCGGCACCGCCGAAGATCACCGTCCGCTCGTCGTCGAAGACGTCGAACGAGAAGCCGATCCGCGGCTGGAAGGCGCCAGTGAAGGCATCACGGCCGTTGGTGATATAGTCCGCCGGATTGAAGTAGGACGGGAAGTCATAACCCGGCAGGGCCTGGATGGCGTTCAGGGTGTTACGAATAGCCGTCGGCGTCACATAGTCGTTGTTGACGGCGTTGTCCTCATAATCCCAGCGCAGTCCGAGATTGATCTCCAGTTGGCTCGAAAGCTGCCAGTCGTCCTGGACGTAGACGCCGAAAACATTGTTGTCGACATCGGCCGGCTCGACGAAGGTACCCAGTTCCACGCGGATCGGGATGTCACGACTGCCGTTGATTTCAGGCCGCGCGTCAACGTCGAAGATAAACTGCGGGTTGCGACCGAACTGCTTGTTCACAAACATATTCTGGGCGGAAAACTTCGCACCGATCTTGATCGTGTGCTGGCCGTTCCACTCGATATCGTTGAACGTCAGGTCATTGCGGAACGTGAAGCTGCGCTGGCGAATGTCCTGGTTGTTGCTCTGGCCGCCGGTGTTGAACACCGTGTCTTCGCGGTTAAACACATTGTACTGGAAGCCGGCCAAGCCGGGGTTGTCATCCCTGAAGATGACAAACGACCGACCATAATCGGAGAAGTTTAGCGCCGTCGGATTGTAGGTGTATTCATAGAGGTCGAACTGGGCCTCGTTCAGGAAGCCGTCGCCTTGGTACTGGTGGCGCAACACGATCGAGACCACATCGGTGTTGATCTCATTGGCGCGACTGAAGGCGGTGTTGCCGCCGAAGTCGCGGATATCGGCCTCGGTGCGGTAGGTGGCGCTCAGGTCCAGCCGCTGGCGGTCGTCGATCGACCACGACAGCTTGCCGAAGAACAGGTCTTCCTCGAACGGTGCCTCAAAGGTCCCGGTATCGGCACCGAAAAGGGGCGCATAAACCGCCCGGAAAAGCTGCACAACGTTAAAGCGGGTCTCGTCCTTGCGCTCATAGGCGGCGAAGAAATGCAGCCGGTCCTCGATGATCGGCCCGCCCACCGAGCCGCCATACTGCAGCCGCTCAACGCCGACCTCACGACCGTTGAAGTCTTCCGACGTCCAGTCGCTGTCCTGGTAGGTGATGAAGGCGTCGCCGGTCAGCTCATTGGTACCCGACCGTGTCACCGAGGTGATGATCGAGGAAGAGGCCTGCTCATACTCGGCCTTGAAATTCTGGGAGATGACCCGGAACTCCTGAATGGCCACCTGCGGGAAGGGGTTGCCGCGGCTGTCGTCCTGACCGCCCACGCCGCCGTCGATGATGGTCGACTTCTGGTTCTGGCCGTCGATGAAGACGTTGATCGCCGAGGCCCCTTGGCCGCCGGCCGAGATCGTGCGTTCGATCTCGCCTTCAGTGACCCGGACACCCGGTGCCAGCGCGGCGAAGTTCAGGAAGTTGCGGCTGATCTGCGGCAGGTTGTTGATCTGCACCTGGCTGACGTTCGTCGCCACTTCCGAAGTCCGCACTTCGAAGATGCGGCGGCCCGTGACCACCACATCGTCCAGCTCTGTCGCACCGGCATTCGCGGAACCGGTTACAATCGGGGCCACATCAAGATCGAGCGTCGCCACCTGACCCAAGGCGATGGTGATCAGGTCCTCGACCGTCTGACCGTCCGCCGTGGTGACATTGATGCGGTAGGTGCCGGGGCGCAGGCCCGCGAGCACATAGCCGCCGTTGTCGCCGATCCGGCTGCGGCTGACATAGCCGGTGGCGACTTCGGTCGCCGTGATGCTGCCGCCGGTCTCGGCCGCCTGGCCCTCATAGATGGTACCGCGCAGGGTCGACGTCGCGCCCTGTGCAGAGGCCCCGCCGGCGCAGGCCAGCGAGACGGCGACAGCGAGGGCGGACGCCGCCCCCAGATATTGGATGCGCTTGCTGGTCATCACGAATTCTCCCCCTTCAGAGGTGGCATTCCGGCGGAAACGCGGGTGCGTTCGCCGGGTGTTGAATGGATGGGTGTCGCCGATTGGCTTGATGGACGTACGACCAATGTTGGTCGGACGACCTCGCAAGCGGTGTCGGCGACGGCTTCGCCCGCTGCGTTGATGAGACGGACAAGGCGTTCGAGCGCGCCGCGGCCGGTTTCCGCGATCTGGATGCCCAGGGTCGTCAACCCCGGGCGCACCAGCGCCGCGATGGGAACGTCGTCGAAGCCGATCATCGCGACATCGTCGGGCACGCGGACACCGGCGTCCTGCAGAGCCAGCATGGCACCGACGGCCATCATGTCATTGGCGGCGAAGATGGCGTCGGGGCGGGGATCGCGCCCGGCCAATTCGACGGCTGCGGCATCGCCCGAGCCCTGGGTGAAGTCGCCGTCCACGACCGCGGTCGGCAATCCGGCGCGCGCCATCGCGTCAAGATAGCCGGCCATCCGGGCCTCGGCCTCGAGGTTGCCTGCGGGTCCTGCGATATGGGCGATGCGACGACGGCCGGTCGCCACCAGATGCTCGACCGCGAGAACGGCGGCACCGTGGTTGTCGACCACGATCGAAGGACGTCCGGCGTCGGCACCGCCGTTCATCAGCAGGATCGGCAGCCGACCGGCCTGGCCAGCCGCGAGGTTGGCAGCGTCCAGATGAGGCGACAACACGATCAGGCCGTCGACCCGCCCACGCATGGAACGGATCGCGGCCGACGCCTCTTCGGCGTCGTCATGCGAACTGGAAACGATCAGATGATAGCCCAGCGCCCGCGCGGCCAGGTCCATGCCGCGGATCAGCTCGGAGAAGAATTCGCCGTACAGGTCCGGCAGGATCACGCCGATCGTCTGGGTCTTGCTCGTCGACAGGCTGCGGGCACCCGAGTGGGGCACGTATTGCAGCGCCTGGGCCGCTTCCAGAACCTTTTTGCGGGTCATTTCGGTGACCGGTCCGGCCCCGCTCAGGACACGCGAAACCGAAGCCACGGACACGTCGGCGCGCTCGGCGACATCGCGGATCGTGGCGGCCTTCATGCCGCCGCCTCCACGCAATTGTGCCGGGTCGCCTTGGGCACCAAAATCCATCCTCCCTGAGTTTGTCCAGTCCCGGCCCGCTTGGCGCGCGTCCGTCCGGACAAATCCGTGTAACCGATTACATGACACACTAGCCATACGCCCCGCAAGTGCCCTAGTTTGGCCACACGAAGGTTGTGCTCGCCTCGCTACGCGCGTACCGACCGCCGCCAACCCAACGCCCCATTCGCGTCCACGCTGACCAAGGCCCTCAAAGATGCAATTAGAAAACACAGGCAACTATCGGTTTCCCGAAGGTTTTCTGTGGGGCGCTGCGACCGCCGCCTACCAGATTGAAGGCGCGTCCATGGCCGACGGAGCGGGGGCCTCGATCTGGGATCGATTCAGCCACACCCCCGGCATGATGCTGAACGGCGACACCGGCGACGTGGCCTGTGACCACTACAATCGCTGGCGCGAAGACATCGCGGTCATGAAGCGGCTGAACCTCCAGGCCTACCGATTCTCGGTCAGCTGGAGCCGGGTGATGCCGGAGGGTCGCGGTGCCATCAATGCCAGAGGACTCGACTTCTACGACAAGCTGATCGACGGCCTGCTCGAGGCTGGGATCGAGCCGCTGTGCACCCTGTATCACTGGGATCTGCCGGCGGCGCTGGACGATCGCGGTGGCTGGCTCAACCCCGACATCGCCGACTGGTTCGCCGACTACGGCCAGGTTCTGTTCGAGAAATTCAAAGGCCGGGTGAAGACCTGGGGCACGATCAACGAACCGTGGGTGATCGTCGACGGCGGCTATCTGCACGGAGCCCTGGCACCCGGACACAAGTCGGCCTTCGAGGCCATGATCGCCGGCCACAACGTCCTCCGCGCCCACGGCGCGGCGGTGAAAAGGTTCCGCGAGGTCGGTGCAGGCCAGATCGGGATCGTGCTCAATATCGAGCCGAAATACCCGGCCTCGGACAAGCCCGAGGACGAGGCCGCGCGCAAACGTGCCGAGGCCCAGATGAACCGCTGGTTCCTCGACCCCCTGATGGGGCGCGGCTATCCGGAAGAGCTGAAGGACGTCTATGGCGAGGCCTACCGCGAATTCCCGCAGGAAGACTTCGACCTGATCGCCCAGCCGACCGACTGGATGGGGCTGAACTGGTATACCCGCTCGGTGCCCGAGAACGCGCCCGACGCCTGGCCGACCCGCTCGCGGCCGGTCAAACAGATTCAGCACGCCCATACCGAGACCGGCTGGGAGGTCTATCCCCCCGCCCTGACCGAGACCCTGGTCTGGCTGCACGAACAGACCGGCGGCAAGCTGCCGCTGATGGTCACCGAGAACGGCTCGGCCTGGTACGACCCGCCCCACGCCATCGACGGTCGCATCCACGATCCGATGCGGGTCGAATACCTCAAGAACCACCTCAAGGCCCTGCATGACGCCATCGGCATGGGGGTCGACGTACGTGGCTATATGGCCTGGTCGCTGCTCGACAACCTCGAATGGTCGCTGGGCTATTCCAAGCGGTTCGGCATCACCCACGTCAATTTCCACACCCAGGAACGGACCATCAAGGACTCCGGATTGCTCTACGCCGAAGTCATCCGCTCGCACGGCGGTGTGCTCTAGGCCGGCGACCTGCTGCCAAGTCACGGAATCAACCGGGGTTTGTTTTCCCGCAGCGTTCACGATTGTTGGGATGGGATTTTCGCCTAGAGCGTTCGCCGCTCAAGTTGACGCATAGCCGTCATGCCGGAAGTAGTTGGCGTATTCCTGGGGTGTGAAGGCCTTGAGGATATCGCCGATGCGGTCCCACAGGCCCGTCGTTGTGGTCCCGGCGGCGGCTCTCGGCAGGGTCTTGAGCTTGGCGAAGGCCAGTTCGATGGGGTTCAGGTCGGGCGGGTAAGGCGGCGGAAAGCGGAGTTCCGCGCCATGTTTGCGGATCAGGTCGCGGACTGCGTCGCCCTTGTGGGCGGGCAGGTTGTCCATGACCACGATGTCGCCGGGGTTGAGCGTCGGGCCGAGCACCTCATCGACATAGACGAGGAAGGCCTCGCGGTTCATCGGCCCGTCGAGCACGAAGGGCGCGGTCAGGCCGTCGCAGCGCAGCCCGGCGGTGAAGGTCGTCGTCTTCCAGTGGCCGAACGGCTGGCGGCCTCGCGCCCGCCGGCCTCTGGGCGCACGGCCGTAGCGGCGGACCATCTTGGTGTTGGCTCCGGTCTCGTCGACGAAGACCAGCCGGGCCGGATCAAGATGCGGCTGGCTGGCCTTCCAGGCGGCGCGCGCTTCGGCCACCCCCGCCTTCGCTGGGGGCAGGCAGCCGCGTCTGCTCGCTGGCATGCAGTGTTTTTGACGGTGATCCGGTGTCGGTTGAAGAACCGGCGGATCGAGGTCTCGGTGGTCGTCAGCCCGCAGTCGTCCAGCAGCCGCCGAACGATCTGGGCCAGGGTCAGAT